>LNFM01027914.1_pt1 | contig 20293 bp, 21 predicted proteins | sample 596031 | NCBI WGS metagenome assembly LNFM01 (sample SAMN04254537, study PRJNA301005) | activated carbon metagenome | isolation source: dual media filters at the Ann Arbor, Michigan drinking water treatment plant | place: USA: Ann Arbor | reverse complement strand
AAATCGCCGACAAGCGGAGCGCCACGGGGCGTGCGGGCAGTGGCTCAATCTGCCCGCGCCGCATCCTGGCTCAACGGATGCGGACTGTTACCCCGCGCCTCGCGGCGCTCCGCTGCCCCTCGTGATCAACCGACGCCGGAAGGCGGGCGGGGATTTGGTGTGCCCTCACAGGTGAAGCGCGAGGAACCCCTCTCCCGGATGGGAGAGGGGCAGGGGTGAGGGACTGCCGCTCCTTACTGAAGCGAGACGGAGCCGTTGTGCCTTTTGCGGAGATGGCAGGCCCTCATCCGGCGCTCCGCGCCACCTTCTCCCATCCGGGAGAAGGGAAGGGGCGTCGCGTTTCTGACCCGCTCTCGTCCCGAGATGCTCGGGGCAAGCCCGAGCAGGACGCTCTGGTGGGTACGCCGCAATCGCTGACGGGACCTCTCCCCTCATCCGAGCGGCCCGGATGACGCAGCTGCCGGGAGCGCATTCTGGGTCGACAATGTTGCGCTATGTCATTTCCTGACTGCAAATCTCAGCGCTCTTGAAGTTGTTAAGCATTTTGCAGTCCTAGTCGTGGTTGGCTGGGAGGTACCATGCGCGCGTCGACATTCATCATGCTGGGCACCGGCATCGTGTTCTGCTGTCTGAGCGACGCTTCTACGTGCTCGGCATCGAAGCGCGTTCGGGGGCCGAGTCGTTGCGCGACATCTCGGTTGCCGCAACCGCCATGTCGGCGGAGCGGGGGCCGACCAACGGTGTGCTCGGAACCGATCTGCCGATTCCCACGGAGCGCCGCATGGCCCTGGACCGTGCGAGGCACGCGACGGACACGGCCCTGCGCGCTGCCGACGGCTCTGCCGTGAGGCTCAGCTCTGCAGCCGCCGCGCATGTCAGATCCGCCGTGGCCGCGGCCCGCAGCAGCCTCGCGGCGGCTCGCGCGGAGGTGGATTTGCTGGCGTCGAAACCCTTGAGCGAGCGCAACGGTGATGCCCTCAATCGCGCAGTCGAGGCCATGATCGGTACCATTCCAAGCCTCGACCCAGCGTTCCGTGCCGTCGAAGGACTTGTTGCGAGCGGGAGTCCCGACAGCGTGCCGCTTCTGGCCGCGATCCGCAGTGCCACAGAGCTGCGCGATATCGTCGGTCAAGTCGGCTCGGTCTTTACCGCTCCGCTCGCGACCGGGCGGCGACTGAGCGTATCGGAGCTGGCACATTACCACCGGCTCAACGGCCATATCGACGCCTTGGTTCAGTCGATCCAACGATCACAGCTGGTGCTGGCGGCCGACAAGCCTCTCTTGCATACTCTGGCGCTGAATCTCGGCGCCAGCCGCGCTGTTGCGGCCCAGATTGTAGACCTGTCTGAGCGCAATGCGCCTTACCGACAGACGACGGCCGAGTTCGCTGCCCAATATGTGCCGAAAATGACGAGCATCGTCGAGTTTCGCGCTTTGGTGCAGAGCCGTGTCGAGTCGGCCGTCGCCGATGACGTCGCGCGCGCACAGGTTTCATCCATGCTGGCGTCGATCATCGCGATCGTCACGCTGATCGTCGTCGCCGCGATTGCCGTCTTGTTCAACCGACGCGTATCGCGGCCGCTCGACGCGATCACCCTGAGACTGCAGAGAATGTCTCAAGGGGATCTGACCGCGGCACCAATTCGCTATCGCGGCCATGACGAGATCGAAAAGGTTGCCGAGGCTCTGGAGCAACTCAGGCTGCTGACGATTGAGAAGCGCGCTGCCGCTGCTCTCAACGCCGCCGAGGAAACCCGACGAGCCCAGCACGCAGCCGAGGCCCGGGCTGTTCTGGCAGCCGAATTCGCCGATGTCGTCGGTGGCGCCGTCAACGACATGCTCCATGAGATCAGGACCTTCCGCGGCACGGCCGCTGGTCTCCAGCAAACCGCGGAGGCCGCGCGCGCCGGCATCGAAAACCTCGACGCGGGAGCAAGCCATTCGGGTCGCTCAGCGCACAATCTGGCTGTCGCCGCGGCGCGTTCGCGCGAAACGATTCGCGAAATCGGGCGACTCGTCATCCACGCCAATGGCGTCGCCCAAGACGCCCATCACCGCGCGACCGAGGGCAGCCGCATCACGGGCGCCCTCGCCAGTAGCGCAGAGACGATCGGGAATGTGGTGACGCTGATCGGCTCGATCGCGGCGCAGACCAATCTGCTGGCTCTCAATGCCACAATCGAAGCCGCCCGCGCAGGCGAAGCGGGCAGGGGATTTGCCGTGGTCGCCTCCGAGGTCAAGCAGCTTGCCGGCCAGACGGCGATGGCCACCAGCGAAATCCGCAGTCAGATCGGCGATATCATGGCCGCGTCGCAGAACGCGATTGCCGCAAACGACGCCATTCTGACGAGGATTGATGCCATCGGCGCGGCTGTGGTCGAGGTGCTCAACGCGGTCGAGGACCAGAACGAAGTCACAGGGATCATCGCAGATGGCGCCGCCTCGGCTTTGACCGACAGTGTGGCCGTCTCGTCGGGAGTCACGGCCGCGCGCGCATTGATCAGCACGTCCGACGAGGCGGTCGTGGCTGTGTCGCAGGCCGCGCTGCGCCTGGATCACCATGCGACTTTCGTGGACGAACGGGTGAAGGTGTTCCTGACCAAGGCCTCGGCAGCCTGACAGCTGCTGGGAGCGTCCTTCGCGCATGCCATTGCTTAACGGATGCCGCCTCGCAATGATCTGAGGGTGCGAACCTTCTCGCGGGTCGCACCACGGCGAGCATGTGCGAGATGAGCTTGCCTTTAACGTTCATATGTGAACTATCTTGCTGACATATCGAGGCTGCGCTTGCGCTCGCAATCGTGGGTCCGCAATGTAGACCGTCAAAAAATGCACCGGCACGCCCGTCCGCGGGTGAATGCCGGGCGAAGGGGAGGACGACGATGAACGCGACAACCGCCACACAGGCGACGACGGAGCCGCGGCCGTGGCTCGCCCATTATCCTGCGGCCGTGCCGCCCGAGATCGGCGATCCCGGCACGCTGGCCGATCTGATCGGCCGTGCCTGCGAGACCTATGCGACGCGCCCGGCCTTCGAGAGCTTCGGCAAGTCGATCAGCTTCGCCGAGACGGGCCGGGCCGCGCGGGCCTTCGCCGCCTGGCTGCAGGCGAAAGGCTACCGCAAGGGCGACCGCATCGCGCTGATGATGCCCAACATCCTGGCCTATCCGGCGGCGATCTTCGGGGCGCTGATCGGCGGCTACACGGTCGTCAACGTCAACCCGCTCTATACAGCGCGCGAGCTCGCCCACCAGCTCAATGATTCGGGCGCCCGTGTCCTGGTCGTGATCGAGAACTTCGCCCATGTGGTCGAGGAGGCGAAGCCGCAGCTCAAGATCGAGACGGTGGTCGTCGCCACCGCCGGCGACCTGATGGGCTTCAAGGGGCACATCGTCAATTTCGTCGCCAGGCGCATCAAGAAGGTGGTCAAGCCCTTCAACCTTCCGGGCTTCGTGCCGCTCGCCACGGTCTTCGCCGGCTCGGATGCGATGGCGCCGGTGACGGTGACGCCCGACGACGTCGCCTTCCTGCAATACACCGGCGGGACGACGGGCGTCGCCAAGGGCGCGACGCTGACGCATCGCAACGTCGCCTCCAATGTCGAGCAATGCGGCCTGTGGCTCGGCTGGGCGCTGGAGCCGCCGCTCGGCCGCAGCGACTACCAGCACGTCATGGTCACCGCGCTGCCGCTCTACCACATCTTCGCGCTGACCTGCTGCTGCATGTTCATGCTGCGCATCGGCGCCAAGGGGCTGCTGATCGCCAATCCGCGCGACATCGCCGGCTTCGTCAAGACGCTGAAGGCGAGCCGCTTCACCCTGATGTCGGGCGTCAACACGCTCTACAACGCGCTCGCCAACCACCCGGAATTCGCGCAGGTGAACTTCGACGAGCTGCGCTTTGCGGTTTCGGGGGGCATGGCGACCCAGGCCGCGGTGGCCAAGCACTGGAAGTCCGTGACGGGGCGCCCGATCATCGAGGGCTATGGCCTCTCGGAGACCTCGCCGGTCGCCTCGATCAACCGGACCGATATCGCCGAGTTCACCGGCACGGTCGGCTTCCCGCTGCCCTCGACCGAAATCGCCATCCGCGACGCCGAGGGCCATGACCTGCCGATCGGTGAATCCGGCGAGATCTGCATCCGCGGACCTCAGGTCATGGTCGGCTACTGGAACCGGCCCGACGAGACCGCCAAGGTGATGTCGGAGGACGGCTATTTCCGCAGCGGCGACGTCGGCGTGATGCTGCCCGACGGGCAGGTCCGCATCGTCGACCGGATGAAGGACATGGTGCTGGTCTCCGGCTTCAACGTCTATCCCAACGAGGTGGAGGATGTGATCGCGATGCATCCGGGCGTGCTCGAATCGGCCGTGATCGGCCTGCCCGACGAGCATTCCGGCGAAGCCGTGACCGCCTTCGTCGTGCGCAAGAACGACGCGCTGACGGCCGACGAGTTGCGCGCCTTCTGCAAGGAGAGCCTGACCGGCTACAAGGTGCCCAAGCAGATCTTCTTCCGGGAGAGCCTGCCGAAGACCAATGTCGGCAAGGTGCTCCGTCGCGCGCTGCGCGAGGAGGTCGCCGGCAAGGGCTGATCGGTCGGGCCGATGGATCGCGGCGGCGCGTTGCCACAGTGCCGCCGCGTCCCCATGTTCCGAAACGGGGGATCGAAGGCGGCCGCACTGGCACGGCCTGCTGCCCCGAACGGAGAACGGCCGCTTGACCCCCGCCTCGACCGAGCTGGCCCGGCTGCGCGCGCTCAAGCCCGGGCTTCACGTCCATGACGACCCCGCCCTCAACGCCGAGCCGCCGATCGCGCTGCTCGGCGAGGCGATCACGCCGGCAGAGGCCTTCTTCGTCCGCAACAATGGCGACGTGCCGGTGGTCGGGCGCGAGGATGACTGGGTCCTGACGATCGACGGCGAGGTCGAGCGGCCAGCGCGCTGGACGCTGGCCGCCCTGCGCGAGCGCTTCGAGACGGTGACGCTGACGGCCGTGCTCGAATGCGCCGGCAATGGTCGCTCGCAGTTTTCTCCGGCCACGGACGGTTTGCCCTGGCGGCTCGGCGCGGTCGGCTGCGCGCGCTGGACCGGGGTCAGGCTCGCCGATGTGCTGGCGGACGCGGGCGTTCGGCCGGGTGCGGTCTATGCCGGGCATCATTCGCCCGACCGGCTGATCGCCGACCCGTCCCGGCCGGCGCTGTCGCGCGGCCTGCCGATCGCCAAGGCGCTGGCGCCGGAGACGCTGGTCGCCTTCGCGATGAACGGCGAGCCGCTGCCGCGTCTGCATGGCGGGCCGCTGCGGATCGTGGCGCCGGGCTTTCCTGGCTCGGCCTGGCAGAAATGGCTGGACCGGGTCGAGCTGCGCCCTTGCGAGCATGACGGCGAGAAGATGGGCGGCACGAATTACCGCCTGCCGACCGCGCCGGTCGCGCCGGGCGAGCCGCTCGATCCAAGCCGCTTCGCCGTGATCACCGACATGCCGGTGAAGTCGCTGATCACCGCGCCGCTGGAGGGCTTCACCGTCACCTGCGGCGAGAGACTGACGGTGGCGGGATTCGGCTGGAGCGGCGCGATCCCGCTGGCGGGTGTCCGCGTCTCCGGCGATGGCGGCGTGAACTGGCAGGATGCAACGCTGGAGGACGGCGATGGGCCCTTCGCCTGGCGGCGCTTCAGCGCGGACCTCGTCGTCGCGCAGCGATGTGCAGGGGCAGGTCCAGCCGCTCGAGATCGTCTGGAATCCGCGCGGCTACTGCAACAATCAGGTCCATCGCGTCGCCGGGACGGCGCGCGAGGGCTGAGGCCTCAGGCTGCGATCAGGGCGCGCGCGTCGGCGGCCTGCGCCGAGACCGAGAGGATCTCGCCCGGTGCGGTGTCCCGCTGGAAGCGCACCAGCGTGAAATCCGGGGCGCGGCCGGTGTTGCCGCGCTCGGTGAGCACCGTCAGCGGCCGGCCGAGGCGGGCGGCGAGATGGGCGGCATGGGCCTCGCTTGCGGCCTCGCGCAGCCGGGCCGCACGCTCCGCGACGACCGGGCCCGGAAGCTGCGGCATGCGCGCGGCGGGCGTGCCGGGGCGGGCGGAATAGGGGAAGACGTGGACGTAGCTCAGCCCGCATTCGCCGCCTCGTCCTCGGTCGGGAAGCCGGCGATGAGATCGGCGCCGAAGGCGATGTCGGGCCGCAAGGAGCGAATCTCCGCGCAGAAGCGGATCGCGTCCTCGCGGCCATGGCGGCGCTTCATCCGCTTCAGGATCAGGTCGTCGCCCGCCTGGAGCGAGAGATGCAGATGCGGCATCAGCCGATGCTCGGTGGCGAGCGCCTCGCGCAGATCGCCGTCGGCCTCCACGGCGTCGATCGAGGACAGGCGCAGGCGCGGCAGGTCCGGCAGTTCGCGCAGGATCCGGCGCACCAGCCGCCCGAGCATCGCCGTCCCGCTCAGGTCGCGGCCATAGCTGGTCAGGTCGACGCCGGTGAGCACGATCTCGCGCGCGCCGCCCTCCAGCAGGGCGCGGCACTGCGCGATCACGGCGTCCGGCGCCAGCGAGCGCGAATTGCCGCGGCCGAAGGGGATGACGCAGAAGGTGCAGCGATGGTCGCAGCCGTTCTGGACCTGGACGAAGCCACGTGTCTGCCGGGCGGCGCGGCCGCTTTCGACCGGCGCGAGCCGCGTGCGGGCCATGATGTCGCCGACCGCGATCTTGTCGCGCGGATCGACCTCGGTCGCGCCGAGGCTGTTCGAGCGGGCCAGCGCCGCCCAGGTCGCCGGCTCCAGCTTCTCGGCATTGCCGATCACGCGGGCGGCTTCCGGCATCTGCGCGAAACGCTGCGGCTCGATCTGCGCCGCGCAGCCGGTGACGACGACCGGTCGGCCGGGCTGCTCGCGATGGAGGCGACGCACCGCCTGGCGGGCCTGCCGGGTGGCCTCCGAGGTGACGGCGCAGGCGTTGACGACGGCGAGATCGGTGAGGCCCGCGGCTTGCGCCTGGCGGCGGAGCGCCTCGCCCTCGACGATGTTGAGGCGGCAGCCGAAGGTGACGACCTCGAGGGTCATCAGGCGGCGTCCTCGAACAGCTCGGGGGCGAGCGTGCCCTCCCATTCGAATTCGACGCGCCATTCGATGGTGAGGTCGCCGCCGGGCAGGCTGACCACGGCCTTCCGCGCGCTGAGCTCGCGGCGCACCGCCGCGACGAGGGCGGCGCAGGCGCCCGAGCCGCAGGCCCGGGTGATCCCGGCGCCACGCTCCCAGACGCGCAGCACGATATGGTCGGGCGCGGTGACGGCGGCGAGCTCGATATTGGCGCGGTCGGGGAAAATCGGGTGGTTCTCGAGCAGCGGGCCGATCTGCTCGAGATTGAAGCGGTAGGGATCGTCGACGAAGAAGACGGCGTGGGGATTGCCCATGTTGACGGCGCAGGGCGTGTGCAGGATCGGATCGTCGATCGGGCCGATCTGAAGCTCGAAATGCGCGGTGTCGTGGAAAGGCTCGGCCAGCGGGATGTCCTCCCAGTCGAGCCGGGGCGCGCCCATGTCGACGGTGAAGACGAGGTCACTGTCGCGCCGGGCCGGCAGCAGCCCGGCCTTGGTCTGCAGGGTCAGCGCGGTCTTCGAAGCACCGCCCATGATGGGGTCGGCCAGCATCGCCCAGGCGACGCAGCGCGTGCCGTTGCCGCAGGCGCCGGCCTCGGAACCGTCGGTGTTGTAGATCCGCACGAAGGCGTCGGTGCCGGGCGTGACGGGATCGTGCAGGACCATGAGCTGGTCGAACCGGGCGCGTGGGTCGGCCGCGATGGCGCGCGCGTCGTGCTCGCTGACGCGCAGCTTCGTCCCGCGCAGGTCGAGCACGGTGATCTCGTTGCCGAGACCGTTCATCTTCAGGAACCGGCGATGGGCGAGGGCGTTCATTCCGTCACATATCCCATGGGATTGCGGGTCTATGAGGGAGGCGACGTGAAAAAGCCACCCTTGCGATGATTTCCTGGCGTAAGTGGATGTTCCATATTGCACTGCAAGAGCGCGAATCGATTTTCGCGCCGTGCTTCCTGGCAGGACGTTGACGATGCAGCATGGCCGTATTGCCGTCGGGGCGCTGGCCGCCCTTCTGAGCGTCGGCGGCGTCGCCGCCGCCCAGACGCGGGTGGCGCCGCCGGGCGCCGTCGAATCGGCACCGCTGGCGCCGCCGCCGGGCGCAGCCATGCCGGCCCAACCCATACCCGTGCAGCCCTTGCCCGCCCAGGCCCAGCCCGCTCCCGCGCCGACGCCGCCGGCCGCCGTGCCCGAGCCGGTCCCCGGCCCGCAGCCGGTCCAGCCTGCGCCGGCGCCGCCGCGCCCGGTGACGCCCGAGCCCGTCCAGCCGGCGCCGACGCCGCAGGTCCCGCTCGAGCCGCAGCCGGTGCAGCCGCCGCCGACCCTGCCCGCGCCCGGCCCGATCCAGCCCGTGCAGCCGCCGACCCTGCAGCAGCAGGCCGGCGTCCTCGATCCGAATGCGACGCTCGCCGGGAAGCGCGGCGACCAGAGCGATGTCGACGAGGTGCTGCTGGTGGCCAAGCCCGTTCTCAAGCTCTCCGGCGCGGCGAGCTGGGATGAGGGCTTCAAGCGGCTGGCCGAGAGCTTCCGCGTGCTGCGCCAGGAGGCGGAGCGCGCGCGCCTGCCGGTCGCCGGGCGGCCGCTGACGCTGTTCCTGGAGACCGACGACAACGGCTTCCGCTACGAGGCGATGCTGCCGGTCGGTCCGGCGCCCGAGGGCGAGCGTAACGCGACCTTCGGCAACGGCGTGCGCCCGGGGTTGACGCCGGCAGGCCCCTCGCTGCGCTTCGTCCATGTCGCGCCCTATGACGACATCGACTCGACCTATGAGACGATCACCGCCTATCTCGAAGCGAAGGCGATCAGCGTGAAGGATGCGTTCCTCGAGGAGTATGTCGGGGACCTCACCGATCCGGCCGACCCCAATCTCGAGATCAACGTCTACGTTCAGCCGCGCTGATCACGCGCTCCCGTTCAGGCCTGCCAGATCAATCCCGGCCGCATCGCCCGGAAGCGCTCCTCGGCGAGGCCGGCGGCCGCCAGCGCCGCCGCCAGTGCGGCCGGCGGGCGCTCGATGCCCTCGTCGGTGAGCTGGAAGGTGCCCCAGTGGTGGCCGAGCGCCTGCTCGGCCCTGAGGGACAGCATGACCTGCACCGCCTCCTCCGGGTTCATGTGGTTGTCGCGCATGAACCAACGCGGCTCATAGGCGCCGATCGGCAGCACGGCGAGGTGGAAGGGGCCGAGTTCGGCGCCGAGGCGGCGATAGAGCGAGCCGTCGTGATAGCCGGTGTCGCCGATGTGGAAGATGCGGGTTCCGCCGCCCTCCAGCACGAAGGAGCACCAGAGCGCCATGCGCCGGTCGAAGGCGCCGCGCGCCGACCAGTGGTAGCTCGGTGTCAGCGTGACGCTCACGCCGTCGGACAGGGGCAGGCGGGCGGACCAGTCATGCGCTTCGGCGCGGGCTTCCGGAATGCGGGCCCTGACGATGGTGTCGTTGCCGAGCGGCATGATCATGCGCGGCTGATCGCGTTCATGCAGCCGCGCCAGCGTCTCGATGTCGAGATGGTCGTAATGGTTGTGCGTGATCAGGACGGCGTCGATGCGCGGCAGGTCGTCGAAAGCGACACCCGGATCGTTGACGCGGCGCGGACCGAAGAAGCTCAGCGGGCTGGCGCGCAGCGAATAGACCGGGTCGATCAGCAGGTTGAGGCCGCCGATCTGGTAGAGGAAGGAGGCGTGGCCGAGATGGACGACGCGGACGCGGTCGACGCGGGCGGGCGGCCTGTCCTTGGGCGGGGTGGGGTAGCTCTCGGGAAACGCCTCGCGGTCGCGCTTGGAGGTCTGCCATTTCAGCACGTCGGCGAGCCCCTTGGTCACGGGCCGGCCGTCGGTGAAGACGGTTCCGTTGAAGTTCTCGGTCACGGGCCCCTGATAATACGGGTTGCGCGAGCGCGAGATCGAGGCCCAGGCCGCGCTGCCGGTGCCGAGCAGCGCGGGGAGGCCGAGGAGGGTGAGGAGCTTGCGGCGGTTCATGCCGCAGAAAGTGGGTTCGCTCCGCCGCGGGTCAAGCCGGCACCGTTCACGGTCGCTTGACCGCCGTGCCCTTGATTGCCGTGACATGAAGCCAGGGCGTCGGCTCGCCGTCGTAGCCGCCGCCGATCTCCTCGCTGAGGTCGAGGCTCTGCCAGCCCTCGGGGCCGTAGGCGGACCGCAGCCAGTCCGGCGAGGGATAGTTGAAGTAGCGGCCGAAACGGTCCCGCCCCTCGGCGGTGCCCGCCTTGAAGCTGGCGTAGAACAGCCCGCCGGGCTTCAGCGCCCTGTGAATAGAGGCGAGGATGCCGGGCAGCGCCGTGCGGGGCACGTGCAGCAGGCAGGCATTGGCCCAGACACCGTCGAAGGCCCCGATCGCGTCGATGTCCTCGAAGAGCAGCACCTCGACCGGCCGGCCGAGACGCCGGCTCGCCTGCTCGGCCAGCTCCGGCGAGCCGTCGGTGGCGACGAGGTCGAGGCCGCGTTCGAGGAGCGCGACGCTGTCGTGACCGCCGCCGCAGCCCAGTTCCAGCACGCGGGCGCCGGGCGGCAGCGCCGCGGCGAAGGCGGCGATGCGGGCATGCTCGGCTTCGCGGGAGCGACCTGCATAGGCCTGCGCCTCGGCGGCATAGAAATCCAGCGTGGCGTTGTCGCGGGCCGTCATGATCGTTTCGCCTTCAGCGCGTGCCGCTGCGCATCGCGACGGTTGCGATGCCGGCCCCGATCAGCAGGGTCCCGCCGGTCCTGTTGATGGCTCGGATGGCGCGCGGGCTGCTGACGACGGCGCGGGCGCGGGAGGCGATGAGCGCGTAGCCGAAGGCGTTGGCGGCGGCGAGCGTCACGAAGGTCGCCTCGAAGATCAGCATCTGCGTCCAGAAATCGGCCTTCGGATCGAGGAACTGCGGCAGGAAGGCGACGAAGAAGGTGAGGCTCTTGGGGTTCAGCGCCGTGACCAGCCAGGCATGGCCGAGCATCTTCAGCGACGAGACGGCATCCAAGAGCTTGACGCCGAGCCAGACGAGATAGGCCGCGCCCGCCCATTTCAGCACGGTGAAGACGGTGGCCGAGGTCGCCAGCAGCGCGCCGACGCTGAGCATGGAGAGCGTCATCGCGGTGAAATCGCCGAGCGCGACGCCGGCCGCCGTCGGCAGCGCGGTGCGCCAGCCCTGGCCGAGCGCATAGGAGACGACGAGCAGGATCGTCGGGCCGGGAATGACGAGAAGCACGGCGGTGGCGGCGGCGAAGGCGGCCCAGGTTTCGAAGGTCATGAGGCTGTGTCCCGATGGAGTCGGGCGAGCCATCCCCAGGATGGCCGGCTTGTAAAGAGGCTCAGCGCGCTGGCCGGTTCGAACCGAACCAGCCGACGGGCCCGGTCGACATCTCGACGCGCTTCTCCGGTTCGCCCGCCACGACCAGCGCCCACCAGGCGCGGTAGCGCGTCTGCGGGTCCTTCGCCAGCGCGATGCCGAAGCGGGTGGCCTCCTTCATCCGCAGATTGGCGTCATGGCCCGACGAGGCGCGCCAGCCGGCGAAGGCTTCTTCCGTCGAATAGTAGCCGCCTCCGAGATTTTCCGCCGCGCGGGCGGCATCGAGGCCGGCGGCATGGACGCGCGCGGCGAAGCTGCCGGCTGCGTCATGCGAGAGGGTGTTGGCGCGCGCCATGGTATCGGCCTGGCGCTGGGCCATGGCCGTCAGGGTGGGATCGAGCCTGACGGGCCCGAGGCCCTGGCTGGCGCGATAGGCGTTGAAGATGCGGCCGGCCTCGGCGGGATCGAGCGTGACGGCCTCCAGGCGCGCGGTGGCGCGGGGATCGAGCGGCGTCTCGCGGCGTGGCTCACCGGCGCAGCCGGCGGCGAGGAGGGCGAGGGCGAGAGGGAGAATGCGGCGCATCGCCGATAAGGACATCGCTAGATCGGCTTTCCCAGGGCGACCCATGCGTTCATGGCCGCCAGCAATTCGCTTGTCGGATAATCCTTAATGTCGTCTTCCGAAAAGCCGGCTGCCAGTTGCCGTTCGTAATACCATTCCTGGAAATCAGTATAGGCACCCAAGATCTTGGCCGCCCCATCAGCCACGATGTCGGCTTCGCTCACTAGCCAGTTACGCACGGCGCGTACTGCCTTCTGGTAATCTGCGCCGTGCTGTTTGATGTCGCAGCCGGCAATGTCAGACAACGCCGCCTGATACCGGTAGGCCTTCTCTTCGAGAATCAAGAATTTCTTATCGCGCCGTCGGTCGGCGAAGAATTGTTTGCAGCCATAGTCGAACCCCAGTTCGAATGGCATGTTCAAGCGATAGTGCTCGCCCTTTTTTCCGGCCTGACACCGGCTCAGGTCATGGATCGAGTAGAGCGAGCTTTCGATCAGGCTGCGGATTTTATCGATCCGTACCGTACTGGAATCATTGGCTTCCGTTGCAATCCTGGGTGAGAAACCTAAGTAGACCAAGCAGAACAGAATGGCCTGAAGGATCGGCTCGTAGTCTTTGTCGAAAGGGCAGTTGATGAAAACGTTCCTGTCGAAGCCTTCGATCCCGTCAGGCATCTATAGCTATCCCTTGGGCGGGAGTGGATCGCCGCCGTAGGAATTTCGCTCGCGTATACGACCGTCTCGGCCGTGGATATACAGCTCTGTCCCTTGATTCTGCGCGATACTGCGTCCCCGGTCGATCGCCTCGCGCTGGGTCTCGAACGTACCCGAGGCACGAGATGCGCCGGCCCGCCTCACACTCCATTTGTCGCCATTCGGCACGACGTGTTGACCCTTTCTGGACATCACCGCATCTCCGTTGAAGCCGACAACCGAACCGCGCCAACCTTGACTTTCGCCACAATCTCCCGCTTTAACCGCGCCATCCGTTTCGCCGACATCGTCGAGACCGCATCCGCCGACCGGGCCGCCTCGCGGCTACACGAGCCCGGAGGTCAACGCCCGACAGCGCGTCCGCGCCCTCGGGCGCGAAACCGTTTGGCGATGAGGCTTCGCGCGGTCGGTCCCTGAAGGCAAGCAAGCAAGCAGGTCCGCATGTTCGGCACTCTCAGCGACAGGCTATCAGGCATCCTCTCGGGGCTGACCCGCAGGGGTTCGCTGACCGAGGAGGACGTCAACGCCGCGCTGCGCGAGGTGCGCAAGGCGCTGCTCGAGGCCGACGTCGCGCTCGAGGTCGTGCGCTCCTTCACCGACAAGGTTCGCGAGCGGGCCGTCGGCGCCGAGGTTCTGAAGTCGGTCACGCCCGGCCAGCAGGTCATCAAGATCGTCAACGACGCGCTGATCGACATGCTCGGCGGCGACGGCGAGGGCATCACCTTCGACGCCGTGCCGCCGGTGCCGATCCTGATGGTCGGTCTGCAGGGCTCGGGCAAGACGACCTCGACGGCCAAGATCGCCAAGCGCCTGACCGACCGCGCCAAGAAGCGCATCCTGATGGCCTCGCTCGACACGCGCCGCCCGGCCGCGATGGAGCAGCTCGCCATCCTCGGCAAGCAGGTCGGCGTCGAGACGCTGCCGATCGTCGCCGGCCAGTCGGCCGTGCAGATCGCCAGGCGTGCGATCGAGGCCGCCCGTCTGGGCGGCTACGACGTCGTGATGCTCGACACCGCCGGCCGCGTCACGCTCGACGACACGCTGATGGCCGAGGTCGCCGAGGTGAAGGCGGCGACGAACCCGCATGAGGTGCTGCTCGTCGCCGACGCGCTGACCGGCCAGGACGCCGTCAACACGGCGCGCGCCTTCGATGCCCGCGTCGGGCTGACCGGCATCGTGCTGACCCGCATGGACGGCGATTCCCGCGGCGGCGCGGCGCTCTCGATGCGCGCCGTCACCGGCAAGCCGATCAAGCTCGTCGGCACCGGCGAGAAGATCGACGCGCTGGAGGATTTCCACCCCTCGCGCGTCGCCAACCGCATCCTTGGCATGGGCGACATCGTCAGCCTGGTCGAGCGCGCGGCCGAGACGGTCGATGCCGACAAGGCCCAGGCGCTGGCGCAGCGCCTCGCCAAGGGCAATTTCGACCTCGCCGACATGCGCATGCAGCTCCAGCAGATGGAGAAGATGGGCGGTCTCGGCGGCGTCATGGGCATGCTGCCCGGCATGAAGCAGATGCAGGGCCAGCTCGCCAATTCCGGCGTCAACGACAAGATGATCAAGCGCCAGATCGCGATCATCGATTCGATGACGCCGGCCGAGCGCAAGAACCCCGACCTGCTCAAGAACAGCCGCAAGAAGCGCATCGCCGCCGGCTCCGGGACCTCGCCGGAGGCGATCAACAAGCTGCTCAAGATGCATCGCGGCATGGCCGACATGATGAAGGCGATGAGCAAGCAGAAGGGCGGGATGCTCGGCAAGCTCGGCCAGATGTTCGGCATCGGCGGCGGCATGGGCGGCCTGCCGCCCGGCATGCCCGACCCCTCGAAGATGGACCCGGCGCAGCTCGCCGAACTGCAGAAGCAGCTCGGCGCGGGCGGCGGCATGCCGGGCCTGCCTCCGGGCGGCTTTCCGGGCCTGCCCAAGGGCGTGACGCCGCCGGCGGGGATGATGCCGAAGCTGCCCGGTCTCGGCAGCGGGCTTCCGGGGCTGGGGGGCTCCAACCCCTTCGGAGGCAAGAAGAAGTGACCAAGCCCACCGAAATGCGCGTCGGCATGTTCGACGTGTTCAAGCAGGTCAAGGCCCGTCTCGACGAGGCCAACCTGTCCTATGAGACGTCGTCCTATCGCGACGACGCCTTCTCCTTCCTCGTGCATGCGCCGGGTGAATACTGGGAGATCGACGTGCTGGAAGACGGCTCGATCGATCTCGAGATCTTCACCTCGACGGGCATGAAGGACGATCCCTGGGCCGCGATCGACCAGCTGGTCGACGACAACAAGCCCTGATTTCCACCGCAACGCTTACCCGTTCAAAACCCAAGGAAAGACGCGAATGTCCCTCAAGATCCGCCTGACCCGTGGCGGCGCCAAGAAGCGCCCGTACTACCGCATCGTCGTCGCCGATGCCCGCTCGCCGCGCGATGGCCGCTTCATCGAGAAGATCGGCTCCTATGATCCGATGAAGGCGAAGGATTCGCCGGAGCGCGTCGTGCTCGACGTCGAGAAGGCCAAGGAGTGGCTCGCCAAGGGCGCCCAGCCGACCGACCGCGTGCTGCGCTTCCTGGACGCTGCCGGCCTCGCCAAGCGCCCGGTCCGCAGCAACCCGGCCAAGGGCGTTCCCGGCGAGAAGGCCAAGGAGCGCGCCGAGAAGAAGGCCGCCAAGTCCGCCGCTCCGGCCGAAGCCGAGGCGTGATGCGGTCTCGGGCCTGCGCTGCGGTTCGTCATGGTCGGGCTTGTCCCGACCATCCACGTCTTCCGCCGTCGAGGCCAGAGTTCAAGTCGTGGATGCTCGCCACAGGGGCGAGCATGACGGCCGTGCCTCTCCTCGATGAGGGGGGGCAGCATGGCCGCTGACGACAAGCTCATCCTGCTCGGCGTCATCGGCGCCGCGCATGGAATCAAGGGCGAGGTCCGGATCAAGGCCTTCACCGGCGATCCGCTGGCCATCGCCGATTACGGCCCGCTGACCGACGAGAAGGGCCGGCGCTTCGAGATCGCCGAGATCCGCCCGGCCAAGGAGGTCGTGGTCGCCCGCCTCAAGGGCATCACCAGCCGCGAGGCGGCCGAGAGCCTCAACGGCGTCAACCTCTTCGTGTCCCGAGACAAGATCCCGGCGCCCGAGGACGAGGACGAGTTCCTGCAGGCCGATCTGATCGGCTGCGCGGTCGTCGGTCCCGATGGCGTGGTCCTGGGGACGGTCACCACCGTCGCCAATTACGGCGCGGGCGACCTGCTCGACATTCTGCTGCCGGACGGGCGCTCGGTGCTGATGCCCTTCACCAAGGCCTTCGCGCCCCGCATCGACATCGCCGCCCGGCGCATCGAGGCGGTTCCGCCCGAAGGGCTGTTCGAGGCCGACGATGAAGACTGAGCCGAACCCCTCCAGCACGAAGGCCTGGGACCAGCCGGCCGGCGCGCTGATCTTCGACATGGACGGCACCATCGTCGACAACATGCGCTTCCATGACGACGCCTGGGAGAGCTGGCACCGCGAGCACGGCCTGCCCTTCGACCGGCCGGCCTTTTTCCGGACCACGGCCGGAATGGCCGTCAGCGAGATCGTGGGCCCTTACTTTCCGGGTGTTGCCGCCGAGGAGATCGCGCGGCTGGGTGAGGCCAAGGAGGCGCTCTACCGCGAGACCTACCGGCCGCACGTCGTGCCGCTGCCGGGCCTGCTGCCGCTGATGGCGCGCGCCCGCAGCTTCGGTGTCCCGATGGCGGTCGCCTCCGCCGCGCCGCCCGAGAACATCGCGCTGGTGCTCGATACGCTCGGCCTGCGGGCCGAATTCGCGACGGTGATCTCGCCGTCTCATCGTCGAGGCGGCGCGCCGCATGGGCGTGGCGCCGGAGACCTGCCTCGTCTTCGAGGACGCCCCCAACGGCGTCGAGGCGGCGCGGCGGGCCGGAATGCGGGCCGTGGCGATGCTGACCATGCTCGGCGCGGAGGGCTTCGCGGCTTATGACAACGTCGTCGCCTCCGCGTCGGACTTCAACGCGCTGGACCGGCTGCCGGCGTTGCGCTTCGGTTAGGGTCTGGTTCGCGCCTCCCGTCATTGCGAGCGCAGCGAAGCAATCCAGAAGCCGTAGAGCACTGCGCCCCCTGGATTGCTTCGCTTCGCTCGTAATGACGAGCAATGCCGGCATCTTTATCTTGCGAGGGCTTCCATGCCGTTCCGCGCCTCCGTCCTCACCCTCTATCCGGAGATGTTTCCCGGGCCGCTCGGCGTTTCGCTGGCCGGCGAAGCGCTGCGGCGCGGGCTGTGGTCGCTGGAGACGCACCAGATCCGCGACCACGGCATCGGCCGGCACCGCAATGTCGACGACAACCCGGCCGGCGGCGGCGCCGGCATGGTGCTGCGCTGCGACGTGCTGGGCGCGGCGATCGACGCCGCCGTTCCTGCCGGTGACACGCGCCCGCGGCTGCTGATGTCGCCGCGCGGGCGGCCGCTGGAGCAGCGCCAGGTGCGGGACTGGGTCGCGGGCGAGGGCACGAGCGCGTGATCGAGGGGCGCGGGCTGACCGAGGTCTCGATCGGCGACTACATCCTCTCGGGCGGCGAGATGGCGGCGCTGGTCCTGCTCGACGCCTGCGTGCGGCTGATCCCCGGCGTGATGGGCAAGGAGCTGTCCGGCGAGGACGAGAGCTTCGAGAACGGCCTGCTCGAATATCCGCACTATACCCGCCCGCGCGAATGGGAAGGCCGGGGCCTGCCCGAGGCGCTGCTTTCGGGCGACCATGCCCGCATCGCGAAATGGCGGCGGGCGGAGGCCGAGCGGATCACGCAGGAGAGGCGGCCGGATCTGATGAAGGACCGCAGTTGAGCTCGAAAGCCCAAGCGCAGCGGCCGGCTCTATAGGCTACAATGAATCGCATTAGATAACGCTGATGTTCCCTTGCAATCGAGGGCTGCATAAAATCGTTGGCAGCCGCTTGAAACTGCGTAATCTGATTTTGAGCATTTACCAAATCAGCAGTTGGTGAACGGCTTACAGGTTAGAGAAGGATTTTATGATGCGTTGTCGGGGGCCCATTTTACTACTCTTCGCCTCACTAACGTTCCTTGTCGACCCCTTGATTGACAGGTCCATAGCCCAATTTATGACGTTTATCCCCCGGTATCACAATCAGTCGGAGGCAATAAAGGCGGTTGAGTTACGATCCGAAGAATTGAAAAATCAAGCTATGCCTAAAAGCGAAGCGGCAATGGTTCGAGAACTAGACCGTATTGAAAACGAAATTCAGATGGTCAATTCCCAGATTGGGATGATGGGAGCCCTTGCGGATTTTGAGAAGAGGCTTGACGAAGCAATTTCGTTAATTAGAAATTCCCATAGGAGATTGATGTCGTTAAACTGTCAATCTGAAATTAACGCATTTAGGACCACGTTGTTTGAATACAATAATTCAACTTTTTCTCTTCGCAGTTTGTTGTCAAATTACAATGATGTTAGTACATCCAGTATTCAAATATTCATACCAAATATTGATGCTAATGCGTGTGGGCAAATTAAGGCGGACCTGAGCGATGAAATTCTTGATACTGAAATTGGTAAAATCACTAAGCAGGCAATCTCAAAAGTTAACGAATCGAGACAGGAGGCTGATAAGATTCGGATTGCTAATTCTGCGTTGAGCGAGGTACTAAAGAATAGACGCTCGAAGATCAATGAAGCGTTGAACTCGGGTTCCCCTCAGCAAAAAATTACCGCAAATCTCCCTCTAATACTTGCAATTCTGGGAGGCGCCTGTGTTCTGGCGATTGTAGGTATCAAGTTGTTTGATACTGAAATCCAAATGGAATGGGTTGTTTCAGGGCAGGTGATCCAATTTGTTACTGTAATGGTTCTATTGAGCGTTATTACTGCTCTCGCTCTTTCAGAGGTTTTAAAGGAGACGACTTTGGGGACGCTATTGGGTGGGATCGCCGGCTACGTACTAGCGCAGGGTGTCGGCCGGGCAGCGGCTAGAGATGTTGCGCGTAATTCGTTGAAAAAGAGCCGGGGCTCATTAAAAAATGGCGCAAAAACGGCTGCAGACGCAAAGGATTAGGCAATATTGCCTCGTAGTCGTCGGCATGGTGGTGGCGAGAGTTGCCTTGACTTGTGCCGATCCAAGTAAAGTTCCACCGGCAGCTTCTCGGCCAGCCAGCCGCCCGGACCCAGCATGCCGCCGCGCACCGCCAGGATGTCGCGGAAGCCGCGGCCGGCGAGCTTGTCGCGCGTCGAGGCGCTAAGCGCGCCGCTGCGGTCGATCAGGGCGATGCGCTTCGCCGGATGGTCGAGCCGCAGGCCCGCCAGCCGGACCTCGAAGGCGGGTGTCTCGACGTCGAGCGCGAGGGCGCCCTGGGCTACGCCAGTGTCACGCCATTCCTCGGGCGTGCGGATGTCGATGAGGAGGAGGGTGCCGGCGCGGGCGGCGTCGTAAGCTTCGCGCGCCGTCAGGGCCTGAGGGGCCTGTGCCAAAACGAAAGACGCCGGGAGCATGAAGCTCCCGGCGAGAAACAACCGTCGCGGCAGGCCGCGCGGGCTCATGCGGCGATCAGCGCAATTCGGCGCAGAAGCGCTGGATGCGGCGGCAGGCCTCTTCCAGCTTCTCGTCCGAGGTGGCGTAGGAGATGCGGAAGTTGGGGCCGAGGCCAAAGGCCGAACCGTGGACGGCCGCGACGGCCTCGTTCTCCAGGATGCCCAGCACCAGATCCTCGTCGGTCTCGATGACCTTGCCGTTGGGCATGGTCTTGCCGATCAGAGCCGAGCAGTCGGGATAGACGTAGAAGGCGCCCTCGGGCTTGGGGCAGACGAGGCCGCGGGTCTGGTTCAGCATGGAGACGACGAGGTCGCGGCGGCGCTCGAAGGCCTTCTTGAAGACGGGCAGATGGTCCTGCGTGCCGTCCAACGCCTCGACGGCGGCCCATTGCGAGATCGCCGAGGTGCCCGAGGTCTGCTGGCCCTGGACGAGGTCCATGGCGTTCATCAGATGCTGCGGGCCGGCCGCGTAGCCGATGCGCCAGCCGGTCATGGCGTAGGATTTCGAGACGCCGTTCATGGTCAGCGTGCGGTCGTAGAGGCCGGGCTCGACCTGGGCCGGGGTGACGAATTCGAAGTCGCCATAGACGAGGTGCTCGTACATGTCGTCGGTCAGCACCCAGACATGGGGGTGGCGCATCAGGACATCGGTGAGCTTCTTCATCTCGGCGCGGCTATAGGCGGCGCCCGAGGGGTTCGAGGGCGAGTTCAGGATCACCCATTTGGTCTTCGGCGTGATCGCGCGCTCGAGCTCTTCCGGCTGGAGCTTGAACTCGTTTTCGATCTTCGTCTCGGCGAAGGTCGCCGTGCCGCCACAGAGGGCGACCATCTCGGGATAGGAAACCCAGTAGGGCGAAACGCAGATGACTTCGTCGCCGGGGTTCAGCGTGGCGAGCAGGGCGTTGTAGATGACGTGCTTGCCGCCGGTGGAGACGATGACCTGGCCCGGCTTGTAGTCGAGCCCGTTCTCGCGCTTGAACTTGCGGGTGATCGCCTCGCGCAGCTGCGGGATGCCGGAGACGGGGGTATACTTGGTCTCGCCGCGGCGGATGGCGGCGATGGCCGCCTCCTTGATGTTGTCGGGCGTGTCGAAATCGGGCTCGCCGACGGAGAGCGAGATCACGTCCTTGCCCTGCGCTT
>LNFM01006032.1_pt1 | contig 20295 bp, 21 predicted proteins | sample 596031 | NCBI WGS metagenome assembly LNFM01 (sample SAMN04254537, study PRJNA301005) | activated carbon metagenome | isolation source: dual media filters at the Ann Arbor, Michigan drinking water treatment plant | place: USA: Ann Arbor | reverse complement strand
ACGAAGCTGCCCTTGCTCTGCGAGAACAGCTCATCCATCCCCTCCTTCCCCGCGCCGGAGACCGACTGGTAGGTCGCCACCACCACCCGCCTGATCCGCGCGATCTCGTGCAGTGGCTTGAGCGCCACCAGCATCTGGATGGTCGAGCAATTCGGGTTGGCGATGATCCGCCGCTTCTTGAAGAGGTGGAGGTGCTGCGGGTTCACCTCGGGCACGATCAGCGGGATGTCGGCATCCATGCGGAAATGGCTGGTGTTGTCGATCACCACGCAGCCGGCGGCCGCCGCGCGCGGCGCATGCACCGCCGAAATCGCCGCACCCGGCGAAAACAGGCCGATATCGAAGCCGGCGAAATCAAAGGTTTCCAGGTTCTGGCATTTCAGCACCGTCTTCTCGCCGAAGCTGATCTGCTGGCCGACCGAGCGCGCCGAGGCCAGCGCCACGACCTCGCTCACCGGAAAATTCCGCTCCGCCAGTGTCTTCAGGATTTCCCGCCCCACCGCACCGGTGGCGCCCACAACCGCGACCCGATAGCCCATAACCCACACTCCGAAAATACGCGGTTTAGATAAGGCCCGCGCCGCCCCCGCGCAATCGTCAAGCGATGCGCCGGCCGCATTCCTGTAACCTCACTGTGGTAGCAAACGAACACCGGGCAGGCCGATCGAGACAATCGGCAGGCATTTGAGGACAGGTAAAATGGCAAAGCCAGCGGCGCGGAATTCCTATGACAAGAAGGTGGCGCTCGTGCTGCAGGGCGGGGGTGCGCTGGGCAGTTATCAGGCCGGCGTCTTCGAGGCGCTGAACGAGACCACCTACGAACCCGACTGGATCGCCGGCATCTCCATCGGAGCTCTCAACGCCGCCATCATCGCCGGCAACCCGCGGGAGTTGCGGGTGGAGAAGCTGCGCGACTTCTGGCAGGGGATCACCGCCGCCCCCAGCTTCTGGCCCGACCTGCCGCAGAGCCTGTTGCATGGCGCGCTGGGCGATTGGCGCGGCTCCGGCGCCAGCTCCGCATTGCTGTTCGGCCAGCCCGGCTTCTTCGCGCCGCTCTCCCCGCTCGCCTGGTTTTCCGGCCAGAAACCGGTGGCGTATTACGACACCTCGGCGCTGCGCTCGACCCTGGAGCGGCTGGTCGATTTCGACCGGATCAACGCGAAGGAAATGCGCTTCAGCATCGGCGCGGTGAATGTCCGCACCGGCAATTTCGCCTATTTCGACAATGCCCATCAGACCATCCGGCCCGAGCATGTCATGGCCTCGGGCGCGCTGCCGCCGGGCTTTCCCTCGGTCGAGATCGATGGCGAGCATTACTGGGATGGCGGCCTCGTCTCCAACACGCCGCTGCAATATGTGCTGGACAGCGTGCCGCGCCGCTCGCGCCTGACCTTCCAGGTCGATCTCTTCCCGGCTTTGGGCAAGGTGCCCGAGAATCTCGACGAGGTGGCGGAGCGGGAGAAGGATATCCGCTATTCCAGCCGCACCCGCACCGGCACCGAGGCGTTTCGGCTCACCCACACCGTGCGGCACCACATCAACAGCCTGATCGAGAAGCTGCCGCCCGAGCTGCGCGAAACCCGCGAGGCGAAGACGCTCTACCAGTTCGGCTGCGTCACCACGATGGACATCGCCCAGCTGATCTACCGCCCGCCGGTGATGCAGGGGAAGGAAAAGGACTACGAGTTCAGCCGCCGCATCATGGAGGAGCGCTGGTCGCAGGGCCGGTCGGACGCGACAGCCACGCTCGCCGCCTCGCCCTGGCTGGAGCCCATGCCCGAGGATGTCGGCGTGCGGACCTTTGACGTGCTCCGCCCCAAACCCCGCGTATCGTGAAGGAGAACGACGCTTGACGCCCGAGGACCTGCGCGCCCGCGCCTATGCCATGCCCGTGACCAGCCCGGCCTATCCGCGCGGGCCCTATCGCTACAATGGCCGCGAGACGCTGACCATCGAATACCGCACCGACCCGGCCGCCCTGGCCGAGGCGGTGCCCGAGCCGCTGCTGCCGGCGGGCGGGACCGCGCGCATCAGCTTCATCCGCACCGCGGACAGCACGGGGTTTGGCCATTACAACATCGCGGCCCAGGCCATCCCCGTCATCCTGCCCGGTGGCGAGGCGGCGAACTACACCCGCTTCATGTTCGTCGATGCCCATCCGCCCAGTGCGGGCGGGCGGGAGCTCTGGGGCTTTCCGCAGAAGCTGGGCCGGCCCAGCCTGGCCGTCGAGCATGACACGCTGATCGGCCGGCTCGACCATGGCCGGCTGAACATCGCCACCGCCTCGATGGGCTTCAAGCACCAGGCTCTGGCGGCGGAGGAGGTGCTGGCCGGCCTGGCCATGCCGGGCGTGCTGCTGAAGATCATGCCCCATGTCGATGGCAGCCCGCGGATCTGCGAGCTGGTGCGCTACCATTTCTCGGGCATCACCCTGGCGGGCGCCTGGACCGGCCCCGCGGCACTCATCCTGCATGGCCATGCGCTGGCGCCGCTGACCACGCTGCCGGTGCTGGAGGTGCTCCGCGCCGCCCATATCGTCGCCGACATGACGCTCGAATTGGGCACCGTCATCCACGATTATCTGGCCTGAAGGAGCGCCGCCATGAAAGCCCAGGACGTCCTGAAGCGCGCCTTTGCCATGCCGCTGGAAAACCCGAGCTACCCGCCCGGCCCCTATCGCTTCGTCGATCGCGAATACCTCATCATCACCTACCGCACCGACCCCGCGGCGCTGCGTGCCGTGGTGCCGGCCGAGTTCGAGCTGCCTGAGCCGCTGGTGAAATACGAGTTCATCCGCATGCCCAATTCGACCGGCTTCGGCGACTATACCGAGAGCGGGCAGGTCATCCCAGTGCGCTTTCAGGGCGTCGAAGGCGGCTATGTCCATTCGATGTATCTCGACGTCGATCCGCCGATCGCCGGCGGGCGGGAGATCTGGGGCTTTCCGAAGAAACTGGCCAATCCCAGCCTGCGGGTGGAGCAGGACACGCTGGTCGGCACGCTGGATTTCGGCCCGGCGCGGGTCGCCACCGGCTCGATGGGCTACAAGCACCGCCGCCTGCCCGACGCGGCCGTGCTGCATGCGCTGGCCGAGCCCAACTTCCTGCTCAAGATCATCCCGCATGTCGATGGCAGCCGGCGGATCTGCGAGCTGGTGCGCTACTACCTGTCAGACGTCACGCTCAAGGGCGCCTGGACCGGCCCCGCCGCGCTGGAATTGCAACCCCACGCCCTGGCACCGGTTTCCCAATTGCCGGTGCTGGAGGTGATCTCCGCCACCCATATCCTGGCCGACATCACCCTGGCGCTGGGCGATGTCGTGCATGACTACCTCGCCTGATCCCAAACCGAAGGACATTCCCATGCAGAACCTTGAAGGCCAGGTGGCCATCGTCACGGGTGCGGCCAGCGGCATCGGCCGCGAAATCGCCAAGCGCTTTTGCGAGGCCGGCGCCATCGCCGTGATCGCCGACCTGGCCCTGCCGGCCGCCCAGGCCACCGCCGCCGAATTCGAGGCCGCCGGCCACAAGGCACTCGCGGTGGCGATGGATGTCACCAGCGAGGAGCAGGTCGAGGCCGGCATCGCCGCCACCATGGCCGCCTTCGGCCGCATCGACATCCTGGTCAGCAATGCCGGCATCCAGATCGTCCATCCCATCGATGAATTCCCCTTCGACCAGTGGAAGAAGATGCTGGCGATCCATCTCGACGGCGCTTTCCTCACCACCAAGGCCTGCCTGAAGCACATGTATGCTGCCGGGCGCGGCAGCATCGTCTATATCGGCTCGGTGCATTCGAAGGAGGCCTCGGTGCTCAAGGCGCCCTATGTCACCGCCAAGCACGGGCTGATCGGCCTGTCGAAGACGGTGGCGAAGGAAGGGGCGAAGCATGGTGTGCGCTCCAACGTGGTCTGCCCGGGCTTCGTGCGCACGCCGCTGGTCGACAAGCAGATCCCCGAACAGGCCAAGGCGCTGGGCATCAGCGAGGCCGAGGTGATCAAGAACGTCATGCTGAAAGATACCGTGGACGGCGAGTTCACCACCGTCGATGATGTGGCCGATGCCGTCCTCTTCTTCGCCGGAGCCAGCACCAATGCGCTCACCGGGCAATCCCTCATCGTCAGCCATGGCTGGTCGATGGAGTAGGCCTTGAGCATCGCCGCCGCGCAGCTTCTGCTTCAATGCGCCACCGCCTATCTCGCGGCGGGTTTTGGCGTGGGGCTGGCGTTTCTGATCTTCGGGCTGGATCGGGTCGATCCGGCGGCGCGTGGCGCCTATGCCTTCCGGCCGCTGATGCTGCCGGGGCTGATGCTGCTCTGGCCGCTGGTGGTCTGGCGCTGGGTTGGGCTGACGCGGGGGGCGGGCTGATGCGGCGCCGGCATATCTCGGCGCATGGCCGGATCTGGCTGGTCCTGGCGGTGCTGCTGCCGGCCATCCTGGTCGCGGCACTGCTGGCCAGGCAGGGCGGCCCGGCCGACCCGCCGCTGCGGATCAGCGCGCCATGAGCCATCGCCCATGAGCCATCGCCCATGAGCCATCGCTATGTGCCGGTCAGCTGGACGCCGGTGAAATGGGCCTATGACCTGGTCCTGCTGGCGGGCATCGTGCTCTATCTGCTGGTCTATACCGCGCTGGCGAAGGGCGGGTTGGATGAGCCGACGGCGTCGATCCGCGCGCTGGGCTCGCTGGCCTTCATCCTGCTCACGCTCGCCCTGGCCATCGGCCCCGCGGCGCGGCTGGACCGACGGTTTCTGCCGCTGCTCTACAACCGGCGGCATCTCGGCGTGATGACGGCGCTGGTCGCCGCATCCCATGCCATGGCGGTGCTGGACTGGCATTTCGCCTTCTCCGCCACGCCGCCGCTGCTGGCGGTGCTGGTGTCGGAGCCCGGGGGCTTGCCCTTCATCATCTTCGGGATCGTGGCGCTGCTCATCCTCGCCGTGCTGGCGGCGACCAGCCATGATGTCTGGCTGAAGTTCCTGGGGCCGCCGCTGTGGAAGACGCTGCATATGGGCCTCTACGTCGCCTATGCGCTGGTGGTGGCGCATGTCGCCTTCGGCCAGTTGCAGGCGGCGACGCAGCCGGGCCTGGGCCTGCTGGTGGCGGGCGGCGGGGCGCTGCTGATCGGGTTGCACCTGGCCGCCGCCCTGCGCGGCGCGACCTGGACGGCGCTGGCGGCGCCCGAGGCGCCCTGGCTGGTCGTCGGCCCGCCCGGGACCATCCTCGATGCCCGTGCCAGGATCATCCGGCCCGCGGGGGGCGAGGCGGTGGCGGTGTTCCGCAACGGCGAAAAACTCTCCGCCGTCAGCCATCTCTGCGCCCATCAGAACGGGCCACTGGGTGAGGGCCGGGTGATCGATGGCTGCATCACCTGCCCCTGGCATGGCTTCCAGTACCGGCTGGAGGATGGCTGCGCGCCGCCGCCCTTCACCGAGAAGATCGCGACCTATCGCCTGGCGCTGGTCGGCGGCGAGGTCTGGCTCGACCCCCGCCCCAACCCGCCGGGCACCTATGTGGAGCCGTTGGTGGCATGAGCGGCAGCGAGAATTTCTTCATCGGCTGGCAGAAGCGGCCACCGGCGCGGCTGGAGCGGTTCCTGCTGATCGTATCGGCGGGCTTCCTGCTGCTGCTGGGCGGGTTGTCGCTCGGGCTGGGGCAGGCGGATGACCCGGCGGGGCCGGATTTCGCCGCCGTGCCGGGCCTGGCGCCCCTGCCGGAGTTTTCCGAGATGCAGGGGGTGGTGACGCGGCAGCCCTATCCCCTGCTGCACCGGGGGGATGGCCGCAGCGTGCTGCTGGCCGGCGATGGCAAGCAGGGCGCCGGGCTGCCAGCGGCGCTGGAGGGCCAGACCGTCACGCTCAGCGGCTATGTCCAGCAGCGCGGCAGCATCGGCATGCTGGTGGTGCAGGCGGCGCCGGTGGCCGGCGGCCCGGGCGTGGCCCCCCTGCCCCAGCCGCTCGGCCGGTTTCGCATCACTGGGGAGATCTGCGACGGGAAATGCGCCGCCGGCGCGATGCGGGCGGGCACCGGCCTCGCCCATCGCGCCTGCGCCACGCTGTGCATCTCGAGTGCGATTCCCGCCGTTTTCGTCAGCACCGCGCCGGTGCATGGCCAGGCCTTCATGCTGCTGGCTGGCCCCGATGGCGGGCCGATGCCCGCGGCCATGCTGCCGCTGATCGGCCAGAGGGTGACGCTGGAAGGCGCGCTGGAGCGGCTGGGCAGCGTTCTGGTCTTCCGCGCCGGGGTGCCATGAAAGCCACGCTCTTCACCCTGATGGCGCTGGCGCTGGGCTGGGGGCTTTGGCTGGGCGGGCAATGGCTGCAGGGCCTGCTGGGGCTGGAGGTGCTGGGGCTGGCCATGCCCGGGGCGATGGTGCTGCTGGCGCTGGGCCTGGCCGGGCGGTGGCTGGACGCCGCGCATTAGGCCGCGATCGCTCTCGGTGGAAACACCCAGGCCGCTTCCCGACCCCGCGACTTGGCGCTATCCCCGCCCACATCATGGATTCTCTGGCCGCCGGCTCCGATCTGGAGCCCGACCCCTCGAGGGGTCCCCTGCCCACCTACCGCGCGCGGGTGCGGGAGGGGCGTTACGCGCCCGACCCGGCGCAGGCGATGATCGCCGAAAACCTGCATGAGCTGTGGTTCCGCCTGCGCGGCTATGCCCCGCGCCCGGCGATTGGGGGCGGCTTGCTGGCCCGGCTGTTCCGCAAGCGCGCCTCGGAGGATGGCGCGTCGCATGCGCCCATTGGCCTTTATATCGTGGGGCAGGTGGGGCGGGGCAAATCCATGCTGATGGACCTGTTTTTCGAGGCCGCCGATGTCACGCCCAAGCGCCGCATCCATTTCCACGCCTTCATGCAGGAGGCACATCAGCGCATCCACCTCTGGAAACGCGCCCATCCCGGCGAGGCCGACCCGATTCCGCCGCTGGCCGACACCATCGCCGCAGAGGCCCTGCTGCTCTGCTTCGACGAATTCCAGGTGCATGATATTTCCGACGCGCTGATCCTGGGCCGGCTGTTCGACAAGCTGTTCGACCGGGGGGTGGTGGTCGTCGCCACCTCCAACACCGCGCCGGATGATCTGTTCAAGGGCAAGCCGGGGCGCGACGCCTTCCTGCCCTTCATCGCCGAGATCAAGCGGCATGTGGAGGTGCTGCACCTGGACAGTGCGAAGGATTACCGGCGCGACCGGGTGCGGGCGCTGCCGAGCTGGCATGTGCCGGTGGATGGCCGGGCCGAGCGGGCGATGGACCAGGCGTTTCATGAGCTGACCGGGCTGACGCGCGGCAAACCCATGGCGCTGATGGTGCTGAACCGCGAGGTGGTGGTACCGCAGGCGCATCGCGGCGTGGCGCGCTTCGATTTCGATGATTTGTGTGCGCGGCCGCTGGGGCCGGCGGATTATCTGGCGGTGGCCCGCGAATTCCACACCGTGCTGATCGATGGGATTCCGCGGCTGAGCCCGGAGAATTTTGACAAGGCGCGGCGGTTCATCACGCTGATCGACGCGCTGTATGAGGCCAGGTGCAAGCTGCTGGCGAGTGCGGCGGCGGTGCCGGACACGCTGTATGAGCATGGGGAGAATGCGGCGATGTTTGAGCGGACGGCTTCGCGGTTGAATGAGATGCAGAGTGCAACTTATCTCCTACTACCGTACCGCCCGCTCACAACCTAAACGTTCAGTTACAATTTGTCACTTTCAAACCACACCGGCTGTGAACATAATTCTATATGAAATTTACGCAGCGCATAATTCTTCTGCCGTTAGTGGCGATAGGCTGCTTTTGCGTTTTTTCAGGTATTGCTTCCGCGCAATCCATTTTGCCGGACTGGCGAAACTTTGAATGCCGGGCAAACATTCCCCAAGTCAATGTTGTTTTTGAATTTGAGTCTTTCGATGGGTTGAGACCTGCAATAAATGAACCCGCACTGACTGAGATTATCCGGGTTTATCAAATGTTGCGTGTTCCCATCATGCTTAGAGTCGGCATAAATGCCAACGAGTTACATGAACCACCCTCAGATCTCGCGCTACTTCGCCTCGAAACAATACAAAAAATATTATTGGTTCGCGGCATACGGGGCAATCAAATTTGGTACGGAGGCGTGTTGTCTGGCGATATCGGAGCGGTAGGGACCATAGATATTGGCTATCTTGAGGCGCGTTGTTTAAATGTGTTTTTGCAACACCAGAAACAAGTTTTGGAAATGATTTGTGTTTCCAGTGGAAATTTGGATTTGAATGTAGAATGTAGGAATTTATTATCACAATTGTTTTTGAATCCGGGGGATCGGAGATGAATTACGTACCTAGGCACTTGACTGCAACTGGGGAGGACGGAGTCTACTCTCAAGGTAATTTAATTTTTGACTTTCGAGGGATTCGAAATTTTGAAGTGTCGCAACGCGCTCTCTCAGCCTTAGATGCTGGATTTGGTTTGGCGGCTGGGGGGAATAGTCCCACCATCTCCGGAATGATATCCGAATTAAGATTGAACCATAACAATGAACCAATCCGATTTTTCGATACTGAGGGCAGGTTTCGGGCTGGTGCAAGCATGGCGGACACAACGGTACCGGGAGATGGTGCCGCTGCGTGGAATACTGCGGCTGGATGGTTAAGAAATGATACGCCAGTCGCTGACCGCACGGATTTGAGGGTCTATCTCGAACCGCTCCGGCTGGGTGTCGCAGGGGTTAACGGTTACGGTTTGACCGTTGGTACAGTATGGCATGAGCTGAAACACTTAATCACAACCCAGCACCATGACGTTAATGATGGAACAGGACCATTGCCTAACAATCGGTATTGGAATGAGTTTATCGATCGACTGCGATCAGAGTTCATCGGGGACCCATCAAGGCCAAACCTTTACATTGATCCCGTCGGTGGTCCGAACAATTCTCCCCTACCATTATCTTTACAATCATCTCATTTTGCCTCTAATGATCAGGTTATTTATTCCGAGAGCATCGGCGGCGAGGTCCATGTTCAGCATGTTCGGTTAGATGGTGCCAAAGCCCGAACTGATGTATACCATAGTGATCTATCGAGAACTACTTACTTGTATAATCTAGATTTGACTGAGCGATATTACGCGGCCGAAATAAAATACACCGCTCTAGGTCGTGCTGATTGGATGCAAGAGTGGCTAAGAGACGGGGCTGGCCGAATCGTCACCGATTGGGATCAGGACAATAAATCCACAACGATCTGGGCCACCGAAACTGGTGCCGATGGTCAGGATCGTCTGACCTTCACAACAATCGTCGGCGAAGACAAATCCCGCGTAGAGACCTTCTACAACAGCAATGGGTGGGGGGATTGGATCACCCATCAGGCCCACGTCAACGCCGCCGGCCAAACCACAGCCACGTACCGCATCCTGACCGGCGACCGGCAGGAAAACACCGCCTACCACCTCGGCGCCGCCGGCGACCTCACCCACACCCGCTATAATCTTTACCAGGGGGTTGTCCAGCAAACGGTCGAGTATCGCACCAGCCTCAACCCGTCCTCCGATTGGGTAAGGTCAGAAACCACCCTCGCCGGAACCGGCTCGATAGATTACGGCACCACCTACTACCGCGACGACAGCCGCATCGACCGCGACGTCGCCCTTTCCAGCTCTGAAGGCTTTGCCGAGCGCTACACGCGCTGGGACCAAAATAACCAACTCGACTGGGTGTCGACCCGGTTCAGTTGGACTGATCAGCGTTCCGAGTTCATCGACTACAACGCGCAGAGGGGCGAGCAGAACTTCCGTTTCGTTGTTGATGGCTATGATGCGGCTGGCCGCCACGACTACGCTTTTTTCAGATACAATGATGGGCGCCAGTCAAACGTAAATTACGGACAAGCGCCCGGCGACAATTTCTATGAGGCGATAGAAATTTTTAGCTCAACCTTGCAACTGGAAAGGCGCATCATTGACTTTTCAGCGACTGATGGCCGTATGGATATCACAAAATTCGACCATCCAAACATATACCAGGTCACGGATCGCTACGACGCCAACGGAACCTATGTGTCCATGGAGTGGGACGTCAGTCCGCTCAATGAGGAACGCTGGTTTTTTGAGCGTCCAGGCCAAACGACACAGGACACGAAGCATTGGGATGAGGCTGGCCGATACGCCCATCGCATCGCCCGTGATCCGTTGGGAGAAACGCGGTGGGATTACGATTCATCGAACACTCAACCGTGGGACCTGCGGGAGGAGCGTTTCCTGGGCACCGAGGGCAACTATCGGCTGGATTATCAATACACCACGACCGGGACACGCCAACTGCGCATCGATTATGATCAGGATGGCCAACGCTCTGACAAAGAAATAAATGAGCAATATGACAATGGCCGGCTTGAAAGCAGAACAACGCATTTTGACCAGGGGCCTGAGGCCAACACAACGCGAATTGAGGTGTTTTTCTCTGACAGAACTGAGACTTCCCGCGTTGTCAGAAATGAAACACAGATAAGAGATACTACTTATCATTCCGACGGGCGCCATGAAACAATAGAATATGATCTTGAGAACAGAGATTGGAACTCGATCTTCTCTGTGGTGACGGCATCTGGAAAACTCGACTACAGGCGAACGGTGTACGATGACGGTAGGGTGCGCAATCGTGATGTGGACGTGAATAACGACCACCCTTGGAATATCATTGAAGAATTATATGTCCCAAACCCAACCGGTGCCGCAGGGACCGTACGGTCGGTCAGGTTGGAATATAGCCCGACGTACACCGCCATCACCGATTATGATGTCTACAATAATTTTGTATGGAATGAGCAGACGGTAACGTATAATTTGGCTGGTTTCGTTGATTCTATAAGAACCCGTACTGGTGGTAACACGGCTGTATCACTTTGGAATGGGCAATTTAACCCAGCATTCAACGGTCTGAACAATTGGACTACAGGCAATAATACTATTTACTCGTTTGTCGACCTCGCCTGGCAAGCCTCAACGGTCAGCTCGGCGATGACTGGCATATCCTACTCATTCTTCGTCGCTGACGCATTCAACTGGTGACGGCGCAGCGGTTCCGGCGACAGAACCGCCGCGCGTCAACCTCACCGTAAACCAGCCTCAATCTGCCACGGCGCCCGCGTCAGCTCCGCCCGCACCATTTTCGGCGTCAGCCCCACATCCCGGCGCATCCGCGCATCCATTTCCGAGGCCCCGCGCTGCGTCGAGAAGCGGCGCCAGGCCAGGCCGGCCACCCTCCCGAATGCGGCAATGCTGTCGAAAAGCCCTGCCAGACGCTCAGCGCCGGCATGGGTCGGGCGAGAGTTGGAGGAGACGGAGGCGGACATCGAGATATTCCTTTTTTGCGGGTCCGGGCGATATACCCGGCGCCACACACATATCGGATGAAAGTTTCCAGAAAGCTAACGACTAATCTTGACCATCATCATCAAAAAATCTGATGATGCGCCATGCTCGCCATCCCGCCCGGCCTCGACCCCGATATCCTCCGCGCCTTCCTGCTGATCGCCGATGGTGCCTCCGTCACCCGCGCCGCCGAACGCGTGGGCCGCACCCAATCCGCCGTCTCCATGCAGATGCGCAAGCTGGAGGACATGCTGGGGGCGGAACTCCTGGCCCGCGGCCCGCGCGGCCTCGCCCCCACCATCAAGGGCGTCTGGCTGGCCGAACGCGCCCGAACCCTGCTCAGCCTGCATGACGAAATCCACGCCAATTTCCGCGCCGCACCGCTGATCGGCCAGGTCCGCCTCGGCACGCCCGACGACTACGCGCTGCAATGGCTGCCGCGCATCCTCGCCGGCTTCGCCGAGAGCCATCCGCGCATCGAGGTCGATGTCGTCTGCATCAACTCCGAGGCGCTGGCCGAACGCCTCGCCGCCGGCCAGCTCGACCTTTCGCTGCTCACCGAAGGCCATCGCACCGAGGGCGAATTCGAGGAGGTCTGGCGCGGCCCGCTGCGCTGGATCGGCCCCGCCAACCAGGCCATGCACCGGCGCGACCCGCTGCCGCTCGCCCTCGCCCATCCCGGCTGCACCTGGCGTTCGGCGGCGCTGGAGGCGCTGGGCCGCGCCGGCCGCCCGGCCCGCGTCACCTATAATTCCGCAACACAAACAGGGTGCTTCGCCGTGGCGCTGGCCGGCCTGGCGCTCACCGTCTCCACGCCCACGCGCCTGCCGCCCGGGCTGGCCTGGCTCGGCCCGGCCGAGGGCCTGCCCGAATTGCCGCAGATCGGCATCGAGCTGCACACCGCCGAGGGCGCCGAATCCCCGGCCATCTCCGCGCTGGCCGAGGCCATCCGCCAAGGCTTCGCACGGCAGGACTAAACCCGACCGGGCAGGTCAAGGGTTGCCATCCCCTCCGAAATATGGCGAAACAATCTCCGGGACATCTTCACGGGGGCGGTATGCGTTACGGAGCGATGGCGATTCTTGGCTTGCTTTTGGTGTTCGGTGGGACGGCGGAGGCCGCGCGGAATGACCAAACCGGCGCCCGCAACCAGGCCCGGCCCAGCGCCGCCGCAACCCGCCCGACCGCGGCGCGGCCGCCATCGTCACAGGCCCGCCAGGTGAGTGCCGGCAGGAACCCGGCGCGTGCCGCGCCGGCGCGCTCGGCATCGGTTCGCCCGGTATCCACGGGCCGGCAGCACGCCAGCCGCCAGCCGACGCCCTACCGCAATGCCAGCCTCTCCTCCGCCCAGCTGCGCGACCGTTCGGGCCGCCTGGTCGCGATGCCGGGCTATCAGCGCGCCGTGCTGCGGGGCCAATCCGCCCGCTTCTCCTCCGCCTGCACCGTCTCGCGCGGGCGGCGGGTCTGCGGCGGCACGCGGCAGGTGGCGATGCGCTGGTCGGGTGGGCTGATGCCGGCGGCAGGGAACCAGACCTCCTGCCCCGATGGCACGATGGCAACGCTGGCCGTGGGCCATGACAATGTGGTGCGCTGCGTCCCGCTATAGGCCGACCAACTCCGCGACCGGGGATTGACCGCAAGCTCCGGCGAAAACCGGAGCCTCCCGGCTGAGAAGGCAAGCTCTGGGGGCCGCCCGCGCCTTGCCGCAGCGCAGCGCAGCGGCTACCCATGGTGGCGCAAAGCATCGAGGGAGGCCCACATGGCCCGCAAAAAGATCGCCCTGGTGGGCGCCGGCAATATCGGCGGCACGCTCGCCCATCTCATCGGCCTCAAGGAGCTGGGTGACGTCGTGATGTTCGACGTCTTCCCAGGCGTTGCCGCCGGCAAGGCGCTGGACATCATGCAATCCAGCCCCGTCGATGGTTTTGACAGCGCCATGTCCGGCACCGGCGATTACGCCGATATCGCCGGCGCCGATGTGGTGATCGTCACCGCCGGCTTCCCGCGGATGCCCGGCATGAGCCGCGACGATTTGCTGACCAAGAATGCCGGCGTGATGGGTCAGGTGGCCGAGGGTATCAAGAAATATGCCCCCGACGCCTTCGTCATCTGCATCACCAACCCGCTGGACGTCATGGTCTGGGCGCTGCAGCAGAAGTCGGGGCTGCCGGCGCACAAGGTCGTCGGCATGGCCGGCGTGCTGGATAGCTCGCGCTTCCGCCTCTTCCTGGCGCAGGAATTTGGCGTTTCGGTCGAAGATGTCACCGCCTTTGTCCTCGGTGGCCATGGCGACACCATGGTGCCGCTGACGCGCTACTCCACCGTCGCCGGCATCCCGGTGCCCGACCTCATCAAGATGGGCTGGTCGACGCAGGAGCGCATCGACGCCATCGTCCACCGCACCGCCAATGGCGGCGGCGAGATCGTGAAGCTGCTGGAGAAGGGCTCCGCCTTCTACGCCCCCGCGGCATCGGCCATCGCCATGGCCGAGAGCTATCTGCAGGACAAGAAGCGCGTCCTGCCCTGCGCGGTGATGCTGAATGGCGAATACGGCCTGTCCGACTTCTATGTCGGGGTGCCGGTTGTGATCGGTGCCGGCGGCGTGGAGCGGATTGTCGAGGTGCAGTTCTCGGATGCCGAGAAGGCAGCCTTTGACAAGAGCTGCGACGCGGTGAAGAAGCTGGTCGAAGATTTCAAGGCCTTGGGCGTCTGAGCCCGACACACTTGCCGCTGGGAGAAAAGCGATGAACATCCATGAATACCAGGGCAAGGAAGTGCTGAAGCGCTACGGCGTGGCGGTGCTGGACGGCTATGTCGCCACCACGCCGGAGGAGGCCGAGGCGGGTGCCGCCAAGCTCCCTGGGCCGATCTGGGTGGTGAAGAGCCAGATCCATGCCGGCGGCCGCGGCGCCGGCCGCTTCACCAACGATCCCGACGGCAAGGGCGGCGTTCGCCTCGCCAAGTCGGTGGCCGAGGTGAAGGAACAGGCGGCGAAGATGCTGGGTTCCACCCTGGTCACCAAGCAGACCGGCCCCGGCGGCAAGCAGGTCAACCGGCTCTATATCGAGGCCGGCTGCGACATCGCGCGCGAGCTGTACCTGGCCCTGCTGCTGGATCGCGACACCAGCCGCATCGTCATCATGGCCTCCACCGAGGGCGGCATGGAGATCGAGGAGGTGGCCGAGCATCACCCCGAGAAGATTCTCCGCGTGCATGTCGACCCGGCCACCGGCGTCTTCCCCTATCACGGCCGCGAACTGGCCTTCGGGTTGGGGCTGACCGGCAAGCAGGTCGGCGCCTTCCAGAAGCTCGTGACGGCGCTCTACACCGCCTATATCGAGCTCGACGGCGCGATCATCGAAATCAACCCGGTGGTGGTGACGAAGGCCGGCGATGTGCTGGCGCTCGACGCCAAGGTGAGCTTCGACGACAGCGCGATGTATCGCCACAAGGATATCGAGGCGCTGCGCGACGACACCGAGATGGACCCGAAGGAGCTCGACGCCGTCAACCACGACCTGAATTATGTGGCGCTGGATGGCGAGATCGGCTGCATGGTCAATGGCGCGGGCCTGGCCATGGCGACGATGGACATCATCAAGCTCTATGGTTCCTCGCCCGCCAACTTCCTCGACGTCGGCGGCACGGCCGATGCGGCGCGGGTGACCGAGGCTTTCCGGATCATCACCTCCGACACCAATGTGAAGGGCATCCTGGTCAATATCTTCGGTGGCATCGCCAAGTGCGACATGATCGCCAATGGCATCGTCGCGGCTTCGAAGAATTTGGACCTGAAGGTGCCCCTGGTCGTGCGGCTTGAGGGCACGAATGTGGAGCTGGGCAAGAAGATCCTGGCCGAATCAGGGCTTGCCATCATTCCCGCCGACAATCTTGCCGATGCGGCCCAGAAAGCCGTCGCCGCCGTGAGGAACGCATAACATGGCCATTCTGATCGACGCTTCGACCCGGGTGATGACCCAGGGCTTTACCGGCGCGCAGGGCACCTTCCATGCTTCGCAGGGCATCGCCTATGGCTCCAACTATGTGGGCGGGGTGACGCCGGGCAAGGGCGGCACCATGCATCCCGAGCTGAACCTGCCGGTGTTCAACACGGTGGCGGAATGCGTGGCGGCCACCGGGGCCAATGCCTCGGTCATCTATGTGCCCGCGGCCTTTGCGGCCGATTCCATCCTGGAAGCGATCGACGCCGAAGTGCCGCTGATCATCTGCATCACCGAGGGCATTCCGGTGCTGGACATGGTGAAGGTGAAGCGGGCGCTGGGCAGCTCCAAGTCGCGGCTCGTGGGCCCGAATTGCCCCGGCGTGATCACGCCCGATGCCTGCAAGATCGGCATCATGCCCGGCCATATCCATCGGCGTGGGTCGGTGGGCATCGTCTCGCGCTCGGGCACGCTGACCTATGAGGCGGTGGCGCAGACCACGGCGGCCGGCCTTGGCCAGAGCTCCTGCGTGGGCATTGGCGGTGACCCGGTGAAGGGGATGGATTTCATCGACGTGCTGGCGCTGTTCCTGGCCGACCCCGAGACGCATTCGATCATCATGATCGGCGAGATCGGCGGGCAGTCGGAAATCCAGGCGGCGGAGTTTCTGGCCCGCGAAAACTTCGCGCCGGGCAAGCGGAACCTGCCGGTGGTGGGCTTCATCGCCGGTGCCACGGCGCCCCCGGGCCGGCGGATGGGCCATGCTGGCGCGGTGATCTCGGGAGGCAAGGACACGGCCGAGGCGAAGATGGCGGCGATGGCGGAAGCGGGGATCATGATCGCCGACAGCCCCTCCTCGCTGGGCTCGACGATGGTGAAGGCGCTGGCGAAGTAAGTTCAGCGGCGGCTCTGCGCGGCGTGCCAGATGCGCAGGATGACCACCTCGTCACCGACCACGCGGTAGACGAGGATATAGGGCCTGATCACCACGATCTCTCGCGTTCCGGGCGTTCGTCCGGGGCGGCCCCTGTTGGGGAGGGAGACAAGGCTATCGGCCGCCAGCACCATGGCCTGGAAAAGGCTTTGCGCCGCCCTGGGATTGATGGCTGACAGATAGGCGTCGGCGGCGAGAAGGTCGCTTCTCGCCTGCCCGGACCAGCTGACCCTCATTCGGCGTTCGGGGCGTCGATCCTGCTTTGCAGTTCAGCGATCCGGCCCATCAGCCAGGCGCGCATCTCTTCGTGGGGGATGCGCACCGGGTCCGCGTCGGCGGCGCGAATCGCGGCCGCCAGCAGTCGGCGCTCAACCTCGTCATCGGTCTCGGGGTTGGGCCGGGGCGTGTCGGGCATGAGCCATCATACCCCTTGAACGCGGGCCGACGCGATATCTTTGTGCCAGTGCGGGGTCGCAGGAACGCCAACGAGGCATCCACCCCGACGCAGGAGGCGGCGATGGCGGCGGCGGGATCATCATCGCCGACGGCACGTCCTCGCTGGGCGCGACGATGGTGAAGGCGCTGGCGAAGTAAGTTCAGCTCCGGCTTTGCGCGGCGCACCAGATGCGCCGATCGCGGGCCTCCAGGAATGCCGGGATGCAAACATGCCGTGGCTCGCCATGATCGGCATGGTCGAAGCAACCGTCACCCGCGACGGTCGCTCCAGCACATCGCGACGTTTCTACATGTCATCGGCCCGAATAGGACGCCGAGCGCTTCGCCGCCGCCGTGCGCGTCCATTGGCACATTGAAGACAGCCTCCATTGGATGCTCGAACTCGGGTTCGACGAGGATCGCGCCCGAAACCGCTGTGGCCACGGCCCCGAAAACCTCACCACACTCCGAAAACTCGCCCGCGACCTCTTCCGTTCCGCAAGACCCGACCTCTCCATCCGCCGCAAACGAACGCGATCCGGATGGTCCGACGGCTTCGCAAAGACCATCCTCGGCCAAATGCGATAGCCCTGGCGCAATGGGCTTCCCCAATCGCTGAAAATGAGATTGTTGTTAACTTCGCCGGCAAGTTGCCCGCGACAGGTGACACATGGAGCGTTCCGCATGGCCGTCTTTCGCTGGGGCAGTGCCTTCAACCTCGGGCCCGCCAACACCACCACCGATTCCTACACCAACTTTTCGGCCGGGCCCTCCATCACCGCGCTGTCCAATGGTGGCTTCGCGGTGGCCTGGACCACGGGCGACGCCGCGACGCGCAGCGCCGGCTTCCAGATCTTCGGTGCCAGGGGCGAGGCGGTCACCGGCAGAATTGAAGCCCCTATCAGCAGTGGCGACACCTTCATGCCGGAGATCGCCAGCTTCGGCAGCACCATCGTCCTGACCTGGATGCGTGATTTCCTGAACGCGGGCACGGATGACGACATCCGGATACAGCAATACAACCTGACGGGTGGGCTGATTGGCTTCGCCACCGGCCTTACAAACAGCGGTGCGCGTGAGAACCAGGTGGCCATCGCGACAAGCGGCCTTGCTGTGGCCTATACGTTCGACAATGGCGATGTCAGGCTGCAACGCCTGACCAGTACCGGCGCAAACACCGGCTCGGTCATCAATGTGGCGACTGGCGCGGCGCAGCAGATCACGCCGTCGATTGCCTCGTTCAGCGGCGGCCAGGTCGCCGTGGCCTGGGCCGACACCACCGCCGATGAATACCGGATGAGTTTCTTCGACAGCGCGAATGCTCCGGTCGCCTTCGCGACCAACCTGCTGGTGGCCAGCGTCCCCGATGGCTCCGACGATTATGCGCCCAGCCTGACGGTCCTTGCCAATGGCAACCTTGTCGTTGCGTGGCATAACCTCGCCGCGCGGCCGACAGACGCATCGAGCATTCACATCGACTACCAGATCTACACCGCCGCGGGTGCCAAGCTGGGCGCCGAGCGGGTGGCGAACATCACCGCCACCGATCTGCAGGCGCGGCCGGATGTCGTGGCCTTGGCCGATGGCGGCTTCATGATCACCTGGAGCGACGGGCGCAACGGCGGTTTCAATGCCTATGACGTCTATGGCGCGCGCTTCGATGTCGATGGCAACCGGGTGGGCGGGGAATTCGTGGTGGCCAGCGGGGGGGGGGCGCAGACCGACTCGGCCATGGCGCTGCTGGCCGATGGCCGCGTCGCCGTCACCTGGATCGATGCCGATGACGGGACGGCCAAGTTCCAGATTCTGGACCCGCGGGACGGCCTGGTCGTGGATACCGCGGGCGCCACTGCGCTGTATGGCAGCCTCACCCTGCCCAACGAGCTGATCGGCGATGTCGGCAATGACCAGCTCTTCGGCGGCAGCGCGGGCGATCAGCTCTATGGCGGTCAGGGGAATGACACGCTGGAGGGCGGCGGCGGCGCCGACTATCTCGATGGCGGGAACGGGGCCAACGGCGCCAGCTATGCCGGCGCCAGGCAGGGGGTGACGGCCAGCCTGGCCAATTCGGCGGTCAATACCGGGGATGCGGCGGGCGATACCTATTTCGGCATCGCCGGCCTCATCGGCTCGGCCTTCAATGACAGCCTGGTGGGCAATGGCCTGGCCAATCCGCTGTTCGGCGGCGGGGGCGATGACACGCTGGAAGGTGGCGCGAGCGGGGACTTGCTGGATGGTGCCACCGGCACCGATTTCGCCAGCTATGCCGGGGCCACGGCCGGGGTGACGGCGCGGCTGGACGTCCCGTCGCAGAACACCCTCGCCGCATCCGGCGACGTTTATTTCGACATCGAGGGGCTGATCGGTTCGAGCTTCGGTGATTCGCTGGTGGGCGACGGGAATAACAACATTCTGTCCGGCGGATTGGGCAATGACACCCTGGATGGCGGTGATGGCAACGACACGGCGATTTTCAGCGGTATCCAGTCCTTGTCCCGAATCGGCCAGCGCGATGGCGTGGTCATCACCTCCGGTCCAGACGGTGTGGACCGGTTCACCAACATCGAACTGCTGCAATTCGGCGCCGCCGCCGCGGTCAGCCTCGCCGCGCTGCAAGCCGGCGGCGGGCTGGATGAGCTGGCGTATACCGTGCAGGCCGGGCTTACGAGCTACGTGCTGCCTGATCTGTACAGCGGGCCCGTCGCCGGGCTGCAATACCAGGTGCTGGGCAGCGCCACCGGCGAGACGATTCTGGGCACGGGCAGGAACGACTTCCTCAACCTGCTCGGCGGCGATGACGCGGTGGATGCCGGTGCCGGCAATGACATCATCGATGGCGGCACCGGTTCCAACTTCCTCACCGGCGGCCCAGGCATCGACATTTTCTTCGTCGATGGCCGCGGCGGCACCAACACCTGGTCGACCATCGCCGATTGGCAGGCGGGCGAGCAGCTTTCGGTGTTCGGCTGGAAACCCGGGATCAGCCAGGCGCTCTGGGTCGACAGCGCCGGGGCGGAGGGCTTCCAGGGCGTGAGCATGTTCGCCGATCTCGATGGCAACGGCCAGATCGACACCTCCGTCACCTGGTCGGGCAAGACCCGGGCCGATTTGCCCGGGCCCTTCGAGTTTCCCGACCTGCTCTGGTTCGTCTGATCCGATCGGCAGCAGGCTCATCGTGCCGCCGCCGGCCCGGCAGACCTGCCCGGTCACGCCCAGCCACCCAAATTAGCAACCCCACCCATGCATCCGGGGGCTGCCCCATCCCCGCCATCATGCCTATGCTAAGGATCTGTGCCGTAGGTTGACGGCGGCGATGAATGCCAAAAAACGGAAGGGTCGGGCCACCGCAAGGCGAGCCCGTGGAAATGAATGGCCGGAGTTGATGTTCTTGCGAGCGTGATGACGGGTGGCAATGCCGCCTATCTCGCCGATCTCTATGCCCGCTGGGTGGAGAACCCCGCCTCAGTCGACATATCCTTCGCCGAGCTCTTCGCGGCGTTGAACGACGACGCCCGCGCGGTATTGACCGATGCCTCCGGCGCCTCCTGGGCACCGCGCAAGCGTGGCGTATCCCCGGCAGTTGCGGGTGGTGGAGCTGCCGTCGGCGTCAGAGACCTTGCGTCACCTGCGCAATGGTCTGCTC
>LNFM01006031.1_pt1 | contig 20301 bp, 15 predicted proteins | sample 596031 | NCBI WGS metagenome assembly LNFM01 (sample SAMN04254537, study PRJNA301005) | activated carbon metagenome | isolation source: dual media filters at the Ann Arbor, Michigan drinking water treatment plant | place: USA: Ann Arbor | reverse complement strand
ACTTTCTGCTACGCCTTTTACTGTCGCTCTTCGTATTCGCCGGCACCTCCGCACACGCCAATCAGACTTCTCAGGGTCCAGCTGCACCGGATGGGTTGACCGGAGCTTGGTGGGATGCCCAGCGATCGGGGCAGGGGCTTGTCATTGAGCAGGTGGCCTTTCCTGAGCCCGGCCGTCCTGATCAGTTGCACCTGTACTGGTTCACCTACGCGGACGATGGATCGCCGCTGTACCTGGTGGGAGCGGGCGAGTATCGCAACGGGTTCGCGTTCGTCGATGTGATCCGCACGCAAGGTGGGCGTCATGGTCGTGACCTCGACCCGACTACGGTGCAGCGAACGCCATGGGGCGTTGTGAGGATCGAAGGCATCTCCTGCGAGCGTATCCGCGTGAGCTACACGCCTGAAGGCGGATCGGGGGCCGAGCTCGAAATGGCTCGCCTCGCGACCACTTTGGGAGGCGCTACGGCACAAGGCAGCTGTGACATGCGCGAGCTTGAGTTGGGCGTTCCCAAGGTAGAGAAGCTTGAGACTGATGCATCCCAGCCGTTCTGGGGTGATGTAGTCATCCCGTACCGAATGGATGTGAGGCTGCGCCCGCCTGCCCCCAATCGGGAACATGAGCTTGCGCGCTATCGGATTACCGCGGTCGACGGTGATGTTGTCGTTGGTTATGTCTGGTGGAGCTATCTTGCGAACGGATACCGCCCGTACTGGGTCGGTCTCAAAAGAGGCGAAACGATCTCCGAGGGCTCGGCCCTCGAGATTTCACTGCGAGCTCCGCTAGGAGCGCCGCCTTGGATGCACATGACGTATCGAATCGGCCTCAACTACCGCGGGCATCAGGGCAGCAATACCAGCTACACAGTATGGGAGAACATTTCCTGGAACATGTTCTAGGCGCCGGTGGCGAGGCTCAGGGATCGGCCTTGCACAGGGGCTGATCAGGGGGTTAGTGGAGTGAAGAGTGGGGTTGGGTTGATTCTCCAGCCAGGAAAAGTATCTGACCACTTTCGGAGAGTGGACTGGCTGCGCTGATCGGTCCTATCGCGTTCCCCTGCCTTCCCGCTCTCCCTGTCGGGCCTTCCAAGCCACGACGCCCCCTACTCAAACCCACTCCGCAGCAACCCGCGTTCATCCGCCGCATCAATGAACCGCAGCCGCAGCGGCTGATGGCCGTTGAGCGGCAGCCCGGCGGGCGGATCGAGGCGCGCTTCGAACTCGATGAACAGCGCTTCCGGCGTGGGGACGCCGCTGAGCGCGATCACCGCGCTCTCGCCCGCGGCCAGCGCCAGCGCGGTGCTGACGGGCGGGCCGCCGGCATTGGGCGTGCACGCGCCAGGCGTTGCACCGCCGCACGACCACAGCACATCGTCGAGCCCGAGCAGCAGCGGCAGGCGCGCGCCGAGTGCTTGCACGGCGTCCGGCCCGTGGTTGTCGATGTGTACGCGGTATTCCAGTCGTGAGGCCGCGGCGTTCGGCGGCGATGCCCTCGTAGCAGAAAGCACCAGCTCAGCCCCCGCGCTGGCCGGCGTCACCGCGTTGGACGGCGCCGTGGCCGGGCCGGTGCGCGCGGTGTTGATGGCGGCCACGGTGAAGCGGTAGGCGACCTGATTCTGCAGGCCCTCGATGCGGCAGGGCGGCGCCGCGCAGACGCGGGTGTCCCCGCTGGGCAGGATCTCGATGGCATAGCCGGTCAGCGCGCTGCCGCCGGTGTCGGCGGGCGGCAGGAAGCGCAGTTCAGCGGCGCCGTTGGAGGCCACCGCGCGCAGGCCGGTGGGGACACCGGGCACGCCCGCGGGAATCACGCTGTTCGAAAGTTCCGAGGCCGGCCCGCGGCCGGCGGCATTCACCGCGATTGCGCGGAAGGCGTAGCTGCTGCCGTTCTGCAGCGCATCGATGTGGCAGGGCGGGGCGCTGCAGACCAGCTCGCGGCCGCCCGGTTCGACCTGCACGACGTAGCCGGAGATCGCACTGCTGCCCGATTCCGCGGGCGGGGTGAATGCAAGCATCGCCGCGCCGTCCTCGGCTGTGGCGCTGCCGATCAGCGGGGCTGCCGGTGTGGCCACGGTGCGGAAGCTCTGCTGGCTGCCGTAACGCGTGCCGACAGCGTTGCTGGCGTAGGCGCGAACGTAGTACAGGGCGCCGGGCTGCAGGCCGCTCACCGTCGTCGCATACGCACCCATGCCGCTGCCCAGCGCGACCCGGGTGTCGAGCACGGTGGGCGTGCGCGAAGTGCTGTACACGAGCCCGCGCTCGCTGACTGGGGCATCTCCCTGAGCGACCACGACGCCGCCCAGCTGGGCGCTGGTCTGCGCGATGTTTGCGGGCGGCGCCGTATCGACATCAGGCGCACCGGCGGGCGCTGCGGCGCGCAGGCTCTCGCTCGCCGAGGTGGCGCAGTTGAAGTTGTCGCCCACGTTCACCGTGTAGGTGCCGACCCCGAGCAGCCCGGTGGTCGCGCCAGTCCCGCCCGCGGGCAACCAGCTGTAGAAGTAGGGCGGCGTGCCGCCGCTGACGTTGGCGATCAGGCGGCCGTCGTTGGCCTGCGGGCTGCTGGTCTCGATGCTGAGGATGCTGTCGATGCGCAGCTGCGGCGGCTGCGTGAGCACGGTCGAGAGCGACAGGCTCTGCCCGATCGAGTCGCTGACCTGCACGCTGTAGCTGCCGGCCGGGCGCCCGGAGATCTCCGCGGTGGTGCTGCCGCCGGGCGACCACAGGTAGCTGTAGGGCGGCACGCCGCCGCTGGCGTTCACCCGCAGGCGCCCGTTGCTGCCGCCGAAGCAGGCAATCTCGCTCAGCACCGTGATCGTGCCGAACAGCTCCGGCGGCGTGCTGAAGCTGCGCGTCTCGCCGTAGACCGTCGCCGCCGGGCTGATCGCGTAGGCACGCAGGGCGTAGGTGCTGTTCGGCTCAAGGGTGACCGCTTGCGCGAAGCTGCCCGGGCCGCTGCCCATGGCGACGCGCGCGTCCTGCAGGGTGGGCGTCGACTGCGTGCGGCTGAACACCACGCCGCGCTCGCTGACCGCCGTGCTGCCCTCGCTGGTGACCGTGCCGCCCAGCACCGCGGAGCGCGCGCTGATCGAGTTCGGAACCGCCGTGGTCACCGAGGGCGGTGTCGGCTGGCCGATCACCACGCTGCCTTGCGCGCTGCAGCTGTTGAAGTCCGCCACCGAGACGCTGTAGGTGCCGGCCACCAGGCCGCTCAGGGTCGGCCCGATTCCGGAGGGCGACCAGAAGTAGCTGTAGGGCGGCGTGCCGCCGCTGGCGCTGGCGGTCGCGCTGCCGTCGTTGCCGCCGAAGGTGCTGACATCGGTGCCGACCACGCTTACCAGCAGCTGGGGCGGCTGCGTCACCGTGGTGAAGAGGTCCAGGCTTGCGCCCATCGAATCCGTCACCCGCACGCTGTAGTCACCGGCGGTCAGACCTGTCGCCGTCGCCGCCGTGCCGCCGCGCGGACTCCACAGATAGGTGTAAGGCGGCGTGCCGCCGCTGACCGAGGCAGTGGCGGTACCGCTGTTGCTGCCGAAGCAGTTGGCCGGCGTGCTGCTGATAGTGCCGGACAGCGTCTGCGCCGCAGACAGCGTAAGCAGGCCCAGCCACATCAGCACCGCCAGCAGGGCCTGCAGCGCGGGCACGCGCCACCGCCTGCGCGCAGCTTGATCCACGGATGGGGTAGAGGAAGGCAGGTGCGGCATGTGGGGCTCCGAGGGCGCGGCCGGGCAGAAGTCGCGCTTCACCGCGAAAACGCTAGCGCAGGATGGCGGTGGCGTCCCTCATCGGGCCGTGCATATCGCGCGGGAAAGCGGTGGCGGGGATGGGCAGTTCCCTGTTCCCTCAGGAGGCGACAGGCGGAGTGGGACGCGTCAATAAGGCCGGCGCCAGTCTTGTCTCAATCTCATGGTGGCTGGACTATGCATCGGCCTGCTGTCCGCTGGCTGCGCAGTCGTGTTTGACTCAAAGGCATTCCTGCTGGGGATCATCGCCGGCTGGTGCGTTTGTGCAGTCGGGTTTGCCGTGCATTTCTATCTGATGTTCAAGTACAGAATGTGGCGCTCGCCGGAGTAGTTCGCCACAGTTCTCTCCCACCCACTGCCGAGAACGGGGGCGCGTACATTTCCCATGAGCCAGGAAATCTGTCCGACACTTTCGCGCTCGCTGGTTCCGGAAGGGCTCCCGCTGTATCTGCGCTACCGGCGCCATCCGCGATGGCGCTCTTCCCAAACTGCACCCTAGGGACTTCGATGATGACGGCCTCTTCTTTGCGTCGGTGGTGTGCAGTCCGGAGCGTCGTGCGCTGCGGATGGCTGTTCGCGCTTCTTGTACTTTCGGCTTGCGCTGAGCTGGCGCCAGCGCCTTCGGCCCAAGATCACGCGCGCGCCGCACTGGAGCGGCTGGATGCCGGAGGCCTGCGTGGCGGGGTGCTGGAGCAGGCCGCTGCTGACGTATCGCGGGCGCGGCAGATCGATGCCAACGACCCCTGGGTGGCGCTTGCCTCCTCAGAGCTGGTGCTGGCACTGGGCTATCGCAGTGGCGATGCCTTCCGCGGCAGGAGTTATGCGCCGGAGGCCGTCACCCATGCTGAGCGTCTGCTGCAGCCGGCCTTGCAGGCAGACCCGCCGATCGCACGCGCTTTTCTCGCCCAGGCGCGTCTGCAGATTCTGCGCGGACAGAGGCGGCAGGCATGGGAGACGCTCAACACCGCGTACACCCTGCAGCCGGAACACCATCGGCCCTGGCTGCTGCGTGGGGTGATCGCTCTGCAGATGAAGGATCCGCAGCGCGCGAAGACGCAGCTAGACGAGGCTGAGCGGTGGGCCGACTCGGACGCCGCGAGGATTTCGGTGTTGCGGCAACGCGCTCGAATGGAGCGCGTGCACGGCTCACCTGAGTCCGAGCTCGCGCAGCTGCGCCGCATCATCGAGATAGACCCCAGCGCGGCCCACGCACACGGAAACCTGGGTGCTGCGCTGCTGCGCATGAAGCGCTACGAGGAGGCCATCTACGCTCTTGAGCGGGCGCTGGCGATCGAGCGCTATCCGCTGGCGGAGCAGCAGTTGGCCCGGGCTCGGCAGGGGCTTGCATCGAAGTAGGAGTGTTCAACGCGAGTGATTCGCGGAATCCTGTCCTCGGGAATCTTTCTCTATGCGCGATCCCAGCCGTTGGTACTGGTCTCCGGACCCCCTGTCCTTCCTCGTGCGCGGGGCCGTTCCATCCGGTCTCATGCGGTCGCTCAGCCTGCTGTGCCTGCTTTTGCTGGCGGCCTGCGCGCGCACCGAGACACGCCTTGCAGCGAGTGCTGCACCTGAGCAGACGATCGAGCGGTCGGACGATGCAGGCTCCTCTTCCGATGGAACAACGACATCTCCAGGAGGCAGCTGCAGTCACGGCCTGCGCCTGGAGGGCATGCTGGCTGTGCCGACCTGCCCTGAAAACGGCGAGGGCTGCCGGTACGGCCGCGATGCGGTGAATGCGTATGCCGAGCACATCGATAGCCCGCCTCACGAGTTCAGTGTGCTCGTGGCATCAAGCCCCTGGCGCCTTTACAGCGGGGATGGCCGGATCCTTACCATCGAAGCCTTGACGACGGAGCTGCGGACGAGCTTCAAGCCTGAAGTGCGCGAAGTGGTGCTGTACGCCAGTTGGTCAGGTATCGCCCCCGAGGCGAATGTGCGATCGCTTGCGCGGCAGGTGTCGGATGCGCTGGACGGGTTTCCGGTACGGGGTCTGGATGGCTTCATGTGGCTGGAACCGGATGGGCGCGTACGGACAACGCAGCAGGCTTTCAGCGGCTGGTACACCGGCGGCGGCTACCGGGTGGCGCCCGACCAGCCGGTGCTGACCTCGCTCGCCTTCGGCGAAATGATGTTCTACAACGAGCGCCTGCGCGAAGCGGACGAGTACGGCTTGTTGCTTCACGCGGCGGTCGGCTGGGACGTGCACGGGCTTTGTCCCGAGCGCGCACTCGCCGAGTTCGAGCTGATTGCACCCCATCATCCGATCGCTGCGTACAACGCCGCGCTGATGCGCCTGGCGTCGGGAAAGGCGGAAGACCGGGCGAGAGCGCTTCGCTTGCTGCAAGTCGCCGAAAACGCGGGTGATGAAGCTGCGCGTGAGTTGCGAAGGCGCTTGCTATCGCCATGACTGACAATGGAACTGGACTGAGCTGTATGCCAAGCGCCCCCTTCAAGTTGACCCAGAAGATTTCTTCCATGGGGTTTCTCATGGTCGCTGCCGTCGCGCTGCCGGGATGCGCGGCGTATGAAACGTATCGCTCAGTGCCGGTCGTGGAGCGGGAGTTCTTCGTTCCAGCCGCCGACGTCATTGATCGAGTCGAGCGCGCGGCCAGGGCCTGCTGGAACGAGAAGCGCCCCCTCGCTGGCGACACGATCGAGATCCGGAGATACGACATCGGCGTGGGCGGCACCTCCCTTCAGATTGCACCCAACGTGTCCAAGCCGGGATTCGCGAGTGCGTTCCTCACGGTGCGCGTGGTGTCGTCGACAGCCAGCCTGAGCTTCGTGACGATCGAGGAAGCGCAGACCGTCTACCCGGACAGCTTTCGCGGGTTCGCACCCACGGTTGAAGCGTGGATCGAAGGGCGTCTCGAGTGCGGAGGGCGGGTGCCTGGCAGAACCTGAGGAAAACCGCCTGCGCGTCGGCGGTATCGTGCCGGTTGACGAATCCGGCAGTGAGTTTCGAATCAGTGGCTCACCGGGGGGCGTGGGTTCGATGTCGTGTCGTGTTGGTGGGTGTTGGCGCGGGACACAGCATCTTTCGGGAGGCCGGTGCGCGACACGCGCACCCTACGGGGCCCGGCGGTGCCTCGGGTTTGGGCGGCGGGGTTATCGTCGCCCAGGGGCGCTTCGCCGACGCATCGAGTCTCGCGGCGCGTGCGTTTCGCCGTCATCGCCAAGATGCGCGAAGCGTGGCGCGCCGTCGTCGATCATCTGGCAGGCTGCAGCGCGCGCGGCGCGCATGAAGTCATGCGGCATACCCCAGTTATGGATTGCATCCGGTAGGGTGCGCCGAGGCGTAACCCATCCGATAGGGTGCGCCTGCGGCGTATCCCATCCGGTAGGGTGCGCCTGCGGCGCACCAAGGCCCTCGCGGCGCATTCCGTGGCGCCGCGCTCGCCCATACCCAACCGAGATGAACCCTTCTTCTGGAGTGTCTGAATGAACCGCATGACTTTTTGCAGCAGGTCTTCGCTGATCGCCGTGGCCCTCGTTCTTTCGAGCGCCGCGTGCACAGGTAGCGAGTCTGAGTCGGCCAACGCCCCTGCAAGCGCCCCACGCGGCGAGTACCACGGCGAGATCTGGTCCGATGGCATGTATCCATCCGTCACCGAGTTCTACGCTGAAACCCGCGACGGCCGCGACGGCGTGTATCGGTTCGAGTACGGCGACGATGTGGAAGAGGGCGTGCTGCTCGACTGCAAGCGGCTCAAGGCTCAGGAGTACCGCTGCGGCTGGAAGGACCGCTGGGGCTCAGGCCAGGTCGACATGAAGTTCAGCGCCGACTTCCAGGCCTTCACCGGCGTCTGGAGCGATGAGGCCAACCCGCCGTCGCTGGGGCTGCGCTGGCATGGGGCGCGTCGGTAGCCGCACGGCGAGCCGGTCTCAGCCGATGGCCGAGCTGCCGCGGGTGTTCGGCGAAGCTCTCGGGATCAAACACCAGCCAATATTGGCGTTCTGCCGTGCAGCCATCCCCCTTCAAGTGGTACCTATGAACTACCGAATCCTGTTGCCGATGTTCCTTGCCTTCGCCCTCGCGGGCTGCATGGGCGGCACCGCCGCGCTGCGCGAGAAGCCTGCTGGCGTCCACACCTTTGAAGTCGAGGGCGCGCTGGCCGACGTGGCCAACGCGATCCACACGCAGGCGCGTCGCTGCTACAGCGGCGGGACCTACATGCCCAGCGGCGTACAGACCTCGCAGACGCAGGCCAGCCTGCAGTTGGACGAGGCCAGCGGCCGCGCGCAGATCGACGTGACCCTGCACGGCGCACTGGGCCCACAGACATGGCTGCTGATGGATCTGCGGCAGATCGAGTCGGCGCGGACCGGCGTCGAAGTGCTGTACTCCCGCAGCGGCTACGAGCGCCGCGCGAAGGCGGTGGAGCGCTGGATCAAGGAGGGGTATGAGAAGTGCCGGTGAATCGATCGGCGAGCTCTGACCGGTCCTACCTGCGAGCGATGCGCGCAGCCTACGCTTGGATCTGCGGCATCTTTCTGGCCGTTCCGGCCCTGCTGAAGTTGATCGCGGACCCCTCGGTTTCCAGAGCGAGGCAAGCTGATTGATGACGCGGATTGCGTGCCACGGGCCACTGGGAGCAGCGCGGATGCGAGCGGCGATCAACCGCTGTCGAGCCCGTTTCGCGCTGGCGTGGTAGGAGCCTGCTTGCAGGCGACCGTAGCCTGCGCCATTAACCGAACGTGCGGGTCGCGAGCAAGCTCGCTCCTACAAACAGCGCGCTTCGGCGGAGCCCACGGCGAACGCGGTGGCGACGACCAGTCGAGTCGCAAGCGGTCTGTTTCGTGAGAGTGCGCTTGCCGGCGCAGTAGCAATGCTTGGGGACGCCTCGTAGGGTGCGCGTGCCGCGCACCGGCGGTTCCGAATCGTGCGGCGCCATGCCCCGAGCCAAATCCCATCGACACGGCATCGGCCACTCGACACCGCGAAGGCCCGCTCCTCAGGGCTCGATGTCCGCAAACACGGCGCCGCGCATACGCAGCAGGAATTCGATCCGCTGCTGCAGGGCTGCCGCGCGCTCCATGCCTGCCGTCAGCGCTGCGGAACTGCCCGCACGTTCGCGCGACCAGATCGTGCGGATCAGGTCTTTGTCCGCATCGAAGTGCGCGCGCCAGCGGGACTGGGCACGCTGCAGCTGGCTCTGCTCGTCCACGGGAAGCACTGCAGACAGGGCTTCCTGTGCCTGTGTCAGCTCGCCCTCCAGAAACGCGATCCATGCGCCAATTTCGGCGGAGGCGCTGCCGCCCGCCGCTTGTTCAACCGCCTGCTCGTAGGCCGCAGCGCGCTCGCGGAACTCGTCGATGTGATCGGGGGCGTCGGGGTTGTCGATCGCACTCGCTGAAGTGCCCTGCACCAGCAGGCAGAGCCCAAGCGCGTATCGGAAAAGGGCGCGCCTCATCGGGGAAGCGTGAATGGTCGTATCCGGTGGCATGGTCTCACTCGATGGCCGACGGGTTGGATGGGGACGAGCGCAGTTTCGCGCTGGGTGCTGCCCCTGGTGGCGTTGCGCAGAGTGCCATGCCTGGGGTGGCCCGAGCGGCATGCCGTGTGCGTCCGGGCAGCACTGGATCGATCGGGGATTGACTTGGTTTGGCGAGCCTGCAAACTTCCGCGGCCGGTCCGCTCAGGGCCTGGCGTTTCTCTATCCAGGGGGTTGTCCAATGTTGATCCAGAATTTTGCGCGCGTCGGCGCGCTGCTTGCTGTGCTTGTTCTGACCGGTTGTGCGACCAGTCGCTCCGAGATCCGTCTGAGCGCAGCGCCTGCGCCTGATGCGGTGGCCTCGGGCTCCGAGGTTGTCATCCGCAGCATCGAGGATGTGCGTGTGTTCGAGGAAGCTCCCGCCCACCCGGGCACACCCTCGCTTGGCTGGGGCGGCGCTGGCGCGGCTCCGGCGGAGGTCAAGGCGCGTGCGATCGGCCGCAAGCGCAACACCTATGGCAAGGCGCTGGGCGATGTGCTGCTCGAGCCCGGTGATTCCGTGATCGACGTCGTCCGTCAGCACCTGGCGACTGCCTTGTCCAGCTCCGGCTACCGCGTGGTCGATGCCTCGCAGGCCTCGGCGTCCGCGCTGCAGCTGGACGTGCGCATCGACAAGTTCTGGGCATGGTTCCAGCCGGGCTTCTGGCAGATCACCTTGAACGGCGACATTGCGACCCAGCTGAGCTTCGAAGGCCATGCGCAGCCCTACAGCGTGAGTGTCTCCGCGCTGGACAAGCGTCAGGCCGCGCACGATCGCGCCTGGGTGGAGATTCTGGACATGGCGCTGGCGCAGTACCGCGCGGCGGTCGCTGCCCAGGCTGGCGGTTTCCCCAAGGCAGCCGGCGAGTAAGCGTCAACGCCCGGCCCCTCGCCTGACGGTGGCGACATGGCGCAGCCCTTTCGGCGCACGCCCTAGAGGGCCCCGGTCGGTAGGGGCGGGCGCATCGTGGCGCCAGGCAGAGTCGTCCGCGTCCCGTAAGGGTGCGGGGGGCGCGAGGCGCTTCTGCGCGGCGACTGCTTTGACTGACACACAAACACCGCGCGGCCGATTCCCTTCGGCCGCGCGGGTTCTCATTTCAGCGTCACCAGCTGCTTCAGCACGCCATCCAGGCCGCCGAACACGGTGAGTTTGTCGATCTTCTCGGTGACCTTTTCCAGCGCCTCGAGCTCTTTCAGGCGCATCAGCACCGGGCTCTCTTCCATCAGCTTGGCGGTGTTGAGCAGCGAGCGCGTGGCGTTCGCTTCCTCACGGCGGCGGATCACGTTGGCCTGGGCCGCCTTCTCCGCCTGCACCACGCTGTTCAGGATCTCCTTCATGTCGCCCGGCAGGATCACGTCCTTGACGCCGACCCCCAGCACCTCCAGCCCCAGCGCCTCCACGCGAGCGCGCACGTAGCTGTAGATGTCGGCGTCCAGCGAGGCCTTGTCGCCGAGCAGTTCGTCCAGCGACTTCGACGACACCGCCTGACGCAGGCCGAACTGCAGCTCGCGATACAGGAAGTCGCCGTACTTGGCGACCCTGGTGCGGGCCGCCACCGGGTCGGTGACGCGCACGCTCGCACCCAGGTTCACCCGCAGCGAGACCTTGTCGCGGGTCAGCAGCTCCTGGCCGCCGACTTCTATGGCCTGCACGCGCAGGTCGATGACTTCGGCCACCACGTTCTTCTGCAGGTTCCAGAAGGCCATGGCACCCGGCGTCAGCACCCGCGCGAGCGTGCCGTCGATGAACAGCAGGCCGGCGTGTTCGCTGGGCACGGTCACCGACACGGCGACCTTGTCGAGCAGGCCGATCTGGCGCAGGCGCTGGGCGGTGGCCACATCGAGCTCGCTCGACTCGGCCACGGCGATGCGCTGCACCTCGACCGGCACCAGGCCCTTCCAGTACAGCTTGCGAGTGCCCGGCTGCAGAACGTCCTGCAGCTTGCCGTGCTTGAACACGAGGCCCAGCTCCTGGCTGCCGATGTCGGCGAGCAGGAAGGTCTCGTTCAAGCGCTCCCCCAGGCCAGCGATGAGGGCGTCGATATCCTTGCCGGCGTACTCCGGCTGGGTGATGTCGAACAGGCGCACTTCGATTTCATCGAACCAGGCGCGCAGGCGGTGCACGCCCGGGCCCAGCACGCGCTCGAAGCGACGGTTGCGGTAAACGAGGCCGCGCTCGGCGTCGCCGATCACGACCTTGCGGATCATCAGCATTGCGGTCTCCTTTACTTGCAGTGGGCTCGACGATGGATGGACAGGCCCGGGTGCCGCGGCGAGCCGATGCGCGGCGAGGGCAGGGGGTGCGTTGCAGGTCAGCTTCGAGTCGCGCTTGGCGACTCCACGAACTGGATGCCGGCACGTCACGATGCGGCGTTCGTCACCGCGGCTCTACACGACTGTTCTTCACGAATCTCGAACGCTTCCGCTCGCGCTTTCTGTAGGAGCCTGCTTGCAGGCGACCGCAGCCTGTGTGCTGCATTACGTCTGCGGGTCGCGAGCAAGCTCGCTCCTACAAACAGCCGGCATTCGCGAGGGCGAGGACCAATCGAATCGCGAGCCTTCGATGTGTGGCGGACCCGAAGCCAAGGCCATGGGGAAGAACAGGGCGCGCGGCGATCAGGCCGCGACGCCCGCAAGAGAAGGGTTCGCCCCGGCGTCCTCGGGACGGAGATCCAGCGCGCGCGTGCAGGCGGCATGGCGTGGGTGTCGCGCTCTCCGAAGCGGCAGAGCAGCGATCCCTGCGCGGGCCGGCCGCTGGCGCGGGCGTGGTCCCGGTCCAGTGGACGTTGCTGTCGGGTGTCTCTTGAACGCCCAGCCGAAGCCGCGTGTTCGCGAGACGCCAGGCGGCGCGGGGCGAAGTCCGTGGGGCGCAAGGCCCCGGGTGTTGCGATGGAGTTTGGAGCGGGAATCGAACCCGCGACTCTCGGATTAATCGTCCGATGCTCTACCCGACTGAGCTATCCATGTGGTCGGCATACGGGACTCGAACCCGCGACCTTCGGACTCTGCGGTCCGACGCTCTCGCCTCTGAGCCAATGCCGTCGCTGAGAAACCCCCTGCAGCCGGCCCGAGGCATACGCCACGGCAGCGCCGCGCGCACCGGACGGGCGTGGGAACCCGTGCCGCTACGAACCGGTGAAAGAGGCTTCGCATTGCCGCCGGGTCGCGGCGGCAATTCCTGCGGGCGAGGTTGCCCGCTGCAAGCCTGCTGAAGTCATGCAGGCCCGCGTGTGTGCTGGTGCTCCCGTGCTGATCGCGAACGCTGGAAACAAAACGCCCCCGGGTGGGAACCCGAGGGCGTTCGCGTCGCCTCGGGGAGATCGGGGTCGCCGATCTCCCTCAAGCGGAAGATCAGCTGGTGGTATCGATGCGGCGCTTGCCAGCGATGCCGCGCTGGTCCAGCCGCACGCATGCGCAGACGCCGAAGCCGAAGGGCTTCGCGTGCGACTTGCGTGGCGGGTGGGCGATGCGGTTCATGGCTGGGTCTGCTCTGGAACAGTGCGGGGAAGCCCGCGAGGTGGCGCACGATACGCCTGTTTTTCGGGCTGTCAAGCCCTCTGTGCGCCGCGCTTGAAGCCGCCGCTGCGGCGCGCTGCGGCGATGTGCCGGGTGCGAAGCGGTCCCCGCAGTCGAAGATCGCAGAGTGTCGACGCGCGCGCTGTGTCGCTCGAAGCACACGGGGCACGCGATGTGCCGCGCGCTCCTCAGTCCTCGAATCCGTCCCTGAACAGAACGATCGTGCCGACCTCGGGCACATGCATCACGATGCAGTGGATCGCCCCCGCCAGCGCGATGATGTTGGTGCAGTCGACGGTGTCGATGGTGCGGCCCGGAAACGCCTGCTGGAACACGCTCACCGCCTGCGCGTTCTGCGCGGCATACTGGTTCGGGTTGCTGGCCGGGGTGAAGCGGCAGGTCAGCACCAGATCGTTGAGGATCACCGCGTTCGCATAGGTGCAGTGCGCGCCGCTGCACTGGAAGCCTGGCGTGCGGAACACGGTGTAGCCGCGGCCTGCCAGCGTCGTCGCCATGTCGTTGGTGACCTGCGCCGGCACGCCGCCGAGCAGGCTCGGCGAGTACTCGGAAATGATCACCGAGTTCCTCGATGCCGGCAGCATCCACATGTCGATGTGGCGGGTCGCATCCAGCGACTGCGGCAGCGCGGCGGTGACTTCGACCAGGTTGCCCTGGTAGTCGAGATAGCGGGCCTGCACATCGGCGAGGCTCAGCGAAGGATTGCCCTCGGACGGGTCGAAGATCAGGTTGGTCAGGAAGGCCGCGCGGTCGTCGAACAGGTGGTAGTTGCCGCCGCCGTGCAGCAGGCCGATCTCGTAGCGCGGCTGGTTCCAGGCGTTCGACAGGGCGGTGGGAATGAGATTGTCGTTCGGCCGCGGACGGTTGTAGGTGTGGTCGATGATCGCCAGCTGGCCGGTCTCGTCAACGACATAGCGCGGGCCGTAGTCGCGCATCCAGATGCTGTCGCTGGCGGCGATGATGAACTGCACGCGCGCGAGATCGGCTCCGGCATTGCTGAGCGCCGTGGTGGCGCTGGCCTGCTGCGTGCTGCTCGCGACCACCAGGAACACCTTGGCGCGGCTGTCCAGGGTCGTGACCTTGGTGATCATTTCGGTCTGCAGCGGCAGCAGGCTGCTGGTCGCCGTCCAGCGCATCAGGATGCCGGCATTCGGCTCGTACTCGGCGACGGCACGCACGGGTGACGGCGGCGGCGCGCGCAGCGGCACGGGCAGCGGCGGCGTCCAGCGCGCACGCTCTTCGGTCGTCATGTGCCGCGGCAGCGGAACTTCCTCCTGCTCAGCCCACGCCGGTGCGCTGCAGGCGACGCCTGCGATCAATGGCAGCAAGCAGAACATGTGCGGCAGGCGCATGGCGATCCCGTTTCGAGTCATCCCCGCCGAGTCTAGTGCAGGCATTCGCCAGGCGTCGAACAAGGGCCGGTACACGTCCAGCGCCTGCCGCCAGCGCGGCGCACGCTGAATGCGAGCCCTCCGGAGCCGGCACCCTGCGACTTTCGCGCCTTCCGGTGGATACCCGGCGCGGCGAGGCACGCGCTGCGCGCTGCGATGCGCTGATCGATCTGCGTGCCGGAGAAGCGCACACTGCGGCTCCGGTGCGCGCCTGAGGGTGCGTGGCCGGCGAATGGCCGAGTTGCCCCGAGTATCGCGCTTGCATCGAGTGCACCAGCCCGCGGCGCCACTGCTCGGCCCGGCATCAGCATCTTCCCGAGGCACGCATGCACACCAACACGAACACCCTTGCCACGCTGGGCCGGTGCTTTCTCCTGATCCTCTGCTGCGGCGTCGCAGTAGCCTCCGAAGTCAAGGTCAAGGTCAAGGTCGAGGCCGAAGTCGATGAGGTCCTGCGCGCAGGCCAGAGCGCCCGCGTGCTGGTCTGGCTCGGCAGCGATGGCGAGGCGATGCGCGGCGCCTCGGCGGAGGCATCGGTCGCAGCGCTGCTGCGCGCGGCGCCGGCCATCGAGGCGAAGATCCTGCGCCGCTTCCAGACCGTGCCGGCGTTCGCGGCCGAGCTGGATGCCGACGACATCGCGGCCTTGCGCGCGGCAGGCATGGATCTGCGGATAGGGTTGGATGTCGGCGGCAGCGGCGGCCTGCAGCAGTCGATTCCTCTGGCCCAGGTCACGCCGGTGCAGCTGGCGGGCCTCGACGGCAGTGGCCGCAAGGTGGTGATCATCGACAGCGGCCTGCGGCTCGATCACGAGAGCTTCGCCGGGCGCATCGTCGACGAAGCCTGCTTCTGCACGACCTGCTGTCCCAACGGGCAGACCACCCAGTTCGGTGCGGGCGCGGCCGCCGATGGCCACGGCCATGGCACCAATGTGGGTGGAATCGCTGTGGGTGCCGCGGAAGTGACCGGCGTGCCGCGCGGCGTGGCTTCGGGCGCCGATATCGTGGCGGTCCGCGTGCTCGACCAGAACAACAGCTTCTGCTGCGCCTCGGACGTGATCGCCGCCTTCGACTGGGTGCGGGTCAACCATCCCGACGCCACCGTGATCAACGCCAGCCTTGGCACCTCTGCGCGCTACCAGGCCAACTGCGATACCTCGGCCAGCTTCACCATCGCCTTCGCCAACGTGATCAACGACCTGCGCGGGCTCGGCGTGCTCAGCACGATCTCCAGCGGCAACAACGGCTCATCGCTCGACATGCAGGCCCCGGCCTGCGTGGCCTCGGCGCTGGCGGTGGGTGCGGTCTACGATGCCAACGTCGGCAGCGCCAGCTTCGGCAGCGTTTGCACTGCGCCCACCACGGCAGCCGACCAGGTGACCTGTTTCTCCAACCTCAGCACCACCACCGACCTGCTGGCGCCGGGCGCGCCGGTCACGGCGGCCGGGCGCGGCAGCAGCACCGGCACCTCGACCTTCTCGGGCACGTCGATGGCCGCCCCGATGACCGCCGGCTGCATCGCCCTGCTCAAGCAGGCCGTCCCCACCGCCACGACGGATGAAATCGAGGCTGCACTGGAAGCCTCGACCGTACGCCTGCTGCGACCGCCGATGACCCAGGACTACCCGCGCCTCGACTGCGCGGATGCGCTGCTGCGGCTGGCGGTGGACGTGTTTGCCGATGGATTCGAGCTGCGCTGACCCTGCTGTATGCCTAACGCGGGCTTCGCGTTGAAGAGCCCGAGTGACCACATCGCCAGCGCCCCGGCTTCAAGGAAGGTCCCGCCCGGCGCGTCGCCCACAACAGCGCGGGCGCCCAGGCAAGGGGCGCAGCGAGGCGATCAATCGCAACGCAGTCCTTCAATCGGCGTCAACGCCTGCAGCTGCAGCTGTTGTGCGCCATCGCGACCCTCCAGCCTAGCCTCGGCGCGGCCGCAGTCGAGGAATCGCAGCTCCAGCGTGCCCCACAGAGGTCGGCGGATCTGCGCTGGGTCGAAGGCGCCGAAGCGGCCGCCCTCGACCGCCAGCGCGCTCAGGCGAAAAGTTTCGCCGTAACGCGGACGATGCACGGTGCTGCCGACCAGGGTGAGGTTGCTGCCCTCATTGCGGTGACCATGGAACACGAAGGCGAAGCCGTCGCCCGCCAGCACCGAGAAGCTGAAGCCCTGGCCCGAGCTGGCGGGGTCGTACCACGCACCGCTGAGGGCGCGCGTGTCGCGGATATGGATCGGCGACAGGCTGTCGAGCCAGGCCTGGATGTCGTCGATGTCGCGCGCGTCCAGCACGGTCTGCAGGAATCGCATGGGCGAGATGACTTCGGTGGCGGTGCGGACGCCGCCGGGGACGCCTATGGCCTGGCGCGGCCGATCCGTGCGCGGGTCCGGCTCGTGGCAGCGCCCGCACACCTCCAGATAACGCTGCTGTCCGCGGACCGCGTCAGGTGCCGTCTGCGCGGTCGCCTGCTGGATGACGAGGCTGCTGATGAGTACGGCGATCAGCCGCGCGCGGTGGGGGTTTTGCATGGGGGATCCGGCCCGGATGCTGCGGGCCGCCAGTCTGGCTGGGGCATGTTGCAGCGCTGTGGCCTGCCTGGCCCCGGGTGCGATGTGCTGCGAACGCTCTGCGCCTCGCACGGACCTGCGCCTTGCGAGGCGGCGCGGCGCATTCAGGCGAGGACCGCTTCGTGACAGAGTAGGGGCCTCAGCGGGGCGCTGGTTTCGCCCTGCCCCAAGGCCCCCCGGAGACGGCCCATGCCCCTGCACGCGGTGGATCGCTTCATTCTCAGGGCAACGCTGGCCTATGCGCTGTTCGGGGCGGTCTGGATCGTCGGCTCCGACGCGCTGCTGGCGCGACTGATCAACGTGGATGCGATCGCGCGGCTGTCGATGGCCAAGGGGCTGCTGTTCGTGGTGCTGTCCGGTTGTGCCTTTGCGCTGGGCATGCGCCATGTGCGATTCCTGCAGGACGCCGAGCTCGCTTCGGACCGCGGCTTCGACTGGCGTCGCTGGCAACGTTGGCCAGGCTATCTGCTCGCGCTGCTGCTGACCGGCACGGTGGGCGTGCTGCGCGCGCTGGTGCTCGATGCGGTCGGTGCGGATACCGGCCTGCTGCTCGTGTTCGTGCCGGCGATCTTCGTATCGGCCCTGCTGGGCGGCTGGGGGCCGGGCCTGCTGAGCACTGCGGTGGCGCTGCTGATCACCGCGCAGTCGATGTACTGGCATGGCGGTGATGCGCGCGACCCGGGCACGGTCGAACACCTGCAACTGCTGCTGCTCGCCATCAGCGGCGCTGCCGGCAGTCTGATCAGCAGCAGCCTGCACCGCGCCCGCGAGTCGGCCCAGCGCGAGGCGATGGCCACGGCCGCGACCCTGGCGGCGATCGGCGATGGCGTGGTGGTGCTGGATGCCGACGGCCGCGTGGGCTCGATGAACCGCGCGGCGACGACGATCCTGGGCCGCGCCGCGGACGCAGCGCGTGGCTGCCGGCTGGCCAGCCTGCTGGGTGCTCAGGATGCCGATGGTGCTCCCGCCGCTGAGCGCAGCCTTCACCCGGACGAGGCGGGCTTGTTCCGCATGTCGCGGCCTGACGGTGCGCAGCTCGCCCTGCGCATCGACGAGTTCGCGCTGGTCGAGCAGGGGCGTGAGCGCGGGCGGGTGGTGGTGCTCCGCGACGAAACCCAGCGGGAGTCACTGGAGCGCGAGGCGCGACGTGTGCGCAGCCTGCTGGGCGCTGTCATCGAGGGCGCCTCCGACGCGATCTTCGTCAAGGACCCCGAAGGCCGCTATCTGATGTGCAATGCGCAGGGTGCGCGCATGGTCGGCTTCAGCGTCGAGGACCTGATGGGGCGCACCGACGCCGACCTGTTCCCGCCCGAGCAGGCGCACATGCTGCGCCAGATCGATCTGTCGATCCTCGCTTCCGGTGAGACCCGCACCGGCGAAGAGCAGCTGAGCCTGCCGGGGCAGCCGGATGCGGTCTTCCTCGCCACCAAGGGGCTGGTGCGCGACGCCCGCGGCGAGCGCATCGGCGTGTTCGGCATTTCCCGCGACATCACCGAGCGCAGCCGGCAGCAGCGCCTGCTGGCCGAGAGTCGCGCCCAGCTGAGCACCTTCGTCGAGCAGGCGCCGATCAGCGTGGCGATGTTCGACCGCGACATGTGCTACCTGGTGGCGAGTCAGCGCTGGCGCGTCAGCTTTGCCATGGAGCGCTTCGATCTGGTGGGCGTCTCGCACTACACGCTGTTGCCGGACCAGCCGGAGCGCTGGCGCGAGCTGCATGCCCGCGGCCTGGCTGGCGAGCACCTGCACAGCGACATGGACCTGTGGGAGCGCAGCGACGGCCAGCGCCAGTGGCTGCGGTGGGCCATCCAGCCCTGGCAGGACGAGCGCGGCGAGGTGGGAGGCATCATCATCGTCACCGATGACCTGAGCACGCAGATGCGCCTGCTGGACCAGCAGCGCATCGCCGCGGTGGCGCTCGAAGCCGCCGACGCCATCGTCATCACCGATGCGCACTCGATCGTGCAACAGGTGAACAGCGCCTACTGCGAGATCACCGGCTACAGCCGCGAGGAGGCCATCGGGCGCCGGCAGGGCGACCTGGTGCGCTCGGGCAAGCAGGGCGCCGAGTTCTATCGCGCGATGTGGTCGGAGCTGGCCACGGTGGGCGTCTGGCGCGGCGAGCTGTGGAACCGCCGCAAGAGCGGCGACCTCTACCCAGAGTTCCTGAGCATCACTGCGGTCAAGGACGAGCACGGTGCGATCAGCCACTACGTCGGCGTGATGCAGGACATCACCCAGCGCAAGCGCGCCGAGGAGACCATCGTCCGCCTCGCCTATTACGACGCCCTGACCCACCTGCCGAACCGCCGGCTGCTGCTGGATCGGCTGCAGCATGCGCTGAAGGCCAGCGAGCGCGAGGGCCTGCGCGGCGCGCTGCTGTTCATCGACCTCGACAACTTCAAGCAGCTCAACGACACCCGCGGCCACGACGCCGGCGACCAGCTGCTGGTGCTGGTGGCGAAGCGGCTGCAGGACGCCGTGCGCGAAACCGACACCGTGGCGCGGCTGGGAGGTGACGAGTTCGTGGTGCTGCTGGAACACTTCGCGGAAGATGCCGATTCCACGGCAGCCCTGGTGGCCCGCGAGGCCCGACGCATCGCCGATCGCCTCGCCGCCAGCTACCAGATCGCCGATGCCGAGCATCGCTGTACCGCGAGTATCGGCATCGCCCTGTTCGGGGGGCAGGCCGCGACTGCCGACAGCGTCATGAAGCAGGCTGACCTCGCCCTCTACCAGGCCAAGGCGGATGGCAAGAATGCGGTGCGCTTTTTCGATCCGGCGATGCAGAGCGTGGTCGAGGCGCGCTCGCGGCTGGAGTCGGAGCTGCGCGACGCCGTCGAGCGCGGCCAGTTCCTCCTGCACTATCAGCCGCAGTGGAATCACCAGCACGGCGTCGCCGGGGTCGAGGCGCTGCTCCGCTGGAAGCGCGATGACGGCCGGCTGGTGTCGCCTGCGGAGTTCATTCCGCTGGCCGAGGAAACCGGCCTGATCGTGCCGATGGGCGCCGCTGCCTTCGTCGAGGCCTGTCGCCAGCAGGTGGCCTGGCAGGGCGACCCCGCGACGCGCGGCTTGAGCATCGCCGTCAATGTCAGCGCGCGCCAATTCCGCAGCCGCGAGTTCGTCTCGCAGATCCGCAGCGCGCTGGAGACGACGGGTGCGGATCCGCAGCGGATCAAGCTGGAACTGACCGAGAGTCTGTTGCTGGACCAGGTGGATTCGGCGATCGCGCGCATGCACGAGCTGCGCGCGCTCGGCATCGGCTTTTCGCTGGACGACTTCGGCACCGGCTTCTCGTCCCTGTCCTACCTCAGGCGCCTGCCGCTGGAGCAGCTCAAGATCGATCGCAGCTTCGTCGTCGACCTGCTCACCGACAGCAGCGCCGCCTCGATCGCGCGCGCGGTCATCCATCTCGCGCACAGCCTGGGGCTGTCGGTGGTCGCCGAGGGCGTGGAGAGCGAAGAAGTTTGGAGCCACCTGCGCGAGCAGGGCTGCGATGCCGCCCAGGGCTACCTGTTCAGTCGCCCCGTGCCGGCGGAAGAGATCCCGGGGTGCCTGCGCGAGCTGGCTGCGCGCGCTGCGCAGTGAGTCTTGCCGCGACGCTGTGATGCC
>LNFM01006030.1_pt1 | contig 20302 bp, 19 predicted proteins | sample 596031 | NCBI WGS metagenome assembly LNFM01 (sample SAMN04254537, study PRJNA301005) | activated carbon metagenome | isolation source: dual media filters at the Ann Arbor, Michigan drinking water treatment plant | place: USA: Ann Arbor | reverse complement strand
GTTTTGGATGTGCTCGCCGGGCACATGATGGACCCGGATCTGGCGGCCTTGTTCGCCGAGGAATTCGCGCTGGAGTGGAACCGCCTTGCCGCCGAGGCGGACCGGGAGAAGGGGCGGTTGCGGCGCGAACTGGCGGATATCGAAAGGCGTCTGGACCATCTGGTCGAGGCCATTACCTCCGGCCTGCGCTCGGCCAGCCTGCAGGCCAAGCTGGGGGAACTCGAAGCCGACAAGGAGCGACTGGAGAGGGAAATGGCCGTGGCGCCAACGGGCGTTGTGCGGTTGCTGCCGAATATCGGGCAGGCCTACCGGCAGACCCTTGCGCGGCTTGTGGAGGCGTTGGCCCGGGATGAGGCTGGGGAAGCACTCAATGCCGCTCGGGCATTGATTGAACGGGTGATGATCCATGCCGCGCCCGGGCGGACGCCGCCTGGGATCGCGGTGCAGGGGCGGTTCGCGGCCATGCTGATGGCGGGGCAGCCCGGGCTGTCAGACGGGATGGCGGAGACGATTGCCCGGGCTACGATGGCTGCGGACAAAGAAGGTTTGGGAGGGCAGGGCCCTCCCGGGGGCCGTCCCTCCGCCTAGGGCCGCAAATACCCCATCACCACCTCGACGATATGCGCCTCGCGCGCCGCCAGCGCCGCCTCGGTGTCCAGCGGCGTGCCGAAGATGGTCGACAGCGTGTGCCGGTTGGCGAGGTAGAAATGCGACAGCCCGAGCATCGAGACATAGAGCTGCAAAGGCTCGACGCCGCGGCGGAACAGCCCCGCCGCCTCGCCCCGCGCCAGCACGCCGCGCAACGTCTCCAGCAGCGGCGAATACAGCCCCTGCACATGCGACGACGCCGCCAGATAGGCAGCACGGTGCAGGTTCTCCTGGTGCAGGATCGCCAGGAATTCCGGGTGCCGCGCGACGTAGCGCAGGTTGAAGGCGACGAGCTTGGCCATCGCCTCGGCCGGCGGCAGGTCGGCCACCTCGACGGCGCGCTCCTCGGCCCGCTTGGCGGTGTAGGTGGCCTCCAGCACCGCCAGCCACAGCGCCTCCTTGCTGCCGAAATGGGCGTAGAGCATGCGCTTGTTGGCGCCCGCCCTCGCGGCGATCTCATCCACCCTGGCACCAGCCAGGCCCTTTTCGGCGAATTCCACGAAGGCGGCATCGAGGATGCGGGCCCGGGTGGCGGTGGCGCGGGCCGAGAGGGCGGCGGCGGCCCGCTCGCGCTGCGGCGGGATGCCGGCCCTCACGACATCAGGCCGCCCCAGGCCGGACCGGGGCGCGCCGCGATGCCCGCGGCCTCCAGCGCCGCCAGCACCCCCAGCGCCGTCGCATCCCAGAATGGGATGCCGGTTTCGGCCTCGATGGCTGCCGCAAGCGGCGCCGCGGGGTAGTTGGTGCACCAGGCCAGCAGCAGGTCGGGCCTGACCGCCGCCACGGCCCGCGCCTGCGCGCCGATGGTGGCGAAGGGGACCGAGGCATAGGAAAGGTTGTCGGTCATGCCGAGATGGCTTTCGGCCACCACCTCCCAGCCCTCGGCAGCGAAGCGCGTGGCGAGTTTCGCGACGTAAGCCTCGGAATAGGGCGTCACCAGCCCGATCCGCCGGAAGCCGCGCGCCGCCATCAGCCGTTGCAGCATCAGGCCGGAGGTATCGGCCGGCACCCCGGTTTCCGCCGTGATGCGCACCACCAGCGCAATGTCATGGCTCAGGCCGATGGCGCCGCCCTTGCTGCCGTTCCAGACGATGGCGGCAGGGTTCGCATGGCTCAAAAGGGTTGCGGCCGAGAGCATCCCCGCCTCGTCATAGCTGTCCGAAAAACGGTCCAGGCTGCCATGCACCGGCAACCGGCTGAACACCGGCGCCACTTCAGGCATATCGCGCAGCATGGCGATGGTGGTGCGCTCCACCACCGTGTTTCCCGAGGGGGTGATGGTGGCGATGATGGTGGGGTTTTCATGCATCAACATCGCTGCATCGTCCTCCGACCGCCGGCTTCCGCCAAGAGGGCCATGAGGGATTCCCCAAGCCCGGCCGGGGAGCATCCCTTGGCGCCCAGCCATGCTATGGCGGCGGCCAGGATCAGGAGGAATTCATGATCGAACCCATCGCACCAGGCACGCCAATGATGCGCGGCCTCCGCGTTCGTTCCGGCGCCATGACGGCCCCTCCGGGTGCCGAACCACCGGCCAATCCACCGGTATGGGCCGCCGGCCCTGCATCCCCCACCCGTCATCCCCTGCCCGAGAGCATCGCCGCATGAACACCACCGTCGCCGAGGACCTGACCTTCGCCCTGACCCGCATGTTCGACCTGCCCGGCCGCAGCGGGGGCGCGCTGGAGGCCGATGGCGTGGCCGCCATCATCGCCGAATGCGCCAAATTCTGCGATGAGGTGCTGGCCCCCAACCGCATCCCCGCCGACCGCGAGGGCGCCCGCCTCGAAAACGGCCGGGTCCGCTGCCCGGAGGGCCACCGCACGGCCTATCAGGCCTGGATCGAGGGCGGCTGGCAGTCGCTCACCGCGCCCGAGGCGCATGGCGGCCAGGGCCTGCCCTTCGGGCTCTGGGCCGCGGTGGTGGAGCTGGTCACCGCCGCCGACATGGCCTTCGGCCTCTGTCCCCTGCTCACCGCCGGCGCCATCGAGGCGATCGAGCGCCACGCCTCCCCGGCGCAACAGGCGGAATGGCTGCCGAAGATGACCACCGGCGAATGGACCGGCACCATGTGCCTGACCGAACCCCAGGCCGGCAGCGACCTCTCCACTGTGCGCACCCGGGCCGAGCCGCTGGGCGATGGCCGCTACGCCATCACCGGCCAGAAAATCTACATCACCTATGGCGACCACGATCTCACCGAGAACACCCTGCACCTCATCCTGGCGCGGCTGCCGGATGCGCCGCCGGGCTCGCGGGGCATTTCGCTCTTCGCCGCGCGGCGGGTGAAGGCGGACGGCACCGCCAACGCCCTGCGCTGCGGCGGCCTCGAGAAAAAAATGGGCATCCATGCCAGCCCCACCTGCATCATGCTGTTCGAGGGCGCCGAGGCCGAGCTGGTGGGCGAGCCGCATCGCGGCCTGCCCGCCATGTTCGCCATGATGAACAATGCCAGGCTCTCTGTCGGCATCCAGGGCGTCAGTCAGGGCGCCCTGGCCTTGCAACTGGCCGAGACCTATGCCGCCACCCGCGAGCAGGGCGGCCGGCCCATCGCCCGGCACCCCGATGTCGCCCGCATGCTGGCGGAGATGCGCGCCATCACGCTCGCCATGCGGCTGCTGGCGCTGGCCGCCTGCACCGCCGAACCCGCGCGGCTCGCGGTGCTCACCCCCATCGTGAAGGCCTGGTCCACCGATCGCGGCGTCGAGGTCGCGAGCACCGGCGTGCAGGTGCATGGCGGCATGGGTTTTTGCGAGGATTCCGGCGCCGCCCAGGTGCTGCGCGACGTCCGCATCACGCCGATCTATGAGGGCACCAACGGCATCCAGGCGCTGGACCTGACCGGCCGCAAGCTGCGCGGCGATGGCGGGGCGGCCATTCTCTCGCTGCTGGCCGAGGCGGAGGCGGCGCATCCGCTGCTCGTCGCCCCGGTGGCCGCCATGCGTGGGGCCACGGCGTTCCTGCTGGACGCCGCCCCCGAGGAGGTCGCCGCTGGCGCCACCGCCTATCTCGATGCCGCGGGATGGGTTTTGGGCGGCTCCATGCTGGCCCAGGCCGCCGCGATCGAGCCGGGCTACGCCCCCCTCGCCGAGTTCTACCTCCGCCGGCTGCTGCCCCGCGCCGGCGCCGCCCTGGCGCAATTGGGCGAGACGGCAGCGCTCCAGGCCGTCATGGCGGCGTGACAGGGCAGGCCAGACGGCCCATATTGACAATGCCCCCCTTGCGTTCCGACTGTTGCACCGCAGCTACGTGCTTTGGGTCACGTGTTGGCGACCGATTGACTTCGGCCCGCCAAGGCGTGCTCTAGCGGCTTGAGAGACATGATCATTCGATGAACGCCCCGATTGCCGCACCCTATGTGAACCGCCCTCGGACGCATGTCGCCATCATTGGCGCCGGCCCGGGTGGGCTCGCCACCGCCATGCAACTGGCGGCGGCCGGTGTGCAGGTGACGATCTTCGAGAAGGATGGGGTGGTGGGTGGCCGCACCCGCACCCTGGTCTCGCCCGAGGGCTACCGCTTCGATCTCGGGCCCACCTTCTTTCTATACCCGCGAATCCTGAAGGAAATCTTCTCGAGCTGCGGCGCGGAGCTGGAGAATGAGATCGAGATGATCCGCCTCGATCCGCAATACCGCATCATCTTCGAGGGCGAGGGCGCGCCCGCCGTGCTCGACGCGACGCCCGACATGGCACGCATGGCAGAGCAGATCCGCGCCATAGCACCCGCCGATGTCGCGGGCCTCGAAGTCTTCATGCGCGAGAACCGGGTAAAGCTGGAAGCCTTCCGCCCGATCCTGGAAAACCCCATCCTCTCGCCGGCCGATCTCTTCAGTATTCCCATGCTCAAGGGCCTGATGCGGCTACGGCCACATCTCTCGGTGGACCAGGACCTCCGAAAATACTTTGCCGACCCGCGTATCCGCCTGGCCTTCTCCTTCCAGACCAAATATCTGGGGATGAGCCCGTTCAAATGCCCCGCACTTTTCACCATCCTCAGCTTTCTGGAATATGAACATGGCGTGTTCCATGTCCGCGGCGGCTTGGGCGGGGTGTCGGAGGCGATGGCCCGCGTGGCGCAGCGCCTGGGCGTGGAGATCCGCTTCAATACGCCGGTCGATCGCATCGCCTTCGCCGGCAAGCGCGCCATTGGCGTGGAGGCGGGCGGCGCGCATATCCCGGCCGATGCGGTGGTGATGAACGCCGATTTCGCCCATGCCATGCCCAGGCTGGTGCCGCCTTCCATCCGCCGGACATGGTCGGACAAGAAGATCGACCGCGCCAATTATTCCTGCTCGACCTTCATGCTCTATCTCGGCATCGAGGGCGAATGCCCGGCCATCCAGCACCACAATGTGCTGCTGTCGAAGGAATACATGGAGAATATCGCGCAGATCGAGCGCGGCGTTATCCCGGCCGTCCCCAGCCTCTATCTGCACAACCCCAGCGCCACCGACGACACCATGGCGCCGCCGGGCCACACCGCGCTCTACCTGCTGGTGCCCGTGCCCAATCTGCGCTTCGGCACGGATTGGCGGAAGGAACTGGCACCCTTCCGCGAGATCGCGCTGGACCGCATCCAGGCGCTGGGCGTGCCGAATATCCGGCAGCGCATCCGCTACGAAAAGATCGTGACCCCCCAGGGCTGGCTGGATGAATACGCCGTGGGCTATGGCGCCACCTTCAATCTGAGCCACGAGATCGGCCAGATGCTGCATTGGCGCCCGGGCAACCGCTTCCAGAACACCGAGGGGCTGTACCTGGTCGGTGGCGGTACCCATCCGGGCTCAGGCCTGCCGGTAATCTATGAAGGGGCGCGCATCACCACGCGCCTGCTGCAGGCCGATCTTGGCCTGCCCGTTTCCGAGCGGGGCGGGGTACAGCCCGCCTACGCCATCGCCGCACAGTAAATTTCGGAGAGAACACGTCATGGCATCGCATGTGGTTGTGGTGGGGTCGGGCCTGGGTGGCCTGGCCGCCGCCGCCGTGGCCCGCGCCCGTGGGCATCGCGTCACCGTCCTCGACAAGAATCCCTGGCTCGGCGGCAAGGCGGCGGTGCTGAATCTGCCCAACCCGCAGGGTCCGGGCAGCTTCCGCTTCGACATGGGGCCGACCATCCTGACCGTGCCGCGCGTGCTGCGCCGCATTTTTGCCGAGGCCGGCCGCCAGCTGCATGAGGACCTGCCACTGATCAAGCTGGAGCCGCAATGGCGCTGCTTCTTCGAGGACGGCACCCAGGCCGATCTGATCGGCGACGTCGACGCCATGGCCGCCCACATGAACAGCATCACGCCCGGCCTGGGCGAGGGCTACAAGCGCTTCCAGCACGTCGCCAAGCACCTGCACGACGTCTCGGAAAAATTCTTCTTCTGGAAGCCGGTTGAGGGCATCGGCGACACGCTGAATTTCTCCGATAACTTCAAGCCCGACGTGTTGAAGGACGTCATGGCGCTGCGCATGGGCCAGTCCGCGGCGGGCGTCATCCGCAAGCATGTGCCCGACGCCAATATGGCGCAGATGCTCGACCACTACATGCAGTATGTCGGCTCCAACCCCTATGCCGCGCCGGCGGTGCTCTGCTCGATCGGCGACATGCAGGCCACCGAAGGCGTGTGGTATCCCAAGGGCGGCACCCGCGCGGTGGCTGAGGGCCTGGCCAAACTGGCCGGCGATTTGGGCGCCGAGCTGCGCACGAATGCCGAAGTCACCGGCTTCGACATCGTCAACAACGCGGTGCGCGGCGTGAAGCTGGCGTCGGGAGAAACCATCGCCTGTGATGCGGTGATCTCCAACATGGATGCCATCCGCACCTATGGCGAACTGGTCGGCGGCGCCACCGGCGCGGCCTATACCAATAAGGGCTTCGAGGCGGCCTGCTCCGGCGTCGTGCTCTATCTCGGCCTGAACAAGCGCTATGAGCATCTCGGCCATCACGACTTCGTCTTCTCCCGCGACCCGGAGGAGGAATTCGACGCGATCTACAAGCGTGGCGAGCCGGCACCCGACCCCACCGCCTATCTCGCGGCGCCCAGCGGAACCGATCCTTCGGTCGCGCCCGAGGGTGGTGAGGCGCTCTACGTGCTGGTCCACACCCCCTATCTCCGGCCGCATCACGACTGGAAGAAAATGTTCGCGCCCTATCGCCAGGTCATTCTGGACAAGCTGAAGCGCACCGCCGGCCTCACCGATATCGAGGACCGCATCGTGACCGAGGCACATCTCACGCCGCAGGACATCCATGAGCGCTACAAGGTGCTGAACGGCGCGATCTATGGGCTCGCGTCGCACGGCAAATTCACTGGTGCCTTCAAGCCGGGCAACCGCTCGCGCCAGGTGAAGGGGCTCTACCTCTGCGGCGGCGCCGCCCATCCCGGCCCGGGCATGCCGATGGTGATGATGTCGGGCTGGATCGCGGCGGATGCGATGGACACCGACATGGGCGGCCGTGGCATGAGCGAGACCGCGCGCATCGCCGGCTCGCGCGACATCCCCGTTCTCGCCGCGGAGTAACATCATGGCCGCCACCGATGCCTCACCGGTGGCGCTGCGTTCGGAGAAGGCGATGGCCTTCTTCAACATCGCCTTCGGCCGCACTTTTGGCGGCTCGATGCGCGCGCTGCGCATTCCGCATTGGGGAATGCCCGATTACGCCGAGGGGCGGCCGCTGGTGATCTACGCCACCCATCCTTCGTGGTGGGACGCCATCCTCTTCATGCTGTTGCTCCGGCGCTATTTCATCCAGCGGCCGGCCTTCCTGCCGATGGCGGACGAGGCAATCCGCAAATACCCGTTCATGACCAGGCTTGGCGTCTTCGGTGTGGAGCAGGCCTCGCCGCGTGGTGCCGTGCGCTTCCTCAACACCGCGAAAGAGGTGCTGGCCGACCCGCGCCACATGCTGTGGATGAACGCGCCCGGCCGCTTCGCCGATGTGCGCGAGCGGCCGGTGCCGATCACGCCGGGGCTGGTGCGCCTGGCCGAAATCGCCCCCGATGCGCTGATCGCCCCGCTCGCCTTCGAATATGCCTTCTGGTCGGAAAAACAGGCCGAGGCCTTCGCCGCCTTCGGCCCCGCCATGACCGCCGGTGAGCTCGCGGGTCTCGACCGCGAGGCCCGGGCGGCACGGCTGGGCGCCGCGCTGGAGGCAGTGATGGACCGGCTTGCCACCGACGTGATCAGCCGTGACCCCGACCGATTCCATGCCGCCATCGATGGCAGCAAAGGGATGGGCGGGCTCTATGGCGCATGGCAGTATCTTCGCGCCATGTTGCGCGGGGAACGCTATGCCGCCGAGCATAGCCCGGGAAAAAAGGCAGAGTAGACAATGGATTATGGCCATTTTGCGCTGGCGCTGGCATTGCTGCCGATCATCTTCGGCGCGATCAACCTGTGGCGGATGCCGCGGCTGCATGGCACGCCGCCCGCGGCCACGCTGGTCTCCATCCTCATCCCCGCGCGAAACGAGGCGGCCAATATCGCGGCCTGCCTCGATGCCGCACTGGCCTCCACCGGCGCCGCGGTCGAGGTGGTGGTGATGGATGACGGCAGCACCGATCAGACCGCCGCCATCGTGGCCGGCTATGCCGCGCGCGACGGCCGGGTCAGGCTGGTCGAGGCGCCGAATCTGCCGCCGGGCTGGACCGGCAAGGTGCATGCCTGCGCCCGCCTGGCCGAACACGCCCGCGGCACGCATCTTCTGTTCATCGATGCCGATGTCAGGCTCGCCCCGCACGCCGCCGCCGCCATGGCCGCGCACAGCGCCGCGCAGAAGATCGCCATGGTCAGCGGCGTGCCGAAGCAGATCATCCGCAGCCTGGGCGAGGGGCTGACGGTGCCCTTCATCAATTTCCTGCTGGTCAGCTACCTGCCCTTCGGCGGCCGCGCGGCGCAGCGCAAGCCCAGCCTGGCCGCGGCCTGCGGCCAGCTCGTGCTGGTCGAACGCACGGCCTATGAGGCGATCGGCGGCCATGCCTCGATCAAGGGCGTGCTGCATGACGGCATCGCGCTGGCCCGGCTGTTCCGTGAGCGCGGGCATGACACTGAGATCGTCGACGGCACGCCGCTGGCGACCTGCCGGATGTACGAGAATTTCAGCCATGCCTGGGGCGGCTTCATCAAGAATGCGCGCGAGGGCATGGCGACGCCGGTCGGCCTGCCGATCTGGACGGTGCTGCTGGCCGGCGGCCACATCTGGCCCTGGGCGCTGCTGCCCGATGGCGAGGCCATGTTGACCATCCTGCTGATGTTTGCGTTGCGCGCCGCGGTGACCTGGCGGACGGGCGAGCCGTGTTGGACCGTGCCGCTGCATCCGCTGACGGTGCTGGTGGCGCTGGCCATCCAGTGGACGGCGCTGGTGCGCTCCATGCTCGGCCTCCAGGCGGGGTGGAAAGGCCGCGCATATCCCGCCACAAAGGGGGTATGACCGAAGCCGCCCCCGGTTCCCCAAACCGCGACCACGACACCGAGAATTTCCCCACCGCCTCGCTGATCCTGGCCCGGCCGGTGCGGGGCAAGGTGATGGCCTTCTACAGGTTTGTCCGCATGGCGGACGACATCGCCGACAGCGCTGAGCTCGACCCCTATGAGAAGCTGCGGCGGCTGGATGCGATGGGCGAGGCGCTTGCCGACCCCGCGACCGGCTTCCCCGAGGCCGCGGGCATGCATGCCAGCAATGTCGGCGTCGCCGAGGCCGCGCTGATGCTCGAAGCCTTTCGCCAGGATGCGCTGAAGGCCCGCTACTCCGATTGGGCGGAACTCGAACACTACTGCGCCCGCAGCGCCGATCCGGTGGGCCGGATGCTGCTGCGCGTCCATGGCGTGGCCAGCGCGGCGGGGCACGCGGCCTCCGACGGGCTCTGCACCGCGCTGCAGATCCTGAACCACCTGCAGGATCTGGTGGATGACCGGCAAAAGATCGGCCGGGTCTATATGCCGCAATCCTGGATGGCCCTGGCCGGTGGTGAGGACGCCTTCTTCGCCCCCGGCAATCCCCGCAGGCGCGAGATCCTCGACGCAGCGCTGGACCGCGTGGAGGAACAGCTCGACCACGCCCAGAACCTGCCCAGGCTGGTCGCGGCCTCCCCGCGCCTGGCCTTGCAATCCGCCATGACCATCGGCCTGGCCCGCCGCCTGCTGGACAAGCTGCGCGGGGCTGACCCGGTGCTGGGCCGGGTCGCACTCGGCAAGGCTGATTTCGCCCGCGCCCTGCTGGCCGCCCCCCTGCCGGGGCCGCATGATCCGGAGCTGGTGGCCGGCCGCGTCGCCCGCGCCGCCTCCTCCTTCGCGCGTGGCATGCGGGCCTTGCGGGGCGAGCGTCGCCGCGCCCTCTGGGCCGTCTATGCCTTCTGCCGCGCGGTGGACGACATCGCCGATGGCGCCATGCCAGAGGCCGACAAGCGCCGCTTCCTCACCGATTGGTCGGGCAAGCTGGAACGCCCGGACTGCGTCCTCTCCCGCGAGCTCGCACTCGCCCGGCGCGGCTTCGACCTGCCGCAGGCGGAATGCGAGGCGATGATCGCCGGCATGCAGACCGACGCCGCCGACCGGCTGCGGATCGCCGACGAGGCCGGGCTCGACCTCTATTGCCGCCAGGTCGCGGGCAGCGTGGGCGCCCTTGCCGTGCGGATCTTCGGCGCGCCGGAGGCCGAGCAATGGGGCCTGCGCCTGGGCCACACCTTCCAGCTCACCAACATTCTCCGTGATGTGGATGAGGATGCGGTGCGCGAGCGGGTCTATATCCCGCTCACCCTGCTGCGCGCGGCGGGCATCGAGGATGGGCCAGCGGCGGAGATCGTGAAGCACCCGCGCTTCGCCGCGATCTGCGCGGGGCTGGCACAGCAGGCACGCGACGGCTTCGCCCGTGCCGAGGCTGAGATGGGCCAGTACAACCCCACCGCCCTGCTGCCGGCGCGGGTCATGATGTGGGGCTATCGCCGGCTCTTCCAGCGCATGATGGCGCGGGGCTGGGAAGGAGCGCGGCCCCGCCCGCGCCTGACCAAATCCGAAAAACTCCACATGGCCGGCATGGCTTTGGGCTGGCGGGCGTGACCATTCATGTCGTGGGTGCGGGTGCGGCGGGTCTCGCCGCCGCCCTGGCCCTGGCCCGCGCCGGCAAGCCTGTGGTGCTGCACGAGGCATCGCCCGGCGCCGGCGGCCGCGCCCGCGCGCTGGCCGATGGCACGGACAACGGCACCCATGCCTTGGTCGGCGCCAATACCGCGGCGCTCGATTTCCTGACCGCGATCGGCGCCCGGGCGGGCTGGGTGGAGCCCGAGCCCGATGGCTTGCCGGTGCTGGACTGCGCCGATGGCGCGGCGCGGCGCATCTCGCTCTCGCCCCTGGGCTGGCTGCGGGCCGACCGCCGGCCGCCCGGCCTGTCCTTCGGCGCGCTGGCCGCCATGGCCGGCATGGCGCTGCCCGGTGCCGCCGACCGACCGGTGGCCGAGGCCATGATGGGCCACGAAACCTTCTGCCGCGGCTTCGTCGACCCGCTGGTCGTCGCCACCCTGAACACCCCCACCGCCGAGGCTTCCTCCGCCCGCCTCGCCCAGGTGCTGCGTCGCCTGGGCGGGCCGGGCGCCACCCGCCTCTATGTCGCCGAGCGCGGCTTGGGGCCGGACATGGTCGACCCCGCCATTGCCGCCATCACGGCCGCCGGCGGCGAAATTCGGTTCAATTCCCGCCTGCGCGCCCTGGTGGTCGAGGGCGGCCGCGTCGTGGCGCTGGAATGCGGCGAGACCGTCCCGGTCGAGCAGGTCCTGCTCGCCACCCCCCCTTGGGAATCCGCCCGCCTGCTGCCCGGCCTCAAAGTGCCCGAGGCGCATGCCCCCATCGTGAACCTCCACTTCGCGCGTGCCGAACCCGGCCCGGTGCGCTTCGTGGGGTTTGTCGGCGCGCTGTGCCAATGGGTGCTGGTGCGCCCGTCGGGCGTCTCCGTCACCGTCTCCGCCGGCGACGCCGAGGCGCGGGAGGACGCCGAAACCCTCGCCCCCCGCGCCTGGGGTGAAATCCTGCGCGCCGTGGCCGCCTTCGGCATCCCGGGCGAATGGCCCATCAAGCCGCCGGCATGCCGGGTGGTGAAGGAGCGCCGTGCGACACCCCGCCACAATCCAGGCCCCCCCTTCACACCGCCCCGCCTGCAGCTGCCCAACCTCGCGCTCGCCGGCGACTGGACCTGGCCGCATCTGCCCGCGACCATCGATGCCGCCGTGCGCAGTGGCCAGGCCGCCGCGAAGGCGCTGTCATGAGCCCCGCCGAAGCCCTGGCAGCCCTTTCCGGCCGCCCCCCCATCCCGCTGGAAGACCGCCGCGCCCTGCTGGCCGCGCTGCGCGCCGAGATGCTGCGCCGCGCCCCCGACGCCGTCACTGCCGCGGCCGCCGATTTCGGCGGCCGGTCGGAAATGGACACGCTGCTGGCCGATGTCCTGCTGGTGGCCGATGCCGCGGCCTATGCCCGCCGCCACCTCCGCCGCTGGGTCCGGCCGCGGCGGCAGGGCACGCCCTATCCCTTCTGGCCGGTCTCGGCTGCCGTCACGCCGCAGCCCAAGGGCGTGATTGGCATCATGGCGCCCTGGAACTACCCCATCCAGCTCGCGCTCATGCCGCTGGTCGACGCCATCGCCGCCGGCAACCGGGTGGTGGTGAAACCCTCCGAGACCGTGCCGCGCTGCGGCGTGCTGATCGCAGAAATCCTCCACACGGCGCTGGGCGATGACATCGCCCGCACGGTGCAGGGCGATGTCGCGGTCTCGCAGGATTTCGCCGCTCAGCCCTGGGACCACCTCGTCTTTACCGGCGGCACTGCCACGGGCCGGCGGGTGATGCAGGCCGCCGCCGCCAACCTCACCCCCGTCACCCTGGAACTCGGCGGCAAATGCCCCGCCATCGTGCTTCCCGGCGCCGATCTGCAGCGCGCCGCGAAGGACATCCTCAACGCCAAGGCGGTGAATGCCGGGCAGACCTGCGTGGCGCCTGACACCGTCTTCCTGATCGGCCACAGCACCGCGGATTTCATAGCTGCTGCGCAAGCCAGCGGCATCGGCGCGCTGGAGACCGCGACGATCAACCCCGCCCGCCTCGCGCGGCTCTGCGAGGGGGCCGCGCTGACACCGCTCGGCGGCTTGTCGCTGGCCACAGCCCCCGATGACCACAAACTGCATGCCGAGGAAATCTTCGGCCCCGTGCTCGCCCTGCGGGAATGGCCCGACCTCGCAGCCGCCATCGCCGCCATCGACCGGCCGCTGGCCATCTACCTCTTCGGCGCGACGGCCGAGGAGGAGGCGGTGGTGGCGGCGGGCACGCGCAGCGGCGCGCTGGTCTCTGGCCGGGCGCTGGACTACGCCGCCTTCCACGCCGTGCCCTTCGGCGGCGTCGGCGCCTCGGGTTTCGGCCGGCGCAACGGGCGGGCGGGGTTCGACGAGTTCAGCAACCTCCGCGCCGTGGTGCGGCATGGCCGCTTCAGCCTGAGCCGGATGTTCGATTTTCCGCGTTCGGCCGGCGCGCTGAAGATGGCGCGCCGGCTGGTCGGCCTCAAATAGTTTTCCGGCCGGAGAGGTAGCGCACGCCCGCGGCGCCGATCTCCTCGGAATGCGGATGGTTCGCCGCCATCCGGAAAATCTCGCCCGGGCCGTAGGTTTCCTCCCGCCCGTCCCAGCGCAGGGTCAGCGCGCCCTCCACCACAAGCGCGCGCACCTCGAAGGGGTGGGTGTGGGTGCCATTGTCGTCCTCCGGCGGCAGGCTGCGATCCACCGGTTCCGCAAACCCATCCGCCGCCAGCCCGGCGCGAAACGCCTCGATGTCGATCATCCCCGTATCCTTGTCCTGGCCTCATAAAGTTCCGGAAAAAAGCGGCGCTCCATCACGCCCTTCAGATAGGCGACGCCGGCCGAGCCGCCGGTGCCCATGCGATAGCCGATGATCCGCTCCACGGTCCGCATGTGCCGGAAGCGCCAGGTCTGGAAGGCATCCTCCAGATCGACCAGCTCTTCCGCCAGCTCGTAGAGATCAAAACCCGCCGTCGCGTTCTCATAAATCGCGGTCCAAAGCGCGATCACGCCCTCGCTCTGGGTGTGCGGCTCTCGCAGGTCACGCGCCAGCACATCCCCCGGCACCGCCATGCCGCGGCGTGCCAGCAGCCGCATCACCTCATCATAGATCGACGGCGCCTCGAGGGCTGCCCGAAGCGGCGCCACCAGGTCCTGCCGATGCTCATGCGGCTTGAGCATGAAGGCGTTCTTCGCCCCCATGCGGAATTCCAGCATGCGGTACTGCCAGGACTGAAAGCCCGAGGAACTGCCGAGATGGTTGCGAAACGCCAGGTAGTCATGCGGCGTCATCGTCGCCAGCACGTCCCAGGCCTCGATCAGCTGCTTCTGGATCCGCCCGCAACGCGCCAGGGCCTTGAAGGCCGGGCGCAGCTCATCGGTCGCGATGCAGCGCATGGCCAGCTCCATTTCGTGCAGCAAAAGCTTGAGCCACAGTTCCTGCACGTGGTGGATGGTGATGAACAGCATCTCGTCATGCTGGCCCGAGAGCGGCTGCTGCGCGGCCAGCAGCTCATCGAGGCGCAGATAGTCGCCATAGGACATGCGGGCGCGGAAATCGGTGGTGATGCTGCTATCCGTCATGCCGTCACTCTAGCCAGAACCACGCCCCGCGCACATCTTCCCGGCATGCTGGACCTGGCCGCGCATTTTTCGCAATTCCTGAGGGGCGAGCCCGGCCGTCTGCATTTCGCCGCGCATAGTCACCACCCCTGGCCCGATGCCACCCGCGCCGCCCATATGCAGGCCTGGGACAATGCGGCCAGGCTGATGGATGGCAAATGGGACCCCATCCTTGGTGCCAAATGGGCCGCCCTGCAGGTCAGCATCGCCGGGCTGCTGAACCTACCCGACCCCGCGACGCTGACCTTCGCGCCGAATACCCATGAATTCGTGACCCGCATCCTCTCGGCTCTGCCGACGCATCGCGCCCCCCGCGTGCTGACCACCGATGCGGAGTTCCACAGCTTTTCGCGCCAGGCCGCGCGGCTCGAGGAGGAGGGGCTGCTCGCCGTCACCCGCATCCCGGCCGAACCCGGGGGGGAATGCCTGAAAAGGCTCTGCGCCGCCGCGCGGCAAGGCCATGATCTCATCTGGGTCAGTGAGGTCTTCTTCAATTCCGGCCATGCCCTGACCGGGTTGGAAGCCCTGGCCGAGGCCGCCGGTGAGGCGGTGCTGGTCATCGACGGCTACCACAGCTTCATGGCCAGGCCGGTGGACCTGTCTGCGCTGGCCAGCCGCGCCTTCTACCTCGCCGGCGGCTATAAATACGCCATGGGGGGCGAGGGCTGCTGTTTTCTCCACTGCCCGCCGGGATGGCTGCCCCGGCCGCGCAGCACCGGCTGGTATGCCGCCTTCGGCACGCTGGGCGCGGCGCAGGAGGGCGTGCCCTATGGCCCCGACGGCTGGCGCTTCATGGGCGCCACCTTCGACCCCTCGGGCATCTACCGCCTGCATGCCGCGCTGAACTGGGCGGCCAGCGTGGGCGCGACGCCGGCCGCCATCCACGCCCATGCCCATGCGCTGCAGGCCCGCTTCATCGCAGGCCGACCGAAGGGCCTGCCCGAGGCCGCGCTGGTCGTGCCCCTGGCCGAGCCCGCGCGGGGAAACTTCCTCACCTTCGAGCTGCCTGAGGCCGAGGCCTGGCAGGCCCGGCTGGAAGCCGCGCGCATCATCACCGACCGGCGCGGCAACCGCCTGCGTTTCGGCTTCGGCCTCTATCACCGCGCCGCCGATGTGGATGCGCTTCTCGAAAGGCTCGCCGCGCTGTGAAACCACTGGCACTCACCATGGGCGAGCCGGCGGGCATTGGCGCCGAAATCGCCGCCGCCGCCTGGCATGCCCTGCACGGCCCAGGTCCCTGCTTCTTCTTCATCGGCGACGCCGATGCCATCCAGGGCTGCCCGGTGGTGCGCATCACCGCGCCCGACCAGGCGCAGGCAGCCTTCGGCCATGCCCTGCCGGTGCTGCATATGCCCTTGCCCGAGCCCGCCCTGCCCGGGCAGCTCAACCCCGCCAATGCGCCCGCCGTGATCGCCAGCATCGAGCGCGCGGTGGCGCTGACCCGGGCCGGCCGCGCGGGCGGGGTGGTGACCAACCCGATCCAGAAATCAATCCTCACCGGCGCGGGCTTCCGGTACCCAGGCCACACCGAATTCCTCCATGCCTTGGCGCCCGAGGCGGCGGCGCCGGTGATGATGCTGGTCAGCCCCGAATTGCGCGTGGTGCCGGTGACCATCCATGAACCGCTCGCCCGCGCCATCGCCCGCCTCACGCCGATGATGATCGTCGAGGCGGCGGAGACGGTCCACGCCGCCCTGGTGCGCGATTTCGGCATACCCAAACCGCGCCTCGCCATCGCCGGCCTCAACCCCCATGCCGGCGAGGCCGGCACGATGGGCCATGAGGACCAGGCCATTGTGGCGCCCGCCATCGCCACGCTGCGCGCGCTGGGCGTCGACGCCCGCGGCCCGATGCCGCCCGACACGATGTTCACCGCGCTGGCCCGGCCCAGGATGGATTGCGCGATCTGCTTGTACCACGATCAGGCGCTGATCCCGATCAAGACGCTGGACATGGATGGCGGCGTGAATGTCACGCTGGGCCTGTCCATCATCCGCACCAGCCCAGACCACGGCACCGCGCTCGACATCGCGGGGCAGGGGGTCGCGAGTGGCAATTCCCTGATCGCCGCACTGCGCCTGGCGCACAGGCTTGCCATCCACAGGAACCTGGCTGGGGGCGCGCCGCATGGCGATCCCGGCCCGTCACATCACCGATCGGACCCACATTGATGCGCCTCTCCGTCAACGTCGATCACGTCGCCACGCTGCGCAATGCGCGCGGCGGGCATTTCCCCTGCCCGGTGGAGGCGGCGAAGCTGTGCATGGCCTCGGGCGCCGATGGCATCACCGTGCATCTGCGCGAGGATCGCCGCCATATCCGCGACCGTGACCTCGAGCGCATCGCGGCCGAGGTGGAATGCCGCCTCAACTTCGAGATGGCAGCGACCGAGGAGATGGTGGCCATGGCCGAGAAACTCCGTCCGCCGGCCTGCTGCATCGTCCCCGAAAAGCGCGCCGAACTGACCACCGAGGGGGGGCTGGACGTGCTCAATGCCGGCCCCTTCCTGGCCGAGGCGATCGCCCGGCTGAACGGCGCCGGGATCGAGACCAGCCTGTTCATCGAGCCCGATGCGGCACCGATCGAGGCGGCGAAGCGCCTGGGTGCGCAGGCCATCGAGCTGCACACCGGCACCTATGCCGAAGGGCTGCTGGAGCAGCGCCCGGCGCAGCTCGCCCGCATCCAATCCGCCGCCGCCCTGGCCCAAAGCCTCGGCCTGCACTGCCATGCCGGACATGGCCTGACCTACGACACGGTCGGTCCCATCGCTGCCATCCCCGGCGTGATCGAGGTCAGCATTGGCCATTTCCTGATCTCGACCAGCATCTTCGAGGGGCTGCCCAGCGCCATAGCCCGGATGAAATCCATCATCGCCCGGCATCGGGGGACGGCGCCGGCCTGACCTGCAGCGGCGGCAGGGCTGCGAGTGCCACCTGCGCCACCGCCTCGCCCAGCCGCTTGCCATCATCATTGGCGCTGCGGAAATGCACCCCGGCCCAGAGCCGCGACATCCGGCATTCCTCCGCCGCGGCCTCGATCCCGCTGTAATCCGCATCCTGCGGCATCTGGCTGGACAGGCTGCGGAAGCGAAAAGGCCCCTCGGCATGGGGGAAGAGGCCGCGCAGCAGGGCGGTGGAGGTGCTGCAATCCGTCGCATGGCCCGAGGGGAATTCGGGGTGCAGCGGCGTGATGAGATAGGGCAGCCAGGCGCGGTCGCGCGTCACGCCGAAGCCGCCCTCATTGATCGCCGTCACCGGCCGCCAGAAGTCGAAACGCCGCTTGGCTGTCGCCCAGGCGATGTAGGAATCGGCCATCCCGGCCACCATCCGTGCCATGGCGCGCGCGCCGTCATGCAGGCTGACGGGCTGGGCCTCCAGCTTTTCCAGCGCCATCAGCACGCTGGAGCGCAACAGGTCCTGCACCGCCCAGTATTGCGCGGCCTCGGATTGCTCGGCGACGCGGGCCTGGCTGCGCACCGCGCCCCAGAGCCGCACCTCCGCCAGATCGGCGAGGTAGCGCGGCGAGCCCGGCTCCGGCGGGCCGGGGCCGTAGAGGGCCGGGCCCAGCGTCACCAGGAATGGCGCGAAGACCAGCAATTCCGCCGCAAGGGGCCGGGGCGGGGTGGGCCGCCAATGGCCGGGAAGGTTGCTGCCCTCCAGACGCATCAGCCCCATTGGGCGGGCCTGTTCCAGCCAAGCGCAGAGGTTGCGGCCCACCGCGCGGCCCAGCGCCTCGGCCGCCATGGCCGCGCGCGGCGGCACGCCCTGGCGGGCGGCATAGACGCTCGATTCGGCCCGGCTGGCGCCGAAGGGATGCAGCCGGGCCATTGTCTCGGCCGCCGCTGCCGCCATGGCCAGCGCCGGCGACCCCACCGCCGCCCCAGGGTTGGGCTCGTCCGGCCCGGCCGGCCGGTAGCGGTGGAAGCGCGGCTCCACCGCGTTCAGGGCGTCGTGCATGGCCAGGTGCATCGCGGCGATCACCCGCAGATTGGCAACACCAGGGCCCAGGCCAAGCGCAATGCGCGTCCAGCCCGTGACGGGATGGGGCAGGCGATCCGCCGCCGATGCCAGGCCAGTGGCGAGCCCCGCCGCAGCGATCACGCCGCGCCGCGAAAGGCCTGAAGGCCGGTCCAATGGATAACGCTGTCCGATCACGAACCCACTCCGCACCCGACCGATGTGGTCGCCTGACGTGGTGATTCAACCATGGATGGTGCCTCAGCCCGGATTGCAGCGCGCCACCGCATCGGCCCAGACCGGGCTGAGCTCGATCAGCGCCTTCACATCGGCCGGTGGCAGCTCGCTCACGAATTCGCGCGCCGTCGTCGAGGCGGGGTTCCATTCGCCGGCCACGCGCTCGACCTCCGCCACCGCGCGGCGCTGCGGCGGACGGGGCCGCGGATCAGCCATCATGCCCGCGCGGCGCAGCGCCAGCACCCGGTGGATGGTCACCACCAGCCGCGCGGCGGCATCCAGGCGCATGCGTTCGGCGAAGCGGCCATTGGCCAGCTCGGCCAGGCCCGTCATCGCGCGGGCCAGCATTTCCTGGTCCGCCGGGAAATGCCCGATATGCGCCACCCGTTTCCTCCGTCATGACAATGCAGTGAAGCGGCGTTCGGCCGCTCTGTGCAAGCACAGATTGGGGCGTGGCTGGCCAAGCACCGGGCGCGGGTCTACTCCGCCGGCCATGCCCGATATCGCCGCCCTGCTGCCGCCACCCGTGCTGTTCTTCGCGCTCGGCTTCGCCGCCGGCGCATTGCGCAGCGACCTGGCCGTGCCGGATGCGCTGGCCAAGGCGCTGTCGCTCTATCTCATGGTGGTGATCGGGCTGAAGGGCGGCGCCGCCATCTCGCTGCCCGGTGCCACGGAGGGGCTGTGGCCGGCCCTGGCCGCCGGTGTCGCGCTCTCGCTTTTTCTGCCCTTGCCGGCCTTCGCGGCGCTGCGCGCCACCTCCTCGCTCGACCGTGAGACGGCGGCGGCGGTGGCGGGGCATTACGGTTCGGTCTCCGTCGTCACCTTCGCCGCCGCGGCCGGCATCCTGGCCAGCCGGGGCGTGGGTTATGAGGGCTTCTTGCCCGCCGTGCTGGCGGCGATGGAGACGCCGGCCATCATCACGGCGCTGCTGCTGGCGCGCGGCAGCACGGCCGGGCTGTTCTCCCGCAGGCTGGCGCGGGAGGTTTTTCTCAGCGGCTCGGTCGTGCTGCTGCTGGGCAGCTTCGCCATCGGCTGGATCGCCGGGCCGGCGGGCAAGGCGCAGCTTGCCCCCTTCGCCGAGGGGCTGTTTCCCGGCGCGCTGTGCCTCTTCCTGCTGGAGATGGGGCTGATGGCGGCGCGCCAGCTCCGCGCTGCGGGGCGGGGGCTGCCTTTCAACCTCGTGGCCTTCGCGCTGGTCATGCCGCTGTTTGGCGCGGGCTGCGCCTGGGCCATGGGGATGCTGACCGGGCTTTCCCCGGGCGGCCATGCGCTGCTGATCGTGCTCGGCGCCTCGGCCAGCTATATCGCGGTGCCGGCGGCGATGCGCATGGCGCTGCCGAAGGCGGATGCGGGGATTTACGTCACGCTGTCGGTTGCGATTACCTTCCCGTTCAATATCCTGCTGGGGATACCGCTCTACCTCTGGGCGGCGGGGGTATGATGGACACGACGCCGCGCAAACGCATCGAGATCATCGTCGAGGCCGTGCAGGCGGAGGCGGTGACGGACCTGCTGGACCGGCTGGGGGCCAAGGGCTGGACGATGCTGCCCGTCATCCGCGGCCGCGGGCGGAACGGGCTGCGGCATAGCGGGGACCTCTCGGGCGTGCTGGACAATGTGCTGATCCTTTGCATCGCCTCCGCGGCGGTGGCCGATGCGGTGTTGGATGCGCATCAGGAACTGCTCGGCGCCAGGCCCGCCATCGTCTCGATCTCGGATTGCGCGGTGCTGCGGGCGGAGCGATTCTGAGCGAGGCATTTTTCAAACGCACGAAAACAGACAAAATCACCATCCCGGCGAAG
>LNFM01013013.1_pt1 | contig 20310 bp, 18 predicted proteins | sample 596031 | NCBI WGS metagenome assembly LNFM01 (sample SAMN04254537, study PRJNA301005) | activated carbon metagenome | isolation source: dual media filters at the Ann Arbor, Michigan drinking water treatment plant | place: USA: Ann Arbor | reverse complement strand
TATCCGCAACGCGGACAGATCACGCCGTATCAAGGCCAAGCCTTCGCGTATGCGCATCCTGTCGATGTCTACAATCTGCAAATCCAAGGCTCAGGCCGCATAGCCTTTCCTAACGGCACGCAAGCGCGCGCGGCATTTGCCGCACAAAATGGCTACCGCTGGCGCTCCGCGCTCGGCGCGCTGCGCGATAGCGGACAATTGCCGAACGCGACGTGGGCGAATTTCCGCAACTGGGCCAATCAAAACGGGCCAGCCGCCACACAACAAGCGCTCAACGCTGATCCGTCCTACGTCTTCTTCCAAGAAGAACGCATTGATGATCCCGCCATAGGTCCGCGCGGCGCGGCAGGCGTAAACCTCACGCCGCTCGGCTCCATAGCGGTCGATCCCGCATATCACCCGTATGGCGCGGTCGTGTTCGTAGATGCGACCTATCAGGAGCGCTCATTCCGCCGCCTGCTCGTTGCGCAAGACACTGGCGGCGCTATACGCCGCGGCCCGTTGCGCGGCGACGTGTTTTGGGGCTCCGGCGATGAGGCAGGCCGCGCTGCCGAAGGTATGAATGCACAAGGCCCGCGCTGGTGGACGCTACTGCCGCGCGGCGTTCCGGTCTCGTGATCGTTCAGGTAGCATTCATCTGAATAGGTTGAACTTGGCGCTGGGGCGCGAGTTTCGAGGTGGCGGCGTGGTGCGCGCATTTGCTTTTCTGCTTGTCGCAGGTCTGGCCGGCTGCGCCACGTCCGCGCCTGCGCCGATCTATCGGCAGCCTTCGACGCCATCCTATCAACCGCCGCCGTCTTACGGTCCTAGCGTCTATGACAGTGCGGGCCGCGCGCCGGTGCATTCCATGCTGATCGCCTGCAATCGCGCCAACGGTTCGAACATCGGCGAAGTGAACTACGACTACAGTCTGGTGCAATACACGCCCTATCTCGATACGCCCGCCGGCCCGCTGCTGCGCGCGCCGACAGAAGGGGCGTGCCTCTCATCCGGCTTCGGTTATCGCGGCTCGCTCGATCGTGGCCGTCAGCACAATGGCGTCGATCTCGCTAACCCCAATGGCGGCTATATCTATGCGGCGGGCGAGGGTGTGATCGCGTTCGCGGATTATCGCGGCGGTTTCGGCAACACGATCGAGATCGATCACGGCCGCGGCGTGCGCACGCTCTATGCGCACATGGCCGAGTTCGACACGCGCTTGCAGCGCGGCGCGCGTGTCTATGCCGGCCAACCGATCGGCCGCATGGGCATGACCGGCAACGCCACGGGCGTGCATCTCCACTACGAAGTCTTCGTCGACGGCCTGCTCGTCGATCCGATGCATTACGGCCGTCCGCCGGTCTACGTCTCCGCGCCGGCGCCGGACATCGCGTATTTGCCGGACGAAGAGCCGATCGACGACGACAAGCCAAGCGACTAAGCGACTGGCGCTGCGTTCAACCGATAGACGGCGTAGAATGTCGAAGCGATCGCGATCAGGATGCCTCCGATCGCAACCAACAACATGAGTAATAGGGCGTAGATAAAAGCCTTTATCCAAGCGCCAAACGTCGTGTCCGCCAGTACGCCGGGCGCGCCGCGTAGGAAGGTCAGGAAGTACGCGAGTACGATCGCTAAAGATGGCGCCCACGAATATTGGAAGAACTGCGGCAGTACGACGAGCGGCATGAGGATGAGTCCTACAACCGAGCCCGCCGCCAGCACGCCCATCGCGATGTTCAAACGCGCCGGCCATGACAAGCCTTTGCGAAACCAACCGAGCACAAAGACGCTGAGCGTCGTCATGCCGCCGACCAGAATTGGATGCGCAACGCCCATCGAGTCGCCGTAGTGACTGAAGAACTCGTCAGTTCTGCCGCCCGAAATCTGCTCGTAGACGCCGCGTACCTCTGGCGAACCGGCTTGGAACTGGTGGCGCATCACGCCTTCCCAGCCGCCCCAAATCGCCGAGATAAACACCTGCAAGCCAATGAGGCCGAGCCAAATGCGTAGCGCTGGCGCGTAGGTCGCGCGATCGCGCGCGGCATAGGCTGTGAACACGCGGTTCGGACGCGCGATCAGGTCCCACAGCGTACGCAACGAGCGGAAATTGAAGCCGACGACGTCTTCGACAGCTTCGCTCAGGTCCTGTCGTTTATTGTATTCCGTCACGCCCAACCCCGCTTTGACGGCATCCTAGCGAGATTGCGTCCATCGCGCACGCTATTCCTGAACCGCGATGCCGTGCCGTTCAAGCGCTTCCCGCAACGGGCGAAGCGCGTCTCCATAGCGACGCCACCGGCCGATCGCGCTTGCATAGAGCGGTGAGCGCACTTGCACGGAACTCGCAGTCGCCACCGGTGCTGCGTTTTCATGGAAGGCGATGCAGCGCGGGTCCCACGCGACGCCAACGAAGTCGATCAAGCGACGCGCCTGTGTTTCCAGATCGGCGACGAGATCTTCGTAATGGACTTCCGTGTAGCGATCCGCCGGCAGATGCGCGCGCCAGTGCGCTGTGAGTGCCTCGAAGCCAGCGTAGTATGCGGCTGTCGTCTCAAGATCGAACGTGTAGTCGTAAGACGATGCGCCAGCGCCCGCGAGCAGTTGGCGATAATTGCTGAGGCACGAATCCATCGGGTTGCGCTTGAGGCAAATGATGCGCGCATCCGGCAACGCGCGATGGATGAGGCCGGCATAAAGCGCGTTCAGCGGCATCTTGTCGACGAAGCGCCCGCCGCCAATTCGCTGAGCGACGCCCCGCAGATAAGCCGCGCCAACCGGGGCCAGATCAAGATGCGCCGCTACGTCGAATGTTTCGGGATCAAGTACAAACGGCGAGGCTGTCTTCGTCGCGCGCTTGATCAGCAATCCGAAATCACCCAGTTCGCCCGCCGCCTTGATCTCGGGGTGCGATGTGAGGATGCGCTCGGTGAGCGTCGTGCCGGTGCGGGGCAGGCCTACAACGAAGATCGCATCACCGCCGCCCGTTGGTGCAGCCGATCCGATCGTGCGCCTGGCGGCGGCCAAGAGGTCCTGATTGCGCGCTGCCGCCGCGTGCGCCTTGTGCTTCACGCCGCCTTTCGCGGCATGGAGCCAGCGCAAGGATTCTTCGTAGTCGCCGAAATCCTCAAACGTCTTCGCCAGCGCATGGCCAAGATGCAGCCGATGTGTTGCGTCTTGGGTGTTCTCAAACGCGTGCTTGAGTTCGCCGACAAGATTGTCCGTCGTGGTTTGCGTGCGCAGATGCGGGATTGCAGCGAGCGCCCGAAATGCATTGCGGTCGAGCGCGTATGCACGCCGATACGCGGCTTCAGCGTCAGTGAACCGCCCGCTGAATTGCAGCGACGCTGCATAGTTGAACTGAAACGATGCATTGTCCGGCATTAGCGCCACTGCGCGCGCGAACGGTTCAAGCGCAGCCTCGTGCAGCCCCGCTCGGCTCAGCACCACGCCGATCGTATCGAGCGTGTGCGCATCTTTCGCTCCCGAGGAGAGTGCTCGCTCAGCTGCGGCGCGGGCTTCGTTGGGGCGATGCAGATGGGAGAGGGCGCGGGCCAATTGCGCGTGAGCGCGGGGATCATCCCCGCCTCGGAGCGCCGTCCCCAGCAACTCGGCGCCCTTTGCGTAGGCGCCGTGCTCATTGGCGATCACCCCCAACAGGTAGAAGGCGAGTGGATTGTCCGGCCGGTCGGCCAATTCCGATACGCACAGCGCATGCGCGTCTTGGTGCTTGCCAAGCGTAATCAAGGTTTCGGCTTTTGCGAGCCGCTCTGAAGTTACCGCAGCGTCAGACATTTCGGTGCAGATGCAGGCAAAAGCGGCAGCGGCGCAACATGTTGGGCAATTTAGTCGACGATGTCAGTTTTTTGAACGCGTCGCGCTTGAGCTTTCGCAGAAACCCCCAGCAAGCTGGGTTCCTTGCGAGGGAGACATATGATGGTGCGCCGTCACGCGAAGAATTTGTTGCTGCTTTCGAGCGTTAGCGCGCTCAGTCTAGCCGGCTTGGCCGCGCCCGCGATGGCGCAGGACGCCGATGGCGAGGAAGTCATCGTCACCGCCACCCGGCGCTCCGTCGATATCCAGGACGTCCCGCTCAATATCGCGGCAGTCAGCGCCCAACAGATCGAAACGCTGGGCGTCGGCGACCTCTCGGAACTGGCGCAATGGGTGCCGGGCCTCTTCGTCGTTGACCAGGGTGGCCGTTCTTCCAACCCGATCGTCGTCCGCGGCTTGAATGCCGACCCGGCCAGCTCGAACGATGGCGCCAATGACGGCGGCGGCACGGTCGCCACCTATCTCGGTGAAATTCCTCTCTTCGTGGATCTGCGCCTGAACGACGTCGAGCGCGTAGAAGTTCTGCTCGGGCCTCAAGGCACGCTTTACGGCGCCGGCACGCTCGGCGGCGCCGTTCGCTATATTCCGAACCGCGCACAGTTCGATGCATTCTCACTCGAACTGCGCGGTGACGCGTACGGCTACAGCGAAGGCAGCGAAGTCAGCACCGATATCGGCGCCACGATGAACCTGCCGATTTCGCGCAACTTCGCGCTGCGGGCCTCCGTCGATTGGCTGAACGACACTGGCTTCATCGATTACGATTATGTCGTTCAGGAGCCTGGTGTATCGAACCCCGATCCTGCGCCAGGGCAAGAAGCGGCCAATCTAGCCCCGGTTGAAGATGCAAACACGACGGAGGTTCTCTCCGGCCGCGTCGCCTTACGCTGGGCGCCGGACAATTTCTTTGACGCCACGCTCTCCTACGCGTTCCAGAACGCCGAGTACGGCTCGCGCACTGTTAGTGGCCGTCGTGGCTTGCTGCAGACGGACGATTACGTCTCGCCACTGCGTGTGCTTGAACCGAACCAGCGCGACAACAGCCTCTTGGCGCTCGAAATGAGCCTCGATGTGGGTTGGGCGACGATCACGTCGGCGACCGGCTATTCCGAATACACGGAAGAAGGCCAGCGCGATCAGACGGACCTGCTGATCGGTCTCGAATACTCGTACGAAGCCTTCCCGAGCTTCACCGCGTTCACGCGTGAAACCGGCGATCAAAGCGTCTTCTCGCAAGAGCTGCGCATGGTCACCGATTTTGACGGCCCGGTGAATTACATCCTTGGTCTCTTCCACGCGACGACCGATTTCGACGGCGTCAGCGCTGAGTTCACGCCGGGTTACGACGAATTCCTCACCGGCATCGACGCGCGTCCTGACAATCTCGAATACTACAGCCAAACCCGCGGCTCGCTCTCTGAGAGCGCGCTGTTCGGTGAAATGAGCATCGACTTTACCGAGCGCTTGACCGTCACCGGCGGTCTGCGTTGGTACGGCTATGATCTGCAGACTGAATCCGCGACCGACTTCCCGTTGCTAAACACGGTGTTCAACGGTGCAGGTCCGGACGACCTCGTGCTTGATTTCACACCAGCCAATCAGTCTGACACCGGTCTGCTCTACAAGTTCAACGCGGCCTACGATTGGACCGATGATCTGATGACCTATTTCACGGTCAGCCAGGGTTATCGGATTGGCAACACCAACGGTCTCGAGCCTTGCGTTTTGCCGCTCGGCGGGCAGAGCGTCTGCGGCAGCGAAGGCGAGTTGGAATACACCGCCGACCGCACGACGAACTATGAGTTTGGCGTTCGCAGTCAGTGGTTCGATCGCACGCTCACGCTGAACGGGTCGATCTTCTACATCGATTGGAGCGATCCGCAGGTGCAATCGGCGACGGCCGTTGGCCTGCAGCCGATCATCATCAACGCCGCCGGCGCCCGTTCGCGGGGCTTCGACCTTTCCGCCGATTGGCGCGCCACCGATGCGCTCAGCATCCGCGCATCATACGCGTACACCGAAGCTGAACTCACCGAGGTGGCGCCGCGTCTCATCCGCGAGATCGTGCCGCCGGGCTTCCAATCGACGCTCAACTACATCGACGGCCAGCCGGGCGATCGCCTGCCGGGTTCGCCGGAGCATCAGGCCAACCTGTTCGTCAGCTATTCGCTGCCGACCATGGCCGGTCTTGAGTGGGATCTGAACTATGGAGCGAGCTACACCGGCGATGTGCTGACGCGCACTGGCGGCCGCGGCGACAACGTAACGCTGCCGTCTTACACGCTGCACAACTTGTCGCTGACGGGTGAAACGGAAAACTGGGCCGTCACGTTCTACGTGCGCAACCTGCTCGACGAGTTCGTCGAGTCCAACGCACGCGGCGGGCCGGACTTCAACCAGTTCGTCCTGGACACGAACGGCGATCCCCACGCGGTGCGCACGTTCTACACCGACGTGCTGCCCCCGCGCACAATCGGCGTCCGCTTCACGCACAACTTCGGCGGCTAAGCGAACACTCGACAGAAGACAGAGCGCCGGCGCGAGCAATCGCGTCGGCGTTTCTTTTAATCGCCGCGCGGGGCGGGGACGTGGACGCCGCCGACGGGGCGTTCGCTGAGGAGCTCTTTGCGGCAGCGGAAAAGCTCGGCCGGCCGTCCGCCCGCGCTTGTGTCGAACTCGCCCGATCCTTCGACGAGGCCGGTGCGGTCGAGCAGGCGGCGGAAGTTTTGCTTGTGCAGTTCAAGCCCCGCAATCGATTCTACGAGCCGTTGCAGGTGCAGCAGCGTGAACAGTTCAGGCGCCAATTCGAAGATCACCGGCCGGTACTTTATCTTCGCACGCAAGCGGCTGATGGCGGTCGCGAGAATACGCCGGTGGTCTGAAGCGAGCGGTTCGCCCAATCCCGCGATTGGCTTTGGCGCCGTCGCGGGCTTGCCTTCAAACCGCGCCCGATCGCGCGCCGCTTCAGGCGCTAAGCCCGCCTCATACAGCAGCTCATAGCGATCAAGCGCGCGCTCTTCATTCCAGACCGCGCCATCAAGCGCAAAGGCAAGCCGAATGCGCGCGCGCCGTTGTGTGATCAAGTCTTTCTCGCCGCCTTCCGCCCACGCCTTAAGCTTGGGCGCGATGGTTTCGTCGATCACACCGGGCCGGCCATCGCGCCAGTCCTCCCACGGAAAGAAATCGTACCATGAGCGCCAGCGCGCGCCTGGCCGATCGAGTGCTGCGCGTGTGGGCGTGAGGGCGAGGTACGAAATCGAAATCAGACGTTCCGGCGCATCCTCATGCACCGCAAGCTCACGCCCGCGATCGCCGAACGTGTAAAGCTGCTCAACATAGCCGATATCGAAATCGGTTTGCTCTTTCACCCAACCGCGCAGCGAAAGCTCCAGCGTGCGGTCGCCAGCGGGATCGAAGGGGCCGAACGGCAAGCCCGTCACATCGCCCTCGCGCGTCATCAACACGAACGGCGCGTCCTCCGTCACCGCGACGATGACGGCGGAGAGCCCGATGACGACATGCGCCTCACTCATGCGCCGAACCGCGAGGCTAGAGTGAAGGGCGCGTTCTCGCCAACATCGTACCAGCTCGCGCCACGCCCGATGCGCTCAATGGCGCGCACCATCCGCCCATCGCGCCCCAGCACTGCATCAGCGAGCGCCACGAGATGCCGGTTCGGTGATGCATGGGCTGAGGCTTCGCGGAGCGCCAGCGCGATCTCTTCTTCATCTGCACCCGGATTGTGCGCACATGCGGTGATGTAAGCCGTCGCGGTCGAGCGCGAGAGGCCGGCATAACAATGGATCAGGATTGGCGCGCTCCGCTGCCAGCCGCCCACGAAATCCAGGATCATCTTCATGCGATCGGAGCAGCAGATGTCGAGGCCGTCCACCGGCGTTTCGATGTCGTGGATCTCCATCCGCAAATGCCGGTCGCCGACCTCGCGCACCACCGGAAACGGCGTGTCGGGATCGAGCAGGCTCACCACATGCGAAACCTTGTGGAGTTTGGCCAAACGCGGCGCGAGGGAGAGCGGGGAGACGACAATCGACATGGAGCGCTTCTAAGCCGGATCGATCAGCGCCCGGAAGCGTTTCAAGAAAGCTTCTTGCACCTGCGCCGTCGATTGGGGCTTCAAAGTCAGCTTCATGCCCCGTGGCGGCGCGCCGAAAAAGCGCTTGGCCTCCTCCTCGGTGAACCCAGCCAGCTGCACCGCCTCGAAATAGGCGCAGATGATATCGGCGCGCTTGATAACGGCCTTCACCACTTGCGGCGGATGCACCGGCAGGCCGAAGCGGACATGGATCGCGCCCTCCAGCTTCGCCTCGAACGCCTTGTAATCGAGCCCCAGCGCCGCCTTGAACGGCGAGATCATGTCGCCGATCACGTATTCCGGCGCATCGTGCAGCAGCGCCATCAGACGCCGTTTCTTGTCCCAGTCCGGCGCCAGCTTGCGGCAAACGTCTTCAACCACGATTGAATGCTGCGCGACCGAGAAGGCGTGTTCGCCGATCGTTTGCCCGTTCCATCGCGCGACCCGCGCGAGCCCATGCGCGATGTCTTCGATCTCGACATCGAGCGGCGAGGGATCGAGCAGATCGAGGCGCCGCCCCGACAGCATGCGCTGCCAAGCGCGTGGCGCTTCGGGGCGCGAGCCCACTTTCGTGCGCGTTTGAGCCATCCAGTTTCGACCCTTTTGCGTCGGCTCAATGTAAGCGGACGTTGAGCCGGACATAAGCGGCTTCGCTGGAAAGGAGCACCCACAATGAGCGAGAAGAGAGGTCTGACGCGTCTAATTCTGCGCCTCGGCCGCAATCCCGACGCCGGGTATCCGGAGGGCGCCGACGATTACGGCTACGTCGTCAACGCGCCGCTCGACCAAAGCGGCAAGCTCGATCCAGCGCTCTGGCGCGAGACCAAGGCGCTCTGCACCGTGCGCCGGTTCCATCCCAAAGAGGCGCCAGCCGATGGCTGGCTGCGCCATCGCGGCGATAACTGGTACTTTTGGTATGACGAAGCCGACGAAGGGCCAGAGGAACCAGGCTTCAAACTCGGCGCGCACGAACTCCGCGCCGGGGAATATGTCACCATTCGCGAAGGCGATGGCGACGTCCTGACATTCCGAATCGCGGAAGCGACGCCCGCCTAGGCGCTGGCGCTCCGAGAAAACGCCCTTAAGCTCTCCCGCAAGAATAAGACGGGAGGGACGCTTTGACCGACGCCGTGGGGGCGCCGCAAGTGCGCGCGGTGAGCGCAGGCTATCGCGGTTACGCGATGGGGCTTTTGCTCCTCATCTATGTGATGAACTTCGTCGATCGTCAGGTCGTCAACATCCTGGCCGAGCCGATCAAGCGCGAACTCGGTCTGCTCGATTGGCAAGTCGGTGCGATGAGCGGGCTCGCCTTTGCGATCTTCTACACCGTCCTCGGCCTTCCCATTGCGCGCCTCGCTGAGCGCGGCCATCGGCCCTTCATTATCGCCACGGCGCTCGCTGTCTGGTCGCTCTTCACCGCGCTCTGCGGCTTCGCACAGAACTTCGTGCAATTGCTGCTCGCGCGCATCGGCGTTGGTGTTGGCGAAGCCGGCTGTACCCCGCCGGCGCATTCGCTGATCGTAGACTATGTGCCAAAGGAAAAGCGCGCATCGGCGCTTGCGTTCTATTCGATGGGCACGCCGCTCGGCAGCTTGGTCGGCATGGCGCTTGGCGGCTTGATCGCGGACGAATATGGCTGGCGCGCCGCGTTCATCGTGTGCGGGATACCTGGTGTTGTTCTCGCCATCGTCGCCGCGCTCACGCTGGTAGAACCGCGCATCCGCGCCGCCGCCGCCGACATTCGCACGCGCAGCGAGGCAATGCGCCAAGAGCGCCCGTTCATCGCCGCACTCGCGACGCTGAAGCGCAAGCGCACGTTTTGGCTCGTCTCGTTCGCCGCCGCCATCAAGGCGTTCATTGGATATGGCCAGGCGCCGTTCGCGGCCTCGTTCTTCTACCGCGTTCACGGCGAAGAGGTCGCAGCGCTTGCCGCATCTCTCGGTTTAGGCGTGGGCGGGTTCTTGGGTCTCGCGCTTGGCCTCATGGCCGGCATTGGCGGCGCCATTGGCGCCTATGCTGGCGGGGTCATCGCCGACCGTTTCGGAGGCCGCGACTATCGCGCTTATGTCAGCGTGCCGGCGATTGCGTCGCTCGCCGTCATTCCGCTTTATGCCATCGCGATCCTATCGCCGTCGGCTACTTTTGCGCTTGGCTGTCTGTTGTTCGGCGCGATCCTGGGCACGCTCTGGTACGGCCCCGTCTACGCCACCGCGCAAACCATCGTGCCGCCGCACATGCGAGCAACGTCCTCGGCCATCCTGCTGTTCATCATCAACCTGATCGGCTTAGGGCTAGGCCCGCTCGCCGTGGGCGCTTTGTCTGATTTCTTCGCGATTGCGCTCGGTTTCGGCGAGGCCGAGGGCGTTCGCTACGCGCTGCTGACCTCAGCGTTCGTTGGCCTTGTCGCGGCTGCGCTCTTCTGGATGGCGCGCAAGACCATTCGCGAGGAGATGGAGGGGTAGCAGTCAGGGGATAGCGCTGTGCTCTATCCCACAGCGCAAACGCGCGTGCGGCGGCTACGCCAACGCGTCCCGGTATCGGCGGCTGCCTGCGAGCGCGGCGCCCGTATCCAGCGTGATCTCGATGTCACCCGACGGAGTGGGCCTTGAGCGATGAACGCGGGCAAAGCCCCGCGCTGTCAGCTGCGCCTCCCAGGAGGCTAGCGTGCCGCGCACGAGATGTGCCCGCGCCGGGGTGTGGAACTCGACGTAATTACCGGCCGCCTCGACATGCGTGATCTCGGCCGGGGCCAGAAACACAGCCGCGCCGCCGTCGCGGATCTCGATGCGCTGATCGCCGGAGGCGGGCGCGGCCGCCGCTTGGCGACGCGCGTCGATGTAATCGAGCACCCAGTAGACGGCCGCGATCGTGGCGTAGGTCAGCACGTCCTTGCGCCACTCGTAGAGGAGGACGAGGCCCAGACCGTCGTCGAAATATCCATACTCGCCGCCGACCGCCGCATAGATCGCGGTCCGCATCACATAGATTGCCGCCACATGCGCGATGGCGAAGGGGATCGTCAGGCCCAGATGGATGAGGAGCGGGCGGATGAGGTTGTCCCGGGTTGGCGGCCAGCGCCGCACCGCCATGCCGATGAGCGGCGCCATGCTCACGATGACGAGGGCGCTCGTTACCTCCCAGATCACAGGCTCCCACCAGGGCGTGTCATAGCCGTTGCGGCGAAGCTCCAGATAGTCGCTGCTGGCGTTCACCAGCACGACCACGAGCGAGACCAGCGCGATGAAAATCCACGGTCTCCGCTCGAACCGGGCCCAGCCGCTCGTCACTTGATCGCCGCCGGTCGTCACCAAGAGCTCCCCGCTCGTCCCGGCAGGCCGCCGGGCGCGGCTTGAAACTAGCGGCGCTGAGCGGTCCGCGAAAGAACCGGGCGCCGAAAGGAGCACGAAAACATGACCGACCGCCGCTACGACATGGATTGGCTCCGCATCATCGCGTTCGCGCTGCTCATCCTCTACCACGTCGGCATGTTTTACGTGACCTGGGACTGGCACGTGAAATCGAGCAGCGCCTCTGACACGATCGAGCCGCTGATGATGCTGACCAGCCCCTGGCGGCTGACATTGCTCTTCTTCGTGTCCGGCATCGCGACCCGGTTCATGGCCGATAAGATGAGCGCCTTGAAGTTCACCGGCGCGCGCATGGGCAGGCTCTGGCCACCGCTCTTGCTGGCCATGTTCGTGATCGTGCCGCCGCAGAGCTATTACGAGATCGTCGAGGCGGTCCAAGCCATGGGGCCGGCGCAAGCTACGCAATATGCTGGCGCGGTGGATAACTTCTACGTCCGCTACGCCACCGGTTCGGGCAATTGGTGCGATGCCGACGGGTGCCTGGCGACGCCAACCTACAATCATATGTGGTTCGTCGCGTATCTGATCATCTATTCGCTGGTGCTTGTGCCGCTGTTGCCGCTGCTGCGGCGCATCCCGAAAGCGGTGAGCGTGCTGATCGCGGGCCCCTTCCTGATCCTGACGCCTTGGCTGATCATGGCCGCTCTGCGCATCACGCTGTTTCCAATCTTCGGCGAGAGCCACGATTTCCGAGACGATTGGTACCTCCACGCGCACTATTTCGGCGTGTTCCTCTTCGGCGTCGCCATCGCCAAGAACGACGTCTTCTTTCAGCGCTGCATGAACTGGCGCTGGGCCGCGCTCGCGATTGCGCTGGCCAGTTGGGCCGTGTTGATCCTCTATTCCAATGCTCACCCAGACGGCGTCACGCCGCCGGATTGGCTGCGCAACGTGATGCGGGCGGTACGCCAACTCGACGCGTGGTGCGCCATTATCGCCGCCATTGGCTTCGCCCATAAGCATCTGCGCAATGCCGATGGGCCAGTGCGGCGCCTGCTCACAGTCGCGATCTTTCCGTTCTACCTCATCCACCAGACCATCATCGTGGTCGCCGGCTTCTATCTGGACGACATCAACCTGCCGCTTGCCATCGAGGCGCCATTGCTGATCGGGACGACGGCGCTTGGCTGCTGGTTATTCTTCGAATTGGGGCGCCGGGTTCCCGTACTGCGCGTCTGGATCGGCTTACCCTCGAAGCTGCCCACAGACCGTGCTAAACCAAATGCGCCTGCTATTGCGGAGGGGGTCTCATAAGGCGCGCGCCGGATTTGCGCGCCTCGTTTGGAGCGCGAGATGTTTTTCTGGTTCCTCGTCACGGTTGGGATCATTGTCGGCTTGACGATCCTCGGCGCCTTCATGGCGCGTCGCGACGGCGGCTGGGGCGACGATGGGTCGATGGGACCCTGGGGCGACCATTAGGGGCGACCACTAGCCTGGAAAAATTGTTGCGCTTTCGCTTGCAACAGCGCGTGCGCTTGGCCTTAGTGATCGCCAAGCATGGACCCACTCTACCTCATCCGTCGCGCGGTTCCCCGCGACGCCGAGGCGATCGCCAGGATGGCGGGCGCGGCGGCGGCTGAAGAGGGCGGCGTCTCGGGCCTCGACACCGACAGGATCAAGTCGCACGCCTTCGGATCGAACGCGCTGTTCGAAGCCTGGGTCGCGCAAGAACGCCAGAATGCGCCAGTGATTGCGCACGCGATCATCACCAAGAGCTACGACGTGCGCCGCGCTTCAGCCAACATTGTGCTCTGCGAACTCTATGTCGCGCCTGAGCATCGCCGCGGCGGCTTGGCGCGCAAGATGATGTCAGCTGTCGCGCATAGGGCGCGCGAACTGGGCGCCCGTGAATTGGCGATCACGACCGGCGTCGAGAACGAAGTGGCGCAAAGATTTTTCGCCGCCATCGGCGCCCATCGGCGTGAGGCGGCAGTGTTTATGATGTCGGCCGACGGCATCGAATGGCTCGCTGCGGAGAGTCACTAGGGCACGGGAAGCAGGAGGGGATATGATCGCGAAACCCATGTTGAAGGTGGCTGCCTCGTGGCTAGCCATTGCCGCGTTCACCGCGTGTGCAAACACAGCGACCATGGACGGCGGCGCAAGCGCGCAAGGCGCGACGACGCCGGAAGCGGCGCAAGCATACGTCGAAGCGGCTGAAGCGGAATTGGCAGAGCGCTCGCAATACGAAGCGCGCATCGCCTGGGTCTATAACACCTACATCAACTTCGACACCGAATGGCTGCTGCAGCGCTCGGACGCTGAAGCCACCGAAGCGCGCGTGCGCCTGGCAAGCGGCGCGGGCCGCTTCGCCAACACCGAACTCACACCGGATATTCGCCGCAAGATCGATCTCTTGCGCCTGAGCCTCGTTCTGCCGGCGCCGCAGACCGAAGGCGCAGCGGCGCAGCTCTCGGAAATCACCACGCGCCTCGCCTCGCGCTACTCGACCGGCCGCATCGACTATCAAGGCCGTCAAGTCGCGCTCGATGAACTCGAAACGCTGATGGGCACCGAGCGCAATGCGGCGCGTCTAGAAGAAATCTGGACCGAATGGCATGAGGTCGCAGCACCTATGCGCGACGACTACACGCGCATGGTCGAGATCGCCAACCAAGGCGCGCGCGATCTGGGCTTCGACAATGTCGGCCAGATGTGGCTGTCGAACTATGACATGCCGGCCGCCGACATGGAGCGCGAAGTCGAGCGCCTGTGGGGCCAGCTGCAGCCGTTCTACGAGCAGCTGCACTGCCACGTGCGCACGCGCCTTAGCGCCACCTATGGCGAAGCGATCCAGCCGCGCGACGGCCCGATCCGCGCCGATCTGCTCGGCAATATGTGGGCGCAGGATTGGTCGACGCTTATGCCGATCATGCGTCCGCGCGGCGCACGTGCGACGTACGATACGACATCGCTGCTGACCCGCGCCAATTATGACGCCGTCCGCATGACGCGCACCGCGGAAGGCTTCTACACCTCGCTTGGCCTTGCGCCGCTGCCGGAGACATTCTGGGAGCGCTCGATGCTCACGCGCCCGCGTGATCGCGATGTTGTCTGCCATGCTTCGGCTTGGGATCTGGATTCACGCGAAGACCTTCGTGTGAAGCAGTGCATCCAGATCAATGCGGAGCACTTCCAGACCATCCACCACGAGTTGGGCCACAATTACTATCAGCGCGCCTACATGGATCAGCCGTATCTCTATCAAAACGGCGCCCATGACGGCTTCCATGAAGCCATCGGCGATTTCATCGCGCTTAACATCACGCCTGAGTATCTGGTCGAGATCGGCTTGCTTCGTCGCGGCCAGATCCCGCCGGCCTCGGCTGATACGTCACTGCTGATGGAGCAGGCGCTCAACAAGATCGCCTTCCTGCCGTTCGCGCTGACGATGGACCAATGGCGCTGGCAGGTGTTCGACGGCCGCATCACGCCGGATCGCTACAACGCCGCGTGGTGGGAGTTGCGTGAGCGCTACCAAGGCATCACGCCGCCGAACACGCGCACGGAAGAACACTTCGATCCGGGCGCGAAATATCACATCGCCAACAACGTGCCGTATCTGCGCTACTTCCTCTCGTACGTGCTGCAGTTCCAGTTCTACGAGGCGGCTTGCCAGCAAGCCGGCTGGGAAGGCCCGCTGCATCGCTGCACCGTGTACGGCAACCGCGAGGTCGGCGAGCGCTTCAACCGGATGATGGAGATGGGCGCCTCGCGTCCGTGGCCGGATGCCCTGGAAGCCTTCACCGGCACCCGTCAGATGGATGGCGGCGCAATGGCCCGCTACTTCCAGCCGCTGATGGCGTACCTGGAAGAGCAAAACGAAGGCCAGGATTGCGGCTGGGATTAAACTAGGTGGCGAAGCGTGGCCTGTTTGCGAGCGGGCCGCGCTTCGCAACCGTAGTCTCAACACAGTGTAATCCACATTGGGCGTGGCAGCGGTTGCGCCGCGCGCGTTCCTTGGTGAACTGTCGCCGTGCTCGCGCGTTCGGCTGCGAGGAGGACCGAGGACATGCCGACATTCACAGGCGACAGCGCCGCAAATACACTGAACGGCGGTGTCGATGACGATGTCCTGATTGGCCTCGCCAACGCCGACACGCTCTATGGCGGCGCAGGCGCCGACGTGCTCTTCGGCGGCGCCGATAACGACACGCTCTACGGCCGCAATAGCGCCGATACGTTGAACGGCGATGCAGGCAATGACGTCATTTATGGCGGCGATGGCGACGACAACGCCAATGGCGGCGCCGATAATGACCTTGTCGATGGCGGCAACGGCAACGATACGCTCGCCGGCGGCGATGGTGAGGACGAAGTCTATGGCCGGCAAAACAACGACACGCTGAACGGCGGCGCGGGCGCCGACGATCTCTATGGCGGCGATGGCGATGACGTCGTCTTCGGTGGCGACGGCGAAGATCTAGTGGATGGCAGTAATGGCGTTGATCGCCTCGATGGCGGCGCCGGCGCAGATACGCTCATCAGCGGCGCCGGAGCGGATACGTTCGTGTTCTCCACGCTGCTCGGCGGTGGCAACGTCGATGTCATCAGCGGCTTCAACGTCGCGGACGACACGATCGAGCTTGCAATCTCCGTGTTCGGCACGATCGCGGCCGGACCGCTCGCGCCAAATGCTTTTGTCATTGGCTCAGCGGCGGCCGACGCCGACGACCGCATCATCTACGATGCTGCAACCGGCGCCCTCTATTACGATGCCGACGGCAACGGGGGAGGTGCTGCCATTCAGTTCGCCACCTTGGCGCCCGGCCTTGCGCTCACAGCGGCGGATTTCACCGGTGGTCCGTAGCTCAACCGGTCTTCTGCACGAAGATTGAGCCTGCGCTATAGCCTGCGCCGAACGAGCAGATGAGGCCTTTATCGCCGGGCTTCAAATCGGCGCTGTGATTGTGGAACGCGATGATCGAGCCTGCGCCGGCGGTATTGCCGTAAACGTCGAGCACGGTCGGCGCTTCGTCCTGGCTGGCTTCGTGGCCGAGCACTTTGTGCGCGATCAGCCGGTTCATGTTTGAGTTGGCCTGATGCAGCCAGAGCCGGCGCATGTCGCTGGGCTTCAGATTGAGGCCCGCCATGTGCTCCAAGATCATCTCGGAGACGAGCGGCACGACTTCCTTGAACACCTTGCGGCCCTGCTGAGAGATCAGCTTGTCGGGATCGTCGCGATGGGCCTCATCGCCGCGATTGAGGAAACCGAAATTGTTGCGGATGTTGTTGGAGAACACGGTCTTCAATTTCGAGCCGATGATCGACCAGGCGCCCGGCGGTGCGAGGTCGGCGTGCTCAACCAAGATCGCCACCGCCGCGTCGCCGAAGATGAAGTGCGAGTCGCGGTCGCGGAAGTTGAGGTGCCCCGTTGTAAGTTCGGGGTTCACCACGAGCACGGAGCGCGCGTGTCCCGCGCGGACGATGTCGATGGCGTTCTGGACTGCGAACGTGGCCGATGAGCATGCCACGTTCATGTCATAGCCGAAGCCGCCCGCGCCCAATTCGTTCTGCACTTCGATCGCCAGCGCCGGGTAGGGGCGTTGTAGCGACGAGCACGAGCAAATCACGGCGCCGATATCGCGCGGGTCGCGGCCCGCGCGTTCAAAGGCTTGCCGCGCCGCTTTGACGGAGACTTCCGCCATCAAAGATAGTTCGCTGTTAGGGCGCTCAGGAATGCGTGGGACCATGCGGTTCACATCGAGCGAACCAGCCTTATCCATCACGTAGCGATGCTTGATGCCCGAAGCCTTCTCGATGAACTCGACGCTCGAGGGCAGCAGCGCGGTCTTTTCGCCGCGCTCGATTGCATCGGCGTTCTCGGCGTTGAAGCGTTCGACGTACGTGTTGAAGCTCGCCACCAATTCAGCGTTGGTGATCGAGTCTGACGGTGTCCAAAGCCCGGTCGCGGAGATAACGACTGTCACAGTGCTAGAGCCCCCAAAATCCCCCGCATTGAGCAGGGCCTTGGGCGCTTAGACCCGTGTGAAAAGCCGGTCAACGGCCCTCGCTCAGCCCGGTGGGCGCGGCTGCGGACGGGGCGGTTGACGCCGCGCCAAGTCGCGCGCGTCGCGGATGGTCTGCTCGGCCTCAAGAATGCAGGCCTGCATGTCCGCAGGCGGCGGCTGGCGGGCTTCACACTCAGCGCGCGCCGCGTCGCGTGCGCTGATCACGGTTTCGCCGGATGACGCGCAGCCAGCCGAAAACAGCACGGCGACCGCCGCAAACCCGAATGCAAATGTGCGCATCAAAGCCCCCAAATCTGATCCCGTACCCGCAGTGTCACGCATCAGCAGGCGGCAACGCAAGCCATTCCGGTGCGTCCAGGCGCACCAAGCGCCCGTCAGCTATCAATGGCTCGCGCGCGGCGAGAGCGCGGTCGAGACGCAAGAGGGCGATGGCGTGGCCGTCAGCGCCGCTGCGCACATCACCAAGGTCTGCATCACCCGCACTGATTGTAGTACCAAACGCAGGCGCGGCGCCATCGAAGGCGATGCGGCAGAGCTTTTTGCGCGTGGTCGCGCGGCGCTTCATGCGCGAGACGTTCTCCTGGCCGACGAAGCAGCCCTTCTTGAAGTCGACGCCATTGAGTTCATCCAACAGCGCTTCCAGACCGAAGACCTCATCTGGTTTCGTATCGCGCGCGAGATCTGGAACGCCGAGCGCCAAACGGTGCGCGTTGTATGCTTCGTCAGCGTTTCCAGCGGCGTCAGTCGACAAGGCGCGCCAGCCCAATTCATTCAGGCGCGGGTCGCGCAGCGCGCCGTCGAATGTCTCCGTCGACCACAGAATTCCCCGCTGATCGCGCGTGATGCTCACATTGGCGCGGAGTTTGTACATGGTCAGCCGGCGCTCAATATCGTCGGCGCGCGACGGATCGAGTTCCAGCACCAAGCCGTCGCCATCATCCCAGATCAGCATGTCCGCCAGGACTTTGCCTTGCGGCGTCAGCAGGGCGCCATAAAGCAGCCCGGCTTGATCGAGCGTGTCGAGGCTCTGGGTCAGCAGATTGTTCAGAAAGCCCCGCGCCTCGGGGCCAGCGACGCGGATGAGCGCGCGGGTCAAGCGGGCGGGGGTGGTCATCGCCCCCATCTGGGCCGCGCCGCGCTTTGCCGCAAGTCTTCCACTGGCCTGTTGACTTGGCATTTACCCGGGCGCCGCCTAACCCACCGGCAGATGGCCCACGTCCTGCTCCTAGCCCCCGCCGACCTCGGCGAGACCATGCTCGCCACCGGTGCGCTGGCGCATGTGTTGGCTGAGGCGGACGAGCTTACGGTGTTGGCAGAGCCCGCTGCGAATGCGCTGTTCCGCTCCGCGCCGGCGGCGCGTGTGGCAATGCCGGAGCGCGGCGGGCCTGGCTGGTCTCTGGCTGCGCTGATTGCGGGCAAACGCTTCGATACCGTGATTGATGCGCGCGGCGATCTCACCGGCAAGCTCGCGCCAGGCGCGCGCAAGCTGCGGCTTGAGCCTGCGCCAGTGTTGCGCCATCGCGTTGAAGATTGGAGCGCCGCACTCGGCGCCGAACGGCCGCTGGCGCCGGTGCTGTGGGTGGACGACCAGGCGCGCAGCGAAGCAGCGTTGGTGAGTGGCGGCGCGACGCAGCTTCTAGTCATCGCGCCGGGTGGTTCACGTGCAGGAAAACGCTGGCCGCAGGAGCGCTTCGCCGCCGTCGCACGGCGGCTGGCAACCGGGCCAATGAATGGCGCCGTCGTGCTCGTACTCGGCGCCGGCGAGCGCGACGCGGAGCTCTCGCGCGATATCGTTTCAAGTCTGGACGCGGACGGCGTGGAGGCGCGCAATGCCGGTGCGCTCGATTTGCTCGCCGCTGCCGCGCTCACGGAACGCGCGACGCTGGTGATCGGCAATGACAACGCGCTGACCCATATCGCCGCTGCCAAAGGCGCGCCGGTGCTGACAATGTTCGGCCCCACCGACGAGCGCGTGCGTGCGCCGTACGGCCCGCGCGCGCGGACTTTGCGCGGCCGCGCGCTGGAAGAGCTTGCAGCGGCGGGCGCGCTGGACGATGGAAGCGCAATGGACGACGTGAGCATCGACGCGGTGGAAGCCGCCGCGCTCGATTTGCTGCACGCTGGAGGCCTCAGATGAACACGTTCGTGATGCGCCGGCCCGATGACTGGCACGTCCACTTGAGAGACGGCGCCATGCTGGCGAGCGTGGTCAATTTCACGGCGCGCCAATTTGCGCGCGCGATCGTCATGCCGAACCTCGCGCCGCCGGTCACAAGCGTCGCGGCGGCCGAAGCCTATCGGTCGCGCATCGAAGCTGCACTTCAGCCCGGGCTTTCGTTCACGCCGCTGATGACCTGCTATCTGACCGACGGCATCGATCCCGGAGAGATCGAGCGCGGCTTCGCCGCTGGCGTTTTCACCGCGTGCAAGCTCTATCCCGCGCACGCGACGACCAATTCCAGCCATGGCGTCACCGACATCAAGAATATCCGCGGAGCCTTGGAGACGATGCAGCGCATCGGCATGCCTTTGCTGCTGCACGGCGAGGTGACGGACAAACACGTCGATATCTTCGATCGCGAAGCCGTGTTCATCGATCGCATCTTGTCGAAGCTGGTCAGCGACTTTCCGGCGCTCAAAATCGTGCTCGAACACATCACGACGGAAGAGGCGGCGAATTTTGTCGCCGATGGGCCCGCGACGCTCGCCGCCACGATCACCGCGCATCATCTCGATTATAATCGCAACGCCATGTTTGAGGGCGGCATCCGCCCGCATTTTTATTGCCTCCCTGTCGCCAAGCGCGAGCATCACCGTTTGGCGCTGCGTAAAGCCGCAACCTCTGGCTCCGCCAAATTCTTCCTCGGCACAGACTCAGCGCCGCACGCTATCGGCGCCAAGGAAACAGCATGCGGCTGCGCCGGTGTTTTCAGCGCGCCGCACGCGCTCGAAAGCTACGCGAAGGTGTTCGACGAAGAAAACGCGATGGATCGCTTCGAGGCGTTCGCATCGGAGAATGGACCGCGCTTTTACGGGCTCCCGCTGAATGAAGAGCGCATCACCC
>LNFM01006028.1_pt1 | contig 20315 bp, 22 predicted proteins | sample 596031 | NCBI WGS metagenome assembly LNFM01 (sample SAMN04254537, study PRJNA301005) | activated carbon metagenome | isolation source: dual media filters at the Ann Arbor, Michigan drinking water treatment plant | place: USA: Ann Arbor | reverse complement strand
CAGAGCAAAGCCGTTACGACCGATCACCTGTTCCGCTTGGGATGTTGATGACGATAAGGCGGAAGGGGAAGCCAGAGCGCCGAGGCGTCTTGGACACCATGGCAGACTTGGAATTGATCTACCTCGACCTAGCCCCTCGACACTCACAGGCTAGCCGTGCTTCCGCCATCAAGTGCCGCGACCGAATGCTAGCGCTGGTCGCCGAGCATATGCCCTCCCTGAATGACCTAGAGCTGCTCTCCTGCGTGGTCACGTCGGACGGAGAACGCATCGAGCCCGAGCTGATTGAGCTTCGCGAGCCTCTTGTCGAGGAGCGCTCATTCGGCTTCATATCCCGCCCGACCCGCACTGCCTCACGTGCCGTCGAATACCGTGATGGCCCCACGATTGAGGAATGGCGTGAAGAGGTCCGGCAGATCAACGGGGGACTGGCCAGCGCGGACATCTCCTTCGATAGCGGCAATGGCTTCATCAACGGACACGAAGTTCCCGAGCATGGCATCGCGCTGCACGACCGCACGCTGAAACGGATCTTCAACAACGGGCGCTGGGATCATGGCGGCCGGCTTTATGGCGGTTTCTGGCAGGCGATGAAGCGGGAGTTGCGGGCAGGCCTTCGTATCGATGGCCACCGTGTCGTGTCCCTCGACTTCAGCGCCATGTACCTGCAGCTGCTCTATACCGTGATGGCAAGACGACAGACGCCGATGAAGGGCGACCTTTATGCGGGCATTGATCCAGTTGAGGGATGGCCGGTCGATGCTGACCGCAAGCAGGCCATGCGCGATGCCATCAAGCGAAACGTCAGCGCGATGCTGTTCTCAACTGGGAAGGCACCCAAGCTCGTGAAAGGCACCAAGGCGGCGCTCTCCAAAGGCGTGACCGGCGCTGTCCTACAGGAGCGCGTGAATGTGAGACATCCCGACATCGCCGAGTGGTTCCGCGTGCCAGGGATCGGCTTCGAGCTGATGCACCGCGAGAGTGAGATCATGATCAAGACGGTGCTGCGGTGTCTTGAGCAAGGCGTCGTCGTGCTGCCACTGCACGATGGCCTTCTCGTTGCGGAGTATCACAAGGAATGCGCGAGGGAGGCCATGCGGGAGGCGTTCCGGGAGCACACTGGAGGGTTTGTCGCGAGAGTGAGTAACTAAAATGAGTCTGCGCACTCAGATCGGATAGCATCAACAATCGAGGTGCGGCTCGGGGAAATCACCGATGGATAGCGCTCTGATGGTACTGAGTTTGCTGGGGCTTCTGATGATACCGTATTGGGCGAAGTGGTCATCGCAGATGTTTGGAAGGTGGCCACCACACGTAGCGGTCCGAGCGGTCTGTGTCGCCTCGCTGAGTGTGCTGCTTTTGCTGATTACTTACGTCGGGCCGTGGCTCATCATGTCACACTTCCATGGCACTCTCGCGAGAAACTGGTCGGAGTGGACTCCATTCATGCTGTTCGGAGTTCTCGGCCCCGCGATAGCTGCCCAGCTCGTTGTTGGCATTTATGTCGCCGTGCAAAAGGACAAAGTAGCTCTCTGACAGCCAGTCTGGCGCTTCCTCATGGCTGCGGTCGGACATCGAGTGACTGCAACTAAAACTTTGGTCCGGAGCCTTTGACGCAACTGCCGGCCCCTGTTGTGGCGTTGACGGTCGTCGAAAATCCACCGGTGATCCTGGATATCGTCCAATTTGCGGAGCCACTAGGTGAAAACCGGATCTCCGCCATATTGATCATAGCATCGACCTCAGTGCCTCTATAATGGACAAGGGGCTTGGGTGCCTCCCGGAAGTACACCGTGACGACGGCGCCTCTGATAGGTTCCGGGCGATCAAACGTGCAAACAAGAACGCTCCAGCCGCCTACTGTCACATCCTGTGCCCACTGCAACATCCACTCGCCAGATGGCCCCATCGATCCGGAATTGGTTCTGGCGGCGTCCGTGAACAGAGCCGTCAGAAGGCCTACGGCCGCAAATGAAGCCATCAAGCGCATGGGCGACCTTTGGAATGAAGCACTGAGAGAAGCCTTCCAGTATAGAGGTTACTACGATGTCTCATCGGAAGAAGTGTCATTCACCCATGTGAAATCCGCTACCTTGAACCGCCTAGCACTTTGTTGCGAGTGCGGATGCCACAGAACGGGCAGTCGCTCAAATTCCCTAGCGCGAACGTAGGTCACACAGACTGAAACGTCGCGCAGCTGGTAGGCCCAATAGGCCAGCACCGAGCCGCCATCTGTCTTGAAGCAATAGAGATTTGTGCGGCCCACGGGGCCATCGTACTTGCCGAACATCAGGTGCACATCGGGGTGGGGTTGGCCGTTCATTATCGCCTTTGAGAACTCGGCGATCTCAATTGGCACCTCCTTTCCAACCGCCTTGGCCTCCTCGATCATGCAGCCGAACAACTTCAGGAAGAATAGCTGGACGCGGACCATCTCGCGTCGTGAATCATATGGAAAGATGCGGTTGGATCTTACCCAACGATCGATAATCAGTGGCCGGCTGCGGAGCTGTTTCGACATCTCCTCCCACGCGCGATCGTGCGGTTGAGTCCGCGCAGTGTTGCACTTATGACAGATGCGGATCGGGGATCTCAGTATCTCGGCGTTCAGGCCTTGGATGAGTCTGTTCTGCCGCAGCAAATCAGTGAAGTAGAAGGGGCGGTCCCGCGTCGGCTCTCCTAGGACCGCTTGCAGGTCACTGCGCTTCGTCTTGTGTTCTCCGGAATCCGCCTTGTTGGTTCCGCATATCCAGCATAGCGGCTCTGCTGCTGCTGCTGCTGCTTCCCTCTCAATTGCTGGCACAGTCGCTCTCCGCCACAAAGGGAGCTATATCAGCAGGAGAAACTCTCACTCCCGATCACCCACCGCACATCCTCTCAGCCTCTATGCTGCCGCCTTGAAGTCATTGAACGCCTTGAGCAGCTTCATCGTCGCGCCGCCGCTGAGTTCGTCGCCCTTGTAACGGCATTCGTACAGTCCCTGGAGATTGGATGGGAGCTTCAGGCCTTCCTCAACGAGAAGGACAAACTTGTTGCCATACAAAGCCATGGCTGCGCCGATCTCGATGAGCACGTTGCCATTGATCTGCGGCACCTCGTTGCCATCCTTGTCGAAGAGAACATTGTCGATGGCAACGTGAATGACCGCTGCGCCGCAAGTACGCATGTCGGCCATCACCTTTTCCGGCACAGGTTTCGCGCTGCTCTCGCGCTCGACAGAAACAATAGGGTCGTAACCGCCGTAACTCACGATCTCCTTCATTTGATCGAGGATCTGCTTGTTCTTGCCGTGAGTAATGAACACGCGCGTGTTGGAAGCGAGCGGCGCTGCCGCTGATGGTGCTGCTGTCGTGAGCAGCTCAACTACATTGTCGCCATCGTCGATCGCGGGCTCAACCGCCTTATTGACTTCAGCCTGAGCAACATCGGAAACGGGAGGGGGCGTTCCTTCGATGAACTCGAGGAGGTTATCGCTATGGAACTCAAATCGAGTAGGCTGCCCCTGGCGGCCGACAATGATCTGGCCGAGATCAGCACCCTGCGCGACCTGGAAGAAGCATACAGCTTGGTCGTTCAGCACCTTTTCGCTGTCGGACACCTGTCCCTTGAAATTGTCATGCCAATGCGCGGCAGTCTCGCTCGCCGAAATCATCGCTTCTTCGCGGTAGTGCGCCCGCTCAACGATTGCGCGATACGGGGGCACGGCGGAGATGACCTTGCGCAGCACGACGGCCTTTCGCGCTCCCTTTTCTTTGGCGATAGCACGTCCAAGTTCTGTCAGCTTGAGCTTGCCCTCGGCATCCTCGATGAGTCCCCAGAACTTCATCGCATTCGTCTTGCGCCCATCCAACACGCCTGGATCGATGACTGCTTTTGCCTCCGCGACGGTCGCGCCGATAGGCTTTGAAGCCAAGTAGACACAGAGAGTGACGATGTCCTCGATGGTCGTCCGGATCGGTAGGATGCTCATGACTGCGAATCTCCCGTCTTTGCTGCGCGGGATTCCATAGCCGCTTATCATTGAGCGTCAAGGCGAGCGCCTTGATCTCCTGTGGATATGCGATCGAAGCACTTGTCAGCAGAAGAAATAGCTGCTCCCAAGCACCCGCCGCACATCAAACTCCTCACGCGGCGGCAACGGAGGCAGCTTCTCTCTCGCCTCATCATCGGGCAACGCCAGCAGCACAGCCTCCCTGAAACGCTCCAGCGGTAGGCTCTCATGTGTCCGCACGAAGCCCACCCGCACGGCCTCCGCGATGACATCCATGTCGCACGCCAACCCGCCAACCGCATCATGAATTGCCATCATGTCGGTGATGCCACGGGCCTTCGCCTCACAGATCGCTAGCTGCATGGCGGCCGCATCGAGGCCGTGGATGAAGTTGGGTGCGATGGCGGCGACGGCATCCTTCCGGTTGAATTTTCTGATGTCGTTGGAGGCGAGCGTCATGGCGTGCATCTTGCCGTCTACGGTGAGCTTCACCTTCTGTGTGGAGTGGCCATAATAGAGGTTCTTCCACGGGAAACCGGCAGGGGTTCTGAAGTCCAATTGCTCGGCAACGCCGTGATCGCACAGGAGCCGCATGGCTTGCTGTAGCCATTCCATGATGCGGTCGGCCGATGCAGTTCTCCCCTTGAGCGCAGCTTCCATCCGCTTTGCTAGCCAGCCGCGCAAGTGAGCCGCCTCTTGGTCATCCACCGAGCGCCCCCACTCGTCGCGGCGCTTCTGTTCGTTGGCGTCGAAGAACTCCCTGACTTCCTCCAGGATCACGCTGAAGGTGCCGCCGTAGGGCTTGGTCATCACGATCTTCTTGGCGAGCTTCCGTGGCCGTTCGTCTCCGATGATCATGAGCCACAGGTTCGCCGCACGGCTCTCTGCCATGGTGCCGCGCTCTGCCCGCATCTTGATGTCTCGGAGCGCTTCCTCGGCGACTTCCCGATAGATATCCTCGGGTTTCTCCCCAGGCTCCAGGTTGACGAGCCTCGCTAGCTCGGGATCGCCACTGATCGCAGCATAGTGCTGGAGACCGTTGCATGTCCCGTCGATGAAGATGGGCAAGGTGGTGTTGAAGGACGGGCATCGCCCGCTGTCGAGGTAGTTGGTCCATTCCCGAGCCGCCGCCAACGCGGCCCACAGCTTGTCAGCCTCATGCTCCCACAGTTGCCGGCTTCCGAGTGGGTCGCTCGCGATGCGGCGCAGCGTGTCCTCGTTGCCATGCGTCCAGGCGACGCGATCATTCCAGCTCAGCTTGTCCCTGCCGAATGCCTTGGCTACCTGTGCCGCCAACCAGAAGGGACCACGATCAGCGCCGATCGGTTTGCCACGATGGAAGCGCAGCAGGGATCGCGCGAGGTCGCTACCTTGAGGATTGAGGGCATTGCCGGCGGGGTACATGCGGCCACGGAAGTCCACGCGATGGGCGAACCACACCAGGCCATTACTCACAACTCCATCGATCTCCAATTCGCGAAGCTCCGTCGCCTCTGCCAACACGGACTGCGACCAAATAGCCTTGCTGATGTTGCGGGCATTGCGGTTCTCAATCTCCGCCTGCTTCCGCCGCCACTCGGCGTGCCGCGCCTTATCGGCTTCTATATCCCCAGTGGGAGGAGCCTTTGGTACGCGCTCTAATCGGTAGCTCGCTGGAAGGTCGTCCAGCTTGAGATCGGCCGCAGCGGCTTGCTTGGCGCTGTCGTGGACGGCTCCGTTGATGGCAAATGGTGTCTCCTGGAGCACTTTCAGCGCGGTGAACACAGGTTCGGCCGCTTGCAGTGCGTCCTTCGAAGCGAGGTCATGCTCGATAGCCTTCACGACTGGCGGGATACCTCGGACCATGCGTGTGGTGTCAAAGCGCAGATCATCGCCGAGCAGAAAGCCACCATCTAGTGGACCACGCCATGGTCTCGGTTGGCAGATCATGGGGCTGGTCTTGGTGGCTCGCAGCGCTTGTGCCTCAACTGCATTCCGCAACCACTCGACCGCTTTCGGCGATAGCTCAACAACGTATGGTGCCGCCTTGATGCCTTTCCGGCCTTCTGTACGGCGATGCAACTTTATCGCTCCGTTCGTCACCTTCTCCGAAACGATCAACAGCCACTTGCCGATGCGCGCCTGCTCGGTGTCAGACCAAGGCTCCGTCGAGTCAAGGAACTCAGGCGATGCCATCTCCGGATTGCGAGCCTTCTTGTTAAGCCCGATGGCAAGCACTTCCTCGCGGTGCCGTGGCGTCACCCCTGCCTTGTCCAGGCGACGCTGATATGCAGAGAACAACGCAGGGTTCATCTTGGCCCACGCGGCTAGCCGGGCTGCTGTAGCAATCTCGTGGCCGATCGCGCGGGATAACGCAGTCGCGTGTGCGGGCTTGTTGCGTCCATCGGACGCCAGCCGCGTGATCATCAGGTGTAGGATTGCTGAGACGGTGTGATAGGCAAGCGCATCAGCTCCGAGGGCGTTATAGGCCGACTGCCATCTGTTTTTGGGACCGCGCTTTTCCTTGGCTTTCTGTGCCTCAGCCTCAATGTATTCGGCGAGAGGACGACTCCAATTGCGAGCGAGGCGACGCGCTGCCCTCACGCGAAGCGGATCGCCACTGCGTTGCTGTGCCCGCCTCCATGCTAGCTTCGTGTCGAGATAAGCTCCGGCTCGCGCCTCGAACTCGCGGAGAAGCTGAGCACGTTTGCGGGCATCGGAAGGCAGGTCATCCTCAGTTGGGCGGTACCGTTCGATGCCCCCGCCTTCCGACAGTTTAGGGCCGCGACGTACATCGTCATCGCTACCACCGTGCGATCGGAGGGGATGTGCTGACCTGGGCGGTTTGCGGCTCATGCTTCCCTCACTTCCCGGGCCTTCGAATGGCGAACAGCTTTGCGATCACTGCACGCAATGGCGTCTTGCCGACGACTAGACCAAACCCGCCCGTAAGGTTTTACACACCCGACCCACTGTAAATGTCGTATAGCGCCAGAACTCTTTTCTGCCGCTGAAGAATTACTTAAAACAGTCACCTAATTAATCCGGCATATATACACCAATTAAGAAGTTACGTGTTGCGGGGATGCGCATTTCTCATTTCCTATGCGGCGCTGACGCGGCGGTGTGTGGTATTTAAGGAGTTGATCGTGGCGATTTCTTCGCACGAGAAGGCCTGGGGTCGATCGTTTGAATACTTACGCTCGTGGGCCGATGAAGCTATTTATCGCATCCGAACTAATAGGCACGATCTGCCGAGCACGCAGCAGCTTCGCGATCTCTTCGAAGCCGATAACCCGTTTTGCTCAATTATACTAACAAAAGTGACTTCCTATGATGATGGATCGCAAAAGAGGTCGGTTATTGGTCTGAAAACGAAGAAATGGCCAGCAGAAGCAAAGACATTTAGACACGTCCTTCCGGCTCACTTCGCCATAATTCGGGCACTGGAGTTAGTTCACGGCGCTCGCATCTATTTAGAGGGCGATCGAAACATGGCCAGAGATCGCCGGAAGGGTGTTCATCGTTCGCGAGCTGAGCTAATTTTCGACCTCAAGCTAAGCATTCCCAAAACACGCGGAACAGCGAGAATTGAAACGAAGATTGATCGCATACTCTTCAATGTCGATGCGCACACAAGCCTCTACGCGCGTCGTACCGGTGATCATCACTTCATATTGCCGTCAGGATCAGTTCCGATCGCCGCGAGGATCAGAGATGGGCGATATACAGATCGCCAGCGCGTGCTCCGATCGGTCAAAGAGCGAATGCGGCTGAAATCGCAATCAGAGCCATTCGCTAGTGTAGTCGGGCTCTTGCAGGATCTATTCTTCATAAGCGATGAATTACATTGGTCAGAACTCATAGATCGTTTACCCAAGGACAAGGCCTATCGGCAGCGGGACTTCGCCAACGGCTTTCGACGGCTACAGATCGCTAAGCATCCCACCTGGCAAGGACTTGCGCCAATGCTGATACGAGACTGATCAGACAGGGCTTGCGCTAGGTAAAGAGCGGGAATTCCTTAGATGGCGAAACCGTTCGGCGCTTACGCCGCCGCTAAGGCAGCTTCATGGCCTCCACGCACTTCCGCCGCCGCTCCATCGAAGGACCGCCCGAGTAGATCCCCCAGAGTCATACCGTCGCGGTTCTTGATGTGGCCGCCTAAGGAAGCTGCACGGCCCGGACGCACGCCCGCAACGCCTCGCTCGACGCGGGTCCCGGGTATAGGCCCATAGTCATGTCCAGGCCCATCGCCCCACGCTCATGGCCAACGACATCAGCGATCGTCCATGGATCGTAACCAACGGCTCCGGCATGAAGTGCATTCCGCGCTGCTCGGATGAACCAACGTCGGAACGAGTGGAAGTTGACCAGCGACCGCCGCTTACCCTCCACCCTGTGATCGACCCCAAGGCGTCTGCGGTAGGTAACGAAGCGTTTGCTGACGACCATGGATCGCTCGGAGAGGCTTTCGGGCGGATACTCGGGCAGCTCGGGGAATAGCCAATCCCCAGGGGCCTTGCCCTTCGTGCGACGTTCGATGATGCCCAATACGTTCGGATGGATCGGCACGATGCGGACGCCTGCTTCGGTCTTGGCTTCGTCAACTGCGAACGTCTCCGCCTTGAGGTCCACATCCTCGACCTTGAGGTTTGCTATCTCCTCGATACGCATCCCCGAGAGTGCGCCGATGAGCATGAAATCCTGGAGCGTCAGATCACCGGCAGAGGCCTGCGGATCAAGCAGGACACTGGCCTCGTCATCCGTGAAGGGCCGCTCCTTCTGTCTCGCTGCCTTGCTTCCCCGCTGTGGTTTCGGCGGCTTGGGCTTAGGCTGTCGAAGCCACGGATTGTCGGAGCCAATGGGGAGCAAGCCTCGGCTTTCTAGCCAACGCCAATAGGTAGACAGCGCGGAGATGAAGGCGGCTGCCGTCTTGGGATCAACCTTCGGCTGAATGAAGCGCTTGGAGATGAACTCGCCCGCGTGTCGCCGGCCAAAGGCCTCCAGCGTTTGAGGCAATCCCTCTTGGCCCGAGAACGCAGCTAGCTCCTCGACAGAGTTGCGACGATGCTTCGCCGTCCGCTTGGCGATGGTGCCCTTAGTGTCCGCTATCCACTGATCGAGATGGACGGTGATCGGCGTGCGTTCACCCTTGACGATGCCGAGGTATTCCTTTGCGCGCGCAGCGGACGCCTCCTCGGCGATCTTCGCGGCGCGGACTGCGTATAGCTCTTGATCGTAGTAGGCCACCGCATCGAGGTCGCTTTGGAAGCCGTGCAGCTCGTAACCGCTGACGTGCAACTGCCGATATCCGTACTCTTCAATGGCTTCAGCAATGATGGGATCGAGCGGCGCTGCTTTCGCCTTCCTCGCAATCTCGTGGAGCTGCTTGCGGAGTTCGCCGAGTGCTGACCAACGGAGACGCTGGGCTTCGGCGAGGCTGTCGGTGCCTAGGGACTTCTTGAGCGCCGCCTTGCCGACGATCTGCCGGAGCTTCCTCGGGACATCGAGCTTCGCCCGATACTGCTTGCCGTGCTTCTCAAGATGCCGAAGGTCTGTACTGCTGCCGTACGCTGCCATGGTTGCTAGGACCTGCGCCGAGCCCCAGTGCTCCCCCCGATTGGGTTGAGAAGTCCAAGGTCTCGGGCGGCCATGCAGACAGCTGTGCGCTCGATGACTGTGACCGGTTCGACGCTTATCAAGCCGAGTTCGTAGGCAGCAGCAGCAGCAGCGTCTCTCTGCAGGCGTCGGTCTCGCGCCTTGTCGTTAGCCTGTCCGCGCTGGCAATCCTTAGATGAGCAGACGATGTGCAACCGATTGCGCGGCACAAACCTCCCACCGCATTGCGCGCACTTCTGCTTACGCCGTTGGGCCATCACCCTTACTCCCTGCTGCCACTTCCGTGGGTGCAATCTCCGTGCCGCCGGGAGCAACAGAATGCACGGCCGAAACCGTCCGAGCAAGCCCCTTTGGGGTGGCGTTGGGGTGGCAATTGGGGTGGCATCAGCCGGCGGATTATCGATAATGCCTTGATATTGCTGTTATTATCCGGAGCCAAAAAGGCTGGCGGAGAGAGTGTCGAACTCAGCGGTTTCCGGTAACGTCCACGAAAGTCCGTGATACGCTAGAAAACCCTACAGAATCGCTACTTTCTTGTCTACCGACGTCCGCGGACATCCGCTACTATCCGCAACTCGTTTGTGAGTCAGCGTGTAGTCTAATGGGTGCGGCGGACAAATGGCCCGGTTGGAAAAAAAGCTCTCAGCCGTGATGCTCAAGAAGCTCGGCCCCGGACTGCATGGCGATGGCCTGAACCTCTGGTTTCAGGTCACGCCGCAGGGGAATCGCAGTTGGTTGCTTCGGTACTATCGTGAGGGGCGCGCGCGAGCCATGGGCCTGGGGCCCTTACATACCCTTACGCTTGCCGAAGCGCGCGAGAAGGCGCTCGAGGCGCGCAAGATGCTACTCGCTGGCAAAGACCCGATAGATGAGCGTGACAAGGCGCGCGCTGATGCTCGGCTGAATGCGGCCAAGGCCATCACCTTCCGCACTGCCGCCGAGCGTTACATAGAGGCCCATAAGGCTGGCTGGAAGAATGCCAAGCACTCGGAGCAATGGAGCGCGACGTTGACAGCCTACGCCTATCCCGTGCTGGGCAACCTGCCGGTGGGGCGCGTCGAGGTTGGGCATGTCATGAAGGTTCTCGAGCCGATCTGGAGCGCGAAGACCGAGACAGCGAGTCGGATTCGCGGTCGCATAGAATCGGTGCTCGATTGGGCGACGGCGCGCGGCTATCGAAGCGGCGAGAACCCCGCGCGATGGCGAGGCCATCTCGACAAGCTTCTGCCGGCGCGATCGAAGGTTCGCCGTGTCACGCACTTCGCGGCCATGCCCTATGCCGACGTTCCCGCCTACATGCGCGCGCTGGCGAAGACGCAAGGCGTCGCCGCCCTAGCGCTACGCTTCACGATCCTCACCGCGGGGCGCACGGGTGACACGATCGGCGCGCGATGGGAAGAGATAGACACGAAAGCCGGCCTCTGGATCATTCCTGCCGAGCGCATGAAGGCTAAGAGGGAGCACCGAGTACCGCTGCCCGCGGCCGCACTCGCCGTGCTTGCTGTCGTGCCGCGCGTAAAGGGTACGCCGTACATCTTCCCAGGGGCGCGGCTGGGGCGCCCGCTTTCGTCGATGGCGATGCTCGAGACTCTGCGCGAGCGACGCCCGGGCCTCACGGTGCACGGCTTCCGTAGCGCCTTTCGAGATTGGGCCGCCGAATGCACGCATCATCCCGCCGAGGTGGTCGAGATGGCCCTTGCGCACGTCATACGCGACAAGACGGAGGCCGCTTACCGCCGCGGCGAGCTGCTCGAGAAGCGGCGCTCACTCATGGACGATTGGGCGAGGTTCGTTGTGGGATAAACAGCGGTCGCGGGTTAAGGCGGGCCAGCGCGGACTTGCTCGAATCTGCACGCCTGTGCTGTAAGTGAATTAGGACGAAAGCGCTATCTATGCCGAGACTACGGCAGCGCGGGCAATCTAGAGTCTCAGGCTTTGTCCAAGCTCGGGGACGTTGGCACCAGGATGGTGCCTCAAGCTCAACGTCATAGTCATTGCACGGTCCTGACGGCAGCCTAAGAGGTTCCCGCCGTCGGCCGTGCCATCCCGATCGGAGAACGTAATGTCACCGGATGGTCCGGGCGCATTCCTGCGCTTGAGGAACGTCACTGCCTTAACTGGGATGGGAAAAAGCTGGATCTACGAGGCCATGGCAAGGCCGACAGACCCGTTTCCTAAGCCCTATCGCTTGTCCGAACGCGCAGTCGCCTGGAGCGAGCGTGAGGTCAGAGAGTGGATGGCGTCGCGCCCCCGCGCCAATGCCTCGGCGGCGGCAGCATGATGTGGGGCTCAGACTCACAGAGCCCGCCGGCGCAGGGCCGCGCGGCGGGCTCTTCAACTGTTCCGACGGTCGGGGGACCTGACCGAAATCAGCACCCGCGTTGTACTCTGTCATGCGTCGTATCGCCAGTGCTCCCCGGTAATTGTTTGTGGGTGGTGGCGTACGATGACGAGCAACGACGGGTTTGACGAGCGCAGCGATGCGCGAGACTCCTACCTCGCTCTGAATGGTGACGACTTCCGTCGTGTCACCGAGTCGATCCGGCAGGTCACCGACGACCCGTTCCGGGAAGTCGCGCTTCGCGCAGCGTATCTCGAAATCTCGCTCGCAATCGTCGAGGACGGAGGACCGCCCGCAGACAATCACGCGATGGGCGGGCGCCGCACGCGCATGTCGTCGAGACTGTTTAAAGCGCTCTCGAAGGAACTCGAGCACGCTGGGCTGCTCGAGTGCACGGATGCAAATCTATGGATGACGCCCACGGCAAAAAAAGAGATCGAACGCCGTGCTGCGCGACGCTCTCGCCGGCGATTGGCGGATGAATCGCCGGCGACTGGCCGGCGAACCGCCGGTGAAAATTCAGAAAATCGAAGCGCAATCAAAGGAGGGCGCTCTCCTACCCTTACCCATACCCAGACTCTAGAAGAGTCTTCTCTTACCCCCTTACCCCCCACGACCGATGCCGAGCCTCCTGAGGCACGCTCAAGCGAGATTAAAAGATTGGCTTCTCAGGGTCTGGGTAAGGGTGGGGTGGTGAGCCCGGAAGCCCGTCGCAAAGTTGCTGCCAGGTACGGGCTCGCAACAGCGGACCCACTTGTGCGCCTCTACGAGGCTTGGCCGCGCTCGCTGACCGCCGACGATCCCGACGGCCTGTTCATCGCCTCGGCACCCCGCTTCTGGCGAGATGCCACGCCCGAGGTCCGTGCGGCCTGCCGGGGCGGGTCGGTGGCCGTTGCCCCCGCCGCCGCTCCCGCGGCCACCGACGGCCCCACGGAGACCGAGCTGGAGGCCAACGCCGATGCAGTGCGTAAGTCGGCCGAGATGCGCCGGCGGCCCGTGGCGGCCCCTCCAAAGCGGGAGGCGCGCTATGTCCGCCCGGTTGCGTGATGCCGTGACAGTCTCGCCCGAGCTGCGCGCAAAGCTCGCTGCGGAGCGTGTGCACACCGGCCGGTGGCGAGCCGGCGATCCTCGCCCGACACGCTCGGCTGGCGATCAGCACAACTTCGCGGCCATGCAGCGCGCCAGCCGCAATGATTTCCATCGGGAGCGACGAGCATGACCACCGATGATTACTCGCCGAGCGCTGGGAACGCCGCGCAAGCCGTTGAGAACGCACAGGGCGTAACTCGCAATAACTCAGCGATACAAAACACCCACGCGGCAGCCTCGATCCGCGCCTCGGTCAAAATCAGCCGTGAGCGCGCCGCCGAGCACTTCGCTTCGATCGCGCCTGGCGCCGATAAATATCTCATCGATGCACGCGCGCCTGGCACGTGGTGCGCGGTCGACTATCGGCTCCGTCGATATCTGCGCTGGTGCGAGGATCTCGGCTTAACGCCGTTGCCGTGCTCGGGCGACCAGCTCCGCCAGTACGTCAAGTTCCTCATTGGCGAGGGACTCTCACCGAGCACCCTGCGAGCGTACGTCGCCGGCATTCGCACGGCAGGGCGCCTCAACGATCGGCCGGTAGATGCCAGCCTGATCGGCGAACATTTGCGTGCCGCACGTCGCCGGCACGGTCCGCAACGCCGCGCGCGCCCACTGCGCGCCGGCGACCTCGAGAACGTTCTAGCTCAGCTCCATCGGAGGAAGCTCCGCGACATGCGCGACGCCGTTGCACTCGCGCTCGGCTTTGCGGCAGCCGCGCGCGGCAGCGAGATCGTCGGCCTCGACTGGGAGCGCCCAGGCAGCGAGGGCAACACGGGAGTCGTCCAGCGGGTGCCGGGCGGCCTTCTCATCCGCTGGCATCGCAGCAAGACGGCCCAGGCGGAGGAGATCGAAGTCAGCATTCCGCACGCCGACATGCCCTTCGTTCGGACCTGGCTGCGGCGTTGGCTCACGGCGGCGAAGATCGCACCAGGCACACCGATCATTCGACCGATCAGCCGATGGGGCGCGGTGATGCCCGCACGCATGGCTGCCGCGTCTCTGTCCGGCATCATTCGTGTCCGCGTCCTCGATATCGAGCGCGCGCGCGGCACGCCAGCAGCCGAGGCCAAGGCGCGCGCGGCTCGCTTCTCATCGCACTCATTGCGCCGTGGCTACTGCACCAGTGCCGCCGAGAATGGTGTGCCGCTCGCGACGATCCGCCAGCGCTCGCGACATGCGGATGACGCCATGGTCGCGCGGTACGTGGGCGAGGCGGAGGGGCGGCGGCGCAGCGGCCTCGAGGGGCTCTTTGGGAAAGGGAAGCCATGACCACGATCGAAGAACGGACCGCCGATGCTTGGCGCGCGATTCGCCTCGCCGGTGCACCGCTCGTGCCGGCGGAGATTACTTCGCCGCGCGCTGTAATCCGCGAGGCGCACGTGCGCCTTCGCGAGATGCGCCTGGCGCGGCAATCCCGACGCGCGGGCAACGACAACGGCAACGGAGGTGACCATGCCGCATGATCAACCAAAGCAAGACAACCACTTGCACGAGGCCACGCTCGCTGAGGCGCGCCAGCGCCTGCAAGGCGTCGCCTATGGTCTGGGGCAGAAGGTCGGCCGCGTCGATGCCGCCGGTGCCTTCGTCTATGTCGCGCTCGCGCTCTGGCTAGCAGAATGGGGAGACGTGAAGACGGCCGAATACCTCCGCGATCTCGCTGACCATGTCGAGCGCAGCGGCGAGGCAGACGCGCAACACCGCTCCCACTGATTGCTACGTTGGGATTGCGGCCGCGTCTCGAATCCAGTTGATTCGCGGTGCCGCTGTAGCGACCGCGAGGGTCGTGGAGCGGGTCCGCAGATCGGTGACGATCGAGCTGCCGACCGGGGGGCTATCTGCAGCTGGCCCCATTGAGCGAGTGCCTCCGTGATGGAGGCGGCGACGCCCGGCAAAAACCCCAAAATGAAACAGAGTAGCGCGCGGCCCGATGTGGCCCGCGCTCTCCCACACGAGGAGAGACAGCCATGCCCGGCGTTAACACTGCTATTGCCGAGGTGCTTCAAGAAATCAGCGACACGGTAACGACTCGCCTTAAGGCGGCCGATGATCAGATCAGCGAGCTGCGCGAGCGGATCGAAGACACAGAAGCGCGCGGGCGGTCCCCTGGTCGCACGTCGTCGCCGCGCTCGACAGAGATCGAGCGAAAGCACGTCGACCTCGTCAAGAACCTGCTGCGCGATCCGCGCAGTGATCGCTCGCATCACGAACTCGCTTCCTTCGAGCGCGAGCATCTTGAAGGGAAAGCCGTTACCACCGCGAGTCCCTCCGGTGGTGGCTACGCGGTCCCAGAGGTGATCTCGCGCGAGATCGAGCGTTTGGAACTGCAGTTCTCGCCGGTGCGATCGCTCGTGAAGGTCGTCGAGGCGCAAACGAGCGACTACAAGGAACTCGTCAATCTGCGCGGCGCGAGCGCCGGCTGGGTCGGCGAAACGGATGCTCGCAGTGAGACGGCAACTTCCCTCCTTCGCGAGCGGGCGCCGACTCACGGCGAGCTGTATGCTCTCCCGAAGACGTCGAATTGGGCCTTGCAGGATCTTCTCTTCAACGTCGAGGATTGGCTCGCCCAGGAGGCGGCCGAGGCCTTTGCGCTCGAGGAAGGTGAGGCGGTACTTCGCGGTAATGGCGTGAACATGCCCACGGGCATGCTCAACACCACGCCGGTCGCCACGGCGGACTTCGCCTCACCGCTCCGTGCGCCTGCGGCATACGAGTTTATCGCGTCGGTCTCTGACAATTCGCCGCCCTCGCCGGAGATCCAGCCGGACGCCCTGATCGACCTAGTCTACAAGGTGCGCTCCGTATACCGCGCGGGTGCGTCCTGGGGCATGAACAGCAGCACCGCCGGTGCCATCAGGAAGCTGAAGGACGCCGAGGGCCGCTACATCTGGCAGCCGAGCGCCGCCGCTGGGCAACCGGACACGTTGTTGGGTTACAGCGTCAACATCATCGAAGGGATGGATGATGTCGGTGTGAACGCCTTCCCGGTCGCCTTCGGCAACTGGCGGCGCGCTTACACGCTCGTCGATCGTGCTGCCCTTTCGCTGATCGTCGACAACGTGACAACGCCTGGCCAGACCAAGTTCTACATCCGGCGCCGTGTCGGTGGCTGTGTCACGAACAACGACGCGCTCAAGTGGCTGCGGACGGTCAACGCCTAACAGTCTACGCCCGGCCCGGCGGCGGTCGAGAAGCGCAATGGCCTCGAGCTGTCGGCGGTCTCGGCAACAACACCGACATGAGCGCACGGTGATCGGCACACCGTGCGCTCTCCCCCCAGGGGGGAGTCAAAAAGTTTGACCAAGGGGCTCAGGGACCGGCGGCGGGTCATCCGCGCGCATTTCCGCGAAATTCCGAGTCCCTATCAACCGCCCGCGGCGGCAGGCTATCCGTTCGTCGGCGGCGTGCATCGAAGAAGGAGAACGCAGCCGATGATACGAGGCCGGAAGCCGACGCCCACGCATCTCAAGTTGGTGCGCGGCGATCCACGTAAGGAAGGCAAAGCCAAGCTCGACCGTAAGGTGGCCCGCGAAGCTCGACTGCCGCCGGCGCTACCCAGCCCACCGCCTGAATTGTCGCCCGAGGCGCAACTTGAATGGCAACGCCTCTGCGCTGCACTTCATCCCGCACGGCTGCTGACGCAGGTCGATCGTGGCGCGCTCGCTGCCGTGTGCGTGGCGTATGCACGCTGGATGCAGATCGAGCGTCTTATTGCGAAGGTGCGAGCCGCAGATCAGACGTTCGAGGGCGTGCTGATCCGGTCGGCGAAGAACAACCTTATCGTCAACCCGCTGCTCGCCGCTGCTCGCGTCGCGATGAACGACTACTGTCGGTTGTGCACTGAGTTTGGTATGACGCCTTCATCGCGCTCGCGGATCAATGATGCCGGCAGCGAAGGCGACGATCCCGATGATCGATTCTTCGACAGTGCCTGACGTCCGTGCGCGCCCACTGCGAGGCGTCGCTAAACCTTCCGGCAGGCCATGAATGCGTCAATCCGACTAACCATCTTTCGGCTGAACGAACTTAAAACGCCGCCCACCGGTGTTGACCTATTGGCTGGGCTCACTAACATCTATGTTGGCGTGCTGATAGTTAGCGATTCCATTGCTGCGACGCGTTCACCCGTCAAAGCTTCAACCTAAGCTGTTTCGATACAGTGGGAACAATTATGGCTCCCTATAAAAACCCTCCGATCGTTGAGGCGTTATGCGAGTTCAAATTCACACTTCCACAGGGAAGTGGAAGTCATTTTCTTACGCTTCCGGGAAAGCTTCACTCTGCCCTGAAGGATCACGACTACACTGGCGAACCGCGGCAGCAGAGAATGCAAACCGTGATGGCAAGCCCGACTGGCGCCGACGTGAAAGTGAGCGACGGTCTCTTTCGAATTCAGCTTCCCAACGCAGACGCGACGCGGTTGCTCTCAATAGGTCAGGGCTCGCTTTCAGTCTCACTGCTCAAAACATACACTAGCTGGGATGGCGAATTCCTGCCACGTATCGAGAAGGCTATTGCCGCGTATTGGGATGTCGCAAAACCCAGAAACGTCACTCGGGTGGGCCTTAGATACATTAATAAGATAATCATCCCCGTCGTGAATGCTGATCCTGACAAATACTTCACCATTCGAAATCCCGAGGCGGGCTTGCTAAAGGCGAAAGTGGTCAGCGCCTCAAAGCGACTAGAATTCGCCTGCAACGGCGGGGCCAAGTTTATTCTTGCTTATGGGCGGCTCGGCCCTGAGGCGCCCGATACTACAGTATTCCTGCTAGACACCGATACTATTTGGGACGCATCTCCGCTTACGTCACCTGAGGCAGCTTTAGAGAAGTGCCAGGCCTTACACAGGCAGGCAGTGGATGCTTTCGAGCTATTAATAACGGATGAGGCGAGGAAGGTGTTCAATGAGTGAATTCGAGGAGGGCAGCAGACCTACAAGGCTATCAACGCGCTTCACGCGGGATCCCCTCATTTCCAAAGTCGTTCATCCTATCGTGGCCCTCAGTTTGTTTGCTCACCTCTCGATTAGTGAGCCGACGCTGTCTGCCGTCTTGGGAGAACCGAAATTCGTGATCACCGAGAGCTCTGGCGGTGATCCGCAGCTAACCGAAATTGCTGATTTCGGAACCTGGTCGGACGATCAAAGGTTCAGCAAGTTGACTGACGCGATCGTGCATGAGGCTGTGGCCGACGGTGTGTGGCATACTGCCCAGGCTATGTTTGCCGCCGAATACGAAATGGAACCCGCAGGTATCAGTGACTGGATCGAGCATCTACTTGCGTCAGGTCGACCTTCGATAGCCGCGGATGCTATCCGCTTGGCCGGCAGGGCGGAGGCCATGTCGATCGAGGATAGGATTTGGCTCGCGCGACTGGGGTTGGCCTCGGCTTCTCTCGAAGTTCGTGACGCTGCAATGCAGGCTATAGAGGGGTGGGGCGACCGCCCACTCGTTAACTTGTTGAAGGATCATGGCGAACGCGACCAATTTCTGGCCGACTATGCCGCAAGGATTATAAGAGATATTGAGGGATAGCATGGTCTTTCTAGCGCGGAAGATCGCAGCTCAGAAGTGGCTAAATAGTAATAAAACTGAAGTGGATGAGGATGAAATACCAGCGGACGCAGTAACCGTTGATTTGCGCACGGTGGATGCAACATTGTCCTTTTGGGCATGCGAAGCGATCGACATGCTTGAGCAAGTAGCAACGGCTATAGCGTCGACCTTCGACCACCTCCAAAGGCTCGACGTGGTTTGGATAAATCACGGCGACGTTGTCGCTGCTGGCATAGAGATCCGACTTGTTCCGGGCGAAACGCCATATGCAACTTTTGCTGAGGCACATAGAGACGTGGCTCGGCTAGACCTATGCAGGCTTGCCTCCATCGCGATCATGATCGATGGGTCTGTTCAATCGAAGCGCGTCAAAAGATTCACCGAGAAGGAGGTTGCCGGTCTGCTCAATAAGGCAATCGACGCCAAGGAGATCGACTTATCCCAGTTGAAGGATAGCCTCGCAAAAAAGCTCGGCCGAGCCTAGTGCACTCGATGGGATACGCACGCGCTTCGTTCATTGAATGAGGCTTGCGCGACGTCTTAGGCGGCTTCGGCGCTCTGCAAGCTCACGACGACAAACTTGCCATGGCGGCGTGCTTCGACAAGATTGCCGGCCTCGCGCCAGCGGCGGCTCGCTTCGCCCCTGGTGACCCGCATGGCGCGTGCCAGCTCGGAAACCGTCATCGGCCGGCCGGCGGCCGCTAGCACGGCAACGACGTCATTACGGATGCCGGCAATGGGAACGACGTTTGCCGGCAACTGTCGCGGTGCTTCGGATGCCGGCAACTGTCGGCGTCGACGACGCTTGCCGCCGCCGCCTGGCGGCGTGCTCGGGGCCTGGGCCTGGTCGGCAACCGTCGGCACGTGCGCATGGCCCAACGCGAGGCTCAGGAACGCGGGCACGCTCAGCTCGGCAAGCAGCACCGCGAGCCAAGGCAGCAGGATGATCAGATCCTGTTCGACGTCGGCAACCTTGCGGTCCCGGAACCAGGGAAGCCGCACGACACCCTGGGCGAGCGCCTTGTACTGGCCGTTCGCCGTCTGCATTGGAGGCAGCGCAGCGAGCTTCGCGTCGTGGCCGGCCACCGCGGCCGCGTAGACGGCCTCTGTGGCGCGGCGGCCCTTGCACCTGGTGCCCTCGCCGCTCGCGCATTCCCGGCCGATGTCGGCGCGGGCCTGGTCGAGCATTGTGTGGGCTTTTTTTCGCTCAGCGAGGATCTCGACGCGCTGGGCGTTGGCCTGCTCGATGCGCTCGGCTTTGGCGGCGATCTGCTCGCCGTTGCGGGCGCCCGACATCAGGCCGATGTAGAGGATCGCGCCGCCGGCGAGGATGATCATGCTGGCCGTCAGTGGGTATCGGCCCGCTTTGAAGGTCGGCACGATTTGGTGTCCTGCGCCGGTGGCAATCGCCAGGGCGAGGGCGGTGAGGACGTGCCCGACGGTGATCGGGGCGCCCTCGATGACGTCCTGGAAGAGCACGTAGCAGGTGCCGGCCAGGATGACGCCGGCGAACGCGAGCGCGCGCCAGCTTCGGATGGTGGTTCGGATAGTCATAGGGTAGCCTCACATGATTTGTGAGTCCGACCGTATGTCCGTCCAGTCCCTATAGTCTAACTTGCTGATTTATAGGGAAAAATTGCGATTTCTGGCGGAGAGAGTGGGATTCGAACCCACGGTACGCTTTCACGTACACACGCGTTCCAGGCGTGCGCCTTAAACCACTCGGCCATCTCTCCAG
>LNFM01018637.1_pt1 | contig 20316 bp, 15 predicted proteins | sample 596031 | NCBI WGS metagenome assembly LNFM01 (sample SAMN04254537, study PRJNA301005) | activated carbon metagenome | isolation source: dual media filters at the Ann Arbor, Michigan drinking water treatment plant | place: USA: Ann Arbor | reverse complement strand
ACACCACCGGGCCGCCGCGGTTGAGCGTCAGCATCATCAGGTTGTCGCTGTAGGTGCTGTGGATGCCCCACTTCTGGTGCGGCGTGATGAAGTTCAGCAGGATCTCGGGGTGGCCGTTGCCCTTGATGCCGTGGATGCCGGCGGTGGTCTTCAGGTCCACCGGCGGGCGGTAGCTGCTGAAGGCCTCGCCGAAGGCGATCATCCAGGGGTGGTCCTGGTAGAACTGCTGGCGCCCGGTGAGGGTGCGCCAGGGGATCAGCTCGTGCACGTTGGTGTAGCCGGCGTTGTAGCTGACGGTCTCGCTCTCGATGCCGCTCCAGGTCGGGCTGCTGATGATCTTGCGCGGCTGCGCCTGCACATCGCGGTAGCGGATCTTCTCGTCCTCGCGGTACAGCGCCAGGTGGGTGTGGTCGCGCCCCGTCTGCTTGCCCAGGGCCTGCCAGGCCTTCACCGCGACGTGGCCGTTGGTCTCGGGCGCCAGCTGCAGGATGACCTCGCAGGCGTCGATGTCGCTGACGATCTTCGGCATGCCCTGGGTGACGCCTTCGGCCAGCGTCGTGCCGTTGAGCTGGCCCAGCTGCTCGACCTCGGTGCCGGTCTTCCAGGCTATGCCCTTGCCGCCGTTGCCCAGCTTGTCCATCAAGGGGCCGAGCGCGGTGAAGCGCTTGTACACGTTGGGGTAGTCGCGCTCGACGACGCTGATCTGCGGCGCCGTCTTGCCGGGGACCAGGTCGCACTGGCCCTTGCGCCATTCCTTCACGTCGAAGGGCTGCGCCAGCTCGGCCGGGGTGTCGTGCATGATGGGCGTGAGCACCACCTCCTGCTCCACCCCCAGGTGGCCGACGCAGACCTCGCTGAAGGCCTTGGCGAAGCCCTTGTAGATCTCCCAGTCGCTGCGCGACTGCCACACCGGGTCCACCGCCGCGCTCAGCGGATGGATGAAGGGGTGCATGTCGCTGGTGTTGAGGTCGTTCTTCTCGTACCAGCTCGCCGTGGGCAGCACGATGTCGCTGTACAGGCAGGTGGTGCTCATGCGGAAGTCCAGCGTCACCAAAAGGTCGAGCTTGCCCTGCGGCGCGTGCTCGTGCCAGACCACTTCCTCGGGCTTGGCGTCGTCGCTGCCGAGGTCCTTCCCCTGCACGCCGTTGTCGGTGCCCAGCAGGTGCTTGCAGAAGTACTCGTGGCCCTTGCCCGACGAGCCCAGCAGGTTGCTGCGCCAGACGAACATGTTGCGCGGCCAGTTCTGCGGCGCGTCGGGGTCCTCGCAGCTCATCTGCAGCGTGCCGTCGCGCAGGCCGCGCACCACGTAGTCCCTGGGCACCAGGCCGGCGGCACTGGCGTCCTTCACCACCTGCAGCGGGTTGGTCCTGAGCTGCGGTGCGCTGGGCAGCCAGCCCATGCGCTCGGCGCGCACGTTGAAGTCGATCATGCTGCCGCCGAAGGCCGCCTTGTCCGCCAGCGGAGACACGATCTCCTCCATGCCCAGCTTCTCGTAGCGCCACTGGTCGGTGTGGGCGTAGAAGAAGCTGGTGCTGTTCATCTGGCGCGGCGGGCGGATCCAGTCCAACGCGAAGGCCAGTGCCGTCCAGCCGGTCTGCGGCCGCAGCTTCTCCTGGCCCACGTAGTGCGCCCAGCCGCCGCCGCTCTGGCCGATGCAGCCGCACATCATCAAGAGGTTGATGACGCCGCGGTAGTTCATGTCGGCGTGGTACCAGTGGTTCATCGCCGCGCCGATGATGACCATCGACTTGCCGTGCGTCTTGTGCGCGTTCTCGGCGAACTGGCGCGCCACGGTGACGATCTGCGCGCGCGGCACGCCGGTGATGCTCTCGGCCCAGGCCGGCGTGTAGGCGGCATCGTCGTCGTAACTGGCAGCGCCTGACCCCAGCCCGCGGTCGATGCCGTACTGCGCCACCTGCAGGTCGAACACGGTGGCCACCAGCGCCTCGCGGTGCTCGCCGTCCTTGCCCAGGCGCAGGCGCACCGCGGGCACCTTGACGCGGTTGACGTCGCCCTGCTGCGCGTTGGCCGTGAAGTGAGGCGCCTGCACGCCGCCGAAGTACGGCAGCGACACGTCCACCACGTCATGGGCCTGCTCGCCGTCTTCCAGCGCCGACAGCTTCAGCCTGACGGTCGCGCCGTGGCGCGCTTCCTTGTCCTCGAGGTTCCACTTTCCGAGGTCGGCGCGCTCTTCGGCGCCCCAGCGGAAGCCGATGCTGCCGTGGGGCAGCACGGCGCGGCCGTCGGTGTCGAAGGCCACCGTCTTCCACTCGGGGTTGTTGCCCTGGCCCAGCTTGCCGTTGAAGTCGCTGGCGCGCAGGTAGCGGTCGGGCACCAGGGTGGCCGTGCCGTCGGGCAGCCGATGCTCTTTCAACATGACCAGCAGCGGCAAGTCGGTGTAGCGGCGCGCGTAGTCGTCGAAGTACGGGCTGCGGGTCTTGAAGTAGAACTCGCTCAGCGCGACGTGGCCCATGGCCATGGCCAGCGCGGCATCGGTGCCCTGCTTGGGGTGCATCCAGATGTCGGCGAGCTTGGCCACCTCGCTGTAGTCGGGCGTCACCGCCACCGTCTTCGCGCCCTTGTAGCGCACCTCGGTGAAGAAGTGCGCGTCGGGCGTGCGCGTCTGCGGCACGTTGCTGCCCCAGGCGATGATGTACGAGCTGTTGTACCAGTCGGCCGACTCGGGCACGTCGGTCTGCTCGCCCCAGACCTGCGGGCTGGCGGGCGGCAGGTCGCAGTACCAGTCGTAGAAGCTCATGCAGACGCCGCCGATCAGGCTCAGGTAGCGGCTGCCCGCGGCGTAGCTGACCATGCTCATGGCCGGGATCGGGCTGAAGCCGATGATGCGGTCGGGCCCGTGCTGCTTGATCGTGTACACGTTGGCCGCGGCGATGAGCTGGTTCACCTCGTCCCAGGTGCTGCGCACGAAGCCGCCCATGCCGCGCACCTGCTGGTAGTCGCGCCGCGCGGCGGCGTCCTCGACGATGCTGGCCCAGGCGTGCACGGGGCTCTGCGCCGCCTTCAGGGCGGCGCGCCAGCGCGCCAGCAACCGGCCGCGCACCATCGGGTACTTCACGCGGTTGGCGCTGTAGAGGTACCAGCTGTAGCTGGGCGCAGCCGCGCGGCTCGTGGTTGGGCATGTCCCAGCGCGTGCGCGGGTAGTCGGTCTGCTGCGTCTCCCAGGTGACGATGCCGCCCTTGACGTAGATCTTCCAACTGCAGCTGCCGGTGCAGTTCACGCCGTGCGTGCTGCGCACCACCTTGTCGTGCGCCCAGCGGTTGCGGTAGGCGTCTTCCCAGGTGCGGTCTTCGCCGGTGGTCCGGCCGTGGTCGCCCGAGAAGGCCTCCTTGGGCAGCGTGAAGTGCGTGAGTCGATCGAGAAAGTGGCTCATGGATGTTCCTGTGGCTCGGTCAGCACGGCATCGGGGCGTTCTTGCGGGCGTAGTGCCACCAGGTGACCGCGATGCAGATCAGGTAGAAGACGATGAAGACGACCAGCGCCGCCTCGGGCCCGCCGGTCAGCGAGATCGAGCTGCCGTAGCTCTTGGGGATGAAGAAGCCGCCATAGGCCGCCATCGCCGCCGAGAAGCCCAGCGCGGCGGCGGCCTCGGTGTTGCCTTCCTTGGTGGCGCGCTGCACGGCCTCGCGGTCGTTGGCGTTCACGCCCTGCATCGACTGGTTCAGGAAGATCACCGGGATCATGCGGAAGGTGCTGCCGTTGCCGATGCCGGTGGTGAGGAACAGCACCAGGAAGCTCAGGAAGAAGCCCGTGAAGTGGCCGCCCTGCCCGCCTGCGCCATGGCCAGGGAGAAACACCAGCACCGCACCAACGGCCCCGGCCATCACGACGAAGTTCCACAACGTGACGCGGGCACCGCCCAGCTTGTCGGCCAGCCAGCCGCCGAAGGGCCGCACCACGGCACCCACCAGGGGGCCGAGCCAGGCGTAGGCCAGCGGGTTGACGCCCGGGAACTGGCTCTTGATGAGCAGCGGGAAGCCTGCCGCGTAGCCGATGAAGCTGCCGAAGGTGCCGAGGTACAGCACGCACATCAGCCAGTTGTGCTTGCGGCGGAAGATCACCGCCTGGTCGGCGAAGCTGGCCTTGGCCTCGGCCAGGTCGTTCATGCCGAACCAGGCCGCGAGCGACGCGATGGCGATCCACGGCACCCAGATGAAGGCGGCGTTCTGGGTCCACACCTGCACGCTCTGGCCAGCCTTGACGATGGTCTGCGGGTCGCCGGCGAAGACGCCGAAGATGCCGGCCGTGACCACCAGCGGGCTGAGGAACTGCACCACCGAGACACCCAGGTTGCCCAGCCCGGCGTTGACGCCCAGCGCCGAACCCTTGCGCTCCTTCGGGAAGAAGAAGCTGATGTTGGCCATGCTCGAGCTGAAGTTGCCGCCGCCCAGGCCGCACAGCAGCGCCAGCATCAGCATGGTCGGGTAGGCGGTGGTGTTGTCCTGCACCGCGAAGCCGATGCCCAGTGCAGGGATCAGCAGGCTGGCGGTGGAGATCGCCGTCCAGCGGCGTCCGCCCACCAGCGGCACCATGAAGCTGTAGAAGATGCGCAGCGTGGCGCCGCTCAGCGCGGGGGCCGCGGCCAGCCAGAACAGCTGGTTGGTCGAGTAGTTGAAGCCCAGGGCAGGCAGGCTGACGGCGACCACGCTCCACACCTGCCAGATCGCGAAGGCCAGGAACAGGGCCGGCACCGAGATCCACAGGTTGAGCTTGGCCACGGCCTCGCCTTCGCGTTCCCAGAAGGCCTTGTCTTCAGGTGTCCAGACGTCGAGCGTGCGGCCCGGGCTGGAGTGCATGGCACGGGAGTTCATGTCGGTTCCTCGGTGGGAGTTCAGCGCGCGAAGCTGCGCGACAAGGGGGATTCGGGGGCGTGCTCGCCCATCAGCGGGGTCTTGCGCACCTCGGTCCAGTACATCCAGATCAGCGACACCCACACCACGCCGTACATCAGCATGAAGGCGCTGGAGCGGATGCCGGTGAGGTCCATCAGCACGCCGAACAGGATCGGCAGCACGAAGCCCCCCAGCCCGCCCGCCAGGCCGACGATGCCGCTGACGGTGCCGATGTTCTGCGGGTAGTCGTCGCCGATATACTTGAAGACGCTGGCCTTGCCGAAGGCCCAGGCGATGCCCAGCACGAACATCAGCGCGGTGAACACATAGACGTTCAGGCCGACGTGGAAGCTGCGCGGGCCGTCGACCGTGAGCACGGTGAAGTCGGTCTGCGGGTAGCTCAGCAGGAACAGGCAGACCCAGCTGACCCACAGCACCCACCAGGTGACCTGGTGCGCGCCGTACTTGTCGGACAGCACGCCGCCGACCGCGCGCAGCACGCCGCCCGGCAGCGAGAAGCAGGCCGCCAGCAGCGCCGCGGTGCTGATCGAGAGACCGAACTCGCCCACGTAGTATCCACAGCGCCAGCGCCACGTAGCCGCCGAACACGATGCTGTAGTACTGGCAGTACTTCAGCACCTTGGGGTCCTTCAGCATCTTCAGCTGGTCGGTGAAGCGGACGTTCGACGGCACGAGGTGCTTCGGGTCGCTGCTGCTTCCCAGCCAGAACAGGATCACGGTGCCCAGCATCACCGCGGCGTAGACCTGCGGCACCAGCGCCCAGCCGCCGACTGCGAGCAGCGCCGGCGCGACGAACTTGTTGACCGCCGACCCGGAATTGCCCGCGCCGTACACGCCCATCGCCATGCCCTGCCGGCTCTTGGGGAACCAGCGCGCGACGTAGGGCGTGCCCACCGAGAACGACCCGCCGGCCAGTCCGACGAAGAGACCGATGACCAGGAAGTGCCAGTACGCGGTGGCGTAGCTCATCAGCCAGATGGCCGGGACGGTGACGGCCATCAGCACCGTCATCACGAGGCGCCCGCCGTACTTGTCGGTCCAGATGCCCAGCGGCACCCGGATCAGCGAGCCGGTGAGCACGGGGGTGGCGGTGAGCAGGCCGAACTCGGTGGCGTTCAGGCCCAGCGTCTTCTTCAGCGGGATGCCGATGACGCCGAACATCATCCACACCATGAAGCACACTGTGAAAGCCAGCGTGCTGACGATCAGCACCGACCAGGCCTGGCGCGTGACGGGCGGGATCGAGGCGTTGGAATCGGGTGCGGTGGCCATGGGACGAGCTCGTTGATGCGATGACGAGACTGTCCCGCGATGCCGCGGCGGCGAACATCCATCCGTCGGGCAGGCCCGGCGGTGCGGACGGACGATGGCGCCGCGCGGCGGCATCGTCCGGAAGAACTACGCGGCGCGGTTTCCGCGCCGGCCTTGCGTCAGGTCAAGGCCGACGCGCCCGCCAGGGGGTGGGCCAGGCTCAGCCCGCCAGGAATCCGGCGGGTGAGCCGCTGTAGTCCCGGCCCGAGCCCGCCTGGCACTTCACGACCGCGTCGGACTTGAACGCCCCGGCACCCTGCAGGAACCGCACCAGGTTGAGCAGGTGATGCTGCGACGGCCTGTAGTGGCCGGAGTTGTTGCTGATCGCCGCGACCCGACCCTGGTCGATCTTGATCATGCCGGCACAGCGCACGCGGCGGCCCGAGACGAAGCTGGAGTGGTGGAAGATGTGCTCGCCATGCTGGGCGATGAACAGTTCACCTTCCTCCGTCCAGACGTACGCCGCCATGCCCTGGCCGAAGCCCTTCAGGGGGTCCTTGGCGCTCGCGCATTGGTAGGTGGCCGTGGAGCACAGCACGGGCGCCCTGTCCGGATGGTCGAGGTCGAAGGCCTTCAACGGTGCCGGAAACAGCACGATGCGCTGCTGCGAGATGCTCGACTGGCGGCGCTGGTCCATTCGTTCGTAGGGCACGCTCTGCGCGTCGGCGGTCGCCTTGTCATCGGCCACGCACACCATGCTGCCTTCCAGCCACATGAAGAAGGGCTTGTCCTGGCGCGGGTCCTTGGCCCACAGCTCGAAGGCGTAGCCGCAGCTGCCCTCGTCGTCTCCCTCGAAATTGCTGCGGTGCACCGGATCGAGTTGCTCCAGCCTGACGTGAGGCGTCAGGCCGACGAACTCGCCCGTGCGCTCCTGCGGCCCGTTGAACAGGGCCAGCAGCGACTGCGGCGTCCGGTAGGCATAGCCGCCGCCGCCCACGGCGTAGTAGGCCTTCAGCGTCTTCAGGTAGGCCGCCTTGCGCAGGGAACGCCGCGCCAGGGTCAGCATGTGCCGATCGAACGTGAACGCGGAGGGATCGGAGCTGCGGTAGGAGTTGAAGAACTTGTTCTTCGTCGCCCCGCTGCGATCGGCGGCGGCCGCCGCATCGACCTTGAACACCCGCATGAAGTCGTTGGCCAGCGCCGAGATCTCCTTGAGCGCGGCGATGCGGCCGTCGATGTTCCTGTAGACCGTCTTGTCGATCGAGTGGTAGGCCTCGATCTTCATCGTGATGCGCCTCAGTGCCGCGTCCTTGCTGGACAGGCTGCGCTCGAACACCGCGCGAAGGTTGGCCACGGCGCCGACCGGCGACTGGCGGGCCGTCGAACCGTCTGCCTTGGGCAGGACGACATTGTTCCAGGCCTGGCGGCTGATGATGTCTCTCCAGATTCTCATGGCGGCTCCTCGGGCTGCGGCGGCGACGTGTATCGCCATGGCCGCATCCTCGGAGCCCCCCGGGGCACCGGCTGTGAAGCATTCACAAACCGGCTGAGACCTTGTGCCGTCCGGCCCCGTCCGCCCTACTGCGCCGAGACTTTTGCCACGATGCGCCAGCTGCGCAGCCGTCCTTCGTCGAGCCGGAAGGTGTCCACCACGCGCAGCTGCCAGCGTCCGCGCACCGGTTTGCCCAGCAGGCCTCGCAGCGCGGGCTTGTTGCTCACGGTGTAGGTGCGTACCAGGTCGTCGGCGCTGCCGCCGGTCTGGTTGTGCAGCGACACCGCCGTGCCGTCGGGTGCCAGCAGGTCGACGCGCAGGTCGCCGATGTAGCTGTGGGCGATGTTCACCTGCACGCGCAGTTCCTGTGCGGTGCCGGCCTGGTCGATGTCGATGGCGCTGAGCACCGGCGCACCGGCATCGGGGATCGGCAGGTCGGGCTCGGCCTTCACGTCCACCGTCTGCTGCTGCGCGACGTTGCCGCGCGCCGCGGCCACGGCCTTCGCGGCGTTGACCTTGCCGAAGCCGAACCAGAGGCTGAAGCCCTGCGCGTCGAAGGCGCCCGGCTCGTTGACGGGCGTGTCGGTCACCAGCGACAGGTCCTTGTCGGCGGTGCGGCGCAGGATGTCGCGCACCTGAAGCGCCGTGAGGCTGGCGTCGGCCGACAGGACGAGGCCGCAGACCCCCGCCACGGTCGGCGTGGCGCTGGACGTGCCGCCGAACTGGTCGGTGAAGCGCGAGTCGGGCGTGAAGTCGGAGGCGGGGCCGAAGCCCTCGTTGTCGGTGGTGACCACACCGCGGCCCGGCGTGCTGACCTGGCCGAGGTCGTCCCAGTTGTCGGAAGGCGCGCAGACGCTGATCTGCGGGCCCCACGACGAGTAGGCCGAGCGCGTCTTGCGCGACGTGCTGGCGCTGACGGTGATGGCATCGGGGTGCGCCGCCACCCAGCGGTCGATCGGCCCGCTGTAGCTGCGCAGGCCGACCTCGGTGCGGTAGCGGTAGGTGCGCGTGTTGGCCAGGTCCTGCACCGGGCAGTTGTTGTTGCCCGCCGCGATGCAGAACACCAGGCCCTTGCCGCGGCGGCCCCCGCTGCGCGCCAGCTGGGCCATCGCTTCGCGCAGCGCCGTGCTCATCGGCGCGTTGGCCGGGCCCACGCCCCAGGAGCACGAGATCACGTCGGCCAGCGGCGACACCTTCTGGAACATGGTTATGAAGTGGGCGTCGGTCATGGCCTGCAGCGGGAAGCGCACCGCCACCAGCGCGCAGCCCGGCGCCACGCCCACCACCCCGCTGCCGTTGCCCTCGGCCACCGCCACGCCCAGGCAGGGCGTGCCGTGGTAGTCACCGGCGCGGGGCTGCACGTTGGCGTCCCAGTCGATGGCCGCGCTGTTGCTGCCGGCGCGCAGTGTGGCGTTCAGGGTGGCCACCACCTTGCTGCTGCCCTGGAAGTCGGGGTGGGTCATGTCGAAGCCATCGTCGGCCACGGCGATCACGATGTCGCGCCGGCCGCGTGTCAGGTCCCAGGCCTCGGGTGCGAAGATGCCGGCCCCCGCCACGAGATGGGTGCCGGCCGCCGGGGCGTGCAGGTGCCACTGCGTGGCGAAGAGCTCGTCCGGCGGGATGAAGAAGCGCTGCAGCGGGCGCACGAGGTTCGGCTCGGCGAACTCGACCTCGGGGCGGTCGTGCGCGGCGTTGGCCGCGCGGATGGCGTTCTTGCCGGTGGCGTCGGTGACGCGCACGAGAAAGGTGTTCTGCCCCATGTCGCGCTCGACCACCAGCTTTTCGCGCGCCAGGTAGTCGTCCACGGCCTGCTGCGTGGCGCCGGGCTTGAACTTGACGAAGAAGCTCTCGGTGATGAGGTATTCGCCCCCGTCGGCCTGCCCGGGGTCGCGGTAGACATGGTGCACCACGTTGTGGTGCGCACGCAGCTTGTCGACCGCTTCTTCGCGGTCGTGCGCCACGTCGGCCCGCACCAGCTGCGGCGAGGTGGCACGCATGCGCCGCAACTGCACGCCGGCGCGATCGGCGGCGGCCTGGGCGGCGCCCTCGCTGGACGCCTGGATGGTGATCGCGCTGGGGTCCTTTTCGACGGCGATCTTGCGACCGCCTTGCCAGAAGTAGAGGGTCTCGGCCATGGTGCGTGTCCTTCCGAATGTGAACCGATGGGACGGTGCACGCCATCGTAGGCCGACCCGGCAGCGAGGCAATCCCTAATCGAGGCGAGCCGGCCGCGCGGCGCCGCCAGGCTCCGTGGCCGGCGGCACAGGCAGCATCGCCGCCAGTTCCTGGTACATCGGCTTGGTGATCAAGCGCGCCACGCCGCTGGACAGCAGCGCGCAGGCCATCAGGCTGAGCACCATGGCCTGGCCCGACACCATCTCCATCACGATGATGAAGGCCGTGATCGGGCCGCCCGTGGTGGCCGCCAGGAAGCCGGCCATGCCCATCGCGATCAGGGGAATGGCGGCTTCGCGGTTAAGGCCCATGAAGAGCGCCACGTCGTGGCCGATCCCGGCGCCGATGGCCAGCGAGGGCGCGAAGACACCGGCGGGAACGCCCGACCAGGCCGAGATCCACGTGGCGCAGAACTTCAGCAACGTGTAGACGCCTGGCAGGTCGCCCTGACCTTCCAGCAGGGCGCGCGTCGGCTGGTAGCCTGCCCCGGCGGTGGCGCCCTGCGTCACCAGCCCGATGACCGCCACGGCCAGGCCACAGCCGGCCGCAAAGCGCAGTGGATGATCGCGCCGCCAGCGGCTGAACCGGTCGGGCAGCCCGCGCGCCGAGACCACGATCAGGCGCGCGAACAGCCCGCCACTCAGTCCCGCCACCAGGGCCACCAGCAGGCCTGGCAGCAGCAGCGACCACGAAAGGGCCTGCACGCGCAGCCGCCCGAAGTAGGTCTGGTTGCCGAACACGGCCACCGCCACCAGGCCCGACAGCACGATCGCGGCGATCACCAGCGAGCTGTGCGAGATGCCTCGGCGCCGCGTCAGTTGCTCCAGCGCGAAGACGATGCCGCCCAGCGGCGTGTTGAAGGCGGCGGCGATGCCGGCTGCCGCGCCCGCCACCATGAGGTCGTGTGCGTCGATGCCCGCCCGGGGTGACAGCCATCGCTGCGCGCTGACCATCACCCCGGCGCCCACCTGCACGGTCGGCCCTTCTCGGCCGATCGACAGGCCGGCCAGCAGCCCGCCCGACACGAGGCCGATCTTGTGCAGCGACACGCGCAGCGAAGCGAGCCACGCGTTCTGCGAAGGTTGCAGGTCGTCGTCGAGCGCGCGCACCACCTGAGGTATGCCGGAGCCCAGCGCCCCCGGCACGTATCGCCGAGCCCACCACAGGACGGCCACGGTGAGCGCCGGCGTCCACAGCAGGGTCAGGCAGGGGCCGGCCGCGCCCCACTGCTGGAGCCGCTGGAAACCATGCGTCGCGGCCTCTGCCAGCAGCGTGAACCCGACGACGATGGCGCCGGTGGCGGCGGCGAAGGCCAGCACGATGGCCCGGTCCAGCCACTGGCGGCCGGCAAGCAGCTCGCGCTGCAGGTTGCGCCAGAACTCGGGCTCGATGTCGTGAGCAGCCCGCCAGCCGCCGCGCAGCCAGGCACGGGCCACGCGCAAGGCGCCGGACGGCGGGAACCCGGGGGACGGCGTCTCGTCGGGAGGCCGGGACATCACGCTCGCGCCCGGCTGCGGCCGACAAGTCGGTCGCGGGCTTCGAGCTGTTGTGGAGCGCGCGGCATGATCGCGCCGGATTGTATTTGCACCAATCCACTTCTGCCCGACGGCCGGCGCACCGAAGGCGACGTCGAAGCTACATGTCCGCCAGCGGAATTCCCGCTGCGCGCTCGTCGGCGTGCAGCAGGTCGAGCAGCTTGCCGAGGTCGTCGTCGAGTCGGGCCAGCGTCTGCGCATCGAGCGCCGACAGCGCCTGGGGCAACACGCCTGTGAAAGGACCGGGTGCCTTCTTCAGGACGCGCCCGCCGGCCGGCGTGATGCGCAGTTGCGTGGCCCGGCGGTCAGGGCCATCGCGGTGGACGGTCACCAATTCAGCCGCGACCATCGCCTTGACCAGGTTGCTCGCCGTGGTCTGGTGGATGTCCATCGATGCGGCCAGCCCGCCCACACCGATGTCGGGCTGCGCGCGGATGACGCTCAGGGCCCAGACCTGCGCGCCGCCGACACCGGCCTTCTTCTCGACCTGCTGGAAGTGGGTCTTGACGGCGTTGAAGACCGAACGGAACCGCCGCAGCACACGGGCCGCAGGTTCGACCTGCGCGGCTGTGGGCGCTCCCGTGGAGGCGTGCGGAACGGCCGCGGCGAGGGGTGCAGGGGACTTCGCAGGCATGGGAAATCATAGGCCCGTCGCCCGCAGCCGCCGGCCAGACGAAAAAAAGCGGGACCCGGCGGGTCCCGCAATGTCGCTCTCCTGACCGTCCACCGCTGATTGAGCCGATGCACGGAAACGCCAGTATATTTGCCCGAATGTATTTCGGGTGAATTGATTGCACCCGCAGATTGGGGAGGAACGCCAGCGGTGTCGGAACGATCGGCACCCGACGGCAGGGCCGGCGCCGCGCTGACCTAAGATGCCCGGTTCCATGACCGAACCGACGCCCTCTGCCCTGCCCGGACCGCGCGACCTGTCGGGCCACACGCCCATGATGCAGCAGTACCTGCGCATCAAGGCAGACTTCCCCGACACGCTCGTCTTCTACCGGATGGGCGACTTCTACGAGCTGTTCTACGACGATGCACGGCACGCGCACCGGCTGCTGGACATCACGCTGACCTCGCGCGGGCAGAGCGGGGGCGAACCGGTGGTGATGGCCGGCGTGCCGGTGCACGCGCTGGAAAGCTACCTGGCGCGGCTGATCCGTCTCGGCGAGGCGGTGGCCATCGCCGAGCAGGTGGGCGACGTGGCCACGGCCAAGGGGCCGGTGGAGCGCAAGGTCGTGCGCGTGGTCACGCCCGGTACGGTGACCGACCCGTCGCTGATGGCCGACCGCGCCGACACCCTGCTGCTGGCCGTGCACCGCCAGCGCGCCACCTGGGGCCTGGCCTGGCTGGGGTTGGCCAGCGGGCAGCTGGGCCTGAGCGAATGCGGCGACGTCGAGCTGGCGGCCTGGCTGGCGCGCCTGTCGCCGGCCGAGGTGCTGCACGACGGCAGCGAGCTGCCCGCGGCCCTGATGGCCCAGCGCTGCGCGCGCACGGCGCGGCCGGCCTGGCAGTTCGACAGCGCGCTGGGCCAGCGCAAGCTGTGCGAGCAGCTGCAGGTGGCCGGCCTGGGCGGATTCAACGCGCAGGAGCTGAAGACCGCGCACGCCGCCGCCGCCGCGCTGCTGAGCTTTGCCGAGCACACGCAGGGCCAGGCGCTGGCCCACGTGCGCACCTTGACGGTGGAACGTGCCAGCGAGCTGCTCGACCTGCCGCCGGCCACGCACCGCAACCTGGAGCTGGTGAGGACAGCCCCACGCTGCTGTCGCTGCTGGACAGCTGCCGCACCGGCATGGGCAGCCGCCGGCTGCGCCACTGGCTGACGCACCCGCAGCGCGACCGCCGCGACGCCAGCGCGCGGCACGACGCCATCGGCGAACTCATCGCACAGGGCTGCGAGCCGCTGCGCGAGGCGCTGCGCGGCGTCAGCGACGTCGAGCGCATCACCTCGCGCACGGCGCTGCGCCAGGTGCGCCCGCGTGAACTCGCCGGCCTGCGCGCCACGCTGCAGGCCCTGCCGGCGCTGCGCCGCACGGTGCCGCAGGGCAGCGCGCTGCTCGCCGAGTGGCAGGCCGCGCTGACGCCCGACGCCGGCATCCTCGAGACCCTGCAGGCCATCGCCGAGGAACCGGCGGTGCTGCTGCGCGACGGCGGCGTCATCGCCGCGGGCGTCGACGCGACGCTCGACGAACTGCGCGGCATCAGCCAGAACTGCGACGCCTACCTGCTGGACATGGAAGCGCGCGAGCGCGCGCGCACCGGCATCGGCAACCTTCGCGTGCAGTTCAACAAGGTGCACGGCTTCTACATCGAGGTCACCAGCTCGGGCATCGACAAGGTGCCGGCCGACTACCAGCGCCGGCAGACGCTGAAGAACGCCGAGCGCTACATCACGCCCGAGCTGAAGGCCTTCGAGGACAAGGCGCTGTCAGCGCAGGAGCGTGCGCTGGCTCGCGAGAAGATGCTGTTCGACGCGCTGATCGACGCGCTGCTGCAGCACACCGCCGCGCTGGGCGCGCTGGCGCAGGCGCTGGCCGGGCTGGACGCGCTGGCCTCCCTGGCCGAGCGCGCCACCACGCTGGGCTGGTGCCGGCCCGAGTTCGTGCCCTACCCCTGCATCGAGATCGACGCCGGTCGCCACCCCGTGGTGGAAGCGCGCCTGCGAGAAACCGGTGGCGGCGAATTCATCGCCAACCACTGCCGCATGGACGCCAGGACGCGCATGCTGGTCATCACCGGCCCCAACATGGGCGGCAAAAGCACCTTCATGCGCCAGGTGGCGCTGATCGTGCTGCTGGCGGCCATGGGCTCCTTCGTGCCGGCCAGCGCCTGCCGGCTCGGCCCCATCGACGCCATCCACACCCGCATCGGCGCCGCCGACGACCTGGCCAATGCGCAGAGCACCTTCATGCTCGAGATGACCGAGGCCGCGGCCATCGTGCACGGTGCGACCGAGCAGAGCCTGGTGCTGATGGACGAGATCGGCCGCGGCACCAGCACCTTCGACGGCCTGGCGCTGGCCGGCGCCATCGCCACGCAGCTGCACGACCGCAACCGCTCGTTCACGCTGTTCGCCACGCACTACTTCGAGCTCACGGAGTTCCCGGCGCGACACGCCGGCGCGGTGAACATGCACGTCAGCGCGGTGGAAAGCGGGCGCGACATCGTCTTCCTGCACCAGATCGACCCCGGCCCGGCCAGCCGCAGCTACGGGGTGCAGGTGGCACGGCTGGCGGGCATGCCGGCTGCCCTGGTACGCCAGGCGCGCGCCACGCTCGAGGCGCTGGAGCAGCAGGCGCAGAGCGGCTCGGCGCAGGTCGACCTCTTCGCCGTGCCTGCGGCCATGCCCGCGGCCGAGCCGTCCGCGGTGGACGCCGCGCTCGCCGGCATCGACCCTGATACCCTCAGCCCCAAGGAAGCGCTAGACGCGCTCTACCGCCTGAAGGCCCTTTCCAAGGACTCGCTCAAATGACCTACTGCGTAGGCGTCCGGCTCGACGCCGGCCTCGTCTTCCTGTCGGACTCGCGCACCAACGCGGGCCTCGACCAGATCAGCACCTACCGCAAGATGATGATCTACGAGAAGGCCGACGACCGCTTCATGGTGATGCTGTCGGCCGGCAACCTGTCGATCAGCCAGAGCGTGCGCGAGATCCTGCAGGTCGAGAAGCTCGACAACCCCAGCGGCGAGCCGATCACCATCTGGAACGCCAAGAGCATGTTCGACGCCACGCGCGTGCTGGGCGCCGCGGTGCGCCGCGTTTACGGGCAGGACGGGCCGTCGCTGAAGCAGTCGGGCATCGACTTCAATGCCAGCATGATCTTCGGCGGGCAGATCAAGGGCGAGGCCATGCGCCTCTTCCTCGTCTACTCGGCGGGCAACTTCATCGAGGCCACGCGCGAGACCTGCTTCTTCCAGGTGGGTGAGAGCAAGTACGGCAAGCCCATCCTCGACCGCGTGCTCACGCCCGCCACCAAGTGCGCGCTGGTGTCGATGGACAGCACGCTGAAGTCCAACCTCTCGGTGGGCCTGCCGCTGGACCTGCTGGTCTACGAGGAAGGCAGCTTCAAGAGCGACCGCATCGTCTGCATCGACGAGACCAACCCCTACTTCCGCATGATCCGCGGCACCTGGGGCCAGCGCCTGCGCGAGGTGTTCGAGAGCATCGACGACCCGCGCTGGGACGGCGGCGACGCCACGCACCCCATCATGACCGCCAGCCCGCGCTACGAGCCCATGCGCAAGATCACCCACCCGGGCGAGAAGATCGTCTGATGCCACGAGGCAAGTCGGCGGCCCAGGCGCGGACCGGCGCCGGCGGCGGCGTGCCTGGCGGCCCCGCCGCACCGACCATCGTCTTCGCGCACGCCAACGGTTTTCCCGCCGGCACCTACGAGGCCTTGTTCGAGGTGTGGCAAGCGGCCGGCTACCGGGTGGTGGCGCCGGCCCGTCTGGGCCACGACCCGGCCTTCCCCGTCATCAGCAACTGGCGCCCCACGCGCGACGAGCTGATCGCCTTCATCGAGGCGCAGGCCGCCGGCTCGCCGGTGCACCTGGTGGGCCACTCGCTGGGCGGCTACGTCAGCCTGCTGGCGGCCTGCCGGCGTCCCGACCTCGCGGCCAGCGTGGTGCTGCTCGACTCACCGGTGGTGACGGGCTGGCGCGCGCACAGCCTGCAGATGATCAAGCTGGCCGGGCTGGTGGGCCGCGTCACGCCCGGGCGGGTGTCGAAGACGCGGCGCTACCAGTGGCCATCGGCCGAAGACGCGCTGCGCCACTTCGCGGCCAAGAACGTCTTCGCGCGCTGGCAACCGCGCGTGCTGCGCGACTACATCGCTGCCGGCACCGAGCCCGACGAGGGTGGCGGCGTGCGCCTGGCCTTCCGGCGCGACATCGAGACGCGCTTCTACAACACGGTGGCGCACCACCTGGGCGCCGTGCTGCACCGCCATCCGCCGCAGTGCCCGGTGAGCTTCATCGGCGGCACGCAGTCGGTGGAAGTGCGGCAGGTGGGGATGGCCGGCACCAAGGCCGTGACACGCGGCCGCATGGAGTGGATCGACGGCCCGCACCTGTACCCGATGGAGCAGCCGCAGCTCACCGCCGAGGCCGTGCTGAGGGCCCTCCAGTCAGGGGGGAGCACGGCGCCCGCCTGATCTCGGCGGCGCGGCCTGTGTAAAACTCTTCGACCATCTCGACAGCCCCAAGGGCCTGGTCCATGCAACGCCGTCTTCTGCTGCGCGCCGCTGGCGGGCTCGCTCCTTCCGTCCTGATCCCGGGCCTGCTGCCCCGGGCCGCCCACGCGCAGGTGCTGGACCTGGCCGGCGCGAAGTTCACGCCCAGCGTTTCGCTGGCCGGACAGACGCTGCAACTCAATGGCGCCGGCATACGACACAAGTTCGTGGTCAAGGTCTACGCGGCAGGCCTCTACCTGACCGGCAAGGCGGGCACGCCGGAAGCAGTGCTGGCCGCTCCCGGCCCCAAGCGCCTGCAGGTGTCGATGCTGCGCGAGATCGACGCCAACGAACTGGGCAAGCTGTTCACGCGCGGCATGCAGGACAACGCGTCCCGCGAGCAGTTCAGCAAGGTCATCCCCGGCACCATCCGCATGGCCGACATCTTCTCGGCGCGCAAGCGCCTGCTGGCCGGCGACAGCTTCTCCGTCGACTTCGTGCCGGGCGTGGGCACCACGGTGCTGGTGAACGGGCAGCCGCAGGCCGAGCCGATCAAGGAACCCGAGTTCTTCAACGCACTGCTGCGCATCTGGCTGGGCCCGGTGCCGGCCGACGACGCGCTGAAGAGCGCGCTGCTCGGCCGGCCGGCGGCCAGCACGACCAACGCCGGGCCGCAACAATAACGTGCCGCTCAGGGTTTCTGCAGCTGCGCCCAGGCCATCAGCAGCCCGATGAAAACAGGCTGGTGCAGCATGTAGAAGCTCAGGCTCCAGCGCCCCAGCACGGCCAGCGGCCGGGCGGCCGCGGGCACCGGGCCCGTCATCACGCTGCGGCGATGGCGCAGCAGCCACTGGCCTACCGCCACGCCCCACAGCATCACGCCCAGCCAGGGCAGCACGGGCACGTAGTCCTCGGTGATGGGCTTGCGCGTCACGAGGCCCGTCCAGTTCAGCCAGCGGTTGTCGAACACCGCGTCCTGCCACCACCGCGGCAGCAGCAGCGCCAGGGCGCCGAGCGCGAGCAGCAGCCCCGGCCCCCACGAGGGCGACGCCGTGCGCGTGGCCAGCAGCCGCGTGACGATGAGCATCACCGCCAGTCCGTGCAGCACGCCGAAGCTGATCCAGCTGCGCGGGAACATCCAGGCCGAGCCCAGGCTCACCAGGACGGCACACCCGGCGACCTGCGCCCAGCGGCGCCAGAAGCGCGCCCAGGTCTGCCCGGCCTGTACCGCCACGGCCTGCGACAGGCCGGCGCAGAACATGAACAGCGTGACGATGCACGTGCGCTGCAGCGTCCAGAAGGGGTCGGTGTAGAAGTTCTGGCGTGGCCAGAAGTGGCCGAAGTGGTTGAGGTCGAAGCAGAAGTGGAAGACCGCCATCCACACGATGGCCACGGCGCGCAGGGCGTCCAGGCGGTCGAAGCGTTCAGGGCTCATGAAGATCACGCGGTGCAGTGCACGGGAACCCGATTCAGATCGGATCGAGCAGCTGCGGCAGCAGCCGTGCGGCCGTGCCTCGGAGCAGGTGGTGGGCCTGATCGTCGATCTCGCTGACGTCGGGGTTGACGATGACCACCAGCGCCCCGGCGCGCCGCGCCAGCTCGGCCAGCCCGGCGGCCGGCCACACCGCGCCCGAGGTGCCCACCACCAGCATCACGGCGCAGCGCGTGGCGGCCTCTTCGGCAGCCCGCAGCACGTCGGGCGGCAGCCTCTCGCCGAACCACACCACACCCGGCCGCAGGCGGTTGCCGCAGTGCGCGCACTGCGGCGGCTCGCCGGGCTGCGCCGTGTCCACCGCGCAGGCCGCATCGCCCAGCGCGCGCGGACAGTCGCCGAGCCAGCGATCCTGCAGGATATCGCCGTGCAGGCGCAGTGCGTCGGTGTTGCCGGCACGCTGGTGCAGGTCGTCGACGTTCTGCGTCACCAGCACCAGGGCGCCGGGGTGCCGGTGCGCGAAGCCGGCCAGCGCGAAGTGGCCAGGGTTGGGCTGGGCGCGGCGCACGCCCTCGCGACGCTCGGCATACCAGCGCCACACCACGTCGGGCTGGGCACGGAAGCCCTCGGCGCTGGCCAGTTCGGCCGGGTCGAAGCGCGACCACAGCCCGGTGAGCGCGTCGCGAAAGGTGGCGACGCCGCTCTCGGCGCTCATGCCCGCACCGGTCAGCACCGCCAGGCCGCCGGGCATCATCGCGGCGCGCTGCAGCGACGCAGTGACTTCGGGGTGAGACTGGGCCAGGCCAACGGACATGGCCCGATGCTAGCGCGGCCGATTGCCGGTCTGGCTGGGACAGAGGACCCGGTCGCCCCGGTACGGGCACCACGGGGCGCGCAACCGAATCGTCACCGAAAGGCGGTCACCAGAGGCCGAGCCAGGGCTGGCATGATCCCCGCCATGAACGACCCTTCCCTCGCACCCTCCGCCGCCTTCAGCGCCCTGATGAACGGCCACCGCTCCATCCGCAGCTACCGGCCCGATGCCTTGCCCAACGGGCTGGTCGACCGCGTGCTGGCGCAGTCGCTGCAGGGCACGTCGAGCAGCGGCAACCTGAACCTCGTCTCGGTGGTGAAGACCCAGGACATGGCCCGCAAGGAGCGCTTGTTCGAGCTGCACGGCGGCCAGCCCATGGTGCGCCAGGCGCCGCTGGTGCTGACCTTCTGCGCCGACAGCTTCCGCACCCGGGAGTGGCTGGCGCGGCGCGGCGCGCGGCTGGGCTTCGCCGACATCGTGAGCTGGCACACGGCCGCCTTCGATGCCATGATCCTGGCGCAGACCGCGGCGCTGGCCTTCGAGAGCCACGGCCTGGGCATCTGCTACATGGGCACGACCTTGTTCGCCATGCGCGGCATCGCAGACTTCCTGGAACTGCCCGACAACGTGCTGCCCGTCACCTCGCTGGTGGTGGGCTGGCCGGCCGAGGCGCCGTCGCAGCGCGACCGCCTGCCCGCCGAGGCCTGGATCCACGACGAGCGCTACAGCCGGCCCAGCGGCGCGGACATTGACCGCCGCTTTGCCGACCGGGAACGGCGCGGCCGCCAGCGCTACATGGAGTCCAGCCCCGAGATGGCAGCGATGTGGACCGAGCACGGCATCGAGTCGCTGGCGCAGTACTACACGAGCCCGATCAAGTACTGCCCGGACGTCTTCGCCGACTTCTCGGCCGACATCGAGGCCCTGCTGAGCGAGCGCGGCTGGCGTCGACCGGCCCGCTGAACGGGCTCAGCCCTCGAAGCGCCCGCCGCTCTCGGCCTGTTTCACGACGATGCCCGCCGGCTCGAAGCGGCTGCCGTGGCGTGCCGCCAGTTCACGCGCGCGCGCCACAAAGGCCTGGGCGCCCATCGCATTGATGTACTGCAGCGCGCCGCCGTGGAACGGGGCGAAGCCCCAGCCGAAGATCGAACCGATGTTGCCGTCGGCCGTGCTGCGCAGCACGCCTTCCTCGACACAGCGGGCGGCCTCGTTGGCCTGGGCGAACATCAGCCGGTCGATCAGCTCGCGCTGCTCCGGCTGCCGGGCCGCCACCGGGTAGAGCTTCGTCAGTTCGGGCCACAGCTGCTTGCCGTCGTCGGTCCAGTCGTAGAAGCCCCGGCCCGCCTTCTTGCCGATGCGGCCGATCTCACAGAGCTGCCGCACCACGCTCATGCCGGGGTGCTCGGTGTAGGGCTTGCCCTCGGCGGCGAGGTCCTTCTTCGTCTGGTCGGCCACATGCAGGCCCAGGCTCAGGCTCACCTCGTCCTGCAGCGCCAGCGGCGGCATCGGCATGCCGGCCTGCAGGCCCGCCACCTCGATGCTGCGCGGGTGCACGCCTTCCTTCAGCA
>LNFM01006518.1_pt1 | contig 20317 bp, 21 predicted proteins | sample 596031 | NCBI WGS metagenome assembly LNFM01 (sample SAMN04254537, study PRJNA301005) | activated carbon metagenome | isolation source: dual media filters at the Ann Arbor, Michigan drinking water treatment plant | place: USA: Ann Arbor | reverse complement strand
ACCCCTGGGCTTACGACGCCTGGCTGACCCAGCAGCGCATCCATTGGCTGCCGGAGGAGGTGCCGCTCGCTGATGACGTCAAGGATTGGCAGAAGAACCTCACGGTCTCCGAGCGCAACCTGCTGACCCAGATCTTCCGTTTCTTTACCCAGGCCGATGTCGAGGTGAACAACTGCTACATGAAGCAGTACTCTCAGGTGTTCAAACCCACCGAGGTGCTGATGATGATGAGCGCCTTCTCGAACACCGAGACGATCCACATTGCTGCCTATAGTCACCTGCTCGACACCATCGGCATGCCGGAGATCGAATACACCGCCTTCCTCAAATACAAGGAGATGAAGGACAAGTACGACTACATGCAGTCCTTCAAGGTGGACAGCAAGGTCGAGATCGCCAAGACGTTGGCCGCCTTCGGCGCCTTCACCGAGGGGCTGCAGCTCTTCGCCTCCTTCGCGATCCTGATGAATTTTCCCAGGTTCAACAAGATGAAGGGCATGGGCCAGATCGTCTCCTGGTCGGTGCGCGATGAGACCCTGCACTGCCTCAGCGTGATCCGCCTCTTCCGCACCTTCGTGCAGGAAAACCCGGAGATCTGGACCGAGGAGCTCCGCCGCGACCTCTACCTCATCTGCGCCACCATCGTGGAGCATGAGGACAGCTTCATTGACCTCGCCTTCGAGCTCGGCGGTGTGCAGGGCCTGGAGGCCGAGAGCGTGAAGCAATACATCCGCTTCATCGCCGACCGCCGCCTGCAGCAGCTCGGCCTGGAACCGATGTTCCACATCGAGCGCAACCCGCTCCCCTGGCTCGATGAAATGCTCAACGCCATCGAGCACACCAATTTCTTCGAGAACCGGGCGACGGAGTATTCCAAAGCCAGCACCGCCGGCACCTGGGAAGACGCCTTCGCCGAGAACACCTTCGCCACACCGCAACCCGAGGGTGAGATCGCCCTGGCGCGGCACTGACCTCTCCCGCCGGGGCCGCCACTCCATGAGGCGGCCCCGGTCAGGGGGATGGACGGCTTGGTCTTGTTCCAGCCCGAGCCTATCTAACGCTGATGCTGAAAATCATCCGCTACTCTACCGCCCTTTTGCTCGCCGCCATTGGAGGGCTTTGGGTGCATGCGTGGTTCACCCATGCGCCAGGGCAAGGCGTGGCGGAGGCTTTCGGCCAGAGGCTGGCCCAGGTCTTCGGCCAGGACATGCCTGTCCCCTCCGTCGCAGGCGGGGTCCAATTGCCGCCTGGCATCTCCCTCGGCGGCGCCTTCACCCTGACCCGGCAGGACGGCGTGACGGTTACAGAGCGCGATTACGCCGGCCAATGGCTGTTGGTGTATTTCGGATTTACGTATTGCCCTGACATCTGCCCAACAGAACTTGGCCGAATCGGCGATGTCATCGACGCACTCGGCCCGGTGGGTGACCGAGTTACGCCGATTTTCATCACGATCGATCCTGACCGCGACAGACCAGCGAACCTGGCAGATTATGTCAGCCGTTTTCACCCACGCATGCAGGGTCTGACAGGTACAACCGAACAAATCGCCGCTGCCGCTCGCCAATTCCGGGTTTATTATGCCCGTGCGAATTCACCAAACACGACCGAATACCTCATGGATCACTCAAGTTTTATATATTTGGTCGGCCCGGATCACCGCGTCAGAACATTGTTTCGGCCCGATACTGCAGTGGAGGGCATGACCAGGCTCATCAATGGGCAGATCCGTAACCTCACTTCTTCGTGATTTCGGTTGGAAACGGTCTTCATACTCGATTCTTTACCCTTCCCAATCCCATCACAAACGTGCATTTTTCACGATGAAGTGGGGTAGGATCATGGACGGCGACGACCAGTTGGCTGAGGACCTGCGTGACAATGCGAAGGCTTTTTCTCCACGGCATAGCCGAAGGCTCTCGGACAAAATTCTGATCGCCTTCCACCACGCCTGTGACCAGGCCGATTATGAAGTGGCTGACCAGCTGTTGCGGACGCTTGAGTTGATGTTGACCCGTCGGCCGGTCAGTCCCGATTCCAATCGTCGCCGCAACATGGAAAGCCTGGTCGCTGCCCATGAACGTTTGTGGCATCTCCGCCACCCCATCTGAGCGCTGCCAAATCCCTGGGGCTTTCTGACAGACCGCTTTGCATTCCTGGGTTGAGGCCACTAGCCTTACGAAAACACCAGGGAGATTTACCATGTCGACGCGTCGCAGCTTCGGTATCGCTGCCACATCCAGCCTCATCCTCCACACCGCCGGCCGGGCTCAGACCGCCGCGGCCTGGCCTTCGCGCCCGGTGCGAATCATCATCCCCTGGCCTCCGGGACAAGCCACGGACCTCATCGGCCGTGTCCTGGCGCAGGCGCTGACGGAGCGACTGGGCCAATCGGTGGTGCCAGAGAATCGCGGCGGCGCCGGCGGAATGATCGGCACCGACGCCGCCGCCAAAGCCGCGCCGGATGGTCTGACCCTGCTTGCCGCCTCGGCCGGGCCGGTCACGGTCAATCCGCTGGTTCAGCGCACGCCCTATGATGTCGAGCGGGATCTGGCACCGGTCGCGCTTGCCGGATTGTCGCCCTACCTGCTGGTGACGCATCCCGATTTCCCCGCGCGCAACATCGCCGAATTCCTGGCCACCATCCGTGCCGCTCCAGGCGTCCATACCTTCGCCACGTCCGGCACCGGGGCCACCGCCCATCTCATCGCCGAGTATTTCAACGCCCGCACCGGCCTGCAGGCGGTGCATGTCCCGTTCCAGGGCAGCGCCCCGGGGATGACAGCGCTGTTGGCCGGCCAGGTCCACTACACGCTGGAAACCGCCGCCGCGACCATGCCGCATGTCCGGGCCGGCCGCCTGCGGGCCTATGGCGTCTCGCTGGTCAATGGCTCCAGCCTGGCGCCCGGCGTGGAGCCGCTCGCCACCGGCGCCAATATTCCCGGATTCAATCTGGGCGCCTGGATCGGCCTGATGGCCCCCGCCGCGACGCCACAAACCATCATCCAGCGCCTCTCCGCTGTGATGCTCGAGATCATGGCCACCCCGGAGATGCGCGATCGCTTCGCCGCGGTCGGCGTCGAGGTCGATGCCCGTCCCGCCCCGGCCTTCGCCGCCTATCTGCGCGAACAGACGCTGATTTTCACCGACGCCGTCCGTCGAGCAAACCTTCGGCCGGAATGAGAGGCGCGGGGAGGGTTACCCTCCCCGCCCGCCCGCGATCACCGCGCCGGTGTCAGCCGCAGCGGCACGAAGCGCTGCCCATTCTGGCTTTCCACCAGGAACAGGGCGGTGCCTCTGCCCTGGCGCCGTAGCCGGTCAACACGCTCGCTCAGCTCCTGCGGCGTGTTCACCCGCTCCTGTTGGACTTCCAGGATGACATCGCCCGCGCGCAGCTCGCGCTCAGCCGCGGGGGAATTGGGTGCCACCTCCACCACCGCCACGCCGCGCTGATCAGGCCGAAGGCGCAGCCGCTCCCGCAATTCGGGGGTGATGGCGGCGACCTTCATGCCAAGACCGGCGATCTCTGTCGGCAGGCCGGGCTGCGGCCCCGGCGCCTGCGGGTTGGCCGCCGCGAGCTGCTGCTCCGGCGGCAATTCACCCAGGGTCACGGTCAGCGTCTGCTCCTGGCCATCGCGCCACACCACCACGGGCACCCGGGCGCCCACGGCGGTCTCCGCCACGATCCGTGGCAGGCTGCGCATGTCCCGCACATCCTGATTGTTGAAGCGCAGCACCACATCGCCATTGCGGATGCCCGCCTGCGCCGCCGGCGCACCCTCCTGCGCCCGGGCCACCAGGGCACCACGAACGGCGCCGCGCAGGCCCAGCGATTCGGCGATCTCATCGGTCACCTGCTGGATATTCACGCCCAGCCAGCCGCGCCGCACGCGCCCACCCTCGGCCAGCTGCTGCGTGATGCCGCGCGCCAGGTTCGAGGGGATGGAAAAGCCGATGCCGATCGACCCGCCCGAGGGTGAGTAGATCGCCGTGTTGATGCCCACCACCTGGCCGGCCAGGTTGAACAGCGGGCCACCGGAATTGCCACGGTTGATCGCCGCATCGGTCTGGATGAAATCGTCAAACGGTCCCTGGCGGATGTCGCGGCCGCGGGCCGAGACAATGCCCGCCGTCACCGTGCCGCCGAGGCCGAAGGGGTTGCCGATGGCCAGCACCCAGTCACCCACCTCGGCCGTGTCGCTATTGCCCCAGGGCACGAAGGGCAGCGGCGCGGAATGCCGCACGCGCAGCACGGCCAGGTCAGTCCGCGGGTCGGTGCCCAGAAGCTCGGCCCGCAGGGTGGTGTTGTCCTGCAGGATCACGTTGATTTCGGTCGCGCCATCGATCACATGGTTGTTGGTGACCACGATGCCCGAGGCATCGATGATGAAGCCCGAACCGAGCGACTGGCCACGCCGGCCCTGCGGCGGAGCACCCTCGCCCCGTTCGCCACCCTGTGGCGGCTGGCCGGGCCGGTTGCGGTTGAAGAAGTCGCGGAAGAACTCCTCGAAGGGGCTGCCCGGCGGTGCCTGGGGGGCATCGGGCGCATCGGGTCGGGCGCCAGGGCGTTGGGCCGGTGGCGCGCCGCCAATCGTCGAGGAGATGTTCACCACCGCCGGCAGCAGGACGCGGGCGAGCGGCGCGAAGCTGTCCGGCCGGCCATTCGGCACGGCCACGACGGGTGGCGCCGCCACCGGCGGCAGCGTCTGCGCCACCACGGCCTGCGGCAGCAGCGGCGACGACAGTCCGGCCGCCAGAATTGCCAGGGGAAGACGCCAATGGGAAAGACGCATGATCACCTCTTGATGGCCGGCGGAGTGCGCGGCGAAACGTCGGTCACGCTGCAATGCCTGTGCCGCGGGCCTCAAACCACCGCGCCCCGCCGGGGCGCGGTTGGTCACTGCGAAGCGGCTTCAGCGGCCACTCGGCGTTGGCATGTCGCGGAAGAAGCGGAAGAAATCGCTCTCCGGCGTCAGCACCATCCGCGCCTCACCGCTGGAGAAGACCTCGCGATAGGCCTGCATGGTGCGCCAGAACTGATAGAATTCCGGATCCTTGCTGAAGGCTTCGGCGAAGATGCGGATCGCATCCTGCTCGCCGGTGCCGCGCAGGATCTGGGCATTGGCCTCGGCCTCGGCCAACAGCACGGTGCGGTCGCGCTCGGCGGCGGCACGCACGCGCGCGCCGACCTCCGCACCCTCGGCGCGGGCCTCGCGCGCCACGCGTTCACGCTCGGACTGCATGCGGGCGAGGATGGCCTGGGTATTCTCCTCCGGGAAATCGGCCCGGCGGATGCGCACATCGGCCACTTCGATGCCGAAGCGCTGCGCCTCCTCATTCACCTGCCGCCTGATCTCGCCCATGATCCGGGTGCGGTCGGTCGACAGGATCGCCAGCAGCGATTCACCGGCCAGCACGCGCCGCAGCGATGAGGTCACGATCGACGACAGCCGGCCACGAATGCCTTGTTCGGCCGCACCCACGGTCTGGAAGAACAGCAGCGGGTCGGTGATACGGAAACGCGTGAAACTGTCCACGATCAACCGCCGCTGATCGCCCAGGATCACTTCCTCACCCGGGCCCTCATAGTCGAGAAGGCGGCGGTCGAAGGCGATCACGCTCTGGATCAGCGGCACCTTGGTGTGCAGGCCAGGCGCCTGGATGACGCGCACGGGCTGGCCGAACTGGGTGACCAGCACCTGCTGCGTCTGATGCACGGTGAACAGCGAGGAGGCGGCAACCACCAGCAGAACCGCCAGGGCGCCAAGCCCGATCAATGCCTTGTTCATCGGACCACCCCCGGGTTGCGGGGTTGCTGAACCTGCGCCGGCGGCGGGTTGAACACCTGGGGCGGCACCACCGGCGGCCGCGCCGGGCGCGCCTGCCCACCCTCATTCAGTTGCAGGAAGGGCACCACGCCCTGAAGTCGGTCATCCACCAGCACCATGTTGTTGCGACGCAGAATGTCTTCCATCGTCTCGAGGTAGATACGCCGCATCGTCACATCCTGTGCCTGGGAATAGGCGCCGAGCACCGAAGTGAAACGGCCAGCCTCGCCTCGGGCCCTTGCCGTCTGGCTGTCGCGGAAACCCTGGGCCTCGGCCACCATACGCTCCGCCTCGCCTCGGGCGCGAGGGATGATGTCGTTGCGAAAGCTTTCGGCTTCGTTGCGAACACGCTCGCGGTCCGCATTGGCGCGCTGCACGTCGCGGAAGGCATCGACCACCGCGGAGGGCGGGTCGACCTTCTGCATCTGCACCTGGGTGATCTCGATGCCCGCGCGATACTGGTCGACGATGGCCTGCGCGCCGCGCCGAACATCCTGTTCGATCTGGGCACGGGCATCGGTCAGCGCGGCCTGGATGTTGGTGCGGCCGATGATCTCGCGCATCACCGATTCGGCGGCGGATTTCACCGTATCCTCGGGGTTGCGGGTGTTGAACAGGAAATCGCCGGCGTCACGGATGCGCCAGAACACCGCGAAATCAATGTCGATGATGTTCTCATCACCGGTCAGCATGAGCGATTCGGCCAGCACGTCGCGCTGCGCCACCGGGCGCACGCCGGGCACCGTGTCGGGCGCTGCGCGGAAGCCGATATCGACGCGGTTGATGCGGGTGACGCGCGGCGTTGTCACGGCCTCAACCGGCCAGGGGACGGAGTAGTTCAGGCCCGGCGGCGCCGTGCGGTCAAAGGCGCCGAAACGCATCACCACGCCCAGCTCATCGGGCTGCACCCGATAGAAGCCGGACGCCGCCCAGACGCCAACCAGCACCACGCCCAGCAGGGCCGCGCCCTTGCCGCCGGCGCCACCGCGCGGCAGCCAGCGGCGCAGCGCGTCCTGTGCCTGGCGGATCATATCCTCGATATCGGGGCCACGGCCGCCTGGGCCGCCACCGGAGCCTCCGGGGGGCGGATTCCCCCATGGGCCGCCGGGGCCGCCCCCCTGGCCACCCCCTTGGGGACCTCCCTGCTGTCCGCCGGGTCGCGGGTTGCCCCATGGGCTAGGCCCGCCATTGTTCCACGCCATCTGCGCCGCAATCTCCGGAAAGCTGAACGTTACGCCGCGCGCCCGGACATCCCAAGGGGGGATGCGCGCGCGGCTCGGCCCGGCCATATGTGCGGCCGCGCCGAAAGGCGGCAACCGTCGCGTGGCGCACCGGAGCCACACCATGGCCATATGTCCCGGGAGTGAAGGGTTTTCAAGCGATGAGCGATGAGCAGACGGTGCGCAATGCCCTGGCCGGTGTGGTGAAGCCGCCGGCAGCGGTGGAAGCGGTGGTGGCGCGCGATGGTCTGGTGCAGGTCACGCTCTCCGTTCCGCGCGATCAGGCCCGTGCCATGGAGCCCATGCGCGCAGCGGCCGAGGCTGCGCTCGCCGCCCTGCCCAGGGTGCTCTCGGCCACCGTGGTGCTGACCGCGCATGCGCAGCCCGCAGCCGCGCCCGCACGCCGCGCGCCGGCTGGTCAGGGTGCAATGCTGTTGCCGGATGTGAGCAAGATCATCGCCGTGGCCTCGGGCAAGGGCGGCGTTGGCAAATCCACCACCGCGGTGAACCTGGCGGTGGCGCTGGTGGCGCAGGGGCTGCGCGTGGGGCTGCTCGACGCCGATATCTACGGCCCGTCGCTGCCGCAAATGCTCGGCACGCAGGAGAAGCCGCGCGTCACCGGCAGCCGCATCCACCCCATCCAGCGCTGGGGGCTGAAGGCGATGTCGATTGGCTTCCTCGTGGAGCAGGAGACGCCCATGGTCTGGCGCGGCCCGATGGTGATGGGTGCGCTGGAGCAGATGATGGGCCAGGTGGAATGGGGCGCCTTGGACATCCTGGTGGTGGACATGCCGCCGGGCACCGGCGATGCGCAACTCACCATGAGCCAGCGCGTTCCCCTGGCTGGCGCGGTGATCGTCTCCACGCCGCAGGATGTCGCGCTGATCGACGCCCGGCGCGGCGTGCGGATGTTCGAGAAGGTGGGTGTCCCGGTGCTCGGCCTGATCGAGAACATGTCCTTCTACTGCTGCCCGAATTGCGGCCACCAGGCCAATATTTTTGGGCATGGCGGGGCGCAGGCTGAAGCGGCGCGGCTGGGTGCGGAGTTCCTGGGCGCGCTGCCGCTCAAGCTGGAAATCCGCGAGCTGGCCGATGCCGGCACCCCCATCGCGGCCAGCCGGCCAGACAGCGAGGAGGCCGGCATCTATCGCCGAATCGCCGCGCGGATCTGGGAAAAGCTGGGGCAGGAGGCCGCGCCGACGCTGCCGGTCATCGCCTTCGAGTAACGTGACCACTTGGTGAAACCGGCATGCGGCACTTGCGAAGCGCGGGCCAGCATGGGAAGCATTTATCCACACGCGACGGTGCTACCAGTTCTGGAGCCTAGTACGAGTGATGGGCCCCAGGCTTGAGCCAGCACCCCGCGAGAGCGGAAGGAGCGGCGCTTTGCCTGATGGCGGAACGGTCAATCTTGCAGCGGTTCAGGGCTCGGGGGGCTTCCCGGCCTTGGTGTTGAACGCTGATTTCCGGCCGCTCTCCTATTTTCCCCTGTCGCTGTGGTCCTGGCAGGATGCGGTGAAGGCGGTGTTTCTCGACCGCGTCTCGGTGCTCAGCGAATATGATGTGGAGGTGCATTCGCCCTCGCACGCCATGCGGCTGCCCAGCGTGATCGCGCTGCGGGAATACATCCCCTCGGCCCGGCGGCCGGCCTTCACGCGGTTCAACGTGTTTCTGCGCGACAAGTTCGAATGCCAGTATTGCGGCGATGATTTCCCGGCGCAGGATTTGACCTTCGACCACGTCATCCCACGCAGCCGGGGTGGGCGGACGAGCTGGGTGAACGTGGTCGCGGCCTGCGGGCCGTGCAATCTGCGGAAAGGGAGCAAGCTGCCGCGGGAATGCCACATGCTGCCGCGCAAGGAGCCGCGCGCGCCGACGAGCTGGGAATTGCAGGATAATGGCCGGGCCTTTCCGCCGAACCACCTGCATGAAAGCTGGCGCGACTATCTCTATTGGGACAGCGAGCTGGAGCAGGGCTGATTGACGCGGCGCCCCCGCGCCGCCAATCAGCGGCCAGGAGACCCCACGCCCATGACCCTGCAAACCGAAATCGAGGCCCTTTGGGCCGCCCGCGACACCATCAATTCCGGCACCCAAGGCCCGGCCCGCGACGCCGTTGAGGCCGCGCTGGAACTGCTCGACCGGGGCGAGGCCAGGGTGGCCGAGCCCGGCGAGAATGGCTGGCACGTCAACCAATGGCTGAAGCAGGCCGTCCTGCTCTCCTTCCGCCTGACCGACAGCGCGCCGATGGACACCGCCGCCGGCGCCTTCGACAAGGTGCCGCTGAAATGGACGGGCTGGGGCGAAAACCGCTGGAAAGAGGCCGGCTTCCGCGCCGTGCCCGGCGCCGTGGTGCGCCGCTCCGCCTTCATCGCGCCGAACGTCGTGCTGATGCCCAGCTTCGTCAATCTCGGCGCCTATGTCGGCCAGAACACCATGGTGGACACCTGGGCCACCGTCGGCTCCTGCGCGCAGATCGGCAAGAACGTGCACCTCTCCGGCGGCGTGGGCATCGGCGGCGTGCTGGAACCGCTGCAGGCGAACCCGGTCGTCATCGAGGATGACTGCTTCATCGGCGCGCGCAGCGAGGTCGTCGAGGGCGTGATCGTGGAGCGCGGCTCGGTGCTCTCCATGGGCGTGTTCATCTCGGCCACCACCAAAATCATCGACCGCGCCACCGGAGAAATCTTCGTCGGCCGCGTGCCGGCCTATTCCGTGGTGGTGCCGGGCAACCTGCCAGGGCGGCCGTTGCCCGATGGCTCGCCGGGCCCCAGCCTCTATTGCGCGGTGATCGTGAAGACGGTGGATGCGCAGACCCGGGCGAAGACCAGCATCAACGACCTGCTGCGCGACTGATGCCCGTCATCAACCTGCAGATCACCCGCGGCGCCACGCGGGAGCAGAAGGCGGAGATCATCAACGATTTCACCGCCACCCTGGCGCGCGTGCTGGGCAAGAAGCCCGAGCACACGCATATCATCATCCAGGAGATCGACGAGCAGGATTGGGGTTTCGCCGGCATGCCGACGGATGAGTGGCGACGCGCGCATGCCGGGGGCTGACCCCGTCGCCCTGGCGCAGGCGCTGATCCGCTGCGCCAGCGTCACCCCCGCCGATGACGGCGCGCTCGATGTGGTCCAGCGCGCCCTGGAAGCCCGCGGCTTCACTTGCTGGCGCCTTCCCTTCAACGAGGTCGACAACCTCTTCGCCCGCCGCGGCACCACCGCGCCGCATCTCTGCTTCGCTGGCCATACCGATGTGGTGCCCCCGGGTGCCGCCGCCTGGTCCCACCCGCCCTTCGCCGCCGAGATCCAAGACGGCATCCTCTACGGCCGCGGCGCGCAGGATATGAAAGGCGCCATCGCCGCCTTCATCGCAGCCATCCCCGACAGCAATCCGGGCTCCCTCTCCCTACTCATCACCGGCGATGAGGAGGGGCCGAGCGTGGACGGCACGAAGCGCGTGCTGGAGTGGATGGAGGCGAAGGGCCACATCCCCGACATCTGCGTGGTGGGCGAGCCGACCTCGAAGGTCGTGCTGGGTGACACGATAAAGATCGGCCGGCGCGGCAGCATGAATGCCTGGATCACCGTGCATGGCCGGCAGGGCCACAGCGCCTACCCCCAAAAAGCCGACAACCCCGTGCACCGGCTGCTGGCCGCGCTGGCTGAACTCACCGCCACCCCGCTCGACGACGGCAGCGAATGGTTCGAGGCCAGCACCCTGCAGGTCACCGGCATCCAGGTCGACAACGCGGCGACCAACGTCATCCCGGCCGAGGCCCGGGCCTTCCTCAACATCCGCTTCAACGAGCGGCACCATTCCGCCGCGCTGACCGAACACCTCCGCGCGGTGCTGACCCGGCACGCGCCGCAACACGAACTGCGCGTGGTGGTCAGCGGCGAGAGTTTCCTGACCCAGCCCGGCCCCTTCGTGGATGCCCTGGTGCGCGCAACCCGGGCCACCACCGGCGTCACGCCGAAGCTGGACACCGGCGGCGGAACCTCCGACGCTCGCTTCATCACCCGTCTCTGCCCGGTGGCCGAACTGGGCGGGGTGGGCAGCACCATGCATCAGGTGGATGAACGCGTGCCGCTGGCGGAATTGCACGCCCTCACCACACTCTATGCCGGGATCATCAAGGAGCTCCTCGCCTGACCGCCACACCCGACACCACGCGCAGCATCGCCATCGGCCTCGAAGGCGGGCTGATGCTGGCGCGCGGCAAGCCGGCGGGGATGTATTTCTTCGACGGCTCGCCGACCGAGACCATGCGCAGCTTCTGGGCCGGCGCGATCTGCTGGCCGATGTTTTTCGCCCTAGGCCTGATCACCGGGGTGAATGAGGGGCCGGGCGAGTGGCTGGTCGAGGCGGTGGGTTTTGTCGTGGGCTGGGTGGGCTTCGCGCTGGCCTCGCAGATGATGGCGAAGCTGGCGGGACGAGAGGCCGCATGGCCGAAATTCATCGCCGCCTGGAACTGGTCGAACATCCCGCAATACGCGGCGCTGGTGCTGCTCTCCGCACCGGGCGTGCTGCTGCCCAATGGCTTCGGCCAGGTGCTCGCGCTGGTGGCGGTGGGCTACGCGCTGTGGCTGGAATGGTTCGTGACCAAGAATGCGCTGGGCATTCCGGGGGCGAGTGCGGTGATGTTCGTGCTGCTCGATGTCGCGATCGGGCTGTTCGTGCAGGGGATTGTCGGCCGGCTGACCATGTAGGGCCGGCTATACCCAATCCGGCGGCGCGTCGTAGCGCACCCACAGGAAGCAGAGCCCATCGGGCGGCGCGGTCTGGCCGGCCTGGGCACGGTCGCGGCTGTCGAGCACGGCGCGCGGCCACTCCACCGGGCGGCGGCCCTTTCCCACCTCGGCCAGGGTGCCGGCCAGGTTGCGGATCTGGTGGTGCAGGAAGCTGCGCGCCTCGGCCTCGATGATGATCTCCTCGCCCTCGCGCCGGACCTCCAGCCTTTCCATCGTGCGCACCGGCGAGGCGGCCTGGCAGCTCGCCGCCCGATAGGCGGAGAAGTCATGCCGCCCCAGCAGGCCCGTGGCCGCGCATTGCATGGCCATGGCATCCAGGGCGTGCGGGATATGCCAGACGCGGCCGGCATCCAGCGCCGGCCGGCTGGAGCGGTTGAGGATGCGATAGCGATAGCCCCGCTGCGTGGCGGAAAACCGGGGTGACCAGCCCGCCGGCGCCATCGCCGCCGCCCGCACCACCACAGGCCAGGGCTTGAGATGGAAATTCAGCGCCATGCGCACCTTGTCCGGCGTCAGCTCGGCCGCGAGGGTGATCTCCGCCACCTGGCCCAGCGCATGCACGCCGGAATCGGTGCGGCCGGCGGCGACCGCGACGGCATTCTCGCCGCCATTGAGCGGCCGCGCATGCTCCTCCAGCACCTGCTGCACCGAGGGGCCATTGGCCTGGCGCTGCCAGCCCTGGAAGGCCGCGCCGTCATATTCCAGCATAAGGGCGTAGCGCGGCATCAGAGGCGTTCCGGCAGCGCCGCGCCACGCAGGAAATCGGCCGCCGGTATGGCGGCGCGGCCGGGGCGCTGCAGGCGGAGCAGGCGCAGCGCACCCTCGCCACAGGCGATCAGCCCGGGCGCCAACTGCTGGCCGGGCAGACCGGTGCCGGGCTCCGCCAGGGCGTCCAGCACGCGGATGTTCTCAGCACCCAGCGGAAAATAGGCGCCGGGCCAGGGGTTCATCGCCCGCACCCGGCGTTCGAGCGCCAATGCGGGCTTGCGCCAATCCAGCAGCCCATCGGCTTTGCTCAGCTTGGGGGCATAGCTCATGCCCTCCTCCGGCTGCGGGGTTCCAGGTGGCTGTTCCGCCAGCGCGCGCAGAATGAGGCGCCCGCCCATGACGCTCAGCGCGTCATGCAGCTCAGGCGTGGTGATGCGGGGGGGCAGGGGCATGGCCTCGCGCAGCAGCATGGGGCCGGTGTCCAGCCCTTCCTCCATGCGCATGATGGTGATGCCGCTTTCGACGTCACCCGCCAGCACGGCGGCGTGGATGGGTGCTGCGCCGCGCCAGCGCGGCAGCAGCGAGGCATGGATGTTGATGCAGCCCAGGCGCGGTGCCGCCAGCATCGCCGGCGGCAGGATCAGGCCATAGGCCGCCACCACAGCGACATCGGCGGCCAGCGCGGCGAAGGCGGCATGCTCGGCCGCATCGCGCCGCACCCGGGCGGGCGTGCGGACCGGCAGACCCAGTTCGAGCGCGGCGAGGTGCACCGGACATGGCGTCTCCTTCTGCCCCCGGTTCGCCGGCTTGGGCGGCTGGGCATAGACGCAGACCACCTCATGCGCGGCATGCAGCGCGCGAAGGGCGGGGACGGAGAATTCGGGACTGCCCATGAAAATGACGCGCATGGCAGGGCTATCAGCCTACTCGCCGATATTGAGCAAGGCCCCCCGCACGCGCGCGGACTGAAACTGCCGCATGAACAGCGCCCACATCGCCGCCAGCCACACCGCATTGAGCGCGAAGGCCGCCAGCATGTGGCCGGCGGCGAAGCGGTGCTCGATCAGCGCCGCCCGCATGCCCTCGAAGACATGCGCCGCCGGCAGGGCCAGGGCGAATGGCTGCAGCCAGCCCGGCAGCACACTCACGGGGTAGAACACCGCGGCGAACGGCGTGATGCCGAAGAGCACCGACCAGGCCAGCGCCTCCGCCCCCGCGCCATAGCGCAGGATGAGCGAGGTGACGCCCAGCGCCACCGCCCAGCCCATGATGATCAGGGCCGCGAAAAACCCCACCAGCGCCGGCCCCAGGGTCAGGATATTGAAGGCATAGAGCAGCCAGGCCAGGATCATGGCCGGCACCACGCCCACCGCGGCGCGCAGCACGCTCATCACCATCAGCCCTGCCACCAGCTCATGCGGCCGCAGCGGCGACACAAAGATATGGCCGAGGTTGCGTGACCAGATTTCTTCCAGGAAGGAGATGGAAAAACCCATCTGGCTGCGCAAGGCCGCCTCCCACAGCAGCACGCCGCCCAACAGGATGCCGGCCCCCACGCTGGCGACATTGTTCTGCACGCCGGCGAGATAGGCGGTGATGAAGCCCCAGACCACCATTTGCAGGATGGGCCAGTACATCAGCTCGATCACCCGCGGTGGCGAGCGGCGATAGAGCGCGAGGTGCCGGTACACCAGGCCCCAGATCCGGCGCAGCGCCAGGCTCATGCCGCGACGGTGCCGCGGGCGATGTCGAGAAAGACCTGTTCCAGATCATCGCGGCCGAAGCGGGCGATGAGCTCGGAGGGCGAACCGCGATCCACCACCTGACCCTTTTTCAGCATCAGCACCTGGCCGCAAAGCCGTTCCACCTCGGCCATGTTGTGGCTGGCGAGCAGAATGGCGCAGCCGGATTGGGCCTGGTAGCGCTCCAGCCATGTCCGCACCCAATCGCCCGTGTCGGGGTCGAGGCTGGCGGTGGGCTCGTCGAGCAGCAGAAGCGCCGGTCGGTTGATCAGCGCCTTGGCCAGCGCGACGCGGGTTTTTTGCCCCGCCGAAAGCTCGCCGGCCGGACGGTCGATGAAATCGGTGAGTTGCAGGCTTTCCGCCAGCTCGGCGATGCGCAGGCTGGTCTTGGGCACGTTGTAGAGATGGGCGTAGATGCGAAGGTTCTCCGCCACGCTGAGGCGATGCGGCAGGGCGATGTAGGGGGAGGAGAAATTCATCCCCGCCAGGGCGGCAAAACGGTCCGTCGCCATGTCATGGCCAAGCGCCACGATCCGCCCTTCGGTCGGCACCAGCAGCCCCAGCAGCATGGCGATCGTCGTGGTCTTGCCGGCGCCATTGCCGCCCAGCAGGCCCCATGTCTCGCCGCGCGGCAGCGAAAAATCCAACCCATCCACCGCGAAGGGCGCATCGGCGCGGTAGCGCTTGCGCAGACCCTCGACATGCAGGGCCGGCGCCAAGCCGCTCAGCCCTTCTCGCCGATCATATGACCGAAACGCTCGGCCTTGGTGGCGAGGTAGCCGTCATTGACGCCATTGCCCTCGAATTCATGCGACACACGGCCGGCCACCTCGATCCCGCAGGCCGCCAACGAGGCCAGCTTGTCGGGATTGTTGGTCAGCAGACGTACCCGGCCGATATCGAGCTGGCGCAGCATTTCGGCCGCCACCAGGAAATTCCGCTCATCGGCGCCATAGCCCAGCGCGCGATTGGCATCGAGCGTGTCCAGGCCCTGGTCCTGCAGCGAATAGGCGCGCAGCTTGTTCACGAGGCCAATGCCGCGGCCCTCCTGGGCGAGATAGAGCAGCACACCATGGCCATGCTCGGCCATCTTCTGCAGCGCCCCGCGCAGCTGTGGGCCACAATCGCAGCGCAGCGAGCCCAGCAGGTCGCCGGTGAAGCATTCGCTGTGGATGCGCGCCAGCGGTGTGCCGCCACCGGCGGCGAAGCCCACCGGGTCGCCCACCAGGATGGCGAGGTGTTCGATGCCGCCGTCAGCGGCGCGGAAGGCGACGATGCGCGCCTCGGGCACGTGTTCGAGCGGGACGCGCGCCTCGGCGACTGGGTGAAGGCTGGTGGCGGCCGAGGGCGGATAGGCCGCGATATCGGCCGCGGCGACGCTGGCCAGCCCCTGATTGCGCGCGCAAAAACCCTCGCGCGCCGGGGCCGCGACCAGGGCAGGCAGCAGGCGGCCGAGCTTGGCCAGGGCGAGGGCCAGGGCGGCCAGGGCCGGCACCGCCACGCGTTCGGGCTGTTCGGGCAGCAGCAATTCGGCCGTTGGGTCGGCCAGGCCACGCAGGCGCTCGGGCGCCATCAGCGCCTCGGGCAGGCTGATGGCGGCGACACCGGCCTCGGGGGCGCTCAGCGGCACGGGGCGGGAGAGCACGGCGGCCGCGCGCACCGGCGCCAGCAGCATCACCGGCATGGCCAGCGCCACGGCGCTGAGTTCACGCAGGCCCTCGGCGCTCACCGTCTCGGCCGCGGCGACGACCAACGCGCCATCGGGGCCGCTGATTAGCACCGGCGTGCCGCGACGCAGATCCGCCAAGGCCCGATGGACGGCGCGCATGGCGAGCACCTCTGGCCCAGGGGCCGAGGCGAGGGCGCGGCTGTCTGGCAGGCTGGCAGCGGGGAGAATCATGCTGGCATTTTCCATCGTGGGTAGGACTCAACGCCTCAAATGTGGCGTGGGCAGGGCTCGAACGCATGTGGGGTGCTTCACGTTTCCGTCCATGGCCCAGCAAGGTTACGGCACAACCAAAAATTTGGATGCACGAATCGCTTACCTTCTTTGCCAAGATAGGTGCTAAGTCCGTGAGCGTAAGCCCGAACCCCGCCAGATCGCGGGGCGCACGGCGTGACCGAGAACCTGCAAAGAGGTGTTCGCATGGCCAGTCCCCGGCCCGTCCTGATCATTGATGACGATGCGGCGGTGCGCGATACGCTGCTCGACCAGCTTGCGATCGACGGGGAATTCACCCCTTTCGCCGTCGAGAGCGCCGCCGCGGCGGATATTCTGCTGGAGCGGGAAGATGCCCGCTTCGACGCCATCCTGCTGGATATCGGCCTGCCGGATGGTGATGGCAGGGAATACTGCGCCAAACTGCGCAAATCCGGTGTCTCGGTGCCCATCATCATGCTCACCGGTGCGGATGCCGAGCAGGATGTGGTGCGCGGCCTGGACAGCGGGGCGAACGACTATATCGCCAAGCCCTTCCGCCTCAATGAGCTGCTGGCCCGGCTGCGAGCCCAGTTGCGGGTCTTCGACAGCTCCGAACACGCAGTGTTTACCGTGGGCCCCTATCTGTTCCGACCGGCGTCGAAGCAGCTCGTGGAAAACGGTCGGAGCAGGAAAATTCGCCTAACCGAAAAAGAGGCGGCGATCCTGAAGTTCCTTTACCGCGCGGCCGGCAAGCCGGTGCCGCGGCAGACGTTGCTCAACGAGGTCTGGGGCTACAACAGCGCGGTCACCACCCACACGCTGGAAACCCATATCTATCGCCTGCGGCAAAAGATCGAACCCGACCCCAGTGACACCCGCCTGCTGCTCACCGAAGGCGGTGGCTACCGGTTGGATGCCCGGGTGACCGAACCGGTCTGAGGACGGCCCCTCAACGCAGCAGGACCGGCAGCATGGCATCCAGCCGCAGCCGGCCCTCGTCGGTGGCGCGCAGCCGGGGGCCGCGCCACTCCAGGTAGCCCTCGTCGATGCAGGCCGCGAGCATGGCCGCATCCACCGTGGCGGCGAATGGCAGGGAGGCGCGGGCGGCGATCCGGTCCGGGTCCACGCCCTCATCCAGCCGCAGGCCCATCAGCAGCGCCTCGCGCCCCCGGTCCTGTGCGGAAAGGGCCTGCTCATCGGTGCCGCCATGGCCGTGGCGCTCGACCCGGGCGGCCCATTCCTCGGGGCCGCGGTGGCGACGGGTGGCGAGCATCACCTCCCCCAGCAACAGCCGCTGATGTGCGCCGGGGCCGATACCGAGATAGTCGCCATAGCGCCAATAGGCCAGGTTGTGCCGGCTCTCGGCCCCCGCCTGGGCATAGTTCGAGACCTCATAGGGGGCGAGGCCGAAACGCGCGGCTTCCTCGGCGGTGGCGAAGTAGAGGCGTGCGGCCTCATCGCCTTCGGGGAGCGAGAAGGCACCACGGGCGTGTTCGGTGGCGAAGCGCGTGCCCGGCTCGATGGTGAGCTGGTAGAGTGAGAGGTGATCGGCGGCGAGCGCCAGCGCCTGGCGCAGTTCGGAACGCCAGGCGGCCTCGCCCTGGCCTGGCCTGGCGTAGATCATGTCGAAGGAGACGCGGGGAAAGGTCTTTCGCGCCAGTTCCAGGGCCGCGACGGCCTCGCCCGCATCATGGCGGCGGCCGAGGAAGCGCAACGCGTCCTCGCTGAGCGCCTGGACGCCGAGGGAGATGCGGTTCACGCCAGCCTCGCGGAAAGCGCGGAGCTTGCCGAGTTCCACACTGGTCGGGTTGGCTTCGAGGGTGATCTCAATATCCGGCGTGGCGTCGAACAGCGCCAGCGCGTCCTCGATCAACGCAGCCACCGTCGCGGGCAGCATCAGGCTGGGCGTGCCGCCGCCGAAGAAGATCGAGGCCAGTGGCCGGCGGCCCCCATCTCCGCGCGCCTGAGGCGCGACACGCGCCGCCTCATGCGCCAATTCGGCCCGCAGCGCGGCGGCGAAGCGCGCGTGGTCCACGCCCGCCTCCCGGACATGGCTGTTGAAGTCGCAATACGGGCATTTCGAGGCGCAGAACGGCCAGTGGATATAAAGGGCGATGGGTTCGGTCACCCCGCCCATATGGACCGTGGCACCGCCCCGCGCCACCGGCCCTGGGTCAACCCATCCGCGCGATCTCCCTGATCTTCAGCGCGATCTCCTCGGGCGACAGGATGAAGTCGATGCAGCCGGTGTCGATCGCGCTCTCCGGCATGTCCGGCTGGGTGGCGGTTTCCGGCTTCTGGGCGATGGTGATCCCGCCGATGTCCTGGATGCCGCACAGCGCCGCGGCGCCGTCGCCATCATAGCCGGAGACGATCACCGCCACGATCCGCCCCTGCCAGTTCGCGGTCAGCGAGCGCAGGAACACGGTGATGACATCCGGCCAGCCATGCGGCTTGGAAATCGGCTTCAGGCGGAAATCGCCATCGAGGACATGGAGGTCGCGCTTCTGAGGGATGATGAAGACGTGGTTGGGCAGGATTTCCAGCCGCTCGGTGATCAGCGCGACCGGCATGTCGGTGTGCTTTGGCAAAAGCTCGTGCAGCAGCGTGGCCACCACGCGCAGGTGGTTCACGATGATGACGGCGACGCCCAGATCGGCCGGCAGGCATCGCAGCAGCCGGACATAGGCGTCCAGCCCGCCGGCCGAGCCGCCGACGCAGATGATGGGGAATGTCTTGTCCGGCGGCCTGGCTGACACGGGCTATCCTTGGCGCTGCAACGCTAGGCCATGCTGCGTTCACATGCGTTCACTGCGCATGCCCTGGCCGTTGCTGAGAGATGACAGGCTGCGGAAATTCGTCTTCCCAAATTGGTTGTGAGGTGATTCGCTTCTGACTTGGTCTGGAGGTGTTTTGATGCGTGGTGCGGATCGTCAGACGGGAGCGATGTTCAGTTATCTGAGCCCGGAGGCGATGGTGCCTGCGGGGCACCCGTTGCGGTTGATCCGTCCGATCGTGAACGCCGCGCTGGAGCGTCTGTCGAGCGATTTCGACAAGCTCTACGCGTCGGGTGGGCGCGATTCGATCGCGCCTGAGAAGCTGCTGCGTGCGCTGCTGCTACAGGCGTTCTTCTCGGTGCGTTCGGAGCGGCAACTGATGGAACAGGTCACCTACAATATGTTGTTCCGCTGGTTTGTCGGGCTTTCGATGGACGCGGCTGTCTGGGACGTGACGGTGTTCACCAAGAACCGCGAGCGGCTGGTACGGGGCGACATCGCGGCCAAGTTTTTCCAGGCGGTGCTGGCGGCGCCCGAGGTTGCGCCGTTGCTGTCATCGGAACATTTCTCGGTGGATGGCACGCTGCTGGACGCCTGGGCCTCGATGAAGAGCTTTCGGCCGAAGGATGGCAGTGGCGAGCCGCCGGGGGCGGGGCGCAACGGCGAGCGTGATTTTCACGGCGAGAAGCGGAGCAATGAGACGCACGCTTCGACCACCGATCCGGATGCGCGTCTGGCGCGCAAGTCGAACGGGCAGTCGGCGCGGCTGTGCTACGCGGGGCATGTGGTGATGGAGAACCGGAACGGTCTGGTGGTGGGCGAGGCGACGACCTTGGCCACCGGCACAGCGGAGCGCGACGCTGGGAAGGCGATGATGGCGCCGCTGGCCAAGCCTGGGCGCACCACGCTGGGCGCCGACAAGAACTACGACACGCAGGGGTTTGTCGCGGCGATGCGCGAGATCGGCGTGACGCCGCATGTGGCGCAGCACAAGAACGGCCGGAGTTCGGCGATTGATGGCCGAACCACGCGGCATGCGGGCTATGCGGTCAGCCAGGTGATCCGCAAGCGGATCGAGGAAGTGTTCGGCTGGGGCAAGGAGGTGGCGGGGTTGCGCCGGATGCGGCTGCGCGGGCTGCCGCGGGTCAGCTGGGCGTTCACGCTGCGCGTTACGGCCTACAACTTGGTGCGATTGCCCAAGCTGGTGGGGGCCGCGGCATGACGACGCCCGAGATCTGGCCGCTGCGGATAAAAATCGCCGGCAAACCGACGAAAATCAGCCAATCCAGCGCGAGACACCCGGCCAGCTGAACACCAGAACGAGGAAATAGGCCAGTCTCAAGACGAATTTCCGCAGCCTGCTA
>LNFM01007769.1_pt1 | contig 20320 bp, 22 predicted proteins | sample 596031 | NCBI WGS metagenome assembly LNFM01 (sample SAMN04254537, study PRJNA301005) | activated carbon metagenome | isolation source: dual media filters at the Ann Arbor, Michigan drinking water treatment plant | place: USA: Ann Arbor | reverse complement strand
CATGAGCGACATCCTCGTCCACACCGAAGCCGGCGTCTGCACCCTCACGTTCAACCGCCCCGACAAGAAGAACTCCATCACCGCCGCCATGTACAGCGCCATGGCCGACGCGTTGCAGGCCGCGCAGGACGACGCCCAAGTGCGCTGCGTCGTGTTCCAGGGCAACGAGGCCATCTTCTCCGCCGGTAACGACATCGCCGATTTCCTGAACAACCCGCCCGCCACCACCGACTCGCCCGTGTTCCGCTTCCTGCGCGGTCTTGCGCAGTTTCCCAAGCCGCTGATCGCCGCGGTGTGCGGCCCGGCCGTGGGCATCGGCACCACGCTGCTGTTCCACTGCGACCTGGTCTACGCCGGCGACAACGCCGCCTTTTCCATGCCCTTCGTCAACCTCGGCCTGTGCCCCGAGGCCGCGAGCAGCCTGCTGGTGCCGCAGATGCTGGGCTACCACCGCGCCGCCGAAGCCTTGTTGCTGGGCGAACCCTTCATGGCCGAGGCTGCACTGGAAGTGGGCCTGGTCAACCGCGTGCTGCCGCCACTGGAAGTGGCCGGCTACGCCCAGACCGTGGCCCGCAAGATGGCCGCCAAACCCATCAGCTCGCTCATCGAGACCAAGCGCCTGATGAAACAGGGCCAGCTCAAGCAGGTCATGGCCGTGATGGCCGAAGAAGGCGTGAGCTTCGGTCGCATGCTCGGCGAGCCGGCGGCCAAGGAGGCCTTCGGTGCATTCATGGAACGCCGCAAGCCGGATTTTTCGAAGGTGTGATGGGCACCCCATGACCGACCCCACCGAACAAGCCAAGACCCATTTCTTCGACGGCAACGCGCTCTTTGAGGCCGGCCAGCTTGAAGACGCCGCCGTGCAGTTCCAGGCCGCGTTGGCCCTGGTGCCGGGACGTCCTTCGGTGCTGGCCAACCTGGGCGTGACGCTGTGCCGGCTCGGTCGGTGGCCGGACGCCGTGAGCGCGCTCACGCAGGCCACGAAGGCCGATCCCTCACACCGCGACGCGTGGGTCGCGCTGGGTCTTTCACACGAAGCGCTGTCGCATTGGAACGAGGCGGCGCACGCGCTGCACCAAGGCATTCGTCTGGGCGCGAACACCGGGCAGCTGTGGTTGTCGCTGGCCCTGTGCCACATGCGCCTGCAGCAGCCGGCCGAGACGCTGCATGCGCTCGACCAGGCCCTTGCGGTGGCGCCCACGCTGGCCGAAGCGTGGAGCCAGCGTGGCAGCCTGCTGCGCGACACCGGGCGCTTCGCCGAAGCCGCGCGCTGTTACGAGCAGGCGCTGGCCCACGGTGGCGATGAAACGCTCAACCGCTTCTATTTGTCGTCGGTGCAGGGTGGCGCGGCGCCTGCCCATCCGCCATCCCTGTACGTGGAAGCCCTGTTCGATGAGTACGCCGACGAGTTTCAGGCGCACCTGGTCGAGCAGCTGAACTACCAGGCGCACACCACCCTGCTCGCACCGCTGCGCGCCGGTGGTCAGCGTTTCGAGCACGTGCTCGATCTGGGCTGTGGCACCGGCCTGTGTGGCCGGCTCATCCAGGCGCAGGCCGGCGCGGTGGACGGGGTGGACCTGTCGTCCGCCATGGTGGCGCAGGCCCGGGCCAGCGGTGCTTACCGGCGCGTGGTGCACGGCGATCTGCTGGCCTTCTTGCGCGAGAGCACCGAGCCGGTGGATCTCGTGATGGCGGCCGACGTGTTCATCTACGTGGGCGCGCTCGACGCGGTGTTCGAAGCGGTGCGCGAACGCCTGCAGCCCGGTGCGTGTTTTGCGTTTTCGGTGGAGTTAGCCACCGACGGCAGCGAACTCAAACTCCTGCCCAGCCTGCGCTACGCCCACTCACCGGCCTACATCGATCGGCTCGCCACCCTCAACGGCTTTCGCGTGCGCCAGAGCTGGCAGGCCCCGCTGCGCGAAGACCAGAAAAAGCCGGTGATGGGGCTGTATGTGCTGCTGGAGCCGGTGGCCAGCGCCTGACCGCACTTGGGGCTCAAACCACCTTCGCCGGGCTGTACCTGAACGTCGCCCGGATCACGCCGTGGTCGCCGGTGCCCAGGGCTTTGTGGTCTTCGAAGTTCAGGCTTCTTGCTGTTGTCGTAGAACTCCTGGCTGACCAGGATGTGGTCGAGCGACTCGCGGATGTCCTGGTGCACGTGGGTGTAGTACACGTCGCGTGTGTCGCGGTATTCCTGCAGGGTCTGTGCGGTGTACAGCGAGGTGTCGCCACCACCCTTGCTTTCCCCCACCAGATACCGAGGCTGCTCGGTGAGGATGTTGGCGGTGTTGCTGTGCTGGCCGTCGTTGATGTCGCCGAGCACGATCACCGGGGTGTCGTTCTCTTTCATCTGTTCAGACAGCAGAAAGCGCAGTGCCGTGGCCTCGGCCGTGCGGCGGATGGTGGAGAGGGCCGAACCCAGGCCGGTGGCGTGTTTGCCGTAGAGCGCCTTGTCGGCCTTGAACCACTTCTCGTTGAAGACCTGGGTCGGGCCTTTGGACTTGAAGTGGCACACGTACACATGCACCTCAGGGCCGGGGCTGCGCGGCTGGATGGTGAAGTGCAGCACCGGCCGGGAGTAGCCCTGGATGTTCACGCTGATGCTCGGCGTTTGAGGGTCGTCGCCGGTGGAGCGCAGCACGAAGCCGGGCGGAAACTTCGTGATCCACTCCGGCTGGCCGGTGAGCAGGCCCTTGCGCACGAGGGCCCCGCAGTCGATGCGTTTGCCGTTGGAGTTGGGTGGTGCGAGCAGGTCGTAGCTGTCGGCTACTCCGGCCGAGGTGAGCGCACGCTGCACCGACACCGGGTTCCACATCTCCTGCAGGCCGAACACATCGGCGTCGAGTGACTGGAGCTGATGCGCGGTCCAGCCGATCTTGCGGTCGTACTCGGCCTGGGTCCAACCCGTCTGGTCGGTGTACATCGGCAGGCCTGGCTCGTTCAGGTTGTACACTCCTCAGGATGGTGATCTCCACTGTGCACCGGCTGTGTGACAACGCCACCCCCCGGATGGGGGAAAGCGCCCGGCGGCTCAGGCGCTGCGCCGTGCCACCCAGTAGGCCGCGCCCTCGGCGCCGTAGCGCTCGGCGTGCGGCACGTGCGCGTCCAGCTCGAAGGTGTCGCCGGCGAGCAGGTGGCGCGTGTGCTCGCCCACCGTGAGCCACATCTCGCCGCGCGCCACCAGCGCGCTGGCGGCGAACGGGTGGGTGTGGGTATCGAGCACGGTGAGCGGTGTCCACTCGCGCTCCAGCACCTCGTCAAAGCCCTCGGTGAGGCGTTGCTGGCGGAAGGCTTCGAAGGTGGTGGTGTTCATGGGCCGGATTTTCCGCAACGCGGGCACGAGGTCAAGCCAATGGGCGACGCCGCGCCCTCAGATGAGGCGGGCGAGTTTCACCGCCTGGGCCGACCCGCTGCCCACCAGGGCGCACCAGGCCCGCAGCAAGGCCCCGGGCGGGCGGGTCTGCAGGGCCTGGGCCTCGTTGCGGTGCGCCACCTCGTCGGCCTGGCATTCCACCAGCAGGGCGCGCAGGTGCTCCACACCAGCGCGGCCTTCGATACGGTCGATCTGTTGCTGGTAGTGGTGATCCACGAAGGTTTCCACCGAAGCGATGGTGGCGTGCACTGCCCTTGGCCCCGCCAGCGCGGGCAAGGCCCCGGTGAGGAAACCCGCCACCCGCCAGGCCGGCAGCAGCCAACTGCGCCGCGCCCAGGGCAACACCTCGCACACGCGCCGCAGGTGGTCTTGTTCGGTGGCGTCACCAGCGCGATGCCGCGGTAGATCCACACCGCGCCGGTTTCGCCCGCGTGGTCCGACCGCAGCTCGGCCAGCATGTCGTCGGGCACGGCCGGCGCATCGAGCCCGCGCGCCACCCGCTGCATGACCGGGCGCACGCGCAGAAAACCCACGTAGGCGCGCTCCATCAGCCAGGGCACACCCGGCACACGGCCCAGGAAGGCCAGCCAGCGCCAGCCCGGCAGCCGCGCCCACAAGGCCAGAAACGCCTCGGCACCGCTGAGCAGGCGGCCGTCTTCGCGCTGCACATGAAAACGCGCCAGCAAGGTGCTGCGCTCATCGGGGAGCGCCGTGCCGGGGGCGCTCACGTCGACCCAGCGCACCGGCTCGCGCGCCGCCAGGCCCTGGTAGACGGCGATCTCGCGGCGGCACAGCGGGCAGTCGCCGTCGTACAGCACGGTCATGCAGCTCTGGGCGGGGGTGGTGTCGGTCATGGCGGTCATCGTATCGACGCCGGCACGGTGCTGCAGCGCCGTGCGCCAAGACCCCAATGAAGGTGTCCAAGAAACCCCGCGCTGTGTAGGATGTTTGGCCTGCTGCCCACCCTGCCTGGAGACCCCCATGTCCTACATGCTGTTGATCATCGAACCCACCACGCAGCGCGCCACGCGCACCGAAGCCGAGGGCCGCGAGGTGTACGGCCGCATGCAGCGTTTTGGCGAAGCCCTGCAGGCGCAGGGCAAGCTCAAGGCGTCCGAGTCGCTGGCATCCCAGGCCAGTGCGGTGCGTGTGTCCACCGCCGCAGGGCAGGCCAAGGTGGTGGATGGCCCGTTTGCCGAGGCCAAGGAAATGGTGGGGGGCTTCTTTCTGCTGGATTGCGAGAGCCTCGATGAGGCCGTGGCCATTGCCCACGAATGCCCGGCGGCCGAGTGGGCCACAGTGGAAGTGCGGGCGCTGGCGCCTTGTTACGAATGAGCGTGTCGAAAACGTCGCTGCTGCTTCGTCGTACCGGTTGAGATCCCACAACCGACCCAGTGACACCAGGAGAAACCCATGCGATTCATGATCATCGTCAAGTCCTGCGACGAATTTGAAGCCGAGACCACACCCGCACCCGACGAGGCGCTCATGGCCGAGATGGTCCGCTTCCACGAGGAGCTGGCCCAGGCCGGCGTGTTGCTCGATGGTTCGGGCCTGCACCCCAGCCGCCAGGGCTGGCGCGTGCACCATGGGGCCGACGGCAGCCAGCGCATCGTCGACGGCCCGTTTGCCGAAGCCAAGGAGCTCATCGCCGGTTACACCCTCATCCAGGTGCGCTCGCGCGAAGAAGCCGTGGAGTGGAGCCGCCGTTTCCCCAACCCGGCCGGTCGGGGCAAGGATGCCGTGGTCGAGCTGCGCCAGCTCTACGAACTGGACGACTTCCCGCCCAGCCAGCCGCTGGAGGACTTCAAGAAGCTCGACGCCATGCAGAATCCCAAATCCTGAGGAGCCCGACATGTCAGCCCAACATTTCGACATCCTCATCCAGGCGCCACGCGAGCACGTGTGGACCACCATGCTGCAGTCGCCAACCTACGAGCAATGGACCAGCGCCTTTTGCGAAGGTTCGCGGTTTGAAGGCTCGTGGGAAGCCGGGCAAACCATCCGCTTTTTCGGACCGGACGGCAACGGCATGGTGTCCGAGATTGCCGAACACCGGCCCGCCGAATTCGTGTCGATCCGCCACCTGGGCTTCATTGAAAACGGCAAGGAAGACACCACCAGCGACGCGGTGCGCGCCTGGGCACCCTGCTTTGAGAACTACAGCTTCAGCGACGAGAGCGGCGGCACCCGCCTGCGCGTCGCCCTGGATGCGTTTGGTGGCTACGAGGACATGATGGGCAAGCTCTGGCCGCCGGCCCTGAACCAGCTCAAGCGCCTGTGCGAAGACACCCACTGAGACAACGACTGGAGAACCCGATGCTGCGCGAAATCTTCGTCAATCTGCCCGTCAGGGACCTGGCCCGCTCGCAGGCCTTCTTCAAGGCACTGGGCCTGACCTTCAACCCACAGTTCACCAACGAAAAAGGCGCCTGCCTGGAGATCGCGCCCAACATCTACGCCATGCTGCTGGTGGAGCCCTTCTTTCAGGGTTTCACCAAGTTGCCCATCGCCGACGCGAGAAAGACCACCGAGGTTCTGATCGCGCTCTCGTGCGACAGCCGCGCCGAGGTGGGCGAACTCGTGGCCAAGGCCGTGGCCGCCGGCGCCACCACGCCCAACACACCCATGGACCACGGCTTCATGTTTCAGCACGGTTGTGCCGACCTGGATGGTCATCAGTGGGAGGTGTTCTGGATGGATGAGAGCGCCGCGCCTGCGCAAATGTGACCCGACCCGATGCATTCCAGCGTTCACCAGGCCATTGCCACCGTGTGGCGCCTGGAGTCTGCGCGCATCACGGCGCATGTGGCGCGGGTGGTGCGCGATGTGGGGGTGGCTGAAGAAATCGCGCAGGACGCGCTGGTGGCCGCGCTCGAGCACTGGCCGACGCAAGGCGTGCCCGACAACCCCGCCGCCTGGCTCATGACCACCGCCAAGCGCCGTGCGCTGGACCACCTGCGCCACCGCCATATGGCCGAGGCGCGGCATGGCGACATGGCCGCCGACCTCGAAGCCCTGGGCGCCGACCATGTGCCTGATTTTGTGGATGCGCTCGATGAGGCCCGGCAGGACGACATCGGCGACGACCTGTTGCGACTGGTGTTCACTGCCTGCCACCCCGTGCTCTCGGCCGATGCGCGGGTGGCGCTCACGCTCAAGCTGCTGGGTGGTCTCACCACGCACGAAATAGCGCGTGCCTTTCTCGTGCCAGAGGCCACCATTGCCCAGCGCATCGTGCGCGCCAAAAAGACGCTGAGCGAAGCGGGCGTGCCGTTTGAGGTGCCGCGCGGTGAAGCGCTGGGCGAGCGCCTGGCCTCGGTGCTGGAGGTGGTGTACCTCGTGTTCAACGAAGGCTACACCGCCACCAGTGGCGACGACTGGATGCGCCCGACGCTTTGCGACGAGGCCTTGCGACTGGGCCGCATGCTGGCGCAGATGGCGCCGCAGCAGGCCGAGGTGCATGGCCTGCTGGCGCTGATGGAAATCCAGGCTTCACGCACGGCCGCGCGGACCGACGCGCAGGGCCGACCGGTGCTGCTGACCGAGCAGGACCGCAGCCGCTGGGACAGCCTGCTCATTCGCCGCGGGTTGGCCGCGCTGGCACGCGCCGAATCCCTCTCGTCGGCTGCCGGCAACTACCAGCTGCAGGCCGCCATAGCCGCCTGCCATGCCCGCGCGGCACGCGCGCAAGACACCGACTGGCCGCGCATCGCCGCGTTGTATGGCGAGCTGGCAAAAGCCAGCCCCTCGCCAGTGGTCGAACTCAACCGCGCGGTGGCCGTGGCCATGCACGCCGGCCCGGCAGCGGGGCTGCTGATCGTCGACGCCCTGCTGCAGCACAAGGCCCTGCGCGACTACCACTGGTTGCCCAGCGTGCGCGGTGATTTGCTGGCCCGGCTGGGGCGCCGGGACGAGGCCCGTGCCGAGTTCGAGCGTGCCGCCACCCTGACCGACAACGTTCGGGAGCGTACTTTCCTGCTGGAACGCGCCGACAGCGTGCGCTGAACTGAGGTCCTTTGGCCCGGGTAAAAGCCCTCATGGCGCGGTACGCACCGGCCCGCCACACTGAACACAAAAACGAGTGTTCATGGATCCCCACCCCTTCGCTCGCACCGAGGTCGACACGCTCGTCATTGGCGCCGGGCCCGCCGGCCTGGCCACGGCAGCCTGCCTTGCACAGCGCGGCGAGCACGCGCTGGTGATCGACCAGGCCCACGAGCCGGCTTCCAGCTGGCGCCACCACTACGAACGCCTGCACCTGCACACCGTCAAGACGCACTCGGCCTTGCCCGGTCTGCCGTTTCCGGACAGCGCGCCGCGGTATGTGTCCCGCCAGGGCGTGGTGGACTACCTCATGGCTTATGCGCAGCACCACGGCATTTCGCCCGAGCTGGGCCAGTCGGTGGTGGCCATCGAACCCGCCACGCCGGGCAGTGGTGCACGCTGGTTCACGCGCACTGTCGATGGCCGCATCTTTGCCTCCCAACGCGTGGTGGTGGCTACCGGCGCCAACCGCCGCCCGCGTGCGCCCGCGTTGCCCGGGCACAGCGACTTTGGCGGGCGCGTGCTGCACAGCCGCGAGTACCGCAACGCCATGCCGTTTGCCAACCAGCGTGTGCTGGTGGTGGGCATGGGCAACACCGGCGCCGAGATTGCGCTGGACTTGGTGGAGCACGGCGTGCGCGCGGCGCTTTCGGTGCGCTCACCGATCAACATCGTCTACCGCGACGTGCTCGGCCGACCCACCCAGCTCTCCAGCATCCTGCTCAGCAAGCTGCCGCCTGCGTTGGGTGATGCAGCCGCCACGCTGCTGCGTAACCTCAGCGTGGGCGACCTCGGCCGCTACGGCCTGCACACCGCCGGCAAGTCACCGCTGCGCCAGCTGCGCGAGGACGGCAAGACCCCGGTGATCGACGTGGGCACGGTGGCGCGCATCAAGAGCGGTGACATCCAGGTCTACCCCGGCATCCAGACCCTGCTGCACGGCGGCGTGCGCTTCACCGACGGCACCGAGCACCCGTTTGACGCGCTCTTGCTCGCCACCGGTTACGACGCTGCGTTGAACGAACTGTTGCCCACCACACCGCCGCCGCTGGATGCGCGCGGCATGCCCACCGAAGTGGTGGGGCAGGGCGCACTCGCCGGAGTGTATTTCGTGGGCTTCGACGTGCGCCAGCCCGGGGGTCTGTTACGCGCCATTGCGCTGCAGGCGGCGCAGGTGGCAAATTGCATTGCCAGTGAACCCCGGAGCTAACCCCGACCCCGACCAACTTTCCCATAGCAACCATGCCCAGCACCGACACACTTGAGCGTTTCATCACCCTGGTGGAGAGCAACGCGCACGACCAGGCGATTGAAGACTTTTACGCGCCGCACGCCTCCATGCAGGAAAACCAGGCGCCACCGCGCGTGGGCCGCGACCAGTTGCTGGCCCGTGAACGCCAGGTGATGGCGCGCGCCAGCAGCATCGCTTCGCGATGTGCGCGCCCGGTGTTGGTCAACGGCGACCACGTGGTGATCCGCTGGGTGTTCCGCTTTGTCTGGAAGGACGATTCGGTCACCGAGATGGAAGAGCTGGCCTGGCAGCGCTGGGAGGGCGAGCGCATCGTGCAGGAGCAGTTTTTCTACGACCCGGCACAGCGCACGCCCCAGGAACCTCCGGGCGCTGCCGTGTGAAAGCGCCTGAAACGAGCCTCTTGTGTTGAACGTGCGTACGCTTCTGTTGAGGCGACGATGAAGGCAGTCGGCCATCACCGGACATTCATTTTTCAATGTCCAAGGCTTGGAAAAGTGTCTAAAAACGGAGGAAACAATTCCAACGAAAACCTATTGCTGTACATCAGTGCAACCACAAAAGCGCGCCAGCTCGCTGATGGCATCCTGCAGCCGCTGATGAAAAAGTTCGTCAGGTACCCAACCCTGCTCCAGATGCAGGTTATGCACGTGAAGACGAGCTGCGGCCCGGTCTGCCTTGCAGTCGATGCGGCCTACAAAGGCTCCTTGCCACAGAATGGGCAAACAGAAATAGCCGTACTTGCGCTGAGTCGCAGGCACATAGCTTTCAAGCCGGTACTCAAAGTTGAATATCTGCATCAAACGTTCACGATGAATCACGGCATTGTCAAAGGGCGATAGCAGTCGCACCTCAGCGCCTGCTTGCGGATGGCGGGCTGCTCGATGCCCGCCCACTACGGCATAAGTATCAGGCTGGGGTGGGTTGTCCAGTTTCTGTACCGCACCTTGCTCCAAACGAGCTTGCAGTAGTTCTCGCATCGCATTGCGCAAGGGCTTTCCGGTACGCAAATGAAGGAGTTGACCCAAGGTAAAAACGCCATGCGCGCACATCGCGTTATCCAGAAGATAGGCCGCCATTTCCTCGGCGGTGGGTTCTTGCTGATTCACGCCTGCGGGTAGCAGTTGTTCAGGCAGGACATAAAGCTTTTCCATCCCGTTACGCTCGCGAATCATCAAGTCGCCTTGCATGAACAATTTGTCGAGTGCACGCCGACCCGAGCCATGGTTCCACCACACCCCTTTGCCTTTTGTGCCTTCTTTCAGGTCCCGTGTTCTCAGTACGCCTTCGCCTCGCACGCGAGCAAGAAGTTCTGCCATCAGCGTCTTGTCAACGCTCTTGAAGTAGGGACTCTCGCCACGCCGAAAAGAGAGCATGCGTGGCAGCGCAAACCGGTAGTCGCGCATAGGCAGGTAAGCCGCTGCATGGAACCAGTATTCAAAAATTTTTCCGGCGCTGGTTAGTTCATTCAGGTGTTGCAGAGAGTAGTCTGGCACTCGGCTCCAGAGGACATGGTGATGTGCGCGTTCCACAACGGATAGCGTGTCTATCTGCACATAGCCCAGGTGCTCAAGCGCAGCCAGAGTACCCGCAAGGCCCTTACTAAACCTCTTCCGCGGCCCTAGCCCCTGAGAAGCCAGCGCAAGGTGTTTCCAACGCATTTGCAGTGATGGAGTTGCCACGCTTTTTACTGATGAGGGTGTCCTGGGAACTGTTTAGCGCCATCACAGATGTCGTACCAGTTGGGCTTTTCCAGGACGAATTCGTGGAACTGGTTGTCGAGTGGCAATTTGTCGTCAAAGCAATTAGCTGCGACACGAAATGACTCGCTGTTTGAAGTCACTTCGCCCAGGGCAGAGCCGCAGTGCGAGCAAAAGCAGCGGCTGTACTTGTAAGGGGCTTGCGGCTTGAATGTGGTGACGGAGTCTGCGCCAGAAAGTAAGGTGAAAGCGTCACGCTTGACGAATACGAAGGTGCTGGCTCCTATCTTTCGGCATCGGCTGCAGTGGCATGTGCCCATCATGGTCGGGGGACTGGCGACCGTAAATTTCACTTCTCCACAGCAACAACTACCTTTAAGCATGACGAACCTTTCATTTCGAATACGATGCTGTGCATTACCACAGTATCGCAAGAATGCCCAACATACTTTTGAGCGCTTTTGCATGTGAGCTAATTTCTGATTTGGGCCCGAAGCTGCTGGTCCCTCGACGAGGGTGATTGACCGACCCCAGTCTTAAGCTGCACGACTGCTACCGTATTTGAATGGCGTATGCCGACCAGTTCGGTAGCCATCGCTTATGGCTTTGGTGCTGTTGTCCGGAAGCTCGGTCTCTCTGAGATTGATGCGTACCAGGCTTCCAGCTTAGGGTGTGCAGCTCGCCAACGGAACTCCGGGATTCGCGCTTCCAGGCCAAGGGTGCATCCCAGCGTGATGTGCACCATATGGAGCGACCGCCACATGAGGGGCGCTTCAATTTCGCGTTCCCAGGCATCGGCAAGGCGCTCGCTACGGGCCTTCTCGTGGCGGATGATCGTCATGGATCGCTCGCCCGCCGGCCGCGATTGTTCTCGAAGCCAAACAGACAGGCCGTCCATCCAACTGCGCGCGATGGCCTCGAGCCTTGGACCGACCCACGGGTCTTGCTCAACCGGCGTGCGTAGGCTCGAGCTCTGATCGATCCCATCCAGATACGCGCAGATGAGTGCCGAGTCCTCCATGCCGACGCCATCATCGCGGAGCAGATAGGGCACGCGTCCGGATGGGTTGATGGCGTAATAGGGGCTTTCGGCCTCGCGCGTCCGCGCCAAGACCGTCTCGATTCGGTTCTCCAGGTACTTCTCGGCGACAACGATGCGCACCATACGGGCGTACACCGACCCGGGCGTGATGTAAAGCTTCATGTGTATGCAACTCCCAGATGCAAGCAAGTTAGTCAGGTCCGAATGCAATCGATCAGCGTCGTATCTCTGCAAATTGGGTGCCTGATAGATTTCATGTGTGCCCCTTCTTCGAGGTAGTGCGCACTGTGCTCAGCTTTTTCGGGCCTGTCTTGAACGCGGTTGCAGAAAGAGCTGGCGGGCGCTTGGTGAATGCCCGGCCGAACACGCTCCGGTGCAGCGCCCGGCCACGGGCTCCAGCCATACATGTGTGCCCTTGCACGGGCCCAACTGGCGAAGGCGTTCAGACCCACAAGTGCCTTTCATGGCAGCTCAGTGGCGAACGCCCCGCAGCGCAATTCCGTTCAAGACAGATCGCGGGAGGACTTGTTCAATCGTGTGCTGTAGCTCACAGGCGGTACACGATGCATTTCTTCCACACGCCAGGTATCTGGTCGGCGTTTCCTTCTCTGCGTGCAGGCGTGATGCATGTCCATGGAGTGAGGGGCTCACATGACTTCGACGCCGCAGTGATGACACACACAGCGGCAGCCAGAGCACGACTCGGCGGGGACCATCTGCAGGGGCAGGCGCCCTTGTCGGAGGGCCAGTGGCCCGAGATACAGGCCTGGCGGAGGGTGTACGCGGACATGGGGTTGCAGCCGACGCAAGTGCGTTGTGCTGCTGAGGCCTTGCTGAGACGCTTGCGACAAGATGGCCAGTTGCCGCGAGTCAACCCGCTGGTCGATCTTTGCAATGCTGTTTCAGTCCACGCGTCCGTTCCGATCGCCATTTTTGACTGCGCTCAAATCGTGTGGCCACTTTCGGTCACTCGCGCGCGGGGCGATGAGGAGTTTCTGACGTTTTCCGGCGAGACAGAGCACCCAGCCGAAGCGGAAGTGGTCTTCGTTGACGGAAGTCGCCGGGCGCACGCAAGAAAGTGGGCCCATCGCCAGTCCAAGTTCTCTGCGGTGAGTCCGTCCAGCGATTCAGTGCTGATAGTGATCGAGGCCTTTCATGAGGGCGCACCCGCCGCCGTGGCGACCGCGCTGCGGTGGCTTGAGGAGGCCTTTTCCTTGATGCCCGGGTTCATCACCAACAGCCGCGAACTGACCGCTTCGAACCCCGATTTTCCAGGTCATTGAGGTGATTGAAGGTGCAGGCCGGCTGTCGAGACATCCCGGAAAACAGTAGGCGGCTGGGCACGCTATGTTGACGAACGGTGTCTACCTTCCATTGCTGTTGAGACTTCCGGTGCGATCCCGAGGCTCAAGGCACAGCTTGAAACCAGAACGGGAGAGATATGCAAGTCCAAGGCATCAGCCACATCACCTTCATCGTGCGGGACCTTGCATTGATGACCAAGTTTTTGTGCGATGGACTCGGAGCAACCGAGGTCTACGACAGCAGCGCCAAGAACTATTCGCTCTCGCGCGAGAAGTTTTTCGTACTTGGTGGAGTGTGGCTGGCCGCCATGGAGGGAGAGCCCCCTTCAGAGCGCTCCTACAGGCACCTTGCCTTCAAAGTGACGGATAGGGATCTGGCTTCATTCGAAGTGCGGCTTCGCGCGATGGGGGTTGAGGTGAAGGAACCAAGACCGCGCGTTTCGGGCGAGGCCAGTTCTTTGTATTTTTACGACTTTGACAACCATCTATATGAGCTGCACTCCGGCACGTTGGATGAGAGATTGAAGCGCTACGCCATAGGCCTTTAACTTGCCGACAGCAACTAGATCTGTGTTTTCCATCAACCACGTGTCCAGTCATGCGGCAGCGGCTCGCCGATTTTTGCTGGCACGCTGCATGGGCAAACAAGCCATCACGTCGCGCAGGTAGCCACCGGGCTTTATGGTGTCCACTCAGTTGCTTCGTGGGCACTATCGTTCCCGCTTAAACCAATCCCTTGAAGGGTTGGAGGGGCGTGCGCTTGCGGGACATCACCCAGGCTTGCGACGGTTGATGGAGCCCACCAGCATGCCCGCCAACACCAGAGCAAGCGCTGCAAGCTGAGAGGCCGTCAGAGCTTCGTCCAGAACCACTGCGGCACCGGTCACTGCGACCAGAGGCATCCAGGCAGTGGATGCGGCGGCCTGAGTGGCTGTGGCGCGGCGTGCACCCGCATACCAGAGCCAGAATCCGATGACCGTAGGCACCCATGCGTACCAGGCGACAGCAGCTAGCGCTGGCCACAGGTCCGTGGTGATGACCCCAACGGACGGGGAGCTCGTTGCCCATACCACGCCGGCAGCTGGCAGCGACAACAAGAAACCACCTGCGGACATGAGCGTCGCCATCACCAGCGGCTCGATGGGTGTGCGCAGTTGACGTTGTCCCAAGATGAAGACGACTTCGCAAGCGACTGCTGCAGCCACCAGCGCGATGCCGAGAGAGCGATGTGGCAGCGGCTCGACTTGGGCTGTGCCGATGCCGATGGACAGCAGCAGTACTCCCGCGCTCGCCAATGCGATCCCCACAAGAGCGAGCAATCCAGGACGCTCACCTAGGACCAGAAATGCAAATAGCGCTGCCATGGCAGGCAAGGTTCCGGCCACGACGCCGGCGTCAGCCGCGCTGGTCAGCGAGGTACCAGCAATCAGGAGCACCGTGTAGCCCACGCTGCCCGATGCGGCCTGGAGCAGCAGGATGCAGGAATCTCGGCGGCTCGGGCGGGTCCAGACAGGTCGAAATACCCAACACAGCAACGCCAGCACGGGCAACGCCAGCAGGTGACGCAAGGCGGTGGCGGCGAAGGGCTCCACATGGCTCCCAATGAGTTTGCTCGCCACGACCGATGTGCCCACCGTGGCCATCGCGGCCGCGCACAGCGCCGGGCCCCAAAGGTCCCGCCGGATTTCATCCACGGAAGTTGTCGGGGAGTTAGATGGCGACATGCCCGCAGGATGTCGCATTCTCCAGCGACGATCTAGAACGCTATTGCGCGTCAGTGCCTATGGATGTTGCCGCTTTACGCCAAGCACCAGGTGTGTGCCCGAACTGGCGGGTGAACAGGCGCGTCAAGTGACTCTGGTCGCTGAAGCCGCAGGTCACGGCCGTATCGGCCAGAGTCCAGCCCGCGGCTATGCGCTCACGCGCACGCTGCAGTCGCAACTGCATGAGCCACGCCATAGGCGGCAAACCATGGCGACGGCCAAACTGGCGCACAAGCGAGTAGCGGCTGATCCCTGCAAGTGCTGCAAGTTCGTCCAATGTCGGTGCGTGCTCGATATCGTCGGCAAGGCGTTCTATCACGAGGGACAGGTTTGCTTTGTCGGGTCGGTCTGCTTGCGGCGCCCGGGTCAGTTCGCACGCTCGGCCTATGGCCAGCAGCAGCACCTCTTCCAGCCTCGCCTGGGACTCGAACCTTGAGGTGACCGATGTCGATTCCGTGGTCTCCAGCGCAGCAAATGCAAGACCAAGGTTTGAGCGCATCAATTCGTTGCCCATGACCGGGGCATGCCATTCCAGGGTCGATGGCCGCTCCACGCCGAGAAGTCGTGTCATCGCTGTTGGCTCGATGTGAAACATGCGCCAGCAACGTGCCGTGTCGCCTATGGGTGTGCCGTCGTGCACCTCTCCCGGGTTATGGGTAATGCACTGTCCGGCGAAAGCCTCGACCGCGCCGCGGCCACTCAACGACCTTTGGGCGCCGCGATCGATCAAGCCAAGGCCGTATGTACTGTGCCAATGGCGTGGAAAACTTCGTGAACTGTCCGTCTGCGTGACAAATACGCCCGCCAACGGGGTAGCTACGACATTGCTGCGGTGAGACAAAAGGTTCTCCGTACCAAATACCCGATGTGCGGGCTAACCAGTTTTACAGCTTCATCAGCAAGCAGTGGCTTTGAGCGAGCAGTAAATGGTACCAATCTCAATTGTCCGAGAGACAACAAGATCGAGCGAAGTCAAAGTGTTGACAGCTTGATGGCGTTCAAGCCAGCGGCAGCCGGTTACTTCGCGTGGACAACTGTGCAGCATTCAGAGCGTCTGCTTCGCTTTTGACCGATTGACTGCTAGGGGCCGAGGCTGTGTGAAAACTCCGTTGAGTCATGTTTTCAGGGGTTCTTGACCCCTTGGCACATTCAAAAAAACGCGACCTGGAACCATCCGAGAGGTCGACTTTCTGCCTGGCGTCGAACGCGATGAGTTTTCACACAGCCTCGGCCCGAAGCGGACATCGTGAATACCGATCTCACCGCTGATAAACGGTCGTTCACCGCATCGGCTCGCCGCCGTCCACTAACGACTTATCCAAGGCAGGTGGAGAGGGGCTCGCGCCAGTTACTCGAGCAACAGCATCGCCCCGAAAATGATGGCAGCAGAGCCCGCGACGGAGAAAACGAGGGTAATCAATCGCGCGGTCGATGACGCTTCACTGATCAGCCTGGTTCTAGCGTAGAGCTCAAAACGCTCAGACATTCCAGGAGCTCCAGGCCCGTAGAGCTTTTCGGCCACCTCGCGATTCGTCAGCCGGCGTGTCACAGGTGCACCCCGCGCATCCCAGACAATCCACAAGAGGAGCACCCCAAGTACAAGCCAAAACCATCCCATATGCGACTCTCCTGAACTTCTGCTTCTGGCCGATGTCCGCCATCGTAGCGGCAGGTTACCGATGTCAACCACGCAAGCGCATGCCAGACGCCGCTGGAGGTTCACGGACTCTTCAGGTTCTTTGTCAATCCCAAAAGTTGAGGATTGTCCGACGGAAGTTACACCTTGATACTGTTCGAGGGCTGGGTCCGAACAGACCATCTTGTCCGACGGCTGGCCTAGACAATTCAAGGAATTTTTGTGATCTATCAGGCGAAAAAATCGGTGGTGCTGGCAGTGCTTGCAGCGACTTTGACTGCGTGCGGCGGGGGTGGGGACGACGCGCCGCCACCACAAGTATCTACTGAGCGGCCAGAAGGTGTATTCGGCGGGAAGCTCACTGGCAGTACCTCGACTGACTTTCAAATGCTCATCCTGGATAACGGCGAGCTATGGTCGATCTATGGAGTGGACACGCCAGCTGGCTTTGGCTTGGCTGGATTTATTCAAGCCACGATTGCAGCAAGCAACGCGTCGTTCACGTCTTCCAATGCGCGTGACTATGGTGTAGTCCCCGCAGTGGCAGGTAGTGCAACCGGGACTTTCAACAAGGCTGCTGGAACCATTGCAGGAAGCGTGACAGCAGGCGCTGGCACCGTCTCCTTCACGGGCGGTCCCGTTGCGGGCTCCCTGTACAACTACAACCTGGCAGCGTCAGTTTCGACGGTGGTCGGAAACTGGACACTGGACTCGCTTGCAGGTGACACGATTTCTCTTGTTGTGCAGCCGAATGGCAGCTTGTCTGCGACGACTACTTCTGGCTGTAACTTTACGGGCGCCGTGACTCCCCGAGCAAGCGGGAAGAACGTTTTTGACGCGACTGTCACGTTCGGGCCATCCCCATGCGCATTGGCAAATCAGAGCGCAAGCGGCATCGCAATCGCTTCCCCAATTGCTGGCGGCCAAACTCAGTTGCTCGTCGCATTGCAAGATTCATCGCGCTCGGTTGGTACCGCGGCATTCGGATCACGCTGGACTTCATAAGACAAGCACGCTGCTCGCCTAAAAACAGTGGTACCCAGCCAAAAGCTGGGCACCATCGGTTCGTCGTGATTCAGTGGGTGTTTACGCCGGGACCAACGAATATCTGGGCCGAGAGAGGGTCGAGCGAGACGAACTAGAGGTGAGTAGGCGGTAGCGATGAAAAGCAGCTTCCATGTGGATTGGGGTCCGCTCTTGGCCGATGGCTGAAGTCCAACCTCGCAGGCGGCGAGCAGTTGCCCAACCGGATCTGATCACCCGACGATGGCAGCCCTTTCTCAGCCATGCATGCCGGGTGCCGGGCTGGACGGTGATGACTGCCGGTCAGCGCTGGCCAATCTTCACATCGCCGAACAGCTGGCTCATGCCGCGCGGCTGGCTGCGCCAGTACTGCGGCGGGGCGTCCACCTGCGCGCCGAGTTTCGCGGCGGCGTGCCAGGGCCAGCGCGGATCAAACAGCATGGCGCGCGCCAGTGCCACGAGATCGGCCTGGCCGCTGGCGATGATGGCTTCGGCCTGCTCGGGCTCGGTCACCAGACCCACGGCGATGGTGGGCAGGCCCACCTCGCGTTTCACCTGTTCCGCCAACGGCACCTGGTAGCCAGGGCTCAGTGGAATCTGTTGCAGCGGTGAAATGCCCGCGCTGGAGATGTGCATGAAGTGGCAGCCGCGCTTTTTGAGCTCTTGGCCGAACACCACGCTCTGCTCGGCGTCCCAGCCGCCGTCCACCCAGTCGGTGCCCGAGAGCCGCATGCCCAGCGCCATGTTGGCCGGTAGCACGGCGGCCACCGCGTCGAACACCGCCAATGGGAAACGCATGCGGTTCTCCAACGAGCCGCCGTACGCGTCGGTACGCTGGTTGGAAATGGGTGACAGGAACTGGTGCAAGAGATAACCGTGGGCGGCGTGCAATTCAATCGCGTCGATGCCGATGCGTTGCGCGCGCAGGGCTGCGTCCACAAACGCCTGTTTGATGCGGTCCAGGCCCGACGCGTCGAGCGCGTGCGGAGGCGGCTCGTGCGCGAGGTGCGGAATGGCCGAGGGCGCCAGCGTGTCCCAGCCGCCGTCTTCGGGCGCAATGAGCTGGCCACCTTCCCACGGCGTGCGGCTCGATGCCTTGCGCCCCGCGTGAGACAGCTGGATGGCGATCGGCATGGCCGAGTGCTGGCGCACCTTGCGCAGCACCTCGCCCAACGCTTGTTCGTTGGCCTCGTTCCACAGGCCCAGGTCGGTGGGTGAAATGCGGCCTTCGGGCGTGACCGCCGTGGCTTCCAGGATCAGCAGGCCCGCGCCCGAGAGCGCGAGGTGACCGAGGTGGATCAGGTGCCAGTCGGTGGCGTTGCCGTGCTCGGCCGAGTACTGGCACATGGGCGCGATCACGATGCGGTTCTTCAGGTGCAGCGGACCGAGGTCGAAGGAAGAAAACAGCTGGCTCACGGGAGTTCCTTGAAACGGAGGGAAAGGGTGGATGGCGGGCTCAGGCGCGTTGCACCGGATCAAAGGTGAGGTGCTCACGCACCCAGTCGGCTGAGTTGGCATAGACCTCGCCCTGCGAGCCCACGGCCACATAGTCGGGGTGGCGCACTTCGAGCGGGCCTTCCAGCGTGGCCAACAGTGCGACCATGCCAGGCGGCACCTGCACCAGCCGGCTGTAGTCCACCTTGCGGTAGCGCCCGGGCCCGGCCGCTTCGTAGGTCCTCTGGAACAAGTCCTTCTTGATCGGGTAGGCCGTGCCGTCGTCGAGCATCACCACCCAGTCCACACCCGGCTCGGCGGTGAGCTCACCCCAGGCGACTCGAAACGATTCCTTGCCTCGGGGTTCGCGGATCGCCACGGTGAAGCGGCGCGAGGCCGAGCGTGGAGCGCCCCAGGCGGACGGAATCTCGCTGGCGTTGGCGATGGCAATGTGTTGCTCGGGCATGTGTCAGTCGGGCTTGGGAACTTCAATGATCTGAAACGTCAGGCCCGCGCGCTCCTGCAGCCGGCGCACCAGGGTGAGCCCCATGGCGGCACCGGGCGTCCACACGCCGCCGGGTGCCATGGTGCGGCTGGTCTCGCGCGCCAGACACAGCGCGGTCTCGCTGATGAGTTTGCAGGTGGAGCCGTAGCCCGGATCGCGGTCGCCTTTCACGCTGGCGCGCAGGGTGCGGCCGTCGGCGGTCTGGCCGATGAACAGCACCTCGTAGCGGCCCTTCTCGCGCTGCTCTTTGGTTGGACCTTGCCCTGGCTGCGGCAGTGCGAAACGGCGAACGAGTGCGCGGGTGGGGCCAAAGGCCAGCAGTGCGTTCTGCAGGCGTGTGTTGCGCGCCAGGGCCTTGGCGCGCTTCTCGCCGCCGTCGCCGCTGCCGGTCAACATGCGTTCGCTGTAGAGGAAGTCGGTGCCCCAGGGGTGGCCGCGCAGCGCGTGGGTGCGGTGCACGTTTTTGGTGTTGATGGGCGCCATGACGAACGGGCCGCTCCACGACTGCGCGAGTTCGTCAAACGCAGCGTTGCTGTCGTCGGGTTGCCGGGGGCCTCGAAAACCAGGGGTGAGCGCAAACGGGTCGGCCAGCGTGCGCGCCAGGCTCGGGTCGCGCCCAGCGGCCTCCAGCGTGGCCAGCAGGCTGGCCGCCGTGCCGCCCGAGAAGCCACCCTTCATCACCTTCACCCGTCCGTGCACCCGCGCCAGTGGCGCGCCCAGGCGCTGCATGGCTTCTTGCTGCAGGTAGACCACGCCGAGGTCAAAGGGAATCGAGTCGAAGCCGCACGAGAACACGATGCGCGCGCCGCTGCCCGCTGCCGGAGCCTGCAGGCGCGGGATCATCTGCGCCATCCAGCCTGGCTCGCCACACAGGTCCACATAGTCGGTGCCGGCCTGCGCGCAGGCTTCCACCAACGCCTGGCCGTGCTGCTGGTACGGCCCCACGGTGGTGATCACCACGCGGGTCTGCGCCACCAGTTGCGCCAGCGCTCTGGCGTCGGTCGCGTCGGCCACCAGCAGAGGCAGGGCGGGTCCGATGCCGAGTGCGTCGCGCACCTGGGTGAGCTTCTCCAGGCTGCGCCCGGCCATGGCCCAGGCCACGCTGCTGTTGACGCCATAGGTGTTGTGCAGGTACTCGGCCACCAGCCGCCCGGTGAAGCCGGTGGCGCCGAACACGATGATGTCGAAGGGTTTGTGCATGCGGCATGGTCGCAGAAACGGGGTGCCCTCAGGGCATGTGCTGC
>LNFM01006026.1_pt1 | contig 20321 bp, 25 predicted proteins | sample 596031 | NCBI WGS metagenome assembly LNFM01 (sample SAMN04254537, study PRJNA301005) | activated carbon metagenome | isolation source: dual media filters at the Ann Arbor, Michigan drinking water treatment plant | place: USA: Ann Arbor | reverse complement strand
CCAAGTGCCAACTTTGCAAGCGGAATGCCCATGCTTCGTCGACCATCCTTAGCGACCGTTCTGGCCTTCGTTCTCTGCGCGCCCTCTCTCGCATCGGCCGCCTCACCTGATAGCCCGCTCGCCTGCTGCGCAGATCTTGAAGAACGCATCGCGGAACTCGAGGCAACCGCAGCTAACGCCGGCAATCGCAAAGTCAAACTCACTGTCAGCGGCTTTCTGAACGAAGCCATCATGTTCTGGGACGACGGTGTGGAGCGGGATGCCACGGTCGTCACGAACGACAACGGCCGCGGCCGTTTCGCGTTTCGCGGCCTAGCCAAGATCGACAAGGAGTGGTCGGCGGGTTTCCGCCTCGAAGTCGGTGTCCGCATCGAGAACTCGAAGCGCTTCAATCAGGAAACGCTGGGTACCGGTGGACTCGACGTGCGCCATGCCATTTGGTTCATCGAGAGCAAGACCTGGGGCCGCATTGCGCTCGGGAACACCGGCGGCGCCGGCGAAGGCGCCACCGAAATGAACCTCGCCAAGACTTTCGACGTCGCCAAGTACTCCGACCCCGAAGACGTCGCGCTCGGCCTGTTCTTGCGGCGCAAGGATGGCAGCATCGTCGAAACGCCGTCGGGAGGCTTCGCTTGGTATCGCCTGCTCCGCGATTACGGCGACCAGCCTGGCGAAGGCCGCCGGTCGGATATGGTGCGCTACGAAACACCCGACATCGCAGGCTTCATCGGACTGTTGAACTGGGGCGTGGACGATGCCTGGGAAATCGGCGCGCGCTATAAGGCGGAATTCCAGGGTTTGCGCATGGTCGCCGCTGCGACGTACGGAGAAAACACCTTTCGCCGTCCTACCCAAGGTGGTTACGCTTTTGCATGCTTAGCCGAACTGCCTGGACAGCCCAGGGACGCCAGCTGCCAGCAGTTTGGGGCATCCGCGAGCATTATGCATGATCCAACGGGGCTCTATGCCAACGTGGCATACGGCCTTGCCCATGACGATCTGATCGAGCAGACAGGCCGCTTCAGAGGCGTGACAGGTGTCGAGGACGAAAGTTGGTTCTGGGCCGTCGAGGCCGGCATTCAGCGAAAATTTATGCCAATCGGAACGACGACGCTGTTCGGACAATACTATTCCGATGAGGGCGGATCGAACGCGCGCAGAAATATATTGGAGGGCGGCGTCGAGTCCCGCATTCTCGACACCGGGTATTCCTACGTCGGCGGCGGGATCGTGCAGATGGTCGATGCGGCCGCCCTTGAACTTTATCTCTACTACCGGCACAGCACGGCAGAGATGACGATTTTACCCGGAGTGGCGAACAACGCCACGCCGTTGGCACTCGATCTTGATGATCTCGACGTGGTTACGGCAGGTGCGCTGATCCGGTTCTGACCATGAGGATCAGTTCTGCATCATCTGCTCGTACCAGAAGTCGACGGTCTTGATCCGGAGCTTCTCACGGCAATCGCCTGCACAATCGACCCATGTTCCGCCGGGAAGTCGCACCTGCTTGCCAAGCGCAGTAGCCCGCAGCGGCCCGCTAGTGCATTTTGACGACTGCGTCTTGCTGCAAACCGTGACTGAGCCGAGGTTCCCCTCGATGGCGTGCGCAGGTCGTGTACAGGCGATGGCGCACAATACCGATATCGCTGCAATGCGTGTCGCGGTGGCCAACATGTGAGGTCTCCACAAAAGGTATCCGTGCGACAGCTGACGCTGAAGCAGGTGGTGTCACACAACTGTCATAAATGAATATATGTAAGTCAGTTCAACATCTAATCGGAATATCCGATCGCAGATCCGCCGTCACGCCGCGCTGACTCGAAAAAGCCCGGAATGCTCCTAGGGTGAGGGACAGTCACGGCGGCCTGGCGCCCGCCGCTCTGGAACCAAACACCCCACCGTTCGTCTTTCAGGCAGCCTGAGTGGCGTAAAACGGATGGAACAGTCATGACCAAAATCACCGATGCAAAGATACTGATCATTTCTGCAGACGGCTTCGAACAGTCGGAATTGGAAGTGCCGCGTGACGAACTGAAGAAAGCGGGAGCCGCTGTGACCCTGGCCACTCCTGACGGAAAAAACGTCAAGGGCTGGAAGGACAAGAACTGGGGCCCGGAAGCCCAGGCGGATGCAGCGATCGGCGACGTGTCGGCAACTGACTTTGATGCCCTGGTGATCCCGGGTGGTCAGATGAACCCCGATATTTTGCGCACGGTCCCGGCGGCCGTTTCCCTCGTCAAAGACTTCGCCGCCGCCGGAAAGCCAATCGCCGCAATCTGCCACGCCCCCTGGCTGCTGATTGAGGCCGGCATTTTGGACGGCCGCAAAGCAACCTCCTATGGATCAATTCGCACTGATGTAATGAACGCGGGCGCCAATTGGGAAGACAGTGAAGTCGTCGTCGACAATGGGATGATCACGAGCCGCTCACCCGAAGATCTGCCCGCTTTCGTGGCCAAAATCATCGAGGAAGTGGAAGAGGGCCGGCACCACGCTGCTGCGGCCTGAAGCCAAAGCGAACAAGAACCAAGGCGGGCGTCCAACTGGGTGCCCGCCTTTCGGTTTGAACGGTCATAAAAAAAAGCCCGGATTGCTCCGGGCTTTAGGGTCTTGAGGAAGCGCAGGTAATGAAAGTTAGGCAGCGGCCTCTTTGTTAAGGCGGCCTTCGCCGAGTTTGGAAAGCTTCTGATCGGCGCTGTACTCTTCCTTCAGCGTCTGGCCGAGCACGTTGGCCGCGTCCTTCATCCCGAGAAGGTTTGCCCACGACACCAGCGTGCCATAACGCGTGATCTCGTAATGCTCGACCGCCTGGGCTGCGGCGATCATCGCCGCGTCGCGCGTATCGGGATCTTTGATCTCCGACATCAGTTCCTCGGCTTCTTCCAGAATGCCGTCGATCGCCGGGCACTTCGTCGCCTTCGGCTTCTCGCCGCACATTTCGAACACCTGGTCAAGCCGCTGGATTTGACCTTCCGTTTCAGTGAGGTGGCTCTCGAAGGCCTTGGCGAGTTCAGGGCTGTCGGTCTTCTTGACCATCTTCGGCAGCGCCTTCACGATCTTCTTCTCTGCGTAATAGATATCCTGCAGCGTGTGAACGAACAGGTCGTTGAGGTTCTCGATTTTCATGGGTCTGGGCTCCGCGTTGGATGTGGACATTCTGATGCGAGAAAGAAAGGTGAGGCGAGCCACGCCGGGGGGATGACGCAGGCTCGCCTCTCTGCAGGCAGGGTCGGTCGGGGGGGATGACGGGGTTGCCTGCAGATTTCCGTGTCGCCGAAGTCAGGCTGCCTTTTGTGCCCGGCGCTCCATTTCGGCGATGCGTTCGATGAGTTCGGCACGTTGCCGCGTCAGGACTTCCCGGTCCGGGTCGCCTGACTGCGCAATGGCTTCGTCGTATGTTTCCAAGATCCGCTTCTCCCCGTCGATGAAGCCGGGGAGGACCGTCTCGTCCAGATCTGTCAGCATCGACTGGAAAGAAATGATTGTGCGGTGCACTGTCGACATGAACGAACCACCCGTGTCAGGAGTGAGCCCGGCCTTGATCAGCAACGGTTCGAGTTCCGCGATCGATTGGCGCCGCAAGGCGATCATCTCTTCGTAAAGAGAAACAAGACCCGTTTTGCCGGCATCCTTCGCGGCCTCTTCGTAACCATTCCGGCTGTCGACAAGTGCCGTGTGAAGTGACGACAGTGCATCGTTGAAGTGGGCCACTGAACTCTCCATCGTCAGAAAGCGCCGCAGCGCCGTTCGTCTGGAGAACGCCAGTCGCGCAGGAGGGTTCCTCGTCATGCAAAAGTTTCGGAGCGCAACGGACGGATATAATCCGCATCCGGATTAACCTCTGATGTAAATCATTTCATCCTCAAGTCACGACTGATCGTGTATGCGATGGAGACGAACTCATTGAGCCTGGAGACGCCCGCGTGACGGCCCAATCACTCGGATTAAACACGTTCCAATCGACGATGCTCCTGTTTGCCGCCGGCGCAGTCCTACTGTTCATGCTGGTGGTCTCATCGTTCAAGCTGTCATCCGAGACAAAAGCGCAAGCAGAGGCAATCGCCGAGCAGCGGATCGTCCGCATGGCGGCCCGAAAAACCAAGGTCGGCCTGCTGAATGCCGAAACTGGCCAGCGCGGCTTTCTACTGACCGGCGAGGACATCTACCTTGAGCCGTATGTCCGCGGCATCGCCGACGCCAAGAAGTATCTTGGCGATTTGAAGGAGAAAGCGAAGGACCGCGCCGACCAGGATCGCATCGCTGTGATTGTTCCCGTAGTGGACAAAAAACTGGCCGAGATGGCCCAAACCATTTCTCTCGCCAGAAGCGGCCGACGGGACGAGGCGATGCGGATCATCGGCAGCGACGCGGGCCTGAAGTACATGGGCGTTCTTCGCGACAATCTCGAAGCCATCACGGAGCGCGCCGATACGGCTGTGGGGCGCGGACTTCAGAATTTGTCGTCATCTGCCAACCGGCTCTCAGTGACCACAGCTTTTGGATCGCTCCTGCTCGTCAGCTTCGCTGGCTTGGCCTTCTATATTGTCGCCAACAACACGGGCAAGCTCCAAGCCGCCCGCGATTCCCTGCAAACCCTTACCGACGAATTGGAAGACCGGGTCAAGAACCGCACGGAAGCTCTGACCGAAGCTAACGATGAAATCCAGCGCTTCGCCTATATCGTCAGTCACGATCTGCGGGCGCCCCTGGTGAACATCATGGGGTTCACCAGCGAGCTGGAAAGTGCATCCAACCGGCTTGCCGGCTATTTCGCGCGCACCGCCCCCGACGTGGATGAGGCGGCCGCCGCCACTATCGCAACGGAGGATATCCCCGAGTCCGTGAGCTTCATTCGCAAGTCCAGCGTCAAGATGGACGGCCTGATTGGGGCGATCTTGAAACTGTCGCGCGAAGGCCGCCGCGAATTGAAACGCGAGCGCGTCCAGCTGGACGAGTTGGTCGAGTCCGCTCTAGCCAGTTTGCAGCATCAGATTGATGCCGCCAATGTCACCGTCGATGTCGAGCCGTCTTTGCCCTCCGTGGTGTCCGACCGCCTGGCCCTCAGCCAGATCGTCGGCAACATCCTGGACAACGCGGTGAAATATCTCGATCCCCGCCGGCCCGGAGAAATCAAGATCACGTCCCTAGAGAGCGGTGGCCGCGTCAAGCTGCGCATCAGCGACAATGGACGCGGCGTTGCCGAGCAGGACTTGAAGCGGATATTCGATTTGTTCCGCCGCGCCGGCAAACCCGATCGTCCCGGCGAAGGCATCGGCCTTGCCCACGTGCGCTCCCTCGTACGCGCGCTGGGCGGTGACGTGACGGTCGAATCCAAACTCGGTGAGGGCACGGCGTTCACCGTCGACTTGCCGAAGAAAATGTCGGGCCAAAGCCCCGCGACCAAGGAGCAGACGGCATGAATACGGACAACGCATCGCTCGTAACCATCGTGATGATTGAGGACGACGAGGGCCACGCCCGCCTCATCGAGCGCAATATCCGCCGCGCCGGCGTCACCAACGAGATCATTCCGCTCGCCAGCGGTCATGCAGCGCTCGAATACCTGCTCGGCGAAGATGGCAGCGGCGGCGTTCATTCGAAACGTGCTCTGCTGATCCTTCTGGATCTCAATCTGCCGGATATGAGTGGTGTCGATATTCTCCAGAAGATCAAAACCAACGCGCATATCCGCCGCTCGCCCGTCGTCGTCCTCACCACCACCGATGACGAACGCGAGATCCAGCGCTGCTACGACCTAGGCGCCAACGTCTACATCACCAAGCCTGTGAACTACGAGAGCTTCGCCAATGCCATCCGCCAGCTCGGCCTCTTTGTTGCCGTCATGCAGGTTCCAGCAGCGGAATAATTAATTTGCCGAACAACCAATAATGAGTGTCCAGACTGTGGATACCCCAATGATCCGCGTTCTATATATCGACGACGACGAGGGCCTCGCGCTGCTCCTCAAGAAGTCGTTGTCGCGCCACGGCATGGATGTCGATCATGCCGGCAGCGGATCCGAAAGCCTGTCGCTTCTCCGCGATGCAGCCTACGACGTCATCGCGCTTGATCATCACCTGGGAACAGAAACCGGTCTGGATCTCATCGCGGAATTGACCAACTTCAGCGGCAACACCCCGATCATCTACGTCACCGGTTCGGACGATGCCAATATCGTCATGGCGGCGCTGCGATCGGGCGCGACCGACTATGTCTGGAAGGACATCAATGGTCACTACCGCGAATTGATCGTATCGGCGATCAACGACGCCGTCGCCAAGCGCCGCCTCGTGGCCGAACGCGAAGAGGCCCAGCGTCTGATCCTGGAGGCGAAAGAGCGGGCCGAAATGCTGCTCGCCGAGGTGAACCACCGCGTCGCCAATTCTCTGGCGATGATTTCCTCGCTGGCCACACTCCAATCAAATGTCGTCGCCGATCCCGCCGCTAAAACCGCCTTGGCTGAAATGCGCGCCCGCATTATCGCCATCGCAGGGATCCATCGCCGCCTCTACACGTCCTCCGAAGTACGCTCCGTCGACCTCGACGCATACCTAAAGAACCTCGGCACGGATCTACTCGCCGCCGTTGGCGAAGGCCGCAAATCGCACGACTTGACGGTGACCGCGGACACACGCGTCGCCATTTCCACGGATCGGGCCATTTCGCTCGCAATGGTCGTCACCGAACTCGTCACCAACGCCGTGAAATATGCATATCCCGAAGGCGAAGTCGGTCCCATCCGCATCAGCCTGGACGATCTGGGGAATGGCACCGCTGCCATTCGCGTCGAGGACGACGGTGTTGGTTGGACAGGCACGGGACCGTCGAAGGGAACAGGCCTGGGAACGCGGATCGTGCAGGCAATGACCAAATCGCTACAGGCAACGTTGACATACGATCATCGGCCGCAGGGAACCACGGCTCGCATCACGTTCCCTGTCGCTTAAGCGAAACTGCTGAATTCAGGCCGGATCGAAAACGCGCCGCCAGCGGGAACGCCATCTCCGAAAAAAGGCACAGTCATGCGCGCCAAGCTGTAAGATGGCTGCTCTGCGTGGCGGCGCGCGGCCGCCTCGAGCCGCGTCAGCGCCAGCCGCGCCCGCTCATTGAGGTCGGGCGCTGCACTCAGGTGCCGGCGCCATTCCGGGCATTGCCAAGATGGACCGCGCCGCTTCACAATACGTGCCATGAGAGTCCTCCCCTTTACGTCATAGCAACCGCCGGCCCCGATGCGTCACGCATACGGGACCGGCGCGTGCAGGCTTAGTTATCGATCACGTGCGGCAAGGTCTCGACCTGCGCTTGCGTGCGCGTCAGCACAATCCGGTCGTTCACCATACGGAATTCGTCGGGAGCAACGCGAACACGCGTCTCGCCGAAGCCGAGAAAGCCGCCGATGTCGGCGTGCAGTTCTTTGATGCGGCCGTCGCTATCGCGCACGATATCGGCCACCTCACCAACGTTTTTTTCATCGCTCGACCACACGACCTTGTTCTTCAAGGCACGGGCCTGCTCGTCGGTGAGCACAGGCGCTTGCGTCGCCTCAGCGGTTGGCGCCGGAATCTCTGCTGGTGCCTGCTGCACAGCCGGCGGTGCAGGCGTCGCCGGCTCAGGCGACGATGGTGCCGGCTGGGTTGCGGCAGGCGGCGTGGCCGGCGCCTGCTGCGTCTCCTGCGCGATAGCCGCTGTTGACAACATCAGCATGGCGGCAAGCGGAATTGCATGGAACGGCGTCATGGGTCTCACTCCTCATCTCTCTCTCGATCGGACGTCGGAAAAACGCCGCCGGAAAACCTCAGTTCCATCCCCGGCGGCGGTTGCCGAGCCGCATTTCCACGCGGCGGCGGACGGCCTTGGCATGATCGACAGCCGCCGCGACGCGGCCATCGATCCGTGCAATCCGCTCGAAATCCCGCTCCGCGAGAGGATCGAGACGGCCCGAGACATAATCGCTGACGTCAGTGGCCAGCGGTTCTTCCGCCCAGCCGAAAAAGTCAGCCGTCTCGCTGTGTGCGTCAGCCATGGCGCTAGATCACGTTGAAGATGTTCAACAGAAAGATCACCGAAATCGGCACGCCGATAATCCACAGGGCTACGGACTTCATTGCATTCTCCTTCGCTATTCCACCTGACTCCCTGCTGGCGCCGGAATCCTCCGTTCACGCGCCGCGACAGGGTTGTGGGCATAACGCCGGACCCTGAAACTGGTTTCCGGATGCGACGACTTTGCCGTCGCATTGCGGGATACACGCACCGCTACGCGGCATCGGCGGAGGCAATAGATCGCGTCGGCTCGAAGTCGAGCGCAGCAACGGCCTCGGTGACGCTGTGCCAGAGTGGAATACCCTCCGGTAGCGCAGCCCGGTCGAGACCGAAGCCCGGCTCCACGGCTTCAAGGATCATGATCCGTGTGGTGGGAAACTGTTGCTGCGTCCGTTTAGCCAATATCCCGATCAACCGGCTTTCCATGCTGCCGGCCGTCACGATCACGATGGCATCCAGTTCGGCTTCGCTCTCGTCGGAAATCCGCTGTGCGACGGACAACAATCCCGACGATCCCTCGGACGCTTCCGCATCGATCCGCGGCGATTTGTCGAGCACGGCGGCCGCGAGCTTTGCGGTGAGGAGATCGAATTGACCGCGCGCGGGCACGACGAGAACCCGGTGCGCGCGTTCCGGCGACGACGGAGCGGCAGGCACGGTCTCGGTGATGAAATCGATGACGTCTTCGACCGTTTCGACGATATCGTCCCGCCGCGCATCGTCGATCCGTCCACGCCGCTGATCGGCCGCCGCATGCCGAAGGGCCGGCAAAACGGCCGTATCGATGGCTGCGTTCACCCCGCGCTCTTCGATTTCATCTTCCACTTGCGCGATCGCCGCCGCGGTATCACCTGCCAGAATGCGGCGGTAGAGATCGAGATGCGGTTCCAGTGCCCGCTGGTCACCGAGCAGGATGCTGGCAAATTCGAGCCGCGGGATATAGGCACCAAGCACAACCAGCAGCAGTGTCAGTGGCGCGGCCAGAACCAGACCGATCGGCCCCCAGATCAAGACCCAGAAGCTCGCCGCCAGCACCATGGCAAATGGGCTAAGTCCGATGGACTTGCCCAGCACAGCCGGTTCAACGATGTGCCCCATGACAGGCTCGGCGATAAGGAAGAAGGTCGCCGTCGTCAGCGCCAGGCCCCAACCGGGATCCACGCCCGCCGCCAGAATGACGGGCGGAACAGCCGCAATAAAAGAGCCAATGTAGGGGATAAACCGGGCGATGGCGCCGACCACGCCCCACAGGATCGGATTGGGGACGCCGATCAATCCGAGAAAGATCCCCGTGACGATGCCAAAGCCGCCGTTGAGCAGCGCCTGCGTCAAGTAGAGCTTGGACAGCCGCGAACCGGCATCGCTCATCGCCGCGGTCGTGCCGCTCAGGTTATCCGTTCCAGCGAGCCGGATGAGCCGGTCGCGAATGTCCTCGTACTGCAGCAGAAGGAACATCGTGAAAAGAACGGTCAGCGCGAAAATCGTGCCCGGACCCGAGACGCGGTCGAGGATATCTGTCAGCGTTAGGGGCTTGTCCTTGCTTGCGTCGTCGTCCGGGGCGGAGCCGTTCGCTTTGGGCGTCGCATCGCCGAAGGATGTGCCGCTCTGCGTCGAAACCTTGGGCTCAGCAAACTCTTGCCGGATCGCATCATCCAACGCTTCGACCGCGTCGCTCGCCCGCTTTAGCGTGCCCGGCCCCTGTCCAAGGCTCGAAACCCACCGTGCCTTTTCGACGAGATTCTCGCGATAGCCCTGTAAATCACCCGCAAGCGACAGCATCTGCGTGCTGAGTATGGCGGTCAACGAGACGGCCGAGATAAATGCCCCGCCGAGGACGATCACAACGGCGATAGCACGCGGCAATTTCCAGCTCACGAGTTTTCGCACGATCGGGTTGAGCATGAAGGAAAAGATGGTGGCGATAGCCAGTGGAATGAGAAGATCGGCGCCATAAATCAGGCCAGCGATACTGAGCGCTGCAATAATGAATGACGCTTGAAGCGTGCGCAGGTTGTCCGCAAGCATGGGCATGTTCGTTCTGTCCCCGTTCAATCTGCACACGCGCACCGGCGCTATGTCATCCGCAACCTGAACGCTGTGAATCCAGATTGGTTGCCAGATTTGCGATGAACTCGGGAACCGTCATCGTGCGTGTGCGTTGAGTGGGGACGGCGAGAAAAATTCTCTCGCCCAGCTAACAAAGTTTGATCCCTAGTGATGAAGGAGAAGTCCATGTCGGGTACGGGTGATAAGATCAAAGGCTACGCTAACGAAGCCGTCGGTAATTTGAAGCAGGGCGTCGGCAAGCTGGTCGGCTCGGACAAATTGCGCGCTGAAGGCGCGGTTCAGGAAGTGCAGGGCGAAGCTCAGCAGGCTGTTGGTTCGATCAAGAATGCCGCATCTGATGCACACGACAGCGTCACGTCGTCGTCCACTTCGGACAAGGTCTCCGGCCACTACAACGACGCCGCGGGCACCGTGAAGCAGAAGGTCGGCCGCGCTGTCGGATCGGCCGAACTCGAAGCCGAAGGTCTCGCCCAGGAAGCCAAGGGCGAAGCCCAGAAGATCAGCGGCGACATCAAGAAGACCGTTGGGCGTTAACGCCTCGCGGGACTGCGGGAAGCGCTCCGGACACCGCGTCCGGGGCGCTTTTTCGTAGTCCGCCTAGGACGATGAAAATTTATCAGGACTGCCCGGGAACCGGGTTTGAAGCCTCGCGTTCTCTCGACATCGTAATCCATGCAACGCACGCCAAGGAGCCCCTAACATGAACAATATTCTCTATTACGCCGTTGTCTTTCTCGTCGTCGCGCTGGTCGCGGCATTCCTCGGCTTCGGTGGCGTCGCCGGGACGGCAATGGAAGGCGCGCGCCTCCTCTTCTGGGTCGCCATCGTCCTGTTTGTGGTGGCACTGATCGCCGGCGTCATTCGCAGAGCGTGACGGCAACCGCTGGAGCCGACAGGCCCCGCGAATTGAATGAAGCGGCCGGACGGCGCACACCGCGACGTCCGGCCGTTGCTATGCTGAAAAGGGGTGACGGCAATGCCAGACTTGAACCCGGCGCAGCGGAAGACGCGCATCATTCTCCTCGCGCTTGCGTTGCTGCTTCCGACGCTATCCCTGATCCCGCTCGGCGGACTTTATCTTTATGAACACGGTTGGCTGCTTCCCTGGGCGGTTGCGGCACTTATGGTGGCTGCAGCAGGATTCCTGGTCGAGCGCCGCTGGATGACGTCGGGCGAACGCCGCCTGGCCAAAATGGAAGCGGCCGACGAGCGCCGCCGCCGCGATGGCCATCTCACGTTGTCGGATCGCGCCTGGGCCGACGTGCGCGCCATTGCCGCCAAAGTCGATCCCGAAACACTGACGTCATCCGAAGCCGTTCTTGCGCTGGGTCAACGCACCATCGATGCCGTCGCCCGGCGCATGCATCCGGAAAAATCCGACGCCGTTTGGCAATTCACGCTACCTGAGGCTCTCGTTATCGCCGAGCGCGTCAGCAGCCGCCTTGGACGCTTCGTCGAAACGCAAATTCCCCTCGGTGATCGCCTCACGGTGGCTCAATTGATGGCCGTCTATCGCTGGCGCGGTATGGTTGGCGTTGCCGAGCGCGCTTACGATATCTGGCGCGTCATCCGCCTCGCCAATCCCGCAACCGCGGTCACGCATGAAGCCCGCGAACAACTCTCCCGCGCCGTCGTGAACTGGAGCAAGGAGCGCGTCGGCCGCCGGATCGCGGAAGCCTACGTCGAAGAAGTCGGCCGCGCCGCCATCGATCTCTATGGCGGGATACTGCGGCCCCATGCGGAAGCAGAAGCCGCCGGCGCGGCAGTAGCGCAAGATGGCGTGCGCCCGGGCCGCGCTGTGCGGGCGGTTGTCATCGGCGCCTCACCGACACGTCTCGAAACCACGACTGCGCTGGTAGCCGCCGCCGATCGCGAAACCGAATTGGAAGGCAAGCCGCGCATCTTGATTGAGGTGAGCGACGCGGTCGATGACGACGCGGTGGGACGCCGTCAATTCATCCGAAGTGTTTCGGACAGCGATATCGTGGTGTGGTGCGTCGATCATCAGCGCGGTGTCACGCCCGGTGATGTGGCAGCCATCGACATCCTGAAGCGAACCGTCGAAGCAGGCAAACTCGCATCGCCGCCCGGTATTGTCGTTGCCGCCGTGCAACCCGTTGGCGGCGCATTGACGGATCCTGAAGCTCATGCCGAACCTCTGTCCGCGCCCCTCGAAACATTTGGCCGCATGCCGGTTGTGACGCTGCTGTTGGCAGCGGACGGACCACAGCGCGATCTCGACATGGCAGCCCTGGTGCGCGCGGTGCGCGATCAAGCCGAGCGCGCGCCGGCCTTTGCGGCACGCCATCGCGCTAGCCGCGGCATGGGTTCAGCAGCGCGCCAGGCAGTCAGTGCCGCCGGCACGTTGGCAGGACAGATCTTTGGCCGCCGCAACTGACCACACATTGAAATTGCACGACCACGTTCGCCCATCGGAACCATAACCCAAGGGCCGCGTTACTGGTCCGCACGCTGGAAATTGCTGGCGAATATACACACCGGAGGAGAACCACCATGGCCACCACGTCAAGCTATTCGAACGTCAACCGCGACGAACTTGGACGCGATGCCGCCAACCGCGCGTCCGACCTCGCCGACAAGGCCGGCAAGCAGATCGATCGTGCCCTCGACAGCGCTGAAGGCGTGGCCCGTCAGGTCGCGGATCAGGGCCGTGAAGCCACCGAACGCGTCGGCGAAGTCGCCGGCAACATTAAGGGCGCAGTCGACAAGTCCGTGAAGGACCAACCGATGGCCACCCTCGCCGTTGCCGCCGCCGTGGGCTTCGTGCTCGGCGCGCTCTGGAAGTCGTAAATCTTAAAACCGGCAGCACCACCTGCCGCATAAACCAGCAACGGGGGCACGGATATGTTCGGATTTGGTTCCATTTTTCGCAAGGCGCAAGCGACGGTCGACAACGCCATCGCTCAACTTGTGTGGGGCCTTCTGATCGCTGTGCCCCTGCTTGTCGCGTTAGGCTATGCGACGGCAGCCGTGTCGACGGTCCTGCATCGGCGATACGAGCCCGAGATTGCGGATTTGATTGTTGCGGGCAGTTATGCCGCCATCGCAGCCGTGATGGGCCTGATTTACGTGGTCCGCAATCCGGGCGCTGCCGCGGAGGTCGCTCCCGCCGCCGATGAGCAAAGCGCGGAGGCGACGGAAGCCGCAGCCGAGGCGCCTTTCCGGTCCTTCAGTCCGGCTGAGCGCGAAATGTTGCTCTCCGGTTTGATGACAGCCGCGCCGTTGGCCATACGCCCCCTGCTCGCCGCGCTCTTCCGCAACCTGCCGATCGTCTTGGCCATCGCCGTTGCCGGATTCATCTTAACCCGCGCAGCCTCGTCTGAGGCTGATATGCAACCGGCTGGTGAATAGCCTAAAAAGCTAGGTTCGTTAGGACCGTCATCGCGTTGCAAAAAAGATGGCAGCCAGGCGGAACCCTGATCCTGCTGACACGTTCAGGTCTAGACTGGCGCTCACGTAGTTGAAACGCCTGAACGGGGTGGGGGCACGATGAGCACGCAAAACGAGAAGTTCAACCATAATGAAAGCAAGCAGCAGCCAGATCAAATGACCCCCGAGACCGCGAACACCGATACCGTCCAGCCACTGCCCCCAACCGCGGAAACGGAAATCGCTTCCGGTTTGAAGCGACTTTACGGCCAGATGCTGGCTGAGCCGATCCCCGACAAATTCGCCGGCCTCTTGGAGCAACTGGCCAAACTGGATCGCGAACCGGAGCAGCCTAAATGACCACGGCGCCCAGCCCGCAATTCCAAGCCGAATTGACCAAGTTGTTGCCCAACTTGCGCGCGTTCGCCCGCTCGCTCACGCGTTCGGGCGATCAGGCCGATGATTTGGTGCAGGAAGCCTTGATGAAGGCCTGGCGCAACTGGGAGCAGTTTGCACCCGACAGCAATCTCAAGGCCTGGATGTTCACCATCCTGCGCAACGCGTACTTGTCGGAGATCCGCAAGCGCAAGAATGAAGTTCAAGATGTTGACGGCGAGTTTGCCGGGCAGGTCAGCGTAAAGGCTGAGCAGCCGGGACACATGGATATGATCGATTTCCAAGCCGCTTTCGCCCAGTTGCTCCCCGAACACAAGGAAGCGCTCGTCCTCATTGGCGCGGAAGGCTTCTCATATGAAGAAGCAGCGCTCATGTGCGGTTGCGCTGTGGGCACGATGAAAAGCCGCGTAAACCGCGCCCGCAATAAACTGGCCCAGATCATGGGCCTCGAAAGTGCCGCCGAAATCGGCACTGGTGAGAAATCCGATCTTTTCGTCAGAACAGCGGTCTGACGAGGGAGCGAGCGGTAGGCGGAAAGCCCGAAGGCTTTGACCTTCCTGCATTGCCCGCCTATCAAAGGCAAGAAACCAGGGACCCAGCGGTCCTCATCGTATGGTCGTGAACATATCACGGGGGAATGAGAAATGAGTACGTCACTGGCCGATCTGGTTGCACCGCAACTGCCCTATCTGCGCCGTTTCGCGCGCGCCTTGATGGGCTCTCAGGATCGCGGCGATGCCTACGTCGTTGCGATGCTCGAGGCACTGGTGGCCGACCAGAAGCTGTTTGATCGCGCGATCGCACCCCGCACGGCAGCCTATAAGGCGTTCATCAAGGTGTGGAACACCGTTCCGATGAATGGCAGCGCCGAACCCGCCGGCGACATCGCCGACCGCCGCATCGAAACGCTGAACCCCGGCCCGCGCCAAGGCTTTCTCCTGGCCGCCGTGGAAGAATTCGGCACCCGCGACATCGCACTCATCCTCGATAAGTCGGAAGACGACGTTATCGACCTGATTGGTGACGCCAGCAAAGAGATCGCTGAACAGCTAGCCTCTCGCATCCTCATCATCGAAGATGAGCCGCTGATCGCCCTCGATATCGAAGGCCTCGTCACCGATATCGGACATGAGGTGGTGGGTGTTGCGGCAACCCACAAGGAAGCGATGGAATTGGCCCGCGAGAAGCGGCCTGAACTCATCCTTGCCGACATCCAACTCGCCGATGGCAGCTCAGGCATCGATGCCGTGAATGAAATTCTGATGGAGCTGAACGTTCCGGTGATCTTCATCACCGCCTACCCCGAACGCCTTCTCACCGGCGATAAACCGGAGCCCGCGTTCCTGGTCACGAAGCCATTCAAGCATGAGATGGTAAAAGCCGTGATCAGTCAGGCCCTTTTCTTTGACGTGAAAGCAGGCGTGAAACAGCATGGTGCGGCTGCGTAAGAGCCGCCGAGACACCCAGGGGCGAGGGCGGCTCCGCGGAAAGATTGGAAGGAAGCTCATGACCACCGACAGCCAAAAGGTGGATACGGCGGGGAGCGTCCAGCACGTCGAGACTGGGGCCGGCACAGGAACCCAATCCGCGTTCAACGGCGCTGACGCGAACTGGCAATTTTTCGAAGCAAGCCCGGATGGCGTAAAGATTCTGGATTGCGACGGCCGTCTCATCTTTGTCAATCACAACGGACTGAAGGCTCTCGAAGCGGACTTTGAGACCATCGGAAGCCGTCGCTGGATCGAACTCTGGCCCGACGCCAGCCGTGCCGAAGTCGAAGCGGCCTTCAACGAAGCCCGCGCCGGCACGCCCTCGCGCTTCACCGCGTTGCGCCCGACATTGAAGGGAACGCCACGCTGGTGGGATGTCGTAATATCCCCCATAAAGGACCGCGACGGCAAGGTGATCAGCCTGATGTCGATCTCGCGCGATGTGACGCCGAGCTTGCAGCTGGCCGACACTTTGAAGCGCAGCGAACAGCAATTCCAGGCGCTTGCCAATAACATTGCCCAGTTGGCCTGGATGGCCGATCCGGACGGTAATCTGTTCTGGCTCAATCAGCGCTGGCTCGATTACACCGGTAGCACGCTGGAAACCTCTCTCGGCGACGGCTGGCGCGTCTTCCATCACCCCGAACATGTTGCGCGCGTCGTCGACAAATGGCGCCGCTGCACGGCTGAGGGCCGCATCTGGGAGGATCTCTTTCCCCTCCGCGGCGCCGAAGGCCGCTACCGCTGGTTTCTATCCCGCGCAATGCCGGTGCGCGACGCCGATGGCGAGATAGCCTTCTGGTGCGGCACCAACACCGACGTCACCGACGCGCGCCGCCAGAGCCAGCGGCTGCGCAAACTCGCTCGCATTATTGAGTTGTCGCACGAGGCCATGCTGGTGCGCGAACGAGGTGGCCGAATCTTGATGTGGAACCGGGGTTGTGAGGAGCTGTTCGGCTTCTCGCGCGCCGAGGCCATGACGAAATCGTCGTTCGAACTTCTCAAGCCGCGCAATCTCCAAGACCCCGAGGCCTTCGATGCGGCGATTGGCAAAAATGGGTCGTGGAGCGGCGAGGTTCACTATGCCGCCAAGGATGGTCTCGACGTTTGGGTCGACAGCCGCCAGGAACTGATCAATATCGGCGAAAAGGACCTGATCCTAGAAACAAACCGCGACATCACCGAGCGCCGCCAAGCCGATCAGGTTCGCGCACTCCTCGTCGCCGAACTGAATCACCGTGTCAAAAACACTTTGGCCGTCGTGCAGTCGATCGCCGCGCAGACCGCCCGCTCCAACAGCGACCCTAAAAAGTTCGTCGCGCGCTTCAACGCCCGCCTTCAGTCGCTAGCCGCCGCGCACAACATTTTGAGCGACGTGACATGGTCCGGCGCACCGATCGGCGATCTGATCAAGTCCCAGATTTCCGTCATGGGCGGCGAAGCCGATCGAATTGACCCGCGCGGACCGCCCGTCGATTTGCCGCCCCAGACCGCGCAGCAGCTGGCGCTTATCCTCCATGAACTCACCTCCAATGCCCTAGAGCATGGAGCACTTTCCGAACCCGGCGGCAAAATCGAGATCGAGTGGACGCCTAAGGACGGCTCGCCCCCCATGGTCGAACTGACATGGCGCGAATTCGGCGGGCCGGCGGTCAAGCCCCCCGTGGGGCGCGGTTTCGGCCTGACGCTGATCGAGCGCTCCCGCGCGCTCCCCAACATCAAAACCTCGATCGACTTCGAACCTGGGGGAGTTGTGGTGCACGTGCTCCTTCAAGCCCGCACGGCAGGCGAAGGCGATCTGTTCAATCCCGGCGAGCGCCTCTTGCGCCCGCGCATCCTCCAACCGCGCAGCCCACGCACCGCAGAACGCCGCATCCTCATTATGGACGGCAGTCTCAAGCGTGCCTTGCTTCTGGAAGATATGCTCGAAATGGCAGGTTTCGCTGTGGCCGGCCCCATCGCCACCGCCGATGCAGCCATCGCCGAGTTGAGCCAAACCCCCGCAGATGTGGTGGCCCTCGATGTCGACGAAATCGGCGATACCGAAATCACCCGGTTATTGATCGACGTCGCGAAGCGAGGCATTCCCTGCATCGCGATCGGCACCTCCGGACGTCTTGCCCAAATCAAAGCCGGCGCCTTCTCGGCTCTCGTTGCCAAGCCCATCGAACGCGAATCGTTCCTGCGCGCCGTGAGCGCCAGCCTCAACGACGACCTAGAGGACGACGACGACCTGATTTAAAGGCCGGCCCTGCAAGCGCGCAAAAAAAGAGCCGCCTTGCGGCGGCCCTTGACACAGAGAAAGCGCGGTCGAACTAGTTGCGCAGCTTCTGCTCGTACCAGAAGTCGACCGTCTTCTGGCGCAGCTTGTCCTTGCAGTCGCCTTCACAGTCGACCCAGGTGCCGCCCGGAAGGCGAACCTGCTGGCCGAGGCGCGTATCGCGAACCGAACCGGCCTTGCATTTGCCGCCGTTCAGCTTGCTGCACGCTGTGGTCTGTCCCATGCGGCCCTCAACGGCCTGAGCGGGAATGGCGAAGGCGAAGGCCGCGGCTGCGGCGAGCCCGATGGCAGTAATGACCTTGGTCATGACATTTAATCCCAACGTTGGATCGTCGTTTTGCAAACGCGGCAGTGTCTAACCACCGATGGTCCCGAACCGTTCGGGTCATGATGGGCAGTTTGGGAGTCCCCCTGTCATGATCAATCCCAACCCATGAGAAAGGCTCGGCTAATCGGAAAAACCGATCATGCTTCCGCGGTCAGCGCGAGGCACATCGGCCCGTTTTGCACAGGGTTAAAATCGGCCGGCCCCGCTGTCATCTAGCCGACATGCGGCTTTGCTAAAGGCAAGCATTGCTTATCGAAAATGGTGCCAAGGTCTGAAATCCTTTGCGTGCTAAAGCATGCGATCAGAGCCATGTTCGATCGTGAAAGGCGGTAGGCTGTGATGATGATGCGCAATGGAATGATCAAGATTTTCTTGGTCGCCTTGAGCGGTTTGTCCGCCGCCCCGGTGACGGCTTCCGAGCTACAACGCATCCGCGCGACGGAAAACGCGTCTGTCTTCATTGACCGCACGACGCTGACCCGCACCGGCGACGTCGCCACCGTTTGGTCGCTCTGGGATCATTCCTCCGACCAACTCAATATGTTCGAGGAGCCCTATCGCTCAGCGCGCCTGCACAGCGCCTACAATTGCAAGGAACGAACAATTCGCTTGATCGAAATTGCCGAATACCAAGGCTCATTTGGACGCGGTAATCTTGTGCGGAATTACCCGGCCGGCGACAGCGAACCCCGGTCAATTCCACCCGGCACGGTCGGTGAGGACATCTTCAAGCAAGTGTGCCCCACACCGCATCGCGCCAACGAGTTCTAATGTGGACGTGAGAGATCCCATGGGCAGCAAAGAGCCGCCGAAATCCCGGCAGTACGACGAGTGCCACTATCTGGCCCGCTCACTGGCGGTGTCCCTCCAGGATCTGGACGCTGAACAGCGCCGCGATATCCTGAAGTTCCTGACTGAGGAACTGCAGCGGTTATCGTCGCAGGATGCAGAAGACGGCGACGACGCGCCCGGTCCGGATATGTCTGATCGCCCGTCGCCTACCCCAGAACAGGCCGGCCGCGGCGCTGGCGCCTGAGCCAGCCGGAAAGGCGTGCAATCGCCACACGGCTGGTCTAGACACCTCCGGTTCGAAATCGAGATGGACCGGAGAAACCCATGCGTGGCAAGCCCCTAAAGCTCGTTCGTCTAAGTCTGGCAAGCCTTGCGCTTACGGCCGGGGCAGCCTGCCTGCCGTTCACGGGCACGGCCATAGCTCAGGAGACAACAGTGACGACACCGAGTGGACTGAAGATCGAAGATACCAAGGTCGGCGACGGCGCGAGCCCAGCGACTGGCCAAACGTGCATCATGCATTACACCGGCTGGCTCTATCAGAACGGCCAGAAGGGCAGCAAATTCGACAGCTCCGTCGACCGCGGCGAGCCTTTTGAATTCCCGATCGGCACCGGCCGCGTCATCAAGGGCTGGGACGAAGGCGTCGCCTCCATGAAGGTCGGCGGCAAACGCACGCTCATCATTCCGCCTGAACTGGGCTACGGCGCCCGCGGCGCCGGTGGCGTCATCCCGCCGAACGCCACACTCATCTTCGACGTCGAATTGCTCGGCATCCGCTGATCCGGTTCATCATTCCCAAAAAGAGAAAGGGGTCCGAAGCAATTCGGACCCCTTTGTCGTAATCAGGGACAGACGGTGAAAAGAGGTGTGGATCAGGCCGCGACCGTGCCTTCGTCGCCCGGATCGCGCAGCACGTAGCCGCGGCCCCAGACGGTCTCGATGTAGCCGTTCGGTGCGCCAGTCACTTCCTTCAGCTTCTTGCGCAGCTTGCAGATGAAGACGTCGATGATCTTCAATTCCGGCTCGTCCATACCGCCGTAGAGGTGGTTGAGGAACATTTCTTTGGTGAGCGTGGTGCCCTTGCGCAACGAGAGCAGCTCCAGCATCTGGTATTCCTTGCCGGTCAGATGCACGCGCTGGCCGTTCACTTCGACGGTCTTGGTGTCGAGGTTGACCTTCAGGTCGCCGGTTTCGATGACCGACTGGGCATGGCCCTTCGAGCGGCGAACAATGGCGTGGATGCGGGCGACGAGTTCGTCCTTGTGGAAAGGCTTCGTCATATAGTCGTCGGCGCCAAAGCCCAGGCCCTTCACCTTATCTTCGATCTGGGCGAGGCCAGACAGGATCAGGATCGGCGTGGAAACCTTGCTCACGCGGAGCGTCTTCAGAACCTCGTAACCGCTCATATCGGGCAGGTTCAGGTCCAGAAGGATAATGTCGTAGTCATAGAGCTTGCCGAGGTCCACGCCCTCTTCGCCAAGATCCGTCGTGTAGACGTTGAAGCCTTCGGACTGCAGCATCAATTCGA
>LNFM01006025.1_pt1 | contig 20325 bp, 12 predicted proteins | sample 596031 | NCBI WGS metagenome assembly LNFM01 (sample SAMN04254537, study PRJNA301005) | activated carbon metagenome | isolation source: dual media filters at the Ann Arbor, Michigan drinking water treatment plant | place: USA: Ann Arbor | reverse complement strand
CCCCAGACCCCTTTCCTTAAGTATTGGGGTCTGGGGCCTCTCGGCCCCAGCCGCCGGAGGCCTCTTTGTACTTAAATTATAATTCCCGCCTCCCGCAGCCGCTTCACTTCCTCCGGCGCTAACCCCAACTCTGTACAAATCTCATCATTATGTGCCCCCGGCGGCGCCAGATCATGCCGCAGTCCTGGCCTTTCCCCATCCAGTGTGATGGGCAGGGCCGGCAGCTTGACCGAGCGCCCATCCGGCAGGGTCAGGGGCACCAGGCCGCCGCTGGCGTTCAGATGCGGGTCATCGAACAAATCCGCCGGCTTGCCGATTGGCGCATAGGGCAGGCCGAGCGCCTCGCACTTCTCCATCAGCGCGGGCTTGGTGTAGTGGCGCAGCGCCGCGGCAATGACCGGAATGGTCCGCGCCCGCTGCGCCACGCGCTGCTGCTTGGTGGCGAGCGACGCGTCTGCGCCCAGTTCATCCAGCCCGAAGGCCGCGCAGAAGGCCGGCCAGGCGGTGTCCGTGACCACGCCGACAAAGACCTGCCCGTCATCGGAGGTGTCAAAGACATCATAGACCGGCCAGGCGGGGGTGCGCGTGCTCATCGGCGGCGGCGCGGTGCCGGTGATGGCGGTCTGCGCCATGTGCTGGGACATGAGCAGCGCCACGGTTTCAAACAGCGCGGCCTCGACATAGCGGCCGCGGCCCGTCTGGGCGCGTTCGGTGACGACGGAGAGGATGGCGATGGCGGCGGAGAGCCCGCCCATGATGTCGATGACGGAGGAGCCCGCGCGCATCGGCCGCCCTTCCGGGCCGGTCATATAGGCCAGGCCGCCCATCATCTGCACCACCTCGTCCAGCGCGGTGCGATGCTGGTAGGGCCCGTTGAGGAAGCCCTTGCAGGAGCAATAGATCAGGCGCGGGTTTACGGTGCTGAGGGCGGCATAGCCGAGGCCGAGCTTCTCCATGGCGCCAGGGCGGAAATTCTCGATCAGCACGTCGCTGTCGGCGAGCAGCTTCTGCACCAGGGCCAGGCCCTCCGGCGCCTTGATGTCCACGCAGAGCGAGCGGCGGTTGCGCTGGAAGCTGGCATAGAATCCGGTGCCGGAGCCGGTGAGGGCACGGGTGGAATCGCCCTTCGGCGCGGGCTCCACCTTCACGACATCGGCGCCGAGATCAGCCAGCACCATGCCCGCGGTCGGCCCCATGACCATATGGGTGAATTCAACGACCTTGAGGGAGGAGAGGGGCGAGACGCTCATGCCAAGGCCTTCCAGGGCGATTCAGCGCGGAGGATGGCCAGCCTCTCCCTCCGGCGCAACCGCACCCAGGAAGATACCGCACAACCGCGCGATCCGCGGCGCCGCCTGGCCGTCGCCATAGGGCGAAGGACCAGTGGCGAAGGCGCCATCGGCCAGGGGGTCCCGCAGGAAGCGGGCGACGGTGCGGTGGATGGTGGATGTGTCCTGGCCAACGAGGCGGGCGAAGCCGGCCTCCACCAGCTCCGGCCGTTCGGTCTCGGCGCGCAGCACAAAGACCGGCTTGCCCAGGGCGGGCGCTTCTTCCTGCAGGCCGCCGCTGTCGCTCAGCACCAGGTGGCAATGCTTCAGGAGCGCAGCCATGCGCGGGTAATCCACCGCCTCGATCAGATGCACGCGGGGCAGACTTCCCAGCAAGGGCAGCACCACCGCGCGCAGGGCGGGATTGGGATGCAGGGGCCAGATGAATTCCACATCCTCGAACTCGGCCTGGAGTGCTGCGATGGCGCGGCAGATGCCTGCCAGTTTCTCGCCCGCGTTCTCGCGCCGGTGCACGGTGACGAGAATCATGCGCCGGCCTGGCTGGCTGGGCTCGGGCCGCGGCAGGTCGGGGCGGCTTGCCACATCACGCAGCGCATCCATCACGGGATTGCCGGTGACGTGGATCAGCGCCGCGGGAATGCCCTCGCGCAGCAAGTTGTGGCGCGCGCCCTCGCTGGGCGCGAAGTGGATCGCGGCAATGCGGGCCGCGACGACGCGGTTGAACTCCTCGGGGAAGGGATAGTTCAGGTCCAGCGTGCGCAGCCCGGCCTCGACATGACCGAAGGGGATGCGGCGGTAGAAGCAGGCCATGGCGGTGGCGAGCACGGTGGTGGTGTCGCCCTGGGCCAGAACCAGCGCCGGGGGCTCGGCGGCCAACAGAGGATCAAGCCCTTGCAGCAGCCGCGCGGTGAGCTCGGCCAGGCTTTGGCCCGGCCGCATGACATCCAGCGCGTGATCCGGCGTGATGTCAAAGATACCGAGCATCTGGCCGATCATGTCGCGATGCTGGCCGGTGCTGAGCACGCTGACGCGCGCCCAGGGCTGCCGGCGCAAGGTGTTGATGACGGGCGCCATCTTCACCGCTTCCGGCCGCGTCCCCAGGACGCAAAGAATGTGCTTTCGGCCCGTCAGTGGCTTGGTGCGTCCTATCGAACGAAGATGCAAGAACCTGCGAAATCCGCGCAGGTTTTCACCTTGCAAGGGAGCGCGAGGGGCAGCGCCCCTCGCACCGAGTCGGCTCAGCCGCGGGCGACCTTCACCGCGCTCTTCGCCGCGCCCACCATCAACCCGACTTCATTGGCGATGGTGACGAGCTTGAAGCCCATCTTGATCATCCGGTTTGCATATTCCGGCGAGCCATTGTGCAGCCCGGCCGAGATGCCGCGCTTCGAGGTTTCCTTCAGCAGCATCTCGTAGATGTTGAGGATGAAGGGGTCCTCCACATCCAGCTTCGGCGTCAGGCCGTAGCTGAAGGAGAGGTCGGACGGGCCGATATAGATGCCGTCGATGCCGGGCACGTCGAGGATGGCCTCGATGTTCTCGATCGCCTGCTTGGTCTCGATCATCGGGATGACGAGGATCTCGTCATTCGCGGTCGCCTGGTAGGCCCCGGCGGAGCCATAGGCGCCGGCGCGGATCGGCCCGTTGGAGCGCGTGCCGTGTGGCGGATACTTGCTGTACTGCACCAGGTTGGCCGCTTCCTGCGCGGTGTTCACCATCGGGCAGATCACGCCATAGGCGCCGGCATCCAACACCTTGCCGATGATCCCCGGCTCATTCCACGGCACCCGCACCATCGGCGTGGCGCCCGAGCCCGAGGCGGCGATGCCCTGGAAGCAGGCCACGCAGGAGAGGTAGTCCTGCACGCCATGCTGCATGTCCACCGTGACGGAATCCCAGCCGCACTGGCTGTACATCTCGGCGCTGAAGGCGTTGGGGATGGCGAGCCACCCGTTCACCACGGCTTGGCCTGCTTTCCAGGCTTCCTTGACCTTGTTCGCCATCGCTCTTCCTCCTGCGTTTCCTGCGAGGGCTCAACGCTAGGACGGATCAAGGGCGCTGGTAAGACCTGGGGCTTTCGTCATCGCTGCCAGCGCCTCGCCCTGCATCACGGAACCGGGCATGATGGAGGAACGTGTGGAAGGAAATGCCATGAACTCCCTGTCACCGCGTCCCGTGGATGCCGTCATCACCGCCGCCCGCGCCCTGCTGGGCGACCGGCTCACCACCAATGATGCCATCCGCCAGCAGCACAGCCGCGGCGAGGACACCTCCACCCCCACGCTGCCTGATGCCGTGGCCTTCGTGGAAACCACGGAAGAGGTGAGCGAGATCCTGAAGCTTTGCCACCAGCATGGCGTGCCGCTGACGCCCTTCGGCGCCGGCACCTCGCTGGAGGGCCATGTGAACCCGGTCCGCGCCGGCATCACGCTCGATCTCAGCCGGATGACCGGCATCCTCGAGGTGAACGCCGAGGATATGGACTGCCTGATCGAGCCCGGCGTCACGCGCCAGCAGCTCAATGAATTCCTGCGCGACCAGGGGCTGTTCTTTCCGGTGGACCCGGGCTCGGTCTGCACCATCGGCGGCATGTGCGCGACGCGTGCGAGCGGCACCAACGCCGTGCGCTATGGCACCATCCGCGAGACTGTGCTGGGCCTGGAAGTCGTTCTGGCCGACGGCCGCGTGATCAACACGGGTGGGCGCACGCGCAAGGGCGCCAATGGCTATGACCTGACGCGCCTCTTCATCGGCAGCGAGGGCACGCTGGGCGTCATCACCAAGGTGCGGTTGCGGCTGCATGGCATCCCCGAGGCGACGAGTGCCGCGGTCTGCCAGTTCCCGACGCTGGCGGACGCGGTGAACAGCGTCATCACCGTCATGCAGCTCGGCATTCCCGTCGCGCGGATCGAGCTGCTGGACGAGGTGCAGATGGCCGCCTGCATCGCCTACTCGAAGCTGGAGGGCTATGCGCCCGTCCCCACGCTCTTCCTCGAATTCCACGGCACCGAGGCCAGCGTGACCGAGCAGGCCGAGGCGGTGGAGGCCATCACCGGCGAGCATCACGGCTCCGGCTTCGCCTGGGCGCGCGAGGCCGAGACGCGCAACAAGCTCTGGAAGGCGCGGCATGACGCCTATTGGGCCGGCATCGCCTATCGCCCCGGCAAGCGCGGCCTGACCACCGATGTCTGCGTGCCCATCTCGCGCCTGGCCGAAGCCCTGCTGGGCGCGAAGGCCGATATCGAGGCGAGTGGCTTCGAGGCGCCCATCGTCGGCCATGTCGGCGACGGCAATTTCCACACCATCATCCTCGTCGAGGACGGCAATGCGGAGGAGATGGAGCGCGCCTGGGCGCTGGATCGCAAGATCGTGCAGCGCGCGCTGGATCTCGGCGGCACCTGCTCGGGCGAGCATGGCATCGGCCTCGGCAAGCGGGAGTTCCTGGAAACGGAGCACGGGATGGAGGCCATCGCCGTGATGCGCAGCCTGAAGGCGACGATGGACCCCAAGGGCATCCTTAATCCGGGCAAGATGTTTCGCAATTGAATCCCATTGCCGTTCCGCTGCTCGCGCTCACGCTGGGGCACGTCTTTTCCAACGCGGTGCGCACCCTGCCCGCTGTCGCCACCGATGTGCTGACGCACGACCTCGCGATCAGCGCCGAGACGCTGGCCGCCATCACCAGCGCCTTTCCGGCGGCATTCGCGGCGGCGATGATTCCGGTCGGCGTCGGGCTGGACCGCTACGGCGTGAAGCCGGTGGCGCTGACGCTGATGGCCATCGCGGTGCTCGGCTCGGCCATGGCGGCGCTGGCACCTTCCGCGGCGACGCTGCTGCTGGCGCAGATCGTTCTCGGCATCGCCTGCTCGGGCATGATGATGTGCCCGATGACCTATGCGGCGCGCGGCGTGCCGCAGGCGCAGTTCGGGATGTGGGCCGGCCTTGTCCAGGGCTTCGGCAATTCGGGGATGATCCTCTCGGCCTCGCCGCTCGCCTGGCTGGTCGAAATCTCCGGCTGGCGCGCGGGCTTCTGGGCCTGCGGCGCGCTGGCGCTCATCGCCATGCTGGCGATTTTCCTCACGGTCCGGCACGAAAAGCCGCAGGAGGCCTCGCGTTCCAGCATCTGGCAGAATGCGCGTGAGGTGATGCAATTCGCCCTCTCGCCCCGGCTGCGCGGGCTGATGGCGCTGGCCTTCGTCTCCTTCGGGGCGGTGCTGGGCGTGCGCGGGCTCTGGGGCGGGCCCTGGCTCATGGACATCAAGGGCATGGGCCGCATCGAGGCCGGGCATGTGCTGCTGCTCTGCACCTTCACCCTGGTGGCGGGGCCGGCGGTGGCGGGCTGGCTGGTCAGCCGCTTCGGGCATTTGCGGCGGATGCTGCTCGGCGGGCATCTCGCGGCCGCGGGCTTCATCGCGCTGCTGGTGCTGGGCGGGCCCCTCGGCTTCCCGGCCTGGGCGGATGGGCTTTTGCTGGTGCTGTTCGGTGCTTCCATCACCTTCCAGATCCTCTGCTTCGCCCTGCTGCGCAGCCTGGTGCGGCCGGAGGAGGCGGGGCGCGCGCTTTCGGCCCAGAATATCTTCTTCTTCGGGGGCGCGGCGGTTCTGCAGGGCGTGAGCGGCCTGGCGGCGTCCTTCGGCGGGGTGGCGGCGGCGCTGCTGACCTTCGCGGTGGCGCTGGTCATGGGCTGCGCGCTGTTCATCCGCTGGCAGAAGGCCTGAGGCCGTCCTCAGCCCATCCGCGCCAGCTCCGCCAGGTTTCGGAGCAGCTTGACCGGGGCGGGCGTGGCGAAGCGCCGGGCCGCGTCGAGGCTCGCCGCATGGCGCGCCCCGCCGGCCAGAAGGCCTCCCATCGCCTCGGCCCAGGCGGCGGCGTCGAGCGGGTCCAGCAGCTCGGCAAAGCCCGCCACATATTCCCGATGCGCCGGGATGTCCGAGGCGATGACGGGCACCCCCACGGCCAGCGCCTCATGCACGGGATAGTCGAAACCCTCCTCCAGCGAGGGCGCCAGCACGGCGCGCGCGGCGCGCATCAGCCGGGCCATGGCATGGTCGCTCAGCCCTTCGGCGCGCAGCAGGCGGATGCCGGGCGGCAGGTCCCCCAGCTCGGCCAGCACCCCGGCCGCATCCAGCCCAGGCGCGCCGGCCAGCAGGATATCGAAGCCGTGCGAGGCCGCCATGCGGCGGCAGGCCTCGGCCAGCAGGCCCAGATTCTTGCGGGTGGTCAGCAGTCCCGGCACCAGGAAAAACTGCTGCGCCGCGCGCTGCGGCGCGCTGCGCTCGGCGAAGATGTCGCCCACCGGGGGCGGCACCACGTCGATGCGGGTGAAGCGCAGCCCATGGGTGGCGGCGCTTTCCAGGATGCGTGTGCGTGAGGCGCGGGAATTGGTGACCAGGCGCACCGGCCGCTCGCCCAGGTGGCGCAGCATGCGGCGGAAGCGCTGGTCGCTGCCCGGCGCCGCCATGACCGGCTGACGCAGGGGAATATCGTCATGCAGGTAGCAGAGCAGGCCGTCGGCGCGGGACAGGGCGGCGAAGAGCTTCGGATTGTCGAGGTTGCGGTGGGAGAGGTTGAGATAGGCGGTACCCTGCAGGGCCTCCGGCTCCTCCGCGCGCAACCCACCCTGGCGGTAGAGCAGCCCGGCCAGCAGGCTGCGCCCCAGATCCACCAGGGGCACCTGGCGGTCGGCCAGGCGGGCGCGGGCCAGGGGGAAGGCGTCCTCCTCCCCGCCGAGATAGGCGGCCACGCGGCCGCAGGCCGTGTCGCGCGGGTGTCCGGCCCAGCGCTGGGCGGCCCCTTCGATCAGTCGCCGCGCCAGGCTCGGCTTGAGCGAGCGGACGACGCCGCCATCGGTGAAGACGAAGCGCGCCTCGGGCTCCTCCGCCAGCAGGTGCCGCGCCATGGCCAGCTCCAGCCGGTCGATCCCGCCCGGGGCCGAACGCACCGCGCGCCAGAGCAGGCGGGAGACATCCAGGGCCAGGGGCGTGAGGAGGGCGGTCATGGTGGCGGTTCGGCCGCGCGCATCGCCTCGGCATAGGCCTCGTTGAACCAGGCCACGCGGATCTCGGCGGCGCCCAGGATCGGGTCGTCCGCGATCTGCCGCGCTGCCTTCTGAAGATTCTCGCAGATCACCTGGTCCTCGCGCAGCACGCGCAGCGCGCTCCGGCGCACCAGCGGGATGCGAAACCATTCGAAGGGCGCCAGGATGCGAAGCAGGCGCGAGCTGTACCGACGCGGCCTGGCTGCCGGGGCGACCATCACCTCCAGCTCTGTCCGATCCACGCTGACGGGCACATGGCGCTGCAGCACGACATAGGCAAAGGGAAGGCTGCGTCCCGGCAGGACGGGCAGGGCGGGGATGAAGGAAATTCCCGCATTCGGGAAGAGATGGAAGATGCGATAGCCGCCGCGCGACGCATCCCCTCGGCGCAGATCGGCCAGCCACTCCTCCACCGTGCCCGCCCCCACCCCGCGGAAGAAGGCGCTGTGCATGCCGTGGCGGTGATAGCCGAGGTCGGTGCGCTGCAGATAGCGGCGGCCTGTCCCCAGGCTCCGCGGATGTACCGCCGCCAGGTGGTAGTCATCCATGCTGATCCATTGGCTCAGCCGCCAGTTCATCCGGCCGGGCAGGGTGGCCCGGTGGCCGCGGCCCAAGCCGGTACACAGCAAGGACAGCACCTCGAACAGGGGGCCGAGGAAGGTCTCCAGCGATTCAGGGCGGCCGGGAAAGCGCGCGAAGATCAGCTCGCCACAACAAGCCACGTCGAGGTGCTGCAGGCGGCGGTCCAACTCACGCGGCGTGGTGCCGAAGGCGTCCTGGCAATTGGGGATGCCGGTGGCGAGGCCTTCGGAATCATAGCGCCAGTGATGGAAGCCGCAGAGGATCGGGCCCTCGCCCTTCTCGGTGGTGCGCAAGGGGTAGGAGCGATGCGCGCAGCGATTTTCGAAGCCGCGCAGCCCCTCGGCGCAGCGCTGGATGAAGACGGAGCGCCCGCCCAGCACCGCGCGGAACCAAGAGTTTTCGCGCGGGAGATCGGAAGCATAGCCCACCAGCGTCCAGACCTGGCCGAGCCGCGCCTGCTCCTCGGCGAAGGCGTCGGCGTCGTGAAGCGCGCGCAGATGGAGTTCAGTGGCCATGCCGGGCCTCCTGATGCGGCGGGATGGTGATGGCCAGGCGCTCATATTCGCCTGCGGTCGCCATCAGAAGGCCGGTCCAGGACAACGGTCGCGCCACCACGGGCCTGGCGCCCATGCGCGTCATCAAGGCGCGCGCCGCCGGGTTGCGGGTTTCCATCTCCAGCGGTGCCAGGCCGAGCGTGGCGCTGCGCCGGATGGCCGCGTCAATCAACGCGCCGCCCACGCCATGGGGCGGAAATCGCGCCCTGCCGCGAAACCCCTCCAGCACGTCAATGCCATAGAGATAGGCACCGCCCCGGCGCGGCCGGCTGCGCGCCTCGATCGCCGAAAACACCGCCCAGCCATGCAGGCCCCGCCGCCAGCCATGGTAGCGGATGAAGTCACCGATGCCCGGCGCGAAGGGACCCTGGCCGGCATATTTCAGGCTGAGATAGCCCGCCAGCTCGCCCCCCACCGTGGCCACCAGGAAGCGGTCCGGCCGGATGGCGGGCCGGAAGATCGCATGGCGCTGCGCGGCATCGCCCAGCAGCGCCGCCAGCCCCGCGCGCCCCGTGGCCGCGAGGTCCAGCACCTGGTCGGCCAGCGGCCCGGGCGAAATGGCCCCGACAACGACGCCAGGGGCGTCAGAAACTGTCATCGAGCCAGAACCACTGCTCGAGATGCTCCAGCACAACGGGCTCGATCACGCTGTTGAGGAAGGCCACGTCTTCCAGCAATCCCTTCGCTTCCTTCGGCATCTCGATCACGTCGCTGAAGGTCACGCGGAAGCGCTGCTCCGGCAGGCGGGTGACGTAGCAAAGCACAATGGTGCAGCCGCTGCGGCGCGCCAGCTTCGCGGCGATGGCGAGGTTGCCCTCCCCGTGGGGCGGCCGGCCGAAGAGCGGCGCCATGAGCTTCCCCTCGCGCGCCTCATCCACGAAGATGGCGAGCAGGCCATCCTCCTTCACCTCCTTGTAGGCGGCGCGCACGCCGCCATGGTCCATGCTGAGATAGCGCAGGCCGTTCCGGCGGCGCAGGTCGTTGATGATCCAGGTCTGGCCGCGGGTTTCCCACTCGATGGGCGCGCAGGCGGCACTCATGCCCACGGCCTTGAGCCCTTCCAGCATCACCTCCCAATTGCCGGTGTGCAGGCACAGCGCCAGGACGCCGCCGCGCTTGCGGATCGCCCTGGCGCGGTCGGGGTTGGGCAATTCGATCCGCCCGGCATCCCAATAGCGGCCGATGCTGGCGGTTTCCCCGACATAGCGGCCGATATTGTCGAGGAAGGTCTCCACCCAGGCCTCGATCTCAGCCTCGCTCGCCCAGGGGCGGTGGCGCTTGAGATTGGCCCGCGCGCGCTCCACCACCCAGGGCCGCTCGCGCTTGATGTAGGCGACAATGCCGGGGGCGCTCAGCCGCGGTGCCAGGTCGATCGGCATTCGGCGGAACACCTGGTATTGCAGGATTTCCCAGGCATCCAGCAGCCGGTTGCGCAGGCCGGGCGCACGGCGGTCCGGCAGGGGCGGCGTCTCGCTCACGCCCGCGCTTCCAGCCGGGCCAGGATGGGGTGTAGCGGCCGCAGCGAAAGGCGGCAGACCGGCTCGGCCCGGAAGCCCGGCCGCAGCCGCAGCCGGAAGGCGCGGGCGATCATGGCCAGGCAGAGGATCGCCTCGGTCAGGCCGAAATTCAGCCCGGCGCAGATGCGCGGCCCGGCCGAGAAGGGGATATAGCTGTAGGGCACCGGCGCGGCGCCCTCCAGGAAACGCTCCGGCCGGAAATGCATCGGCCTGTCCCAGAGGTCGGGCGAGCGGTGCAACAGCCAGGGCACCACCAGCACCAGCGCATCCTTTTCCACCATGATTTCCCCCACTTGCGTCGCTTCGCGCGCTTGGCGGGGGAGGATGGGGACAGGGGGGTAAAGACGCAATGTCTCCTCGATCACGGCGCGCGCATAGGGAAGGTGGGGCACGTCCTCGGCGGTCGGCTCGCGCGCGCCCAGCACGGCGTCCAGCTCGGCATGCAGGGCGGCCTCGGCCCAGGGCGCCTTGGCCAGCAGGTAAAAGGCCCAGGTCAGCGTCGCCGCCGTGGTCTCGTGCCCGGCCATGAAGATCGTCGCCGCCTCGTTGCGCAGCGCCTGGACGTCCAGGCCCAGTTCCGGGCTGCGCTGCATGCGGCGCACCAGCAGGTCCACCATGGAGCCATGCTCGCCGCGGCCGGCGACATGCTCGGTGATCACATGCTCCACCACGCCATGCACCTCGGCGATGGCCGAGCGCAGCGCGGCGCCCCGGCCCACCGGCCAGCCCTCGGAGGCGCCCAGGAAGAAGGGCAGGTTGAAGCTGTCGATCCGCGCCTGGTAGCGGCCGAAGCCATGCACGATCCGCGTCAGCGCCTCCGCGCCCAGGCGGGTGCCGAAGATGGAGCGCGCGATGATCTGCGCGGTGAGTTCCGCCATGGCCGGCAGCAGGCTCACCTCGGCGCCGTCACGCCAACCAGCCAGCAGATCGGCCACGGCACCCGTCATCATCGGCGCGTAGAAGGGCACCTGCGTCTTGTGCGCGATATCAGCCACCAGCGGCCGCCGCTGCCGCCAGGTCTCGCCATCCGAGATGAAGAGCCCATCCCCCAGCAGGGGCGAAAGGGCGCGGCGCATCATCGCCCCCTTGCGCTCGAAGCACTCCGCCTGGGTGACGAAGACCGTCTTGATCGAGGCCGGGTCGTTGAAGACGCAGATCTGGCGGCGCAGCAGCGGATAGGCGAAGTCGCGCGCCGCATAGGTGTCCGCCGTCCAGGGCGCGAGCAGGCTGCGCCGGGCCATCAGCGCCAGGCGCAGCGCGCCGGGTGGTGTGTCCAGCGGGCGTGGATGGGCGGGGATCAGCCAGCCCGGGCCCGCTTCCTCGATGACGGGCGGGTTGAGCGCAAATGGATTCACGGGGGGCGGGAATCCTCGGGGTGGCGGCGCAGGAGGCGGCGTTGCAGCGCCTCCAGATAGCGCGCGAAGGGCGGCCCTGCCAGCAGCAGCAGGCTGGCGCCGAAGCCGGGCGCCACATGCCGCCGGCCGCGATCCGCCGCATGCAGGATCTTCGCCGCGACAAAACCGGGGCTGAGGGGGCGGTTGCCGCCGGCGAAGCGGGCGGTGAAGGCGGGGCGAAGGGCGCGCTCCTCGGCCAGCTGGGGCGTGTCGGTATCGGGCGGGAAGGCGGTCAGCACGCGCACCCCATGCGCGCCGAGCTCGACGGAGAGAATGTCGCCCAGGCCCCGCAGCGCCCATTTGGAGGGGGCATAGGCGCCATAGCCGGCAAACCCCCCCAGCGCGGCGGCCGAGGATATCAGGATCACCTGCCCGCGGCCCGCCCGCGCCATGGCCGGCGCCAGCGCGTGGACCACATGCAGCGTGCCGAGGTAATTCGTGCGCCACTGTGCTTCATGCTCGGCCAGGGGCTGGTCCAGGAAGCGGCCCGGGCGGGCGATGCCGGCGCTGGTGATGACCCAGGCGGGCGCCCCGTGCCGCGCGAGCAATCCACCCATGGCCTCGGCCACCGCCGCCGCGTCGCCCACATCCAGCGGCAGGGCCTCGGGCGGGAGGGGCCCCAGCGGCGCGAGGCGGGCCAGCGCCGCCGCCAGCCGCGCGGGGTCGCGCCCGGCGACCACCACGCGGCAGCCCCGCCCTTGCAGCGCCTCGGCCAGGGCCAGGCCAATGCCGCTGGAGCCACCGGTGACGAGGGCAAGCGGCGCCGTCACGGCGCCAGGGGCGCCGAAGGCAGGGGGAAGGCCGCCCGGGCAGGCCGGCGCTGGATACGGCAAGGCATTCCGTGTATCCGGAACGGGTTGACCGCTCCGCGTCAAGTGGAGAGCCTTGCTTCAACGCGTGAATTGAACTTGGGAAGACCGATCCGGGCCGCTGCTGAACGAGGCGGTCGGCGTGCCCTTTGCCACAACCCTCGTGGGAAAAACTCTTGCTCCTCTCGCTTCCGACCCCGCTGGACATCCTCGGCCTGAGCCTTCGCCTGCCCGGCGCGGATGACCTGGAAGCCCTGTGGTCGTTGCTGGAGAGCGGCGGTTCCGCCGTGCAGGACGTCTCCCCGCCGGAGCGCTGGCGGGCGGAGCGCTTCCTCAGCCAGGACGCCAAGGCGCGCGGCACCACCTATACCTTCGCCGGCGGCTACCTCCGGGATGGTCTCAGCTTCGACGCCGCCGCCTTCGGCATGTCCCGCCGCGAGGCCGAACAGATGGACCCGCAGCAGCGCGTCCTCCTCGAAGTGACCTGGGAGGCGCTGGAGGATGCGGGCATTGCCCCCTCGCGCCTCGCCGGGCGGCAGGTGGGCGTCTATGTCGGCGCCTCGGCCACGGACTATGCCGATGTGCCGCTGCTGGACCTGGCGTCCATCGATGCGCATTTCATGACCGGCAACAGCCTGGCCATGGTGTCCAACCGCATTTCCTACGCCTACGACCTCAAGGGCCCAAGCCTGACGATCGACACCGCCTGCTCCTCCTCGGTGGTGGCGCTGGCCCAGGCGGCGGCGGCCCTGCAGGAAGGGCGGATCGAATGCGCCATCGTGGGCGGGGTGAACATGCTCTCCTCGCCGGCGCCCTTCATCGGCTTCTCCCGCGCCGGCATGCTCTCGCCCACCGGGCGCTGCCGGCCCTTCTCCGCCCAGGGCGATGGCTATGTGCGGGCCGAGGGTGCCGTGGTCATCGTGCTGGCCCGCGCTGATGCGGAGCTGGTCCCCGGTGGCGCCCGGCCGCGCGCCCGGCTGCACGCCATCGGCGTGAATTCGGATGGCCGCACCAACGGCATCTCCCTGCCCTCGCTGACCGGCCAGCGGGATTTGCTGGAGGCGCTTTACCGCACCTCCGGCATCTCGCCCGATGCGCTGGCATTCGTCGAGGCGCATGGCACCGGCACTCGCGTGGGCGATCCGATCGAGGCGCGTGCCATCGGGGAATCGCTCGGGCGGCATCGCCGGGCGCCGCTGCCCATCGGCTCGGTGAAGTCCAATATCGGGCATCTGGAATCCGCCTCCGGCATGGCGGGGCTGGCCAAGCTGGTGCTCTCCCTCGAACGCCGCCGCTACCCCGCCACGCTCTACCTGGAGGAGCTGAACCCCGATATCGACGTGGCGGGCCTGCAATTGGCCCCCGCGGCCGAGGCGGTGGAGCTGCCGGCCGAGGGCGAATTGCTGGCCGGGCTGTGCAATTACGGCTTTGGCGGCACCAATGCCCATGCCGTGATCGGCAGTGCCCCGGTGCCTCTGGCCGCGCCGGCCGGCCCCTCGCGCTTCCTGGTGATCTCGGCCCACAGCAAGGCCGCGCTGCGCGCCTTGGCCAACGCCCATATTGACCCCGTGCTGCGCCACGGCGCCGCCGTGGTGGCCCAGGAGCTTCACCTGACGCGCGAGGCGCTGCCCCATCGCCTGGTGCTGGACCTGGCGCAGCAGCCCGACGTGGCCCTCGCGCTGGGGGATCCCGACACCCCCCGGCCCGGCGTGGTGCTGGCCGAGGCGGTGGCGCGGCGCGCGCGCATCGCCTTCGTCTTTGCCGGCAATGGCAGCCAATGGCCCGGGATGGGCCGCGCCGCCTACCAGAACAATCCCGCCTTCCGTGCGCGCTTCGACGAGATCGCCGCACTCATCCGCGGCGCCGGCGGCACCTGCCCGCTGGAGACGATGCAGGCCCCCGACGTGGCCGCGCGGCTGGCGGCCACCAGCGCCATGCAGCCGCTGCTCTTTACCATCCAGCTGGCGCTCTGCGCGGCGCTGGCGGCCGAGGGGCTGCGGCCTGACCTCGTGCTCGGCCATTCGGTGGGTGAGGTCGCGGCCGCCACCGCCGCCGGGGCGCTGACCGCGGAGGATTCCATCCGCCTCATCGTCCAGCGCAGCGCGCACCAGGAATCGGTGCGTGGCCTGGGCAGCATGGCCGTGCTGGCCTGCGATGCCGCCCGCGCCGCCGAACTGATCGCCGAGGCCGATGCGGCGGCGGCCGTCGAGGTCGCGGCCCGCAACGCGCCCAATTCCACCACCATTTCCGGCACCACCGAGGGCCTGGCCGAAGTGCTGCGCGTGGCGCGCCGCCTGCGCGTGGCCACCGTGACACTCGACATCGCCTACCCCTTCCACAGCCAGGCGCTGGATCCGGAGCGCGAGGGCACCATCGCGGCCCTGGCGGGAATGCGGCCCCAGGGGACGCGCATCCCCATGATCTCCTCCGTCACCGGCGCCGCGGTGCGGGGGGATGAGCTGGACGGCACCTATTGGTGGTCGAACATTCGCGCGCCCATCCTGTTCCAGGCGGCGGTCGAGGCCGCGCTGGGCGGGGCGGAGCTCTTCATCGAGATCGGCCCGCGCCCCATCCTCGGCTCGCTGGTAGCGGAAATCGCCCGCGCAGCCGGTGCCCGTGCCGTCGCCCTTCCCACCCTCACCCAGGCGGTGCGGCCCGAGGATGAAGATCCGGTGGCGCGCATCCCGCTGGAGGCGGTGGCCCGCGGCGCCCGCCTGGCCGAGACCGCCGCCGCGTCGGCTTCGCCCTGCTTGCCATCTCCGTGCCCGCCATCGCTGTGCCCGCCGTCTCCGGGGCGCCTCCTGCCGCTGATGCGCTGGGACCGGCAATTCTACCTGATCGGCCAGACGCCCGAAGCCTATGGGCTCTATGGCCCTTCCTTCGGCGGCAAGCCGGTGCATCCGCTGATCGGCACGCGGCTGGCCCCCGGCGGCGCCGAGTGGCGCCAGATCATCAGCCTGGAAACCCACCCCTATTTGGCCGGCCACAAGGTGGATGGCGAGGCGATCCTGCCCGCCACCGCCTTCATGGAGATGGTCGCCGCGGTGGGGCGGGAGGTGCATGGCACCGGCCGGCTGCGCATCCTCGACCTCGACATCCTTCGGCCCATGAACTTCGAGCCGGGCGGCGGGCGCGAGGTGAGCCTGATCTGGAACGAGGCCGACCGGCTGGTGGAAATCCGCTCCCGCCTTCGCCTGGAGCCGGCGACCAGCCTGGCACTGCACGCCCGCGCCGTGGTGCTGCCCGAGGTGGCGGCGACCCCCGCGCCGTCGGAATGGCCGGCCTCCGGCATCCCGCATGACGAAGCGGCGATCTACGCGGCCACCCAGCGCTGCCGCATGGGCTATGAGGGGGCCTTCCGCGTGGCGCGCTCCGCCCGCGTCTGCGGTGACCTCATCATCACCGAGCTCGCCCCGGAACCCGCCGATCTCGGCTTCTTCAGCGATGTCCAGCTGCTCGATCCGCCGAGCTATGACGCGGCCTTCCACGCCATCTTCCTGGGCATTCCGCAGCAGCCCGGCCAGGTGCTGGGCGAATTGCCGGTGCGGATGGAGCGGCTCTCGCTCTACCGGCCCGGGACGCCGGTGCATCGGGCGGTGACCCGCCTGGTGCGGCAGGGCGCCGATGCGCGGGTCTTCGACATCACGCTGCTCTCGGCCGAGGACGAAGTGGTGGCCGAGGGACGGGGCGTGGTGATGCGCCGCCTCATCCTCTCCACCTGGCGCGAGGCGGACCGCATCGTGCAGTCCCGCATGATCCCCTGGGAGGCCGGGGCGCGCGACCTGGCGGCGGAGCTGGCCGAGGCGCTGGCGCATCCCGTGGCGGAAGCGCCCGGCGTGGCGCCGCTGCGCGCCGCCCTGGTCGAGCTGGGCCTGGATGTGGCGGCCCATGTGGTGGGCGGGATCGGCGGCATGCGGATCGCCGCGCAGGATCCCGGCCTGGGCGGACGCATCCTGCCCGCGGCCCAGGTGGTGTGGCGCGCGCTGATGGATGCGCTCTGCGATGCCGGGCGGATGACCGAGCATGAGGAGCAGTTCCGCCTTGCCGCGCTTCCTGCCGATCCGACGCAGCGCCTGGTGGCCTTCGCGCAGCGCCACCCGGGCGCCAGCGCCGATCTGCGGCTCGCGCTGCATGCGCTGGAGGCGCTGCCAGGGCTGCTGCTGGGCGGCGTGGAGACGCCCCCCCAGCCCGACCTGCTGGATGCGCTGATGACCAGCTCGGTCTTCGGCGCGCCCAGCCAGGACGCGCTGCTGGAAACGCTGGACCGCCTGATCCTGGCCACGCCGGAGCGGCGGTTGCGGGTGGTGCTGCTGGAGCCGGGGCTGGGCGGGCTGCTGGCAAGGCTGCTGCCCCGGCTGCGCGGCGGCGAGATCGCCCTCTCCATCCTCGCCGGCGATGTGGCGGCGGCGGAGCGCCTGCTGGCACGGCTGGGTGCGGCGCGGATGGTGCCGGTGCTGGGTCCGGATTCCGCCCTGGAAGGCGCGGTGTTCGACCTCGCCCTTTGCGCCGCCACCACGCCGCTGGATGGCGGCGAGCCGAGCCCGCTGGACATGCTGGCGAGCCTGGGGGCGCAGGCGCCCGTGCTGCTGGCCGCCATCCCGGGCCATGACCCGGCGATCGACGTGCTGCACGCGGCCATGCCCGGCTGGTTCCGCTTCTCGCCCACGCCGGAGCTGCCGGTCGGCGCCTGGCCCTATCCGTCCGAGGCGGATGAGGCGCTGGCCTCGCGCGGCTTCACCATCCTGCGCGCCGCCCCGATCGGGGCATCGGGCGCGCGGCTGGTCAGCGCCGTCATGCCGCGCCGCCGCCCGCTGGAAGTGATGCCGCCGCGCAGCCCGCTCTGCCTCGCGATCGCCGAGGATGCGGAAGGCGCCGCGTTCCGCGACATGCTGCCGGGCTTCGAGCTGCGCGGCGCGCTCTCCGTCGGCGCGGTGGCCGAGCTGGCGGCCCAGGCCCTGCTCCCCGAGGGTTTCGCGGTCGTGCTCGAGATCGGCCCCGCCGCCCTGGCGGATGAGGTGGAGTGCCTCTCCGCCCGCATGCTGCGCCTGCGGGACCTGGCCCTGGCGCTCAGCGAAAGCGAGACGCCCTGCCGCCTCTACGTGGTGGTGCGGCAGGCCGAGGGCGCGGCGGCGCAGGCCCTCGCGGCCTATGCCCGCTGCCTGATGAACGAGTTCCCGACGCTGGAGACCTGCCTGCTGGTCCTGGCGCCCGGCGCCACGGCCGCGACGCTGGAGCCCGCGCTGCGCCGGCATTTGGCCGAGCCCCTGCGCGAGCGGGAGGTCCATGTCACCGAGACCGGGGCCGAGGTGCCGCGCGCCGCGCGCCTCGCCCCACCCGCCGCGCGCGCGCCGGCCGAGGGCGAGCGCTGCCTGCTGCGCATCGGCCCGCGCGGCCTGGATGAGCTGGCCTGGATGCTGGCGCCGCGCGCCACCCCCGGCCCGGGCGAGATCGAGGTCGCGGTCGCGGCCACCGGGCTGAATTTCCGCGACGTGATGCTGGGCCTGGGCGTGCTGGATTCCGAGAGCCTGGGCGGGGGGCTGACCGGCGCGGCGCTGGGCTTCGAATTCGCCGGGCATGTCCTGGCACAGGGGCCGGGCGTGGAGGGCTTCCGGCCTGGCGATCCGGTGATGGGCTTCGCCGGCGGGGCCTTCGCCTCGCACCTCACGGTGCCGGCCGCGCAATTGTTCCATCTGGGCCAGGACATCCCGGCCGAGGCGGGGGCGGCCATCCCGGTCGCCTTCGTGACGGCCTGGTACGGGCTGATCGAGCGCGCCGGGCTCAAGCGTGGCGAGACGGTGCTGATCGAAGGTGCCGCGGGCGGCGTGGGCCTGGCCGCGCTGCAGATCGCGCAGGCGCATGGCGCCATCGTGGTGGCGGCGGCCGGCACGCCGGAAAAGCGCGCCTTGCTGCGCCGCCTGGGCGCCGACCATGTGGTGGATTCCCGCGCGCCCGACCTGGAGGACGTGATCCGCGCCGCGGTGGGCGGCGTGGATATCGTGCTGAATTCCGTGGCGGGCGATGCGATGCGCGCGGCGCTGCGCCTGGTGCGCCCCTTCGGCCGCTTCGTGGAACTCGGCAAGCGGGACTTCCTGGAGAATACCCGGCTCGGCCTGCGGCCCTTCCTGCGCAACGTCACCTATATCGGCGCGGATATCGACCAGCTGCTGGCGCATGACCCGGCGCTGGTCCGCCGCATGCTGGGCGCGCTGATGACGCTGTTCGAGGCCGGGCGCCTGGCGCCCCTGCCCTATCTCGCCATGCCGGGCGAACGGGTGGCGGATGCCTTCCGGCTGATGCAGGCCTCGGCCCATATCGGCAAGATCCTGGTGCGACCGAGCCGGCGCGGCGAACCCCCGGCCGAGGCGCCGGCCGCCTTCACCCCCGCCCCGGGCGTGCATGTGGTTCTCGGCGGCACCGGCGGGTTCGGGCTGGAAACCGCGCTGTGGCTGGCTGGCCAGGGCGCAGGGCTCGTCATCCTGGCTTCCCGCCGCGGCACGGTGGAGCCTGAGCAGGCCGAGCGCCTGGACCGGCTGCGCGCCGAGGGCCGCACCCTGCTGGTCGAGGCGCTGGACGTCACCGATCCCGCCGCCGTCGCTGCCGCCTTCGGCCGTTGGCGGGCGCAGCTCGGCCCCATTGCGGGTGTCATCCACTGCGCGATGGTGCTGGAGGATGGCATGATCCTCGGCCTGACGCCGGAGAAGATCCTGCGCGTCCTGGCGCCGAAGATCCATGGCATGCGCGCGCTGGAAGCCGCGATCGCCGGGGATCGCCCGCAATATGTGGTCGCCTATTCCTCGGCCACGACCTTTGTCGGCAGTCCCGGGCAATCCGCCTATGTGGTGGGCAATGCCTTCCTGGAGGGCGCCGTGCTGGCCCTGCGGCAGCGCGGCATCCCCGCGCTGGCGGTGGGCTGGGGCGCCATCTCGGATGTGGGCGTGATCGCCCGCACGCGCGGCCTGGCGGAACGGCTGCGCGCGGCCACCGGCGTTTCCGGCGTGACCTCGGCCGAGGCGCTGCGCCATCTGGGCGGGCTGCTGGCCGCGCCCTGGGCGGCGCCGGCGGTCAGTGCCTATTCGGTGATCCGCTGGTCCCCGGCGGCGACCAAGCTGGCCGTGCTGCGCTCGCCCTATTTCGCCGAGGTCTTCGCCGAGGCCGGGCAGGGCGCGGCGCAGCCGGGCGAGGAGGCGCTGGACCTGTCCGCCCTCAGCCCCGAGGCCGCGGCGGAGATTCTGCTGGGGCTGGTGCGCGACGAGGTGGCGCGCATCCTGCGGCTGCCGCCCGAGGCGGTGGAGACGGACCGCCCGTTGATGGATCTGGGGCTCGACTCTCTCATGGCGTTGGAATTGCGCCTGGCCGTTGAGAAACGGACCGGGTTGGAAATGACGATGACCATGGTCGGAGGCAGCCGTTCAGTGCGGGATCTGGTCGGCCGGATCGCGGCGACCCTGGGTTCTCCGCCGTCTCACTAATCGTTTAGATCATTAAATCAGCAGCTTGTCTCTCTTTGGCCATCAGGGGTGCAACAAGCCCGTTGTGGCGCCCCGCGCGGATGGGTATGTTGCGGTGCACCAGGAAGTTAATGCCCCACAGGTTGAATTTCTCGCATTCTCCGGCGCCTCCACTTGGCGGCGTCTCAATAAGTTTCTATTATCAGGAACGGATCGCGCGGCTTTTCGGGGCTGACCGTTTCGGTTAACGAGTAATTCAGGCTTCAGTGCCACGGTTCCACAGCCAGATGTGAGGAGGCTGCCATGAATTTTCGGTCTCCCACGACGGGCCTTGATTTCGGCAATCTGGGCCGAACGGATGAGGCGGCGCCCGCGGCCCCCGGCCTAAGCCCGGATCGGCGGCAGCCCCGGGCACGGGCCCTCCGGCGTGACGCCCTCAAGCACGATGCCTCCTTCGAGAGCCTGCCCGCTTATCGCGAGATCCTGATGGATCGGCAGATGGGCCCGGCGCTGGGCTTCGAGAACCCCTATTATCGGCTGCATGATGTCCGCGCCGGCGTCACCACCCGCATCAATGGCCGGGACCTGCTGAATTTCGCGAGCTATGACTACCTCGCCCTGAATGGCCACCCCGAGGTGCTCGCCGCCCATCAGGAAGCGGCGCTGCGCTACGGCACCAGCGTCTCCGCCAGCCG
>LNFM01004119.1_pt1 | contig 20326 bp, 16 predicted proteins | sample 596031 | NCBI WGS metagenome assembly LNFM01 (sample SAMN04254537, study PRJNA301005) | activated carbon metagenome | isolation source: dual media filters at the Ann Arbor, Michigan drinking water treatment plant | place: USA: Ann Arbor | reverse complement strand
TTGTTTACCGCAGAGGCCATCGAAGGCGGATCGCGGGTCATCGACTACGTCGGCGAAAAGCTCGACATGCGCGAAGGCAAGCGGCGCGAGCGGTTCTACGATTCGATCGGGTACCAGCCGCTGTTCGACGTCACCGACACTCTCGTGATCGATGGTCTGATCGGCGGCAACGAGAGCCGCTTCATCAATCACTCGGCGAAGAAGGCGAACGTCGAAGCGGCCGTCGAGCGCGGCAAGGTCTGGTTCTACGCCAATCGCGACATTGCACGCGGTGAGGAGTTGCTGCTCGACTACGGATTCAATCCGCGAAAGCAGCCGAGCAAGCGTTGACGTTGACGTTGGCGTGACGGGCCGGCCCGGGCCGCGCGCCCAGGCCGTATGCCTTCATCGCAGAGGTGGTGACGGCTCAATGCCCCACGAATTTCGGCGGGCGCTTCTCGAGAAAGGCGGCGACGCCTTCCTTGTGGTCCTGGGTCTTGCGCGCGAGTTCCTGTGCTCTGCTCGCGAGCGCCATATGCTCGGCGAGATCCTGCTGAAAGCCCTGGTGTACGAGCTGCTTGATCAGCCCCATGGCATAGACCGGACCTTTCGCCAGCCGCGTGGCGCAGGCGACCGCACGTTCGAGCAGCAAGGCGTCGTCCGTCAGTTCGTTGACGAGCCCCATGCGCAGCGCCTGCTCGCCGTCGATCGGATCGCCCGTGTACTGCATCCAGAGCGTATTGGCCATCCCGATGAGTTTGGGTAACTGCCACGTGCTGCCGTCGGCCGGGATAAGTCCGTTGCGAATGAACGCTTCCGAGAAGCGTGCCGCGCGGCTGGCGATGCGAATGTCGCAGGCGAGTGCGATACCGCAGCCGAGACCGTAGGCGGCGCCGTTGACGGCGGCGATCGAGGGTTTCTGCAGATTGTGAAGCACGCGCACGATCTCGGGACCCATGCGCTGGTTGCCGCGCTCGCGTGCCCCGTAGACGGGATCCAGCGCTTCCCAGGGGCCCGGCCTGGGTTCGGCGGCGCTTTTCTGCGACTTCGCCTTTTCCGCGTCGTCGATGCGCTTCTTGAAGCCGCGCACGTTCGCGCCCGAGCAGAATGCCGTGCCGGCGCCGGTCAGCACCAGACAGCGCAGATCGGGGTTGTCGGCGAATGCGTGGACGGTGTCGACGAGATCCTCGGACAGCTGCGGACCCAGGGCATTGCGTGTCGAGGGATCGTTCAAGGTGAGTATCAGCACGCCGTCGTCGGTCTGGCGTTTGAGCAGGACTTCGTTGCCGGATGCGTTGCTCGATGCGGAAGGGTCGTTCGTGGACATGTGGTTATCCCTAGAGAATGTTCCGGATGGACGGATGACGGCATGCAGCCGAGGGGAGTGCTCCTCCGCCCCGAAGTCTAGCAGCCTGCGGGGCCCGCACTACAGCGGCGTTCGGGCGAGGAGGGCCAGGAAGAATGCGATCCACATGGCGAGCAGCAGGCCAAAGCTCGGCAGAAACACGGCCAGCCGATGGAACACCTTGTTGTAGGTGCAATGGATCAGACTATGGGCGACGCGCAGTGCCACGAAGATCCACGTACATACGACGAGCCATGAAGGCACGTAGCCGGTCGCCAGAGCGATGGCCGCGAGCGTGTAGAACAGCACCGGGACTTCGAAGAGGTTGCGGAAATTGTCCGCGGCCTGGATGTCCTGGAGCTGGGCTGCCATTCGGGTCGAGTCCGCGATCTGTTGCGCATCGAGGCGTTTGCGCATCATTTCGCGGACGCGATTGCGAAGCATCGTCAGGCCGACGACGGTCGTGAGCAGCACCATGGCAAGGCACGCTGCAATCAGGTGCAAATGATTCGCCGGCATGCGTGCTTCCTCGCGGATCTACTGCGGCGGAACTTTGGCCGCCTTGATCACCTGACCCCATTTCGCGATTTCGGTACGAATCTGTTCACGGAATTCGTCCGGCGTATTGCCCTCCGGTTCGATGCCGAGTGCATCCATGCGCTCGGCGACGTCGGGACGTTTGACGGCCGCGGCGATTTCCTTCTGCAGGCGCGCGATCACCGCAGGGGGCGTGCGCCGCGGAGCCAGGAACCCGTACCACGACGTGACCTCGTAGCCCTTGACGGTTTCGCCGATCGTCGGCAGGTTGGGGTCGGAGCGCAGACGCTTCGCGCCCGTGACGCCGAGGGCGCGCAGCTTGCCGGCCTTGACGTGACCAACGGCGGAAGAATAGCCGCTGATGAGCATCTGCACCTGACCGCCCATGAGGTCCGTCAGTGCGGGACCGGCGCCCTTGTACGGCACATGCACGATGTCGATCTTCGCGAGGTGTTTGAAGTATTCGGCGGCGAGATGGGCAGTCGATCCCAACCCGGCGGATGCGAAGTTGATGCTGCCGGGTTTCGCACTGGCCATGGCGACCAGGTCGCCGACGGACTTCGCGGCGACACTCGGGTGCACGACGAGCACGAGCTGACTGCCGCCGACGCGACTGATCGTGGCGACATCCTTGAGCGGATCGTAGGGCAGCTTGCGATAGAGGTTCGGAGCGATGCCGATTTCACCGTTCGCGGCGAGCATGATCGTGTGGCCGTCCGGTTCGCCGTTGACGAGCAGACTCACGGCGAGCGTGCCGCCGGCGCCGGGTCGATTGTCGACGACGATCGGCTGTCCAAGGGCTTCGTGCAGTCGCGGTCCGAGTAGCCGCGCGGTGACGTCGGTTGGGCCGCCGGGGGCGTAGCCCAGGATCAGACGGATCGGTTTGGTCGGATAGGTTTGCGCACCGACGCTCGGGGTGAGCGCTGCACAGACCAATCCGGCACAAGCCAGTGAAGAAGCAAAGCGGTGGAATACGGCCATGTCTCGGTCCTGTAGCCTTGTTGATGGACAGGACCGAGTGTACGACGGTTTGCGATGCGGGCAACCTTTGCGGCCGCGTAGTCCGCGACCGCTGCACCGACGCCGTACGGCGAATATCAGTCGAACATCAACACCGAGCGTGCCACCTCGCCTGCCTTCATTGCGCGAAAGGCCTCGTTGATGTCGCCGAGACGGCCACGCTTGCTGATCATCGAATCCAGATCGAGTTTTCCCTGGCGATAGAACTCGAGATAGTTCGGAATGTCCGTGCGGAACTGGTTCGAGCCCATGCGCGAGGTTTGCACTTTGCACTCCGGACGGATGGCGAGCCAGTTGAACTCGATGTTCGCGTCAGGCGGCAATACGCCGACGAGCGTCGCCGTACCGCGCACGGCCAGGCTTTCGATGGCCATCCGGCAGAGCTTCGCCAGGCCGACGGCTTCGAAGGCGTGATTGACGCCTAGCCCCTTGGTCAGCGCGCGGACGGCTTTGACCGGATCGTCCTGGGTGGCGTTGACGGTGTGCGTCGCGCCGACGGACTTCGCCATCTCCAGCTTGGTGTCGAACTGGTCGACGGCGATGATCTGTCGCGCTCCGCCGATTTTCGCCCCTTGAATGATCGAGAGCCCGACGCCGCCGGCACCGAATACGGCCACGGTTTGCCCCGGCTGCAATCCGGAGGAGCGCAGCGCTGCGCCCACGCCCGTGAGTACGCCACAGCCGACCAGAGCCGCGCGATCGAAGGGGATGTCCTTGTCGATCTTCACCACCATGTTCTCGTGCATCAGCATCTTCTCGGCGTAGCTGCCGATGCCACCGAACTGACGCACGAGCCCGCCCTCCTGCGTGAGTCTTGGCGCATCGGCGGCAGCCCGAGCGATGATCTCGCCGTTGTTCGTGCAGACGTTCGGATGGCCGTCGAGGCACTGCGGGCAGGTGCCGCAGAAACCCGACAGGCAGGCCACCACGTGATCGCCGACCTTCACGTAGGTCACGTCGGGACCGACTGCTTCGACGATGCCTGCACCTTCGTGCCCGAGCACGAAGGGACGGTCGGTGGGATAGCGGCTGATGCCTTCGATGACGTGCAGGTCGCTGTGACACACGCCGGTCGCTACGGTGCGCACGACGATCTCTCGCCCGCGCGGCTTATCCATATCCACGTGCTCGAGCACGAGCGGTTCGTTGATCTTGCGCAGAACGGCAGCTTCGATGTGCATGCTTGGTCTCCGGGTGAACTGTGAAGGGTGAGTGGCGAATGGTGAAAGGTTAAATGAAGCTACGCCCGATTCACCATGCGGCGTGTGAACTATTTCTTCGAGTATGTCGGCGCCTGAAATTTCGGTGTGAACGGTCCGATCGCCTTCATGTCGACCTCGACCAGCGTGGGTCCGCTGCAGTTCAATGCTGCGGCGAGGTGCGTGCCGATATCCTCGAATGTCTTCGCGCACCAGTAGGGCATGTGCGCTGATCGCGCGAGGAGTTCGAAGTCCGGGGCGAGCAGGGCGTCGTAGTAGTTCGGGCCGGCGCCCGTGCTGTTCTGGATATGGCGTATCACGCCGTAGCCGCCATCGTTCATGACGAGCAGGCACAGATCCGGACGTTCCTGAGCAGCCGTCATGATCTCGCCGAGATTGAGCACGAAGCCGCCGTCGCCGCACATCGCGACGGTCTTGCGGCCCTTGGCAGCGATGGCTGCACCGATGGCCAGCGGCATGCCGGTGCCGATCCCCGCCCCGACGGAATAGATGCTGTCGCGCGGGCCGTAGACCGGAAAGATGCGATTGGCCCACGTGGTTTGATGGAACGAAATGTCACGCACCCAGAGCGTATCGCGTGGCAGCGCTTCGCGAACGATCTGGGGCAGCGGTGCGTAGAGGCCCAGGGTAGCGCGATAGTTCTCGGTGGCCTCGTGCTTCAGCCTGACGACTTCCTCGACGTAAGCCGGTGCTACGGTCCAGCGTCCTTCCAGCCGATCGGCGAGTTCGGTCAGTGTTGAATTCGCATCGGCATGGACGAACTGCTCGCATGAATACGTCCGGCCGTTCGCCAGTGAGTCGGCATCGATCTGCATGCGGCGTGGCGGCAGGCGCAGGTTGCCGTCGCGCAACTCGTGACCGCGCAGTCGGGAACCGACGACGAGCATGAGATCCACGCTCTCGTAGAAGCGCTCCACCTCCGGCGTGGTCGCAAGCGGACCGAGGCAGAGGGGATGATCTTCGGGAACGACGCCGCGACCGTTCCAGCTCGTCACGATCGGCAGGCCGAGGGCGGCCAGTCGTGCGACAGCGGGTCCTGCATTGCGCGCGCCGCCGCCGGTCCATAGCACGGGTCGACGGCTGTTCAGGACAGCATTGACGATCGTATCGAGAACTTGCGGCTTTGGTGCGAGCGCCGGCGGGATGGGCAGGCTCAGGCGATCGAGGGCATCCGTTCGATCGACCTCGGCGAGCTGCACGTCGATCGGGATCTCGATGCTTACCGGCCCGAGCGGGGGTGTAAGGGCCTCAGCGGCGGCATGCATGAGGATGCCGAGCGCGGAGGCCGGTGTACGGATCGTATAGGCCGCCTTCGAGACAGATCTCAGCATACCCAGCTGGTCGGGAACGTCGTGCACGCTCGCGAGATCGCGCTGGGCAAGTGCTGTGGCCGATTGCCCTGTGATATGGAGCATGGGGCTGCCGGCGAAGCGCGCCTCGACCAGACCGCTGACGGCACTCGCCGCGCCCGGACCGGTGCTCGTGAAGACGACGCCCAAGCGGCCCGATGCACGCGCGTAACCGTCGGCCATATGGGTACCGCCCATCTCGCCTCGACACATCACGAAGCGCACGGCGCTGCGTCGATGGAGCGCGTCGAGCAGGGGTACGTTGTGAACGGAGATGATGCCGAAGGCGGTATCCACGCCGCAGCGTTCGAGGAACTCGGCGACGAGCGCGCCGACGGTGATCTTGTTCGTCATAGTTTGAGCTTTGCCGCCTTGATGATATGGGCGGACTGTTTGTAGTCGGACGCCATCAGTGCGGCGAACTGCTCGGGTGTACCGATGAGGGGCGTCATCGCCCGTGCCGAGAGCGACTCGACGATATCCGGCATCTTCAGAATGCGAGCGGCTTCGGCGTTCAATCGATCGATGATCGGTCGCGGTGTGCCGGCTGGTGCAAGGATGCCTTGCCAGGGGCGAAGCGTGATCGCGCCGATGCCCGATTCGGCGAATGTGGGTACCTGCGGCAGCTGGGCCAGGCGCGACTCGCCGCCGAAGGCAAGCGGCTTGAGGCGGCCGGCCTTGATCAGGGGCAGCGCCGATATGGCGACGGAGAAGTGGAGCTGGATCTGGCCGCTGATGAGATCGGTCAGGACGACCGCAGCCCCTTTGTAGGGAATATGCAGCGTGTTGATGCCGAGCGTGATGTTCATCAGTTCGGCGGCAAGGTGGTTCATGTTGCCGTTGCCCGAGGAGCCGTAGGCGATCTGGCCGGGACGCGAACTGGCAAGCGCGATCAGCTCCTTCACCGTGTTCACCGGCAGCGAAGGATGCGATACCAGCACGTAGTCGCTGCGCTGAACCGTGGCGACGGGTGCGAAGTCCTTGAAGCTGTCGTAGGGCAGGTCTTTGCGCAGGAGGGCGTTGATGACGTGCGTGCCGGGACCGAGATGGATCAGCGTGTAGCCGTCGGGCGGGGACTTCGCGAGCAACTCGGTGCCGATCGCACCGTTTGCGCCCGGCCGGTTATCGACGATGAATTGCTGCCCCAGTGCTTCGGCGAACTTTGCAGTCATCATGCGCGCGATGGGATCGATGCTGCCTCCCGGCGGAAAGGGCACGATCATGCGTACCGGCTTGCTTGGGTAGGTGCCGGCATCGGCGGCCATCGCGCAGGTGCCGATCGTCGCGGTCGAGGCCACGGCGAGTTGGACGAGCATGCGAAGTCGAGCGGACATGGTGGAAGTCTCCTCGCTAACTGAATCAGCTGTGCCAGGCACAGTGGATTTCTTGTTGTGGTCGTCAGAACGAATCTCGTGGCTGGAACGGTTGTCAGGGTCGCAGCAGTGCCGAAAGGGCGTCCAGGGTTCGCTGATTCTTCATCCCCTGTACGGCTTGTGAGATCGCCTCGACAGCGTCGGCGTGTTTGGTCCGGGACGCCAGTTTGCGGAACTTTCGGAGCAATTCGTCGGGTGTGCATGGGTCGGCCGGCATGCCGTGCGGATCGAGCACGGCGCCGGCATGGCGCTTCCCGTTCGCGAGTTCGAGCTCGACGCGCGCACCGTAGTGTCGCGGGTAGGCGGCTTCCATCTCCGGGTCGACGAAGATTTCGATGCGCCGCGCAAGTTCGCGGCGCCCAGGATCTTCGATCACGTCGAGGTCATAGCTGGCTGGGTCCGCAGGGTCGCCCATCAGGGCGAGCGCGCAGCAGTAGGGGATGCTGAACTGTGCGCCGAACGTGTCGATGGGGGCGACCGCACCGTTCTGCGCCTTGGCATAGGCCGACACGCCGATGCGCACCTTGTCGATGTCGTGCAGCTGCAGCGGGCGATCGCCACGCATTTCGACCAGCTGCTGAACCGCCGCCTGGATCCAGGCGCAGCAGGGATACGTCTTGACGTAGACGTTGTCGACCGCCCACGACTTACCGAGGTTATGCGAGATCAATGCCGGCTGCGCGGTCTCGCCCGATACGACGTCGAGCAATCCGAACTTGCCTTCCACCGCGGTGGGCGGAGCACTGTAGCCGCGCGCCGCGAGCTGTGCCATGCGCACACCGGCTTCGGCGGCACGTCCGGCGTGCATGCGCTTTTCCATGCCGCCGCCTGCGCCTGAAGCGAATGCCTTCGTTCCCGAAGCCGTGGCGCAGGATAGGCAGAGGGCGGTGAACAGTTGATCGGCAGACAGGCGCATGACGATGCCTGCCGCAACGGCGGCCCCGAGCGGCCCGGCCACAGCGGTCTTGTGATATCCCCGTTGTGCCGGTCGTACGCCCATCGCGAGTCCGATCCGGTTCAATACTTCATAGCCGGCGATGATGCCCAGCAGCAGGCGTTCCCCGGACGCGCCGTGCGCTTCTGCCGACGCGAATGCTGCCGAGACGACGATCGCTCCGGGATGCACGATGGCGGCATCGAGATGATCGTCGAGCTCGAAGCCATGCGCCGCGGTTCCGTTGCACAGTGCGGCGGCGGGCGCCGGGACGCGCTGCGACTGTCCGACGATGGTGCAGCGGCCGTGTCCGCCTTCCGCGAGCATCTCGTCGGCCATGATCGTGGACCACGGTTCCGGTGATCCGAACAGGGTGCAACCGAGTGTGTCGAGGAGGGCGTATTGTGCCGAGCGCGCAGACGCTTCGGGGAGGGTGGCGAGCGTCGTGGCGTGCAGGAAGTCCGTGAGATCCCGTGTCGGTGCAGTCATTCGTACCAGTCCTTCGTTTTCGAAGAGGTTACGACCCGCCGCCGTTGCCTGCAACCATCCAGCGCAACCCAGGGTTGGATGCCGACGCGCAACCCTGGGTTGGGGTAGGCCGTCAGTGGCGGATCAAGGGCTATAATCGCCGGCCTTTTGCATCAGGCCGATTCTCATGTGGTTCCGAAACCTCCTCGTCTATCGCATCGCCGCGCCGTGGAACGTGAAGGCGGATGACTTCAACGAAGCCCTCGCGAAGAACGGTCTGCAGCCTTGCGGCAGCTTTGCCATGGAGAGTCGCGGTTGGGTGCCACCCAAGGATGACGACCGCTACGTTGTCGATTTGAACAAGCAGTGGTTGTTCGCGCTCGGTGTCGAGCAGAAGATTCTGCCGTCCACGGTGGTCAAGCAGGTGGCCGACGAGCGCGCCGTCGCACAGGAAAAAAAGCAGGGTCATCCGGTGGGCAAGAAGCAGTTGCGCGATCTGCGCATCCAGGTGATGGACGAACTGATGCCGCGCGCTCTGGCGAGGCGCCGCACGACGCGCTCTTGGATCGATACGGTCAACGGCTGGCTGGTCATCGACATGGGCGCCGAGGCGAAGGCGGACGAGTTCATGGAGTTTCTGCGCCGCAGCCACGACCGACTGCCGAACATCGTGCGGCTCGATACCCAGCGTTCACCCGGGGGCATGATGACGCAATGGGTCGAGTCGGGGGAAGCGCCGGACGGCTTCACGATCGATCGCGACCTGGAACTGCAGGCAGCCGACGGCAGCAAGTCGGTCGTTCGCTATTCGAATCACAGCCTCGAAGGCAAGGATATCCAGGCGCACATCCGCAACGGCAAGGTGGCGACCAAGCTCGGCATGACTTGGCAGGATCGCATCTCGTTCGTATTGACAGACCAGATGCAGATCAAGCGTCTCGATTTTCTGGAGGTGCTGAAGAGCGAGGGCGGCGAAGAGGATCTCGACCCGAACGAGAAGTTCGACATCGACTTTGCGCTCATGACAGGCGAGTTGGCCAAGTGCATCGCCGATCTGGCAGAGGTCCTGGGCGGCGTAAAGACCTGAGGGAAAAATGCGGTGCCAGGCACGTGCCTGGCACCGCATTTTGGCGGGAAAGGGGAAAGGAGAAGGGGGAAACGCCGGACACGCCTCAGCAGCCTGATGCCCCGGTGGGTGAATTCAGCGATTCAGTCGAGTATCGGAACGATCGCCAGGTGCGACCGCTCAGGCCTCTCACGCTTCCCCCTTTCCCTTTTCCCGAACTCTGTGCCTCGAAGAGCCAGGCACAGAGTTCAAGAGGCGCCGCCGGCCTTGATGCCGTCGATGACCACCACGCCTTCGCGCACCAGGCGGTCGAGTTGGTCCGCCATGCCGATCTCGGCCAGCAGTTCGGCGGCATCGGCACCGGGTTTCGGTGCCGGACAACCCAGTCGCACCGGTTGGGGAGACATGCGTACGCCTGGCGCTGCCGTGATGACCTGACCCAACTCGGCATGTTCGCGGGTCACGGCAAGCCCAAGCTTGCGCACGATCGGGTCTTCGGTGATCTCGGTGAGCTTGAGCGCGACAGGCTGCGCCGCGATGCCTGCCTTCGTCAGGCGCTCGACCCAGTCTGACGCTGTTCGCTCCAGAAAGCGTGCCTCGAGCGCGCTCGCGAGTGGCTGCCCCGATACGCCGTCGAGATCCGCCAGTTCTGCACAACCCGCAATGCCGACGTCGTGGGCCGCCATGAACACCCACGCGTCGTCCCGGCAGAGGTACGCCCGATAGAGCGGACCGGTACCGAGACAATCCTGGCCGTGTGGTTCGTCCCAGACCTTGCCGGGGTAGTCTTGCAGCAGGTTGGTCTGCAGCAGCGTCGCACCGTAGATCAGTGCGCTGTTAACCCACTGACCTTTGCCCGTGCGACGACGATCGAACAGCGACAAGAGGATGCCGTACACCGACATGAGTCCCGTGCAGTAGTCGCAGCCGTTGAACGGATTGAGCACAGGGACTTCACTGCCGAGGCGCACCTGCATCCCGACGATCCCCTGCGCGAGCACCTCGCGGCCGGGGCGCTTCGCATACTTGCCCGGCTTGCCGTAGGCGTTCACCGACGAGTAGACGACGCCCGGATTGCGCTGCTTCGCCGCTTCGTAGCCGATGCCGAGCTTGTCCGCGACGCCCATGCGGAAGTTCTCCAGCATGACGTCCGCGCCCTCCATGAGCTTCCAGAAAATTTCCAGGCCCTCGGGCTTCTTGAGGTCGAGCAGGATCATCCGCTTGGCGCGGTTGACGTCGTTGTGCCAGTTGACGGGATTGCGATGCGCGCTATCGACCTTGATGACGTTCGCGCCGAACTCCGCCAGCGTGCGTCCGGCGGTCGGACTGGCCAGGATGATGCCGAGGTCCACGACTTTCACGCCATCGAGCACGCCTTTGAGCATTTCGCGTGTGGCAGCGGCGGGTGAAAGGGCGGGTGGGGGAGATTCGATCTCGCGCAGGATCTGCGTCCGATGCTCGTCGAGCTTCGCGCGCGGTCCCTGCACGCGGCCAGGCGTCTCGGATAGTCGAGGATTGATGTTGAAGCCTCGAAATCGGCCGATCTCCGGATCGTCGAAATCGGCGACTGTCGCAGTCTCTTCGGCGAGCGGATGATGCAGCCAGTCCTTGCCGGTGATGCACGCGATGCCTTCGAGACCGACTGTCGCGCAGAAGTCCTCCCACTCCGACGACGTGCGCGTCTTGAACACCGCCTCGAACTTCTCCTCGAGTTCTTCGGGCGAGAGCTTCGCATCCCGCCACGGCGCCATCTCCGGCAACTCGAGTAGATGCTTGTTGAGCCGATTGGCGAGATACATGAACCAATGACCGTCCTTGCAGCGCACGTGCGACCAGCGGGTGACGATGGGCAACTCGGGATCACCGACCCGTCGCATGACCTTTCCGCTGAAGGCGTTGAAGGTTGCGTTGAAGAGCGGGACTTCGATGATCTGTCCCGTGCCGCTGCGCTCTCGCCCGATGAGGCTGGCGGCAATTGCGCATGCGGCGAGGAACGCACCGAACGCCGACGAGAAGGGCACTACTGTGTAGACAGGCCGGGTGGTGTTTTCCAGATATGCGTTGGAGCTGAAGCAGCCGGTGGGTGCCGCGACGATCCCCTCCCATCCACGCATGCCGGCGCGAGGATCGTCGCTGCCGAATCCTGGCAGCGAACAGTAGATGAGCCGAGGGTTTGCCTGCGTCATTGCCTTCGGTCCGACGCCGAGACGTTCCATCACGCCCGGGCGGAAGTTTTCGATGACGACATCCGCCGTTGCAATGAGCTTGCGGGCGGTGGCGAGATCGTCGGGTTGCTTGAGATCGAGGACGATGCTGCGCTTGCCCCGATTCCATGTCGCATTGGCGGCGGTCCGGTAGCGCGGTCCGCCGGGCGGATCCACCTTGATCACGTCGGCGCCGAAGTCTGACAGGAGCATGCCGGTCAGGGGGCCGGCGATGTATTGTCCGAAGTCGATGACGCGTATGCCTGCGAGGGCGTGGGCCTCTGCCATGGGCGTGCTTCTCCTTGAGCGGTGGTTGCTGCCGGCGGCAATGCCGATCTCGTTGGACGGACCCCCGAGGATAGCCAAAAATCCCCGATCGGGGACAGCCCCGGGGTACCGTTTACGCTGTTACCGCAGACTGCTCGGTCGAACCTCCATCCACTTGCGACCGGGGGTACGCTCGACCCGCACGGCGTCGCGTGTGGGATTCGAGCGATAGGTCAGAAAGGATAGGTCGCGTACATTCGACAGGACATCCGCGGTGAGAATCGCTGCGTTCATGCCGCTGCAGCGCGCCGAGCGTGCAAGCAATCCGTTTTGATGCTGCATCTTGAGATAGCGGCCGAGTTGTTGGGTGTACCGATAGTTGCTGCGGTCGATCAGTCGCTTCTCTTTCGCCTCCTTGCCGCGCAAGTCGATGAGCAGAGCATCGCATCGGGTGCGCAGGATGCGCCGCTCGCCGATGATCTCGCGGTCGAGCGTGGGAAAACTGTCCAGGAGAAAGGTATGCCAATGGTGCACGGTTTCGTACACGGTGGTTTCGATGTCGAAGGAGCCGTACCAGACGCCGTAATCGAGCCCGTCAGAGAAGCGCGTGCCCTGGGCATTGAAGTTGACGAAGGGATAGGTGATGACAGAGCCGTAGTCGAATGGCCGCGTGATCAGCGGGGTAGCGCTCGGAATATATGCGGCCGCCTCCGCTGCAATGGCGACGCTCCAGTCATCCGGGCGATCGGACAGGTCGTCGAAGAGGTCCTGCGAGCGGCGAATGCCCTTGATGTTGCGGACGAGATCGTCGTGATGATCGACGATGTGCGTGAGAAGACCGGAATGCGGATGCTCGGACATCTACCGTCCGCGCTCGAAGTCCAGAAACCGTCGCACGGCGAGTATGCCCTCGTAACCCTGCTTCATGATCTCCAGTGGCGCATGATCGCCGAAGCGGCGGTTGGGTGTGGATACCCAGCGGTAGGCGAGGTCGCGATCGTGGGGAAACATGATCCTCAGCGATTTGTGGATACCAAGCAGGTGCCCGGCACGGGCAAGAAGATCGGTGCTGTCCGCGATCGGTTCGCCCTTGCGATATCGGGCGACCGTCGCGCGCGAGTCCGACGATAGTCCGAGCAGGGTGGCCTGATCCGTGGCCGCCAGCTGCCAGTGGTCGAAAAGCTGCACGACCATCCGGGCGAGTTGTTCCCGGCGGCTGCGCTGATGCAGATCGACCGGTTCCGGCTGTTGGACGATGGCATTCAAACGCGGCTCCTTGTGTATCAATTAATACGACTTGCGTATTAATTGTAGGTTCCGCGAGACCAGGCAGCAAGGTGCAGACCAAGGGGCCGTGCTCTTCTGTATGCCTGTAGGCGGTCTGTACGGAACGTAGCGCTCCGGACGGGATCTCTGCGATCGTCCAAAAAAAGAAGCGGCGCCAGTCGTAAGACTGCGGCGCCGCCTCGCGGGAAGAACTGCAGATCAGCTGTCGAGCGCTGCCAACACCTTCGGCGGAGACATCGGAAGATCGGTCAGCCGCTTGCCCGTTGCCTGCTCGATCGCGTTGGCGATCGCTGCCATCGGCGGCACGATGTTGGCTTCCGCCACGCCCTTCACGCCGTAAGGATGTACGGGGTTGGGCACTTCGACGATGATGGCTTCGATCATCGGCAGATCCGAGCACACCGGAATGCGGTAGTCGAGAAAGCCCGGATTCTCCAGGCGCCCGTTCTTGTCGTAGATGTACTCCTCGTTGAGAGCCCAGCCGATCCCTTGCACGACGCCGCCGTGGATCTGCCCTTCGACGTAAGCCGGGTGTATGGCACGACCGACATCCTGTGCCGCGACGTAGCGCACGATCTTCACGTGACCGGTATCGGGGTCGACCTCGACGTCGGCGAACTGCGCGGAGAAACCGGGGGCCTGACCTTCGGCGTTGACCGATGCGGAGGCCGTGATGGGGCCTCCGGTCGCCGAGCGCTTGGCTGCGATGGCTTTCAGCGACATCGGTTCGAACTCGCCGGCGCGGCCACCGGCCGGACGGGCATGGCCGTTCTCCCAGATGACGTCGGCGCGGTCGATCTTCCAGAGCTTCGCAGCGCGATTGCACAAGTCGTCGATCACCTTGTTGCAGGCGTTGACGACCGTCATGCCGGTGGCGAACGTGACGCGCGAGCCGCCCGTGGCCTGCGTGAAGCCCACGGAATTGGTATCGGCGACGATGGGACGGACGCTCTCGTAATCGATGCCGAGGGTTTCCGCTGCCATGATCGCCATCGAGGCGCGCGAGCCGCCGATGTCCGGGCTGCCGGTCGCGAGGACGATGGTGCCATCCTCGTTCACCTGGATCGTTGCGCTCGATTCGCCGCCGCCGTTGAACCAGTAGCCGCAAGCCACGCCCCGACCCTGATTCTTGCCGAGCCGGGTCTTGTAGGCGGGATGCTTCTGCAGCGCCTGCAGCGTCTCGGCGAAGCCGGCATGGGCCAGCTTCCCGCCGGAGAGCATCTGCGTGCCCGGCTTGGCGATGTTCTTGAGGCGGAAGTCGATCGGATCGATACCGAGTTTGCGTGCCAGGACGTCAAGCGTGCTCTCGACGGCGAATGCCGAGATGGGCGACCCGGGCGCGCGATACGCTACGGCTTTCGGCCGGTTGCAAACGACGTCATAACCGACGGCATGGGCGTTGGGGATGTCGTAGGGAGCGAAACCGCACATGCATGCGTTCATGACCGGAGACCCGGGGAAGGCGCCGGCCTGGTATTTGTAGAGCGCATCGGCGGCGACGATCTTGCCGTCCTTCGTGGCACCGATCCTGATCGTCATCGATGCGCCCGATGTAGGACCTGTGGCACGGAACACTTCATCGCGCGTGGTCATGAGCTTGACCGGATGCCCGGCTTTCTTCGAGAGCAGCACCGCGAGCGGCTCCACGTAGCAGATGGTCTTGCCGCCGAAGCCGCCACCGATCTCGGCCGCATGCACACGCAGATCCGCCACGCGCATGCTGAGCAGCTTCGCGGTGTAGATGCGCATCATGAAGTGGCCCTGGCTGGAGGACCACACTTCCGCCTGACCGTCGGTATCGAAACGCGCCAGGGTCGACTGAGGCTCGATGTAGCCCTGGTGCACCGGCTTGGTCTTGAAACTCATTTCGACGATCTGATCGGCCATCTTGAAGCCGGCCTCCACGTCGCCGAGCTTCATCTCGATCTTCTTCGAGACGTTCGATGCCTGCGTCGGTTCCGGCGTAACACCGCGCGTCTTCATGTCTTCGTAGAGCAGCGGCGCATCGGGCTGCATTGCCTCGTCGACGTCGATCACGTGGGGCAGCACTTCGTAGTCGATCTTGATCAGCTTGAGCGCTTCGTCTGCGATGTCTTTCGACATGGCCGCGACGGCCGCCACGGGGTGGCCGTCGAAGAGGGCCTTCTCCTTGGCCATTACGTTGCGGGTAAAGTGCCAGAAGTTGATGGCGACCCGCTCGGGACCGACGTATTCGAACTTCTGCTCGGGCAGATCCTTGCCGGTGATGACGGCCTTCACGCCAGGCAGCGCTTCGGCAGCCGAGGTATCGATCGACCGGATGCGTGCATGGGCGTGTGGCGAGCGCAGCACCTTCGCCCACAGCATGCCCGGCAGGGTAAAGTCGGCGCCGTATTGAGCACGCCCTGTCACCTTGGGTACACCGTCCGGACGAATCGGGCGGGTGCCGATGACCTTCAGTTCACGTTCCGGAAATTTGACGTCGTTCGCCATGTCATGCCCTCCGAAGTTCGGCGGCGGCATCGAGCACCGCCTCCACGATCTTGTTGTAGCCCGTGCAGCGGCACAAGTTGCCGGCGAGCCAGTAACGCACTTCTTCTTCCGTGGGATCCGGCTTCTTATCCAGCAAGGCCTTCGCGGAGATCAGCATCCCCGGCGTGCAGATGCCGCACTGCAGAGCCGCATGATCCAGGAACTTCTGCTGCAACGGATGCAGTTTCGTCCCGCTCGACATGCCTTCGATGGTGTCGATCTTGCGGCCGTCGCATTCGGCTGCGAACGTGAGGCATGCGCAAACCAGGCGGCCGTCGAGCATGATGCTGCACGCTCCGCAGTCGCCGGAGCCGCATCCTTCCTTGGTGCCTGTGAGATTGAGGTCGTCGCGGAGCACCTCGAGCAGGGTGTGATGCGGTTCGCAGAGATACTCGACGGGTGTGCCGTTGAGTGTCGTCGCCACGTGATTCTTGGCCATCAGTTCTTCCTCCGTGCACGATCCAGCGCAATCTGGGCGGCGCGCTTTGCCAGCACGCCGGCCACCTTGATCCGGTATTCCTTGGTACCGCGCTTGTCGTCGATCGGCCGACAGGCGGCACTTGCTGCCGAGGCCAAGGCGGCCAGTGCGGCGTCGTCGATCTTCGTGCCGATGAGGGCTTTCGCGGCTTCGGGCACGAGGAGCGCACGTTCTGCGACCGCGCCGAGACTCACTCGAGCGTCGCGGCAGACGCCGCCTTCGTCGAGCGTGATGCTCACCGCAGCACTCACGACAGCGATATCCATTTCCGTGCGGGGCGTAAAGCGCAGATAGGCGTCCGCCGAGCCGGGCTTGCGTTTCGGGATGTACAAGGACTCCACGATCTCGCCATTGCCGAGAGAGGTCTTGCCGGGGCCGACCGCCACGTCTTCCACGGGCACGTCTCGCGTACCTTTCGGCCCGACGATGCGTGCCTTGGCGCCGGCTGCGATGAGCGCCGGGACGCTATCTGCTGCCGGGGACGCGTTGCACAGGTTGCCGCCGATGCTGCACCGTCCCTTCACCTGGATCGAGCCGATCAGCTTGACGCTGTCGGTGACGCCGGGGCAGTCGTTTGCGAAGGCCTCGTTTTCGACCAGTTCCATGCAGGCCTTGGCCGCACCGACCCGATAACCGCCGTTTTCGATCGCGATCGACGTGAGCGCCGGGATGCGCTTCAGGTCGACCACGAGTTCCGGGGCGAGCCGTCCGCCCCGCATTTGTATGATCAGATCGGTTCCGCCTGCGAGTACCTTGGCCTTACCGTTGGCGGTGGCGAGCAGCGATACCGCCCCATCGATTGTCGTTGGCGCTTCGTAGCGCATATGACTCCCCTCCATCCTAAGACGATGCAAGAGGTCAATTCTCTACGACTCGGCCGCCGTTGTCATTGCGAACGTGCGCCGGCGCTCCTCGCAGAGGGGAAGAAGCCCATTCGCACCGGGCTGCATCGATTTGGTGCGGATGCTCGGGCCGGAGCATCGTCGGTTCCGCCGAGACTGCCAGTCCGGAGTATGGAATCAATCCCGCACGTGAGGGACGATACCGGTCGGGGCATCGAGCCGCCGCGCCTGCGTGACAAACAATGCGAGTTGCCGCCCGGCACGGCGGGATCCACCGGTACCCGCGGAACAGACCGCCCGCATTGCGCCGAAATGCACCCTAGCAGCCTGTGGGACTGGATTTCACGACTGCGACGGTAGTGCGCTTGGTGCAGGGCTAGAAGGTCGACGCAGCCGACATCGAGAATCTCGGCAAGGCGGCCGACAACGCCCTGCGCGAAAAGCGCCCCGTCCCTTCGGGTTGTGCCCAGAACGAGCGCACGCGTTGTTGCTCGTCTTGCCAATGTTCGCGATATTGGACTGCACCGAGCGCCTAGTCTGCGCTCGTTCTGGGCACAACGCAGCGCGCGAAATCCAGTCCGACAGGCTGCGAGTCACAGGTATCATCGCCTCGCTACTCGGATGGGTACGAGGGGGGATGCATGGCGGATGGGGTTTCGGTGTCGATCGTGCTCGGCAGCGGCGGAGCCCGTGGTTACGCGCATATCGGCGTCCTCGAATGGCTCCAGGAGCGCGGGTATGTCGTGCGGTCGATTGCCGGCGCGTCGATGGGCGCACTCATCGGTGGCATTTACGCGACCGGCAAACTCGATCTTTACACGCAGTGGGTGTCGGCGCTGGAGCGGATGGATGTATTACGTCTGCTCGATCCGTCGTTCGGGCGCGGCGGCTTCATCAAGGGCGACCGGATCATGGGCGTGCTGCGGGATCTGATCGGCGATTGCCGCATCGAGGATCTCCCAGTCTCTTATACGGCCGTCGCGACGGACCTCGATACCGGCAAGGAAGTCTGGCTGCGGGAGGGCAGACTCTTCGATGCGATTCGGGCCTCGATCGCGATCCCGCTCGTGTTCACGCCTGCAATTCGAGACGGACGCCGGCTGCTCGACGGGGCCGTCGTCAACCCGATTCCCATCGCGCCGACGCTCAACGACACGACCGATCTCACCATCGCCGTCGACCTGTGCGCGCGTGCGGCTGCAGATATGACGCCTTCCGTCGCAGCGCCGCCTGCCCCGGGCGATGGCTACGGCGCACGCATCCATCGCTTCGTCGAGAGCATTTTTCCCGGGAACGACGTTCCTGCAGCGCCTTCGCTCGGCGCAAGCGAGGTGATGTTCGCCGCGATGGAAGCGATGCAGACCACGATCGCGCGGCTGAAGATGGCAGCCTACTCGCCCGACATCACGATCGAGGTCCCCCGCAATGCCTGCGCGTACTACGAGTTCTGGCGCGCCGAGGAGATGATTGCGTTGGGTCGAGCTTGCACCGAGCGCGCCTTCGCGCGACGAGCCGACGGCCCTAGTCGCAATGAGCAACCAACGGTGCAATGACAGAGAGCAGCCCGTTGCGTTCTGCCGCGGGCTGGAACAGCGGTGCTCGGGCCTGGCATTGATCCGCCAGGTGCTGAAGAAAGGGCGGCTCGGTGCGGCAGCGGGCAACCAGTCGGGCGAGCGCCAGCGGGTCGCCGACAGAAAAGTAGCCCGCGTAGTCATCGCCGAGCATGCCGATATTGCCGTCGCAGTTGCTGGCCAGCACGGCCGTGCCGCTGACGACGGCTTCGACGATCACGTTCGCACCACCTTCCATGCGCGAGGGCACGACGAGCAGATGCGAGCGTCGAATGTGCTCGCGAGTGATGCGATGATCCAGCGCGCCGAGCATGCGTACATTCGGGGCTTCGGCGAGCAGTGCGCGCAATGGGACTTCCAGAGCGGGATCGCGCACTCCGCCTGCGAGCCGGAACTCGATGGATCCGCGGTTGCGCAGAGCGGCCGCCGCACGGATGAAGGTGAAAGGGTCTTTTTCTTCGCGCAGATGACCGACGAAGAGCGCGCGCAAACGCCGCGATGTCTTGCGATAAGGCGGTAAGGATGGGGCGGACTGATAGATGGCGTAGGCCTTGTCGCGAAACGCCCCGGGCAAAGCGGCGATCCCCCGTTCCTGCAGCACGATCAGCCGATCCGCGAGGGTCAGGGATTCGAGCGCGGCGGCATCGCACAACGGGATGTCGTGATAGAGATCCGTGCCGGTCAGTGCCACGATCGCCGGCTTGCTCAACTCGCGCCGGCGCCATTCGAGGAGCGCTGGATGCCCTCGACGGGCGTGCAGCGCGACGAGCACGTCGGCATCGGGCATGCAGTCGGCCGGGGTGCGTACAATGACTCGGAAGTGCGGTGCGAGGAGATCGGCCCAGCGCTGCGCCGTGCGTACATTGCCGTTGTTCGCCGCGGCGGCGTACGGCGTGACGATGAGGATCGACGGAGGATTCAAATGCGTGAGTTGCGCGAAAAGAGTCGGCTGATTGCGGCATTGAACGACGCCCGCGATTATACGCTCGCCGTCTACGCGAACCTGGACGAGCAGGCAAGGCGCTTCCCCTATTCGCGCACGGTAAATCCCCCGCTTTGGGAACTCGCACACGTGGCGTGGTTCCAGGAGCATTGGTGCCTGCGTTGGCATGCGGGTGCACCGCGAAAGCCTGCATTGCTCGAAAACGCCGATCCGATGCTCAACTCGGCGCTCATTGCGCACACGGCGCGTTGGGATCTGCCTCGACTCACCTGGCCGACCGTGAACGACTATCTGCGCCGAGTCCTCGACGCGACGATCGAGCGTATCGAACACGCTGACGAAACGTTCGATCCTTATTTCCCGCTGCTGTCGCTCTATCATGAAGACATGCACGCCGAGGCGTATCGCATGTCGCTGCAGACATTGGCGCTTCCCGTGCCGGCTTTCCCGTCACCGCGTGCTTTGCCGCCGAGCTTCGCGTTGGAATGCAAACGCGTAGCCTTCGACGGTGGGAGGATGCTGCTCGGCGCCGCACCCGGGCGCGATTTCGTCTTCGACAACGAGATGCAGCATCACGAGGTGGCAGTGGCCCCCTTCGAACTGGCGACCGCGACCGTTACGCAGGGCGAGTTTCGCGAGTTCATCGAGGCCGGCGGCTACTCGAATCCGCAGTGGTGGAGCGAGTCGGGCTGGAGGTGGCGCTCGGATCGACGGATCGACGGCCCTCTACACTGGCGGCGTGACGGCACGACCTGGCTTGCGCGCTCGTTCGATCGCTGGGCGCCCATCGATGTCGATCACGCCATGGTGCACGTCAGTGCTTACGAGGGGGAGGCGTACGCGGCCTATCGCGGCGCGCGTTTGCCCACCGAGTCGGAATGGGAGTATGCGGCCCGCTGGGGGCTTTCCGAGGCAGACGATCGATTTCCCTG
>LNFM01011884.1_pt1 | contig 20330 bp, 17 predicted proteins | sample 596031 | NCBI WGS metagenome assembly LNFM01 (sample SAMN04254537, study PRJNA301005) | activated carbon metagenome | isolation source: dual media filters at the Ann Arbor, Michigan drinking water treatment plant | place: USA: Ann Arbor | reverse complement strand
CCCTTCGTGCTCGCGAGCGCGCCAAGAATGTTGTCGCGATCACGGCGCTTGCGGTCGGTTTCCGTCATCAAAGGCGCGCCATCGCTTCGCGCCGGGGCGGATTTTGCCGTCCGCCCGGCAGCGGTGACGTCCGGCAAGCTGATGCGCAGGCGCCCCTTCGACGCGAGGATGGCAGCGCGCTCGATCACGTTCTCGAGTTCGCGGACGTTGCCCGGCCATTGATAGCTCTCGAGCCGATCGATGTCGGCGGAGGTGAGCCTGATCTTCGGAATATTGAGCTTGGCGATGACGCCGTCGAGCGCGTGCTGCGCAAGCAAAGGAATATCGTCGAGCCGCTCGCGCAACGGCGCCGATTCGATTGGAAACACATCGAGGCGATAGAACAGATCTTCGCGGAACCGACCGGCTTTCACATCTTCCTTCAATGAGCGATTGGTCGCCGCGATGATGCGGACGTCGACATGGCGGGTTCGCTCTTCGCCCACTCGTTCGAATTGCTTCTCCTGCAACACGCGAAGGAGCTTGCCCTGCAGCTCCAGTGGGATCTCGCCGACCTCATCGAGGAATAGCGTCCCCCCATCGGCCAACTCGAATCGCCCCGGCCGGTCGCGGATGGCGCCGGTGAACGCACCCTTGACATGGCCGAAGAACTCGCTCTCGAACAGCTCACGCGGAATGGCAGCGCAATTGACGCGGATCATCGGCCGGGTCGAGCGGCGGCTCGCTTGATGGATCGCGCGCGCGATCAGCTCCTTGCCGGTGCCGGACTCGCCGGTGATGAGGACCGTGGCGTCCGTCTGCGCCACCAACTCGATCTGGCGCAGGACACGCTGGATCGGCGCGCTGCGCCCGATGATGCCGCGGTGACGCGTCTCGACGCGGATTTCTTCCTGAAGGTATTCGTTCTCGCGCTCCAGTCGCTCGCGCAGGCGATCGACCTCGGCCAGCGCTGTCCGTAACCGCTCCTCCGATTCGCGGCGCAGCGACACGTCGCGAAAGACGATGACGGCGCCGATCAGCCGGCCGCGCTCGCGGATCGGCGTCGAGGTGTACTCGACATAGAGGGGGGTCCCATCCTTGCGCCAGAACACTTCGTGGTCGACTTTGTGGACGTCGCCGTCGCGGAACGCGGCATAGATCGGGCACTCGGTGCCTGGATAGTGGCTGCCGTCCGCGTGGCTATGATGGACGGTCGTGTGCATGTTGCGCCCCACGATCTCAGCGGCGGTCCAGCCGAGCAGGCGTTCCGCGGCGGGATTGACGAACGTCGTGGTGCCTTCGGTGTTGACGCCGTAGATGCCCTCTCCCGCCGCCTGCAGGATGAGGCGGTTCTCGCGCTCGATGTCCTGGAAGAAGCGCTCGGCGCGTTGCCATTCGTTCATGCCGGCGCGCATGTAGAGATCCGCTTCTTGGGTGACAAGGCGGCGCTGGCGCTCGGCAATATCGCGCAGCGCGATCAGCAGCCACGGGCCACCTGGCCGCGGAATGGCGGCGGCGGAATATTCGAGCTTGAGTAAGTGGCCGTCGGCATGACGCGGCGAGATCGCGTGGGTCCAGTACGCGCCCTTGAGCGTGGTGGCCTGAGTGAACACGATCAGCGCGGGAAGCTGGCCCGGGTGGAGATCGCTGGCGCGGGTGCCGCGAAGGTCGTCGCGCGGCCAGCCGAGCAAATCGGCGGCATGCTGGTTCGCGTCGATGACCCGGTCGGTTTGCGGATCGATGACGATTTGCGCTTCGACGCCGTGTTCGAACGCGAGGCCGAGGATGTCGTCGTTGAGCGCCAGCATAGTGTCTGCCTTGGTTCGCGCGACTACGAGAACTCGCGCCGAGCATACGAAAAATCGCAATTGACGAGAAATCGTAGCAGCCGTCGCTGGATCCGCTGAAGCCTGAAGTACCGGCAATCTCAGGCGGTTATCCTGGCCCTCAGCGCATGGCACACGGCTTGCTAAGTCGTTAACGAGACTGCAACGACGCGAGGATCTCATGGCCGTATTCGACGACCCCTTCGACCCGAATGTCCGTTTTCACGGCAGCGGCTGCTCATGCGGCAGGCATAAGAGCGAAGCTGCTCATGCCGCCGCGATTTCCGGCGACGCGCAGATCACCCGGGTCGTCGAGCAAGGCGTCATGCGCGCGCTGTTTCCAGACGACAACGGCCGGCGCGCGTTCCTCAAGGCCGTCGGTGCCTCGACGGCACTTGCCGCGGTCTCACAGTTCTTCCCACTCGGCATCGTCAGCGACGCGTTGGCGCAAGGCGCCAAGCCCGAGAAGGCCGATCTCAAGGTCGGCTTCATTCCCATCACCTGCGCGACGCCGATCATCATGGCGGCGCCGATGGGCTTCTACGCCAAGCAAGGGCTGAACGTCGACGTCATCAAGACGGCGGGCTGGGCGGTCGTTCGCGACAAGACGATCAACAAGGAATACGACGCAGCGCACATGCTGTCGCCGATGCCGATCGCCATCTCCATGGGCGTCGGGTCGAACCCGATCCCCTACACGATGCCGGCGGTCGAAAACATCAACGGCCAGGCGATCACACTCGCCATGAAGCACAAGGACAAGCGCGATCCGAAGAGCTGGAAGGGGTTCAAATTCGCCGTCCCCTTCGACTTCTCGATGCACAATTACCTGCTCCGCTACTATCTCGCCGAGCACGGCATCGATCCCGATGCCGACGTGCAGATCCGCTCGGTGCCGCCACCGGAAATGGTCGCCAACCTGCGCGCTGACAATATTGATGGCTTCCTTGCCCCGGATCCGGTGAACCAACGGGCGGTCTATGACGGTGTCGGCTTCATCCACATCCTGTCGAAGGAGATCTGGGACGGGCATCCCTGCTGCGCCTTCGCGGCGAGCAAAGAATTCGTGACGCAGATGCCGAATACCTACGGTGCCTTGCTGCGCGCGATCATCCAGGCGACGGCGTTCGCAACCAAGGCCGAGAACCGCAAGCAGATCGCTGAGGCGATCGCGCCCGCGAACTATCTCAACCAGCCCGTCACTGTGGTCGAGCAGATCCTGACCGGGACCTATGCCGACGGCCTCGGCGGCGTGAAGAAGGATCCCAACCGCATCGACTTCGATCCCTTCCCCTGGGAGAGCTTTGCAATCTGGATCATGACGCAGATGAAGCGGTGGGGGCAGGTCAAGGGCGCGATCGACTACAAGGGCATTGCTCAGCAGGTGTTCCTCGCCACCGACGCAGCCCGCCTGATGAAGGAAGCCGGCCTGACGCCACCCACCACGACCACCAAGACGTTCTCGGTCATGGGCAAGGCGTTCGATCCCGACAAACCCGAGGACTACATCGCGAGCTTCAAGATCAAGAGGACCTGACGCCATGTCGCGCACGTCTCCAGCGCTGGCGGCGGGCGCGGTATCGGCGCTCATCCTCATCGTGTTTCTGGTGCTGTGGCAGTTCGCCGTCAGCGGCGGCGGCACAGCACAGAACCTCGATCCCGAGTACGCCAAACTGGTGGGGGCGACGGCATCGCAAGGCAAGTCCGCGATGCCGGGGCCCCTCGATGTCGGCGCGACGCTGTGGAAGCATCTGCGTGATCCGTTCTACGACAACGGCCCGAATGACAAAGGCGTCGGCATCCAGCTCGCCTACTCGATCGCGCGCGTACTGATCGGCTACGGACTCGCGGTGCTCGTCGCGATCCCTCTTGGCTTTCTGATCGGCATGTCGCCGCTCATGAACCGGGCGCTCGATCCGTTCATACAAATCCTCAAGCCGATCTCGCCGCTCGCGTGGATGCCGCTTGCCCTCTACACGATCAAGGATTCGTCGCTGTCGGCGATTTTCGTGATCTTCATCTGCTCGCTGTGGCCGATGATGATCAACACGGCGTTTGGCGTCGCCAGCGTCCGCAAGGAATGGCTGAACGTCGCGAAGACGCTCGAACTCGGCTCCGTCCGCACGGCGTGGCGCGTCATCCTACCCGCCGCCGCACCGACCATCTTGACCGGCATGCGCATCTCGATCGGCATCGCGTGGCTGGTCATCGTTGCCGCTGAGATGCTCGTTGGCGGAACCGGCATTGGATACTTTGTCTGGAACGAATGGAACAACCTGTCGATCACCAACGTGATCAACGCGATCCTGTTCATCGGCGTGGTCGGGATGGTGCTCGACCAGCTCATGGCGCTGCTGCAGCGCCTCGTATCTTACGCCGAATGAGGCCGACATGCCGCCCGCATTGATCAAGGTCGAAGGCCTGGCGCGACGGTTTCCCGAGCCGCGCGGCCGCGGCACGCTGACCGTTTTCGAAAAAATCTGGTTCGACGTCGCCGAGGGCGAGTTCGTCTGCATCATCGGCCATTCCGGTTGCGGCAAGTCGACCATCCTCAACATTCTTGCCGGTCTCGACGAGCCGAGCGAGGGCGTCGTCATCGTCAATGGCCAACAGGTGCAGGGCCCGAGCCTCGATCGAGCCGTCATCTTCCAGGGCCACGCGCTGATGCCATGGCTGTCGGCGCTGGCCAATGTCGAACTGGCGGTTTCTTCGCGCCACCGCGATTGGAGTTCCGCCGAGGTCCGCGCCCACGCCGAGCGCTATCTCGATCTCGTGCACCTCGCCGATGCTCGCTTCAAAAAGCCGTCGCAGCTGTCCGGCGGCATGCGCCAGCGCGTTGGCATCGCCCGTGCGCTGGCGATCGAGCCCAAAGTCATGTTGATGGACGAACCGTTCAGCGCGCTCGACGCGCTCACGCGCGGTTCGCTGCAGGACGAGGTCGTGGCGATCCGCTCGCGCTCGCGGCAGACGACATTCATGATCACCCATGACATCGACGAGGCGTTGCTGCTCGCCGACCGCATTCTGCTGATGACCAATGGCCCGTCCGCCCGCATCGCCGAAATCGTCGAGAACACCCTGCCGACCGACCGCGTGCGATCGGAAATGCACAAGCATCCGAACTACTATCCGCTGCGCAATCATCTCCTGGATTTCCTCGTCGTGCGCTCGCGCGAACTGGCGGGAGGCGTCGGCGCACCCGACGATCCGCGCCAGGTTCCAGTTCACCGGCCGGTCGCGGGCGCGATGATCCACGCCCTGCCATCGCGCGACGAAAAATCCGCTGAAGCGCTGCGCCTCGCGGTCCCCACTCGCTAGCACTCATCAACTCACTTGGAATGGAGATAGATCATGCGCCGCGAAGAGCTGACCGAGAAAATCCTCGACATCAAGCGTGAGAAGGGCCTGACCTGGAAGCAGATCACCGGTGAGATCGGCGGCATGTCGCCGGTTCTGGTGGTCGGTGCGCTGCTTGGTCAGCACAAGCTGGTGAAGCCGCTCGCCAAGAAAGCCGCGGCGCTTTTCGGACTTTCAGAGACAGAAGAGAAGATGCTCAACGAAGTGCCGATGCGTGGCGCCGGCACCGCGATGCCGCCGACCGATCCGCTCATCTATCGCTTCTATGAGCTGGTACTCGTCAACGGCCCGGCGTGGAAGGCGCTCATCGAGGAGGAGTTCGGCGACGGCATCATGTCGGCGATCGACTTCGACATGACGATGGAGCGCGTACCCAACGAGAAGGGCGATCGCGTCAAGATCGCGATGTCCGGCAAATTCCTGCCCTTCAAATACTATGAGAACGAGCAGGGCGTTCCCGCCTACGGCTTCAAGGAGGGCTGACCGACATGCGCCCTCCGGTCCCGCCATTCACGCGCGAAACCGCCGTGGAAAAGGCGCGCATGGCCGAGAATGCGTGGAACACGCGCGATCCCGAGCGCGTTGCCGGCGCCTACACGCCGGACAGCCGCTGGCGCAATCGGTCCGAGTTCTTCGAGGGACGCGACGCCATCGTCGTGTTCCTGAAACGGAAATGGGCGAAAGAACTCGACTACCGACTGGTCAAGGAGTTGTGGGCGTTCGACGGCAATCACATCGCCGTGCGCTTCCAGTATGAATGGCACGATGCCGAGGGCAACTGGTTCCGCTCCTACGGCAACGAGCAGTGGGAATTCGACGATGCCGGCTACATGCAGCGCCGCGAGGCGAGCATCAACGATGTCGCCATCGCCGAAGCGGACCGCAAATTCCTGTGGCCGCTCGGCATCCGCCCCGCAGACCACCCAGGCCTCGACGGCATCTGACGAGCCCGCCGACGCCGGCCGACGCGTCGGCAGCTAACCCTTCAGCGCTTTCATGAACAGCGCGCGCACCGCGGTTGCTTCGAGCGGGATCGGATTGGTCGGTGCCGTCGGATCGACGAGCGCCGCGCGCACGATCTGATCGGCTTTGCTGTCATCGACACCGAGTTCCGCGAGCGTCCGAGGAATGCCAACTTCGCGGCACAGCCCGTCGATCCACGCGGCGACTCCATCGAACCCGGGCTGGGGCAATCCCAGCGACTGGGCGAGGATCGCCATCTTCGGCTCGATGGCCGTGCGATTGAAGTCGAGCACGTACGGCATCAGCACGCCATTCAGCAGACCATGGTGCAACCCGTACAGCGAACCGACGGGATGGGCCAACGAATGGATCGCGCCGAGCCCCTTCTGGAACGCGACCGCGCCCATCGTCGCGGCGGTCAGCATCTTGGCGCGCGCCTCGATGTTGGCGCCGTCGCGGCAGGCGACCGGCAGCCACTCGCGGATCAGGCGCAGACCTTCGATCGCTATCCCATCGGCCATCGGGTGGTAGCTGTGAACGCAATAGGCCTCGAGGCAGTGCGCGAGCGCGTCCATGCCCGTCGCTGCCGTGAGGTGCGGTGGCACGCCGACCGTCAGCACCGGGTCCGCGATGACGGCCACTGGCATGATGCAAGGGTGGAAGATCAGCCGCTTGGTGTGCGTTTCCTCGTCGGTGATGACCGAGACGCGACCGACTTCCGAGCCCGTTCCCGCGGTCGTCGGGACCGCCACCGTCGGCGCGATCCCTTTCGGGTCGGCGCGGGTCCAATTGTCGCCGACATCCTCGAAGTCCCACAGCGGACGCGTCTGCCCCGACATGAACGCGATCGCCTTGCCGGCATCGAGCGCGCTGCCTCCGCCGAACGCGACGACACCGTCGTGCGCGCCCTTCTTGTAGAGCGCCACGCCGTCAATGACGTTCGCCGCACTGGGATTGGGTTTGATGTCAGAACACAGCGCGGCGGCGAGACCTGCATCCTTCAGCGATTGCAGCGCCGCCATCGCGATCGGGAGTTTGGCCAGTGCCGCATCGGTCACGAACAGCGGCCGCATGATGCCGGCGGCCTTGCACACATCCGCAAGCTCCGCGATGCGGCCGGGGCCGAACTTGATCGGCGTCGGGTAGTTCCAGTTGACGGCAAGCGAGGGCGTATCGGTCGTCATGTCGGCCTATTCCGTTGAGAGACGCAGGTGGAACGATTTCGGCAGCGTCAGATGATCGTAGCCGAGGGTGGAGAGCGTGACGCCGCGGCCCGAGTTCTTTCGGCCGGTCCAGGCGAGGTCCGGGTCGAGGTAGTCGCAGCGGTTCATGAACCAAGTGCCGGCATTGACGCGATCGCCGATGGCGAGGGCGGACTCCGCGTCGCTTGTCCAGATCGCGGCAGTGAGGCCGAACGCGCTGTCGTTCATCAGTCCAATGGCTTCCTCATCGGAAGCAACCTTCATGATGCCGACGACCGGGCCGAAGCTCTCCTCGATCATCACGCGCATGCTGTGGTCGACATCAACCAGGATCTGCGGCGCGAGGTAGGGCGTGCCGGCTCGGCTCATCGCAAACGGCTTTTCCTCGATCAGCGCCCGCGCACCCTGCCGCAATGCTTCGGCGGTCTGTTCGCGCACGAAGTTGGCTGCCGCCGTACGCACGAGGGGGCCGAGCGTCGTTTCCGCTTCAAGCGGATTGCCGAGCACATAGCCCCGTGTCAGCGTCACGGCCCCTTCGACGAAGCGGTCATAGACCGAAGCGTGCACATAGATGCGCTCGATGCCGCAGCACGATTGCCCTGAGTTGAAGAATGCGCCGTCGACGAGATTTTCGATCGCATGCGCGAGATCGGCATCGTGACGAACGTACGCCGGGTCCTTGCCGCCGAGTTCGAGGCCGACACCGATAAAGCGTCCGGTCGCGGCGCGCTCGACCGCCGCGCCGCCCGCGACAGATCCGGTGAATGCGACATAGCCGACATTCTCATGCGCGACGAGGCGTGCCGTGGCCTCGTGGCTCATGTGCAGGAACTGAAGCAATCCTTCAGGAAGTCCCGCCTTGCGCGCCGCTGCCGCAAAACGCTCGGAGCACAGCGGCGTCTGCTGCGCGTGTTTCAGCAGCACAGCATTTCCCGCCATCAGCGCCGGCACGACCGCGTTGACCGCCGTCAGATACGGATAGTTCCATGGCGCGACGACGAGCACGACACCGACCGGATCACGACGGATGAAGCGCGTGAATCCCGCCTTGGCACCTACGTCGACATCGGCGAGCGCTTCCGGGGCCAACGCAACCATCCGGCGCGCGCGTTCCTCGAAGCCGCGCACTTCGCCTGGCGTGTAGCGGATCGGCCGGCCCATCTGCCATGTGAGTTCCTGCGCAATCGCGTCGCGATCGCCAATGAACGCGTCGACGAATGCGGTCATCCGGCGCGCCCGTTCGGCAAGCGGGCAGTGGCGCCAGTCGCGTTGCGCCGCCACCGCACGCGCCAGCGCCGCGGCGATCTCCGTATCGGAGGCTTGAGTCCGTTCGACATAAACCGAGCCGTCCACTGGGCTGATCGTCTTGAAGGATGCCATGTGCGGAGCTCAGATGATTTCGAAGTAGCGCGATAGTTCCCAGTCGGTGATGTGCTTGCGGAACTCGCGCTCCTCCCACTCGCGTGTGGCCGCGAAATGATCGACGAACGCGTCGCCGAATGCCGCTCGGGCCTCGGATGACGCCTTGAGACGCTGCGCGGCCTCCCACAACGTGCCGGGAAGACCGAGTTCGGCCGGCATCGTCTGGTCATACGCATTGCCGGAGACGGCGGGCAGCGGCTCGATCTTGTTCTCGATACCCCACAGGCCACTGGCGAGCGCGGCCGACAAGGCAATGTACGGGTTCGCGTCGGCCGCCGCGATCCGGTACTCGACGCGCTGCGACGCAGGGCTCCCGGGAATGGCGCGCAACGCCGTCGTCCGATTCTCGATACCCCACGTTGCACTGGTCGGAGCCCAGAAACCAGGAACGAGCCGTGAGTAGGAATTCACTGTCGACGATACCATCGCGAGCCATGCCGGCATCAGCCGCTGCTGACCACCGATGAAGTGGCGCATGGCATCACTCATCTTGTGAGGCGCCCCCGCATCGTGAAACACGGACTTGCCGGCGTCGTCTCGGAGTGAAATGTGGATGTGGCCGCTCTGGCCGGGCCAGTCGTTCGACCATTTCGCCATGAACGTCGCCATCAGGCCGCGCCGCTGGGCGAACACCTTGGTGAAGGTCTTGAACAGGATCGCCTTGTCGGCTGCCGAAAGCGCGTCATCGACGGTGATCGCCGCCTCGAGGACACCCGGCCCGGTTTCGGTGTGCAGCCCCTCGATCGGCATGTCCATCGCTTCGCACATGGCGAGAAGATCGCCATACAGCTCGGCGTGCACCGAGCTGCGCAGCACCGAGTAGCCAAAAAACCCGGGCGTCATCGGCTTGAGATTTTTATAGTTCTTCGCGCGGACGCTATCGGGCGTCTCTTCGAACATGAAGAACTCGTATTCGAATGCCGAGGAGACGGCGAACCCCATGGACGCCGCCTTGTCGAGCACACGGCGCAGCAGGCCGCGCGGACAGATCGCCTCGGCCGCGTCGGTGAGTTCGCCCAGGAAGAACGGCATGTTATTTTCGAACGGCAGCAGGCGTCCGGTCGCAGGAAGCACGCGTGCGGTGGCGTCGGGGTAGCCCGTATGCCAGCCTGTGTAGGTGACGTTGTCGTAAAGCTGGTCGTTGGAATCCCAGCCCATGATGACGTCGCAGAAGCCGAAGCCTTTTTCGAGAATCCCGAGGAACTTGTCGCGCGAGACGTATTTGCCGCGCAGGATTCCATCGACGTCCGTGACGCCGAGCTTGACTTGGCGGACGCCTGAATCCGAAACGTAGCGATGTACCTCTTCGGCCGTCTTGAAGCGAAGGGGGGCGCCGGCATCGGCTCCACCTGCTGCACGCTCACTGCTCACGTCGTCCCCCCTCCCGACTTGCCCACCTGAAACTCAAGGCGGCGCGCGCCAACCCACAGATTCAATCTTCAACAACCCGACACACTAGCCAATTCGCCCGCTTCATCACGTCTCACCTGCGGGCGCGATCGTTGCCGTCCACGCCGGCATCCTCTACTCTATACTGGATTTTTGGTCGCCCGAGAGCCCTGTGAGCACCACATGTACGACTTGGCTATCGTCGGTGCCGGCATCGTCGGCCTTGCCCATGCTCTCGCCGCCGCGCGACGGGGCAAAAAGGTCGTGGTCATCGACCGGGACGCGCAAGCGAACGGCGCATCGATCCGAAATTTTGGCTTTGTCACTGTCACCGGCCAGGAAGCGGGCGACTGCTGGAACATGGCCCGGCGGGCGTGCGCGGTGTGGGCCGAGATCGCCCCACAGGCGGACATCGAGATCCTTCAGCGCGGCTTGGTGATGACGGCGCGCTTCCCGGAGTCGGAGGCCGTCGTCGACGCCTTTCTGGCGACCGAAATGGGCGAGGGTTGCCAGCGGCTCACCGCGGCGGAGGCGGCAAAGAAAGTGCCCGCCCTCCGACCGGATGCGGTGCGGGCGGCGTTGTACAGCCCGCATGATCTGCGCGTTGAATCACGGACGGCGATCCCAAAGGTCGCCGCGTTTCTAGCTGCGAAGTACGGCGTCGAGTTCCGCCGCCAAACGCACGTTTTGAACGTGGCGCCACCGACGATCGAGACGACGCGCGGCCCGATCAAGGCGGAAGTCGCCATCGTTTGTCCGGGCGATGACTTCACGTCCCTCTTTCCTGAGCGGCTGGCGCCCTACAAGGTCACGCGCTGCAAGCTCCACATGTTGCGCGTGCGCCCGGCGGCGCCGGTGCAGTTTCAAACGGCGGTCATGTCCGATCTGGGTCTCGGTCGCTACCTCGGCTATGCCGACCTTCCAGTAGCGACGCCTCTCAAGGCGCGCCTCGACCGGGAATTGCGGTCAGCGCGCGAGAACGGTGTGCATCTGATCGTCACGCAATCCGACGATGGCTCTCTGGTCGTCGGCGACAGCCACCATTACGCAACCACGCCCGATCCGTTCGCACCGACCGAGGTCGACGACATCATCCTCGAGGAATTCGACCGCGTACTCGATCTCCCCGGCCGCACCGTGACCGAACGCTGGATCGGCACCTATGCCACGGCGCCCGACCGCTGGCGGCTGACCGATCGTCCGTCCGACAGCATCCGCATCGTCATCGTCACCAGCGGCTGCGGCGCCTCGACGTCGTTCGGGATCGGCGAAGAGACGATTGCGGACCTCTACGGCGCCTAGTGGCGGCTGTCCGCGATCGCTGATTTGAGCGCATCGAGAAGAATATCGAGTGCCTGATCCATTTGTGCCTGCGTCGTCACGAGTGGCGGCGTCTTGAACGAAAGGCCGCGTTCCAGCGCCGCATACATCGTGCGCTCGGCGAGGTCACGCGCGGGAGCCTTGGTCGCCCGATCTTCGACGAGTTCGATGCCGATCAGGAACCCGCGCCCGCGCACGTCGCCGACCGCTTCAATGTCATCCATCCATCCGCGCAGGCGTTCGAGCGCGGCGTCGCCGACGCGCGCAGCGTTCTCGACGAGCCGATCCTCCTCGATAATCGCGATCGTTTCCAGCGCAGCGCGCGCCGTCACCGGGTTCTTCTCGTGCGTGTAGTGGCCGAATGCCCAGTCGCCACCGACATCGAGTTCGGGCCGGCAGATCGTCGCCGCGATGGGCAAGATTCCACCGCCGAGCCCTTTGCCGAGCACCAGGATATCGGGCACGACGCCATCGTGGTCGCAGGAAAACATCGTCCCGGTCTTGCCGAGACCGGTTGGGATTTCGTCGAAGATCAGCAGCGTGCCGGTGCGGTCGCAGGCATCACGCACTTTCTGCCAGAACCCGGGCGGCGCGACATAGGGTACGGCACGCATCGGCTCGGCGATGAATGCCGCGAAGTCACCGTCGCGCCCGAGCACATAGTCGATCATCCGCGCGCAGGCGTCGCCGGATTCCTGCACGTTGGTCCCGCCATAGGGACAGTTGAAGCTGCCGAATGGCGCCACGTGCTCGGCGCCCGGCATCAGCGGTCCATGCGGCCCGCTGCGAAACAGCGCTTCGCCACCAACGCTCGAAGCGCCGAAACCGGCGCCGTGGAACGCGTCCCAGAACGAGAGCGTCTTGAACCGGCCGGTTGCCGCGCGCGCGACCTTGATCGCGACCTCGACGGCGTCCGATCCCCCGGTCGTGAAGAGCACCTTTGACAGCTTTCCCGGCGCGATCCGCCCAGCTCGTGAAGCGGCGCGGCGTGAACGGCAGTTCGTCCATCTGCGCCGCGATCGCCCGCTTGAGACGTGGATGGCCATAGCCGATGTGGTGGACGTTGTTGCCATGAAAATCCATGTAACGGCGACCCGCGAGATCCTCGATGAAGATGCCTTCGGCCTTGCGGATGGCGCTGAGACACGGCGTCGAAACAGACTGATGCAGGAAGGCTGCCGCGTCGCGATCGAGCAGCGTGCGGGTTGCGGCGTCGAGGTTGCGCGCCCGCCAATCGGCTCGCGCCGGCGTAGCGTTGGTGTCGCTTTCGGATTGCGCCGGAGTCGTCTTGCGCATCGGCTGCTCCCCTACCGTTTGCGCCACGCCTGGAATTTCTGCAGCACGGCGCGATCGATCACAACCTGCAGCAGCTTTGCCGCCATCGATGCAGCGACAATAAGGATGCACATGCCCGCCGCAGACGCGGTGAAGCCCGCCTCATCCATGCTCACCGACGCGATGGACGCGAGCTTGGTGTCGGTCGAGTAAAGGAAGATCACCGCCGATACGGTCGTCATCGCGTTGACGAACAGGTAGACCGCGATATCGAGGATCACGGGCAGCGAGATCGGCACGGTGACGCGCGAGAATGTTCGCCAGAAGGGCACTTTCATCGACGCAGAAACCGACTCGAACTCTGGATCGATCTGCTTCAGCGCTGTTGTCGCCGTGATATGTGGCACCGTGTAGAAGTGCGCGGTGCAGTTGAGGACCAGGATCGCCACCGTGCCGTAGAGAATGTTCAGCGGGTTCCACGGCGCGTTGAAGAAGAAGATATAGCCGAGACCGAGGACGAGACCCGGCACCGCCATCGGCAACATGGCCACGAAGTGCACGAATATCCGTAGCCCCCGATACGGGCGGACCTTCTCGACGAGATAGGCGCCGAAGAAGATCACCATCGTCCCAATCACGGCGGTGTACGCCGCCACCTTGAGCGAGTTGAAAAACGGCTGCCACCCGCTCGAGTCGGCATTCTCGAAGACATAGTGATTGAGCGTCAGCTTCAGGTTGTACGGCCAGTAGGTGACGAACGACGCCCACAGCGCCATCCCGAGCACGGCAAGAAAAATGACGGAGACGAAAATGCAGACCGCGAGCGACGCGCGATCCCGCCATAGGCGAGGCTTGGGCTGATAGGGTACGGCACGCGCCGACAACAGCGCCACCTGACGCCGCTGCGCAATCCGATCGACGAAGAAGGCGACAACCGCCGGGATCAGCAGGATGACGCCGACGACGGCGCCCATCTCGAAATTCTGCTGGCCCATGACCTGTTTGTAGACATCGGTCGCGAGCACCGAGAATTGGCCACCGATAACCTTTGGGATGCCGAAATCGGTGATGACAAGGGTGAAGACGACGACGACGGCGGAGATCAGACCGTACTTGGCGCCGCCGAGAGTCACCGTGAAGAAGATGCGGGCGCGCGATGCACCAAGAGCGTCGGCGGCCTCGTAGAGCCGGGCATCCGCCAGGCGTAGCGCCGCGATCAGGATCGTCAGCGCATGGGGGAAGCAATAGAACACCTCCGCCATGACGATACCGACGGGGCCATAGATCGTGCCGCCCAACATCCAGCTCTTCAGGAAGCCCTGATTGCCGAAGAAATAGATCAGCGCGATGGCGGGCAGGAGGGACGGCGCGAACAGCGGCAGTAGCGCCGTCGAGTAGAACAGCCCTTTCGCCGGCATCGTGCTTCGGGTCAGCGCGTAAGCATAGGCGAAGGCGATCGGCACGACGATCAGCGTCGTCAGTGCCGCAACGGCAAGGCTGTTGCCGACCGAGCGGAAGAGCGAGGGTGTCGTGACGTAGGCGATGAAGTTCTGCAGGCCGACATAGACGCCGTCCGAGTAGAGGCTTTTCGACAGGAGCGCCCACAGCGGCAGTCCGACCAAGACCAGCAAAGCAACAAGCAGAAGCACGATGGCCGCGCCTGCAATGCCCGCATCGTACGACGCGGCGGTGCGCGGACCTGCAGGGACGGTCGGGGCGTTCGCAGTCATGTACATCGACGCCGCATGTGAGTGACGAAAGCGTCATCCATCTTCATTGTGATACCGGGAAGACGCGCAGGGCTTCCGGCGGCAGCGCCACGGTGAGCGGCTGGCCAGTCGCAAGCGAAAGATCGCGGAGCGCGTTGACCGAGAAGTCGGCGAGCACGCGCAACTGGGGTGCCGCGACGGGCGCCAGCCGCGCCCGAGCGAACGCGCCGAGGAACTCGAGTTCGTCGATCGTTGTATCGATGCGGTTCGTCGCATCTGCCGCGAGATTTCGGACGCGGACCTCCTCGGGACGGATGCCGACCGACACCGCCGAGCCCTTGCGGATCGAATACGGCGTCGTCTCGATGACGAGCGGGCCGATCTGGACGTGGGTCGGATCGAGCGCCTCACCCGGGATGAACGTCATCGCGCCGATGAAGTCGGCGACGAACGCCGTCGCAGGATTGCGATAGATCTCGGTGGGGGTGCCGATCTGCTCGATGCTGCCGTGATTCATGACGACGATGCGATCGGCCATCGTCAGCGCTTCTTCCTGATCGTGCGTGACCATGATGGTCGTGACACCGACGCGGCGCTGAAGTTCCTTGATTTCCTGGCGCAGGCGCACGCGGACGCGCGCGTCCAGTGCCGACAATGGTTCGTCGAGAAGCAAGAGGCCGGGCGAGATCGCCAGTGCGCGAGCGAGTGCGACGCGCTGCTGCTGGCCCCCGGAAAGCTGTCCCGGATACTTGGCGCCTTGATCGGCAAGGCCGACAAGCGTCAGCAATTCAGCCACGCGAGCGGCGGTCTCCGCTCTCGGCCGCCGCCGGCTCGTCAACCCATAACCGACGTTGGCCGAGACGGTCAGGTTCGGAAACAAGGCATACGACTGAAACACGATGCCGAAGTCGCGGGCGGCGGGTGGCAGGCTGGAGACGTCACGCCCACCTTGCTCGATTGTCCCCGATGTTTGCGGATCGAGACCGGCGATCGAGCGCAGCAACGTGGTCTTGCCGCAACCGGACGGTCCGAGGAAGCAGACGAACTCGCCGGCCATCACATCCAGCGAGACCCCATTCAGCGCCGTGAATGCGCCGAACTTCTTGACGAGGTCGCGCACGCGCAGATAGGGCGTGGCCGCAGCCACGCCCTGTCCATGCTGCTCGGTTCCGTTTGCTGTCACAGTCGGTCACACGAAGGGTGATCGCGCCGCAGGGCTTGCACTTACTTCGGGGCCGCCTTGGAGTCGTAGCGCTTCGTCCACTCGGCAAGGATGCGTCCACGGTTCAGCGCCATCCAGCCGAAATCGTTCTTGATCAGCATCTTTTCGGCGTCCTTCGGATAGTTCGGCGGAAGGTTCTCAACGCCCGGCAGCGCGACCACGGCATACGTCTTGGCATAGAGTTCGTTGGCGCCCTTGGTCGCAACCCAGTCGGCAACCTGCTTGGCGAGCGCCATGTTCTTGCTGCCCTTCACGACCGCTGCAGCTTCGATCTCCCACCCCGTGCCTTCGCTCGGGATGATGACCTCGAGCGGTGCGCCTTTGGTTTTCTCGCTGGCGCCACGCATATCGAGCGCGATGCCGGCGACGCGTTCACCGCGCGCCGCCTGGACGCAGGGGGCCGAACCGGAATGCGTGTAGACGGCCATGTTCTGATGGAGCGCGTCCATGTACTTCCAGCCGGCTTCTTCGCCCATCATCTGCAGCCAGCCCCCGACCATCAGATAGCCGGTGCCCGAGGATGCCGGATGCGGCATCACCAGCTTGTCCTTGTACTTGGTGTCGAGCAGGTCTTTCCAACTCTTAGGTACCGCCACGCCGACCTTGCCGGCCTCGACAGTATTGTAGCAAATCACGCCGAGATAACCGTCCATGCCGGTCCACGTGTACGGCTCAGCTCCGTCGCGAAAATTCGCCTTGAGCGCGTCGGCGCCCTTGGGCTTGTAGGCTTCGAGCAAGCCTTCCTTCTCGAACACGATGATCGACGTCGCGGCGAGACCGAGGATCACATCGGCGCGGGGGTTGTCCTTTTCGGCGAGCACACGAGCGGTGATGACACCGGTCGAATCGCGCACCCAGGCGACTTCGACTCCCGGCACTGCAGCCTCGATCGACGCCTTGAACGGCATAAGTTGGTCGTTCTCTAGCGCCGTGTAAATTGTGAGACGCGTCTTGGTCTGGGCGTCGGCGCGATCAAGAGCGCCAGCCGTGAGCAATACGAGCGCCGAGGCAGCAACGCTGCGCAAAAGCGAACTCATCGACATCAGATTCCCTCCGAAGTGCCAATTTTGAACTCAAGTGTGGTCCGGAACAGCTTCTAAGAATGAAGTGCGATAGGTGTACGACATTCCGACTCGTCAGCCGGAACGAACACGGTCGAAGGAGTCCCCGCCTTCCTGTTCTCTCAGCGTCGCGGGCTTTGGCGGGTTTCGCAAGGTCAAGGAATGCCCATCTTATGGGCTTTTTGCCTGGGTTGTCGACACGCGTCTGGCCTGTGGCCTAGGCGGCACCGTTGGCAGAACACGATCCGGACGCACCAACGGCTGTCCGATCAGACGACCTTGGTCTCGGTCACGAAACGCCCGTCCGAGGAGAACCGGTGCAGTAGATATGTCGGTCGATGGCTCAATTCGGCCGCGTACTCACCCTTGCGGAGCGTCGTCGCGAGACTTGTGGCGACGGTTGCCGGAATGTGCCCAATAGCCCCGGTCGTGGGGCGATGAACATGGCCGCAAAAGAGCCCGACCACTCGGCCCGAGCGCTGTAGCGCTTCCCGCAGTCGCTCCATCGCCTTTGGTGTTTCGAAGTGGATCCTGTCCGGGCCGACCAGGACTTCGAACGGCGGGTGATGCGCAAATACGGCGATCGGCTTGGTCGCTTCGGCATCGACCATCTCGATCAGATGACGAGCCCGCTCGGCGCAGAAATCGCCCTTGTTGCTCGCGGTACTCAACGTATCCAGCACCAGCAGCCGGATCGGGAAAACCTCGATCGCGTACTGGATGAAGCCCGACCCAAGTGACAGATACCCGGATGCAGAAAAGGCCGCCCGCAGGTTGGCGCGATCATCCTTGTTGCCCGCCAGAACATAGACGGGCGCGCGCGCTTCCGAGAGCGTCGCGATTGCCTGCGCGTATTCCTCCGGCAGCCCGTTATGGACGACGTCGCCGGTGTGAATGATCACATCGGGCTGGGGATCGAGCGCGTTGATGTGGGCAATCGTGCGCACGAAATCCGACAGGCGCTGCGCGGCGTCTGCCGTATCCAGCGCGATGTGAGTGTCGGAGATTTGGGCAATGATCATAAGCATTCAGCCCGGAGCCAGCGTGATGCATAACACGCAGCGCTCCGGGACGTCATCCAGTCGAACCAAGCGTCAGTCGACGATGTGGTAGACGGGCGCCTTCTCCATGGCCCAGGTCCCCGTGTCCTTGTCGTAGCGGGAGAGCGTGAAGCAGTGCCAATCCTGGTCGTCGAGCTTCGGATGGTCGGCGCGATAGTAGTAGCCCGGCCACCGCGTCTCCTGGCGGAACATCGTGTGGTGCGTGACCGACTCGGACGCCAGCACGCGATGCTGAAGTTCCCAGGCGCGTTGTAGCTGGTGCAAATCTTCGGCACCGAGGTACGCGAGATCCTGCTTCAGCATCTCGAGGAGCTCGAGGCCACGGGTGAGCAGGGGCGTGTTCGTCGTATAGTGCGCGCTGATGCCGCCGACATACTCGTCCATGATCTTCTCGAGGCGCTGCAGACCGTGGATCGGCAGGAGGTAGCTCGGCGAAACCGTGCCGGCGACGATCTCATTGCGACCGACGCGATAGTTCTCCAGCGGCTGGTAGATGACCTGCCGCAGATCCTCGTATTCCTTCTCGCTCACCTGCGGTTGATCGCGGCCGAGATCCGTGACGTAGTTGACAGCGGCCTTGCCCGCGATGCGTCCCTCGGTGAACGAGCCGGATGAGAACTTGTGCGCCGTACCGCCGATGGTATCGCCGGCGCCGAAGAGGCCGTCGACCGTCATCATGCGGTTGTAGCCCCACTGGTACTCGGCGGGCGCGTAGTCGGAGGGGCCGCTTGCCCAGGCGCCCGAGCACGTCGCGTGCGAGCCCATGACGTAGGGTTCGGACGTCGTCAGCTCGGGGTTGGTGTACTTCGGATCAATGTTCTGCGACGCCCACACGACCGCCTGGCCGATCGTCATGCCGAGAAAGTTCTCCCAGCCGATCGTTTCCTTGTGCGGATCCTGGAACGCTTCCTTGGTGACCATGCGGATCGGGCCGCGGCCGGCTTTGACCTCCTCGAGGAACGCGTGGTTCCGCAGGCAGGTCGGCACCGGATGGCGATCGATGTAGTCACCGACGAGCGATTTGGTGTGCTCGTACCAAGTCGACTCATACTCTTTCTCGTAGGCGTTCTGGGTATACGTCTTGAGATGGAGGAAGTAGGCGCCGACAGGGCCGTAGCCATCCTTGAACCGGGTGAGAACGATCCGGTTCTCCATCTGGGTCATTTTGGCGCCGACCATGATCGGCAGCGCGTAGGCCGAGGCGCTGCTCCATGGTGCGTACCACGTGCGGCCCATGCCTTCGCCGACAGCGCGTGGCTTGAAGATGTGCGATGCGCCACCCGCGCAGACGATCACGGCCTTGGCGCGGAAGACGTAGTAGTCGCCCGTGCGGACGTTGAAGCCGACGGCTCCAGCGACGCGGTTGGCCTTGGTCCGATCCATCAGAAGATGGGTGACCATGATGCGATTGTAGACTTCCGTCGCGGCCTTGCGCGCAGCCTCGGCGACGATCGGTTTATAGCTCTCGCCGTGAATCATGATCTGCCATTTGCCCTCGCGCAAATAGCGACCGTTCTTGGGATCGCGCATGATCGGGAGGCCCCACTCCTCGAACTTGTGCACGGTCGAATCGACGTGGCGGGCGATATCGTAGCCGAGATCCTCGCGCACGAGGCCCATGAGATCGTTGCGCGCGTAGCGAACGTGGTCCTCGGGCTGGTTCTCGTTCCACTGCATGCCCATGTAGCAGTTGATCGCATAAAGACCTTGCGCGACGGCACCGCTGCGCTCGATGTTGGCCTTCTCGACGCACACGACTTTGAGGTCGCGGCCCCAATAGCGCGATTCATAGGTGGCGCCGCAGCCGGCCATGCCCCCGCCGATGACGAGGATATCGGCATCCACCGTCACCGTCTTTCTGCGCGAAAACAGTGCCATCAGACCACTCCCACTTTCAGGCGATCGGGCGTCAGCGCCGGCAGCTTGCCGCCGATGTTCAGCGCCTCGGGCTCGTGGGCGAGATCCTGCGATTTCGCGTCGTCACGGCTCGGCATCGTGTAGTCCTGGGGCGATTTGATCGAGCCCCACGGCGTCGTCCGGATCGGCGAGACGAAGTCCTTCTCGCGACCGTCGCGGAATTTGATTTTCCACGACACGGTGCCCTTGTCCTCTTCGCGCAGCACCCGGACGCTATGGCCCAGCGGCGCGAAGTCGGCGTAACCGCGCGCGTCGATCGCGTTCTGCGGGCACGCCTTCACGCAGGAGTAGCACTCCCAGCACATGTTGGGTTCGATGTTGTAGGCACGACGATACGTCGTATCGATGTGCATGATGTCGGACGGACAGATGTCGACGCAGTGTCCACAGCCGTCGCATCGAGTCATATAGACAAAGGTCGGCATGAGTTTGCGTGAGCTCCCCTAACAAGGACCGATGTTGGGCTGATCAGTAGTTGCGCGGCAGGCGGCCGACGGTGCCGAACACGGCCGGCTTGTCGGCGGGACGCGGCAAGTTGCTGCGCGTGCCATTGGCCTCGGCGACGCGCTTCTGGAAAGCGGCCGCTGGCTTGAAGAACATGTGCGAGAACTTCGACCAGAGCACCGA
>LNFM01006023.1_pt1 | contig 20332 bp, 18 predicted proteins | sample 596031 | NCBI WGS metagenome assembly LNFM01 (sample SAMN04254537, study PRJNA301005) | activated carbon metagenome | isolation source: dual media filters at the Ann Arbor, Michigan drinking water treatment plant | place: USA: Ann Arbor | reverse complement strand
GCGCTGCGCTGGGGCAGCAACCGCTACAGCTTCCGTCCCGACGGGCCGACTGCCGAGGGCGGCACCGACACCAGCGTCAAGGACGGCGGCGATCAGATCGAATATGCCGACGAGAATCCCGAGGTCCATCGCTTGTTCGAAAGCGAACTGCAGAAGACCGGCGCGATCTGCCACATGAAGCAGCTGGTGCAGGTCTGCAACGGCGTCGGCCACGAGGACTGAAGCGCGGTGCGCCGCCGCCGGTCCGACAATACGGCGGACCGAACCATGCCGGACCGGCCCGGGCCACGCCTGGGCCGGTCCCTGGGCGTGGACTTGGCTGGCCGTTTCGCCTAATGTGCCGCCGCGCGCCCGGCGCCTATGCCGGACCTTTTGACGCGCCCCGCCGTCGCGGCGAGGACCCGTAGCTCAGCTGGATAGAGCGCTGCCCTCCGAAGGCAGAGGTCGTGAGTTCGAATCTCGCCGGGTCCGCCAGCTTTCAAGACCGCCCATGGCCAGGCCGACGCATCGTATGAAATGCGATCGGCGCCAGCGATGATCGCCGGCGCCGATCCGAAAGCAGGTTCGATTTATTTATAGCCTAGCGCGGTATGCATCTTCTGGATGAGAGCCGGCGGGGTGGCATAAATATCGTCGATGAGTTTCTGCAGGTCCGTGCCGGACATCGGCGCGGCTTCGAGACCACGCGCCTCGACCTCTTTGCGCAACTCGGCATCGTTCATCGCCGCCATGAATGCCTCGCGCAAGGCCTTGACGCGATCCGGCGGCACGCCAGCACCGGCCACGTAAGGTCGGCCAAAGTCGCCCTGGCGGTCGTAGAGGCTGAGAATCTGACGCTGCTCGTCCGTCTTGGCATAGGACGCGACGGGGCGCGCGCCCGCCATCTCCTTCTCCGTCAAGATCTTGCTGCCTTGATAGGCCAAGGCGCGCACCGTGTTCTTGGCGAACCATTCCGGCTTGGTGGCGATGATATTCAGGTAGCTGATATTGCACAGCGACTGCACTTCGCCGCGGTCCATGGCCAAGACGATCTCGGTGGTGCTGACATAGCCCGCCACGATCTTCAGCTTCAACCCCAGGATGTTGCGCAGCAACAAGGCATAGCCGTAACCGGATCCGGCCGTCGTACCGGTCACGCCGAGGATGATCTCCTTGTCGAACACCTCATCGAGGGTTTTTGCCGGCGCATCCGTCCGCAGGAAGCAGGCCTCGACATTGGGCGCCGCGTTGCCGATATAGGTGAGCTTGAGCGGCTTCGACGCCTTGGCCGGATCGCCGATGATCGGATCCATGATCGCGCCGGGCGGAATGCCGGCGATGTAGGTGCCGTCCTGCGGCGCCGTGAGAGCAATCTTGCTCGCCGCGATATAGCCGCCGGCGCCCGGCAGGTTCTGCGGCACGACCGTCGGATTCCCCGGCAGATATTTCGCCATGAATCTGCCGACGATCCGGCCATAGAAATCGAAACTGCCGCCCGGCGCCGAGCCGATCGTCATGTAAACGGTGTTGCCCTTGTAGAAATCCGCGACGGACTTGTCGCTCGCCGCCTGCGCGCGCGCGGACGAGACCGTCATGGGTCCCGCCGCGAGCCCGCAGGTCGCAATCACGGCATAGGCAACGAAGCTGGATATTTTACGCATGATCCATTCCTTCCTGATCTTTGCTGAATATCGATAACCGCATGGGACGCAATCGCCGCTACGAAGCGGATTACTTGGTGTTCATCACCGCACGGGTCTTCTCGACAATCGCCGCCGGCGTGGCGTAGACCGCATCGACCAGTTTCTGAACGTCTTCGCCCGACATCGGATCGACATCGAGACCGCGCGCCGTCAACTCCTTGCGCAGTTCAGGGTCATTCATCGCGCTCATGAAAGCCGCGCGTAGCGCTTTGATGCGCTCCGGCGGAACGGTGGCGCCGGTCACGAAGGGACGGCCGAACTCGCCTTGGCGGTCGTACAGACTCATGATCTGGCGCTGTTCGTCCGTCTTGGCATAGGAGATTGCCGGACGCGCGCTGGCCATTTCCTTTTCCGGCAGAATTTTCGAACCCTGATAGGTGAAGGCGCGCACCGTGTCCTTGGCGAACCAGTCCGGCTTGGAGGACAACACGCTCTGATAACCGACGCCGCAAATCCCCTGCACTTCACCGCGCTCCATGGCGAGCATGATTTCGGTGGTGCTGACGTAGCCGGCAACGATTTTCATCTTCACGCCGAGAATATGGCGCAGCAGCATCAGATAACCGTAAGCGGAGCCGGCGGTGGTGTTCGTCGCGCCGATGACGACTTCCGTGTTCATCGCGCCTTCGAAGGACTTGGCCGGCGCGTCGCTGCGCAGGAAGCAGCCTTCGATGTTCGGCGCGGCGTTGCCGAGATAGGCGAGATTCAACCGCTTAATGCCCTGCGCGGGATCGCCGAGCACCGGATCCATGATCACCGCCGGCTGGATCGCGCCGATCGAGGTGCCATCCTGCGCCGCCGTCACCGAGACGCGACTGCCGGCGGTGTAGCCGCCGGCGCCCGGAAGATTCTGCGGCACGACCGTCGGATTGCCGGGAATGTACTTCGCCATGTATTTGCCGACGGTGCGGCCGTAAAGATCGAAGCTGCCGCCGGCGCCCGATCCGATGATCACGTAGACGGTGTTGCCTTTATAGAAATCGGCGACTCTCTTTTCCTCCGCCGATTGCGCCGATGCGGCGGCGGAGACCGCCATCACCGCACAGCAGACCGAGGCACTCAAAATTTCCTTAAGCATGATCCATCCCTCTTTTCATGATTATGATTCGGCACAACATGGGAAACTGATCGATCGCGGCGCGATGCCGCGCCCGCCGATCAGTTGCGTTCGGGCAGCACGGACTTGACCTTGTCGCGGATGGCCTGCGGCGCGCCGAGCACATCGGCGATCATCTGCTGCACAGTCAGACCGTCGATCGGCACGATCTCCCCGCCTTCGCCGGCCTTCTCCGCCTCGGACAGAAAGAGCGGATCCTTGGTCGCGTCCATGAAGGCCTTGCGCAACGCGGCCAAACGCTCCGGCGGAACGCCCGGGGTCGTGCCCGTGGTGCGACCGACGGCCAGAGATTTGCTGACGAAATTGGCGATCGCCTTGCCTTCCTCCGTCGTCGCCAGCTCCGTCAGGAGAGGCACGTCCGGCAGGTCCTTTTCCTTGCGCACGCCGACTTGAACCAGATAGTTGAACTGCTTGTTCGCCACCATCTCCGCCGACGAGGATTTGACGGCGACCCAAGGCTGGCCGCCATAACCCTCGACTTCGCCGCGCTGCATGGCGAGCTTCATCTCGCCGCTGCTCTTATAGCCGTGGATCATCTTGATTTTCGTACCGAGCGCCGCGTTGTAGATGAACGGCATCCAATAGCTGATGCTCTGGGCGCCCGTGCCGCCCATGAGGGTTTCGCGTTTTTTCGCGTCTTCCATCGTCTTGGTCGGCGAGGTATGCCACGTGAAGGTCAGCATGTTCGAATCGCCGAGATTGCCCATCCAGCCGAAGGTGCGCAGGTCGGCTTTCAGGTTCGGCGTGAAGCCGAGCGCTTGGTCCATCGGCAGGGCCTGGCTGATCATCGTCAGGTGGGTGCCGTCCTTGGGCGCGAGGTCGCCCATATAGTTGGCGGCGATGATGCCGCCGGCGCCAGGCATGTTCTGCGGAATGATGCTCGGGTTGCCGGGGATATAGCGGACGATATGCCTGGCGATCAGGCGCGAATAAAGATCGAATCCGCCGCCCGGCTCGGAGCGAATGACGAACTTCATCTGCTTGCCCTTGTAGAAATCGGCGACGCTTTTGTCGTCCGCCGATTGCGCCGACGCGGCCGCAGAGGCCGTCAGCAGCGCGCCACTGACAGATGCGGTTATAATTCTTTTGAGCATTGCCCAATCCTCATTGATTGTTCTGATGTGAAACTTTGTTGACGAGTTGATCGCTTCGACTTTCACGTCGATATGCTGCGCAAGCACGCCGTTAAGCGTTACCGGATGATTTCAGCGAACCTCTTGGCGGTCGCCTCCGGCGTCATGTTGATAATGCCCATGATGCGATTGATTTCATCGGCCGAGGATGGCTCTATCTCGAGCCCCGCCTTCTCAGCATCAACTTTGAATTGCGCGTCGTCAAAAATCGCCATGAAGGATTTCCGCAAAGCATGGACGCGTTCCACCGGCACGTCAGGCGGCGCTGAAACGGGGCGAGCGATAGACTTTTGCGCGAGAAAGAGCTGCATGACCGCCCGGTCGTCGTCGTTCTTCACGAACTCGAGGGCAGACGGCACGTTGGGCAGTTCGGGGACTCGCTGCTCGGCAACCTGGAGAAGAATGCGGAGCTTTCCGTCGCGGAGGTAGTCGGCTCGGCGGCCCATTACATTGTTGAGCCCCCAATTGCCCATGCCCTCGACCTCGCCGCGCTCCATGGCGAGCACGATATCCTCGGTCGACTTGTAGCCGGAGATGATCTTGAACTTGGTGCCGATCATGGCATTGAGCAGACGCGGCACCGTTTCGGTGTCGTTGCCGGCGCTGGTGCCGCCGACGATCAGTTCGGTCTTGAACAGATCTGCCGTCGTCTTGACTGGCGCAGTGCTCCAGGCGACCGTAATGGTCGTCTCGCGCGAAATATTGCCGATCCAATTGAGCTTGGCCGGGTCAAAGCGAACGCCTTCACGGCCCACCAACTTTGCGGTCAAAGCATTGCGCTGTAGAAGCGAGACAACCGTGCCGTCCTTCGGCGCGACATTGGCGAGCCAGTTTGCCGCCGTCATGCCGGCAGCACCTGGCATATTCTGCACGATCATAGTCGGGCCACCTGGCATGAAACGTGGCATGTGACGAACGATAAGGCGGCCCATGGCGTCGTAACCGCCGCCGGCCGCGGCAGACACGACCATCACGGTCGTCTTGCCCTTGTAGAAATCGCTGACGGCATCGGCGCTGGCCGATCCGGCGCCGGCAATCAGACTCGCGGCGACGACGAAGCAGGAGAGCAGCTTGGTCGATTGCATGGTGATATCCCCCTCGCATGAAATGGATGAAGTCACGCGCCTCAGCGTGTGCGCTCGCGTTCATGAATGATGCGGCCCGCTTCGATCGGCTTGCCCGATTCGTCGTAGATGCGCTGGCTGGTGAACCCTTCGGGCCAGATCGACGTGAACCAGGGCCGGATGCCGAAACCGATGCGCAGCTGCTTGATCGGATTCGGGTTGTCATTCTTGTGCTGGTGCTCCCACATGGCCGGCGGCACGTAGAGCACGTCGCCCGCCTCCCAGGGGATGCGCTTGCCGTGAATCTCCGTATAGCCCTCGCCTTCGATGGCATAGACCACGGCCTCGAGATGCTTGTGCTTGCCGCTCTGGTGATAGGGCGGCTCGGTCCATTGACCCGTGACGGCCACCGAGACGGCGCGGAAGCCGTTTTTCGGCACGACGAAATATTGCGAGAAATCGTGCTGATTCTGCGTCGCCGCGATGACGCCCTGCGGATTGTAGCTTTCGCCCGGCGGCAGCTTCTCCTTGTTGGTCGGCGCCTGCTCGACATGGATCGTGGCGCGCGCGCCATCGGGATAATATTGCGAGGTTTCCGGCGGCACCGCCGCGATCATCGCCGGATCGTTCGGGCCGCAGCTCTCGATCTGCTCGATGCGCGCGACGCGGCAGAAGCGTTCGAGATCGAAGACCATGCCGGACAGCGTCAACACCGGCTCATTGCCGGTGTTGAAATGCTGATGCTCGGCCCAGAAGGGAATATGGATCGTGCTGCTCGCCTTCCAGTTGAAGCGCTGGCCGTTGACGATGCTGAAGCCCTCGCCTTTGAGGATATGCATCGATTCCTCGCCGTGCCGATGCTTGCCGGTATGCCAGCCGACCGGGATTTCCGCCTTGATGACATTGCTGCCCATGGTGGCGAAGCCAAGGTTATTGGAAATCATCAGCTTGACCTTGGCGTCCTGCGCCGTGCTGATCCAGGGAATGTCCTTGTCGCGGGCGACCGCGTGGCATTCCTCCAGCTCGTCCTGGATCTTGTTCGGCGTCTCGAGCCATTCTTCGTAAAAATTCTTGGCCATGTCTTTTCTCCCTGACTAATCGTTGAGCCCTTGCGCCAGGCTCTTGCCGCCCAGGACGGTAGAAACGAATGACGCATGACGATGCGCCGGGCATCGCACATGCGGACTTGCGGTCTTATTCAAAATGAATCCCCGGCGGCTGAGCCGCGCGGCGCAGGGCGCTCATCGCGGCCGACAGCGGCACGAAGGCGCCGCTCACGCCGCCGAGCGACAGGCTTTCGACAGCGATCGACCAAGCGAGCCCCTCGCCTTCGACCTCGATGAAGTGGCGCATGGTTTTCAAACCGGGCACCGCCGTAACAATGGATTGCGTACGGTCGAGGCCGACACCGGCCAAGGCGACAGCGACGTGAACATTGGTGTTGCGCGGGAAATGGACGACGGCGTCGCGCGTGCTGCCGCTGAAGAGCACGCCCGCCTTGCCCGCCGGCTGCCCCAGGCTTTCCGGGCTCTTGGTCGTGGTCATCCGCACCGACGTCAGGATCGGCTGCGCCGCGACGATGCCGTCGAGGCCGACGATGGCGCCTTTCGGCAGGATCAACCGCCGTCCGGCCCGGCGCGCAATCGTCGCCAACCGGTCGTAAAAGCCTTGATCGGCGAGCGGCGTCAGGCTGAAGGGCATGACGTCGCAGCGTTCGAGAAATTCCGGCACCATCTCCCGCATGACATCCGGCAGCGCCGCCTCGACGACGAGATCGACCGGCCGCGTCAGGGCCTCGGCCAAATCGGCGACGATCGGCGTGTCGCCGGCCCAGGCGCGCGCCTTCTCGATATTGCGCGTGCAGATCCAGGCCAGGGCGGTGCGGCCGTCGCTTTGTCGCAGCAGGGTGTCGGCGATCACTCGGCCGATAGTGCCGGCGCCGACGATGCCGATCCGAAGAGGGGCGCTCACAGGCTGGGCCATGCATCGCTCCACGGCCGCGCCGCTTCGATCGCCGCCGACAGCGCCAGTACGGCGACGTCGGCGCCCGCCTTGCCGACGACTTGCAAGGCGAGCGGCAACCCTTCCGCCGAACGCGCGAAGGGCACCGCGGCGGCGGGGTTGTGCGAGAAATTGAGCGGCATGAGATAGCGCAGATTCTTGAGGCGCTCCTCCGGCGTGTTGGTGCCATTCCCGAGCGGCGCCGCGCCGCAACAGGGGCCGACGTAGTAGTCGTAATCGGCGAACCATTGCTGCACCGCCAGCTTGAAAGCCTGGTTGCGCCGGAGAATATTGCGATATTGCCACGCGAGCGCGCGCTGGCCCGCGGCATAGATCGGCCGCGTGTAATCCGTCAGATCGGCCTCATGCTTGGCCCAGAATCCGGGGATCAAGGCTTCGGCCGCGCCGAAATGATCGCCCGAATAGGCCCAAACCCCAGGCTCAAGCTCGTCGCCGCCCGGACGGATCGGCATGTCGGCTTCGCTCACGCGGCAGCCCTGCGCCGTCAAAAAGCGCGAGGCCTCGGCCAGCAGGGCGCGCTGCACGTCATCCATGCCGCAATCATCGCCGCTGTGGCGGGCGATAGCGACGCGCGCGCCGGAAATCGACATCTTGGCATAGTCGGCGAAGTCGGTCGGCGCGAAGGCCATGCTGTCGGCATCGCGCGGGTCGGGCTTGGCCAAGACCTGCATCAGCAGAACCGCGTCCGCCACGGTGCGGGTGATCGGACCGTTGTGCGAGCGGCCGGGCGATGCGCGCCAGGCCTGCACGGAGGGAATGCGCTGGTAGCTCGGCTTAAGGCCATAGAGGCCTTGATAGGCGGCTGGCAAGCGGATCGAGCCGCCCGAATCGGTGCCGAGCGCGAGCGGCCCCATGCCTGAGGCAACCGCGGCGGCGGCGCCGCCGGACGATCCGCCCGAGGTACGCGACAGGTCCCAGGGGTTCTTCGTCGATGGGCCCAAGCGATTGACCGTATGAGCGCCGAGCGCGAATTCCGGCGTGTTGGTCTTGCCGAGGATGACCGCTCCCGCCTTGCGCAGGCGCGTCACCATCTCCGCATCGGCTTGCCGATTGTCCTTGAACGCGAGCGAGCCGTAGGTCGTCGGCATGCCTTCGACTTCGATCGTATCCTTGATCGAGATCGGCACCCCGCATAAGGCCGGCGCCGTGCCGGGGGACGCCCAAGCCGCATCGGCTTCCGAGGCCGCCGTCTTGGCACGTTCGACATCGAAGGCAAGAAAGGCATTCAGCCGCGCGTCGACCTGCCCGATGCGCCGCATCACGGCAGCGAGCACATCCGACGGCTTGAAGCGGCGGGCTTTGTAACCAGCCAACAGCTCCGTTGCGCTGAATTGCCAAAGCTCTTTCTCAGACATGGGGCACCGACGAGCGACGGGTGAAGTAAAAAGCGGCCGGCACTTTCCGAGACAGGCCGGCCGCGCACTGGCTAGTTGCGACGCACGTCCTGATAGAGCTTGATCACGTCATCGAGGGCCTTCTCGCCGCTGTCGAGCGACACCGCGACGTATTTGTCGAGGTTGTTGAAGTCCGGCATCGACCCAAGGTGCTTGGGATCCGGCGCCACGTCCTTGCGCATGGAAAAGGCCGCGGTCGTGTTGAATTTGGCCCATTCCTTGACGTAGGTCTCCTGGCCTTCCTTGCTCAGCAGCCAGTTGACGAACACGGTCGCTGCCGCCTTGTTCGGCGGGTTCTTCAGGACGGAGACGCCGCGCGAGTGCATGTAGCCCGGCGACGGGAACGGCTTGAAGTTCTCGCAGCCGCCTTCCTTCTGGCATTCCGTCATGACGTTCTCGGTGACGCCGATGGCGACGGCCACTTCGTTCTTCAGCACCGACATGGTGTTCTGACGGTCGTTCTCGTTGAAGCGCGGCTGCATCGTGCTGAGCAGCGTACGCAGGTAGTCCATGTCCTTCGCCTTGGCGACGCCGGCGAGCATCATGGTGCCACTATGCGGACGCGACGGGGCGCGGATGGAAATCTTGTTCTTCAGGCTCGGATCGAACAGGTTCTCCAGCGTCAGCACGCCGCCGGGGACCATCTTGGTGTTGTAGATCCCGAGATTCTGCAGGTAATGCGTATGGATGAAGACGTAGGGCCCGCGATCCGAGGTGTAGAGGAATTTCGGATTTTGCCAATTCGACAGGTCCGTGATCTCCGGCAGCAGCAGGAAATCGGTGATCTTCTCAAGGCCGCCGGCCGGCAGCAGCTGCGAATTCATGTTCGAGGCCGTCGCCAACCAGGCGTCCCAGGCATAGAGCCCGTTCTTCTGCTCGGTCAGCAGGCGCGTCGCGACTTCGCTGGGATTGATCAGTGTGACCTGCACACGGATGCCGGGATACTTCTTCTTGAAGACGGCAAGCGCCGCTTCGTAACCCTCGTTGGGCTGCACGATGAGATTAAGGTTCTGGCCCTTCGAGCCGGCGACAGCCTTTTCCCAATCGGACTTCCAATCCGCCTGAGCGGGCGCCGCGCCGAACGACGCGGCCAAGGCGAGGGCGGAAAGAGTGATCGTCTTCAGTATATGTCTGCGTGAACGCATGGACTTCTCCTCTGATGAATTCAAGACATCGCATCTCTATGCATGTGCAGGTTCGCTTAGGTCATCTTGGCGCGGCCGAGCCCGTAGCGGTCGCTGACGACCTTGGCCAACAGCGACGCCAGAATGGTGATAACGAGAATGAGCAACCCGACGATGGTCGCCGGCTCGTAACGGCCGGAATCGAGATAGACGAGTTGAAGAATCGACAAGGGCTGGTTGGGGCCCGTCCCGAGCATGGCGATCACGCCGACCACAGACACGGCGGTCGCGAAAGTCTGCAAGCCGGTGATAATCACCGACGGAGCGATCAAGGGCAGCACCACCTTATAAAACGTGAACAAACGCGAGCCGCCGCTGGCCCATGACGCCTCTTCCAACTCGGGGCTGAGCTGAATCAGGTTCGTCTTGATGAGTTGAACGCCGACGGTAATGTTCGAGAGAACCACCGCGATGATGAGCACCCACATCGTTCCGTAGATCGGTCGAAAGATCGACGTGCTGAGGAACATCTGCAGGAAGCCGAGGCTGATCACGATCCCGGGAATCATCGTCGGCAGCCAGGTCAGGAAATCCAAGAAGCCGCGCGCCGCATACCGGGTTCGGATGGTGACATAAGCGACAAGCGCGAACAGCACCATGCCGACGACGGCAGAGCCGACCCCTAGAATCAGAGAATTGGCCAATGAGTGCGTCAGGTCCTGCCGCGACAACGCGGCGAGCCAATGGCGCGTCGTCCAGGGATTCGGCAGCTCGAACATGCCGAAGATTTTCATGAAGCTGCCGATCACCAGCATGACCAGCGGCAGCACCGTGATGACGAGGACGACGGACAACAGAATGCCGAACATCGGCCACTTCCACTTACCGAGGTCCTGCACGCGCGCGCTGAACTTGCCGCCCAACGTCGCGTTAGCATGCCGCCCGCCGTACCAATGCTGGGCGATGACGAAGGGGATGATCAAGGTGACGAAGAGAATCGACAACACGCTGGCCACGCCGTACAGCGGCGGCTCCTGCTTCACCAGGCGATAGATGAGGGTCGAATAGACGTCGATGCGCTCGCCAGGGCCGAGGATGAGCTCGATCTCGAAGGCTTGCATCGAGCGGATCATGCCGAGCAACAGCACCATGACGATGGCGGGAATCATGATCGGCACGACGATGCGGGTCAGCGTCCCGAGCATGCTTGCGCCGCAGGCGCGCGAGCTTTCCTCCAGCGAGGAATCGATGCTACGCAGCGCCGGCGCCAACAAAAAGACTTTGACGGGCAACGTCGCACTGACGACATGGACCCAGACGATCCCCCACCAGGAGAACACGTCGAAGACGGGTTCCGTGATGAAGGGAAACATGTCTTGTAGCCACATGTTGATGAGGCCCGTCTTGCCGCCGGCGAGTAAAATCCAAGCCATCGTGACGGGCAGAGCCGGCATGAACAGCGCAACCCAAAAACCCACCTCCAGCCAGCCACGGCCCGGCAAGTTTGTGCGGGCGATCACCCAGGCGATCGCCACGCCGAGCACGAGCGAGATCAATTGGCGCGCGAAGCTCAGCGACATGGTGCTCCAGAAAGCGGAGGACAGCTGTTCGTTGCGGAAGGCCTCGTACCAATTGCCGACGCCCGTGGTCGTCGCGCGGCCCAGCGCGCCGACTTGGAAGCTCGTCATCACCAGCGTGAATAGCGGATAGATCACCAGAAAGCCGAGGACCGCGATCAGCAGGACGTAAAGAAACGCCCCGAGCTGCAGACGATCGCCGAATGGCGTCGTCTTGGAATCCGCGGTCATCACGCTCATTGCGCGGCCTCGCTCTTCCACAGCTGAATGCGATCCGGCGGCAGCTGCAGTTTGACGGCCTGGCCCTCCGCCCAATTCTCGTCGCACGGCAGGAAGACGGTCACGATCATGCCGGACTTGAGGCGGATCGACGCTTCATAGCGGTCGCCGATGAACAGCAGCGTCAGGATATTCCCCGTCAGATAGCCGGGCCCCGGAACGCTGGCCCCCTCCAACGGCGAGACCTTCACATGCTCCGGACGGATCGAGGCGACGCAGGGGCTGTGGATGGCAGAACTCTGCGTATGGTCGGCGCCGGCGACTTCGCAAATGACGCCCTCCGTCAACTCGACTGTCGCCGAATTGCCATGGGAGCGCGCCATGATGCGACCGTTGAAGTTCAACGTGCGGCCGAGGAAGTCGCGCACCGCCGTCGTCTGCGGGTAGTAATATAATTCTTTGGGATCGCCACTTTGCTCGATGCGTCCGGACTGCATGACGGCGATACGGTCGGACAGCGCCAGGGCCTCCGACTGATCATGGGTGACGAACAGAACGGAGATGCCCAACCGGCGCTGCAACAGCTTGAGCTCGGAGCGCATCTGGTCGCGCAATTTGGCGTCCAGGTTGGAAAAGGGCTCGTCCATGAGCAGCAGATCGGGACCGAACACCAGGCCGCGCGCGACGGCAACGCGTTGCATCTGTCCGCCGGACAGCTTGGTGCCGGGCCGGCTCCCGAAGCCCGTCAACCCCACCAAATCGAGCGCCTTCTCGACCTCCTGGCGAATCTCATCGGGCTTGCGCCGACGCACGCGCAGCGGATAGGCGACATTGCCGAACACGTCCATGTGCGGCCAGATGGCATAGGATTGAAAGACCATGCCCATGTCGCGCTTGTCGGGCGAAACGAAAATACGGTCTTCCGGCGCATCGACGAGCTTATCCTTGAACCAGATTCGCCCTTTGGTCGCGCGCTCGAGGCCGATGGCAAGGCGCAGCGTGGTCGTCTTTCCGCAACCCGACGGACCGAGCAGCGTCAGAATTTCTCCGGCGAACAGTTCGAGCGTCGTGTTCTCGACCGCGACGCTGGTGCCGTAGACCTTCTGGATTCCCTCCATATGGAGGATACGGTCCTTCGGCGCCCGTTGCGCGGCTTGGCCACCGTTCGTGCCCGCGCCATGGGACGGCGCGCGGTTGAGCGGAATCAAGTTGGTCGGCGCGCGATTCATCGTCTCCCCCTCCGATTCGCCGTTTAGAAGCCCATGTCAGCGCGAAGTTTGGCCACCATTTGCGCCATCGGGATTCCGGGCCACGCCGGCTTCGCATCATCGCGGTCGATTGCCAGATCGATGAGGATCGGCCCCTGGCGTCCGAAAATCCCCGGCAGCGCCTTATCGAAGTCGTCAGCCTGCGAAAAGGATTCGGCCCCGGCGTAGCCGGCGGCCTTCGCCAAAGCGACGAAGCTGAAGACGCCCCGCCCCGGAATCGGCTGGTTGCCCGAGCTTTCGTAATGGCCGTTGGAGAAAACGATGTGGAAGAAGTTCTTCGGTGCCTGCGCGCCGATCGTGACCAGCGAGCCGAGCTGCATCAGCAGACTGCCGTCGCCGTCGAGCACGATGACTTTCTTCTGGGGCGCGCCGAGCGCGATACCCAATCCGAGAGACGAAGCGCTACCCATGCAGGCCGAGGCATCGACGTGAAAGTCCTTGCCCTGCCCGGCTTTGTGCCAGGGTGCGGCGGCCTGCATCGTCGCGACGCTGATCGCGTCCTTGCGATGGGCGGCAATGATCTCGACGGCTTTATGCTTCAACATGACATTGCCCTCAATTGCTCGGCGCGCCGACGATGGCCGCGCTCGGCCCGAGATCGGCCCAAGCCCTGTCCCAGGCGATCTGGATATTGCTCAGGTCCTTTTCCGCATCGAGCCGCCAATGCGGCACGTCCCAGGTATCGAGCGTCGGCTCCAACAGGCGGACCACGCGCAGCTTGTTCTTCTCGACCGGCAGCTTCACATCGCGGCCGTACTGCCCGATCAGCATGAAGGTCGGCACTTTCGCATCGAGCGCGATGGCCTTGATCGTGTTGAGGCAGGCGAGCATGCCGTTGTTCTGAATCAGCATCATCGGCCGATGGCCGGTCATGTAGAGGCCGGCGTTGATGCCGACCGCCTCGTCTTCCGTGCAGGCGTAGATCATCTTCGGCATCCCTGGCCCGTGCAGCGCCTCGATCGCGCTCTTCAGGTTTGTGTCGGGAATGCAGATGATATGCGTCGCGCCCGTGGCGGCGACGCTCTTGGCGATCAGGGCGCCTTTGACGGAGTCGGCGAAGACTTCGGCGGCGACGGTTGACGTATCGGACATAACTACCTCGATCCGGCTATAGCGGTGATCTCAAGCTCGGCGCCGTTCGCGGTGTCGGCGCCAATGAAGCTCAGAGTGGGCGTGGCGCTGCCGAGCACGGCCTTGATCTCTTGCAAAATCTCGTCCGCGGCATAGATGTCGCGCACGTAGACATCGAGACGCAGCAGGCGATCCGGCGAACTGCCGGCCCGCTCAAGGACTTGGTCTATATTGGCCAACGCGTTACGCACCTGAGCCGGCATGTTCAGCAGCAGCTCGGCATTGGTTTTGCCGCTGTCGGGATCGGCGACGCCGGAAACTTTGCTGAGAAACAGCAGGCCGCCAGCCTCCACGGACTCGGCCTGGGTGCCGTCCCACGGCAACCAGCGTGTCGTTGCGGCCTCGCCCGGGGCGACGGCGATTCCGCCGATCTCCTGCTCGCAGCGGGCGCCGAGCGGCACGCCGAACGGCGTGCCGGCGAAGGGCATTTTCCCACCGCATAGCGCCCGGGTGCCCTTGTCGAATTGGGCGATGAACCGCGCGCCGCGCAGGGCCGCATCGACACGCACGAAATTTTGCAGCGTGGCGCCAGCCTTGCGGAGGTAGGACTCAATTGTTTCCCAGCAATATTGCAGCTGCACGCCAAAGGCTTCGGGCGTCTCCTGCGGCGACTTGCTGCCCGAGCCGGGCTGCTCGTGGCCACGCACGCCGATAACGAACAGGAACGGACCGACCCGCGTCATGCGCGAGGCGCGTCCGCGCCCGGGCGACGGCGCGAGCGCTTCGCGCGCAACGGCGGGATCGATCGCCAAGGCGATCGTCGTCAGCATGTTGATGCCGTGCATGCGCGATTGCGCGCCGAAGCTCACGGCGCGCGTATGCTGCTCTTCGCCGAAATAGTCCGGCCAAAGCCCCATGCGCTCCAGGCGCCATTGCTGGCCGCTGGTGTAGTTTTGAATCCAAACGGCGCAATCGCCGCTGTAGCCGGCCTTCTCCAGCCGCGCGGCGATGCGGCTGTAGGAATTGCGGCACTGCGCCGTCGCGTCGTCGGCGAACTTCACCGAAATCCGCTCCGTCGCCGGATCGCGATGACCGTCCGATCCCGACACGAAAATGTAAGGACCGTATTTCGTGACGGCGGGAAATCCCCGAGACCGCTCGTCTTCGACTAAATCTTCACGTTTCCACTGACTGGACACCACTCTCCCCCTCTCGAGCCGCCCCCGCGGCCCGTGTTAGCGACCTTTCAGCGACGGTGTTCTTTCATCACCTCGAACGTCTCATTGACCACGCGTTCGTAAGGGATCTCGGTCGGCGCAGCCGCGGCGGCCTGCTTGCGCTGCGCATCCTTGAACTTGTGATAGAGCGCGCCTTCCGTCCAAACCGTGACGGTCGAGACCTTGTTGGGATCGTTCGGGCTCTCAAGCCGGTAGCGCGATACGAAGCCTTCGGCCGCCTTCATCTCATCGCCGTTATGGTCGATGCGGGCCCGCGCGATATCCGCCTTTCCGGGCTTGCACCAATGATTGACGATGACGACGAACATGGCTTGAACCTCCCCTAAACGATTGACACGAACGCTACGCCGACAACGCCTTCTTGGCGGTCTGCGGGCCCTCGATGTTGAAGAAGCGACGCGAATGTTCGTAGAGAATCTCGTGCTTCAGCTTCGGATCGATCCCCTTGAACATCTCCTCGATGGCGGCGGAGGGATCCGGCCAGGTGCCCTGCTCATGCGGATAATCGGAGCCCCACACGGCGCAGCCGGCGAGATGCGCCCAATCCTTGTCGAGCATTCTCGCGCCGATGTAGTCCTCCTCGAAGGTGAAGACCATGTTGTTCTTGATGTAATCGGTCGGCATCTTGCTCAAGGGAACGGTCGGATCGGGCGGGCGGATTTCCGCCTGGCGGTCCATCCAATTGAACAAGAAGGGCAGCCAGCCGATACGGCATTCCGCGATGCAGACACGCAGATCCGGGAAGCGCTCGAAAGCGCCGGAGAACACGAACTGCGGAATGAACTTCAAGGCGGCGAAGGGCGTGATCGAGAAATGCGCCAGCGAGGAGCCGCGCACGTTCGGCGGATAGGGATTGCCGGCGCCGTCGCCGATATGGGTGCAGAGCGGAATGTTGGCCGAGGCCGCCATCTCGAACACCGGCTCCCACGCTTCGTCATAGAGCGGCTTGCCGAGATCGAAGAGGCCGAATTCCACGGCCTTCGTGCCCTTGTCGATCAGACGCTTCAACTCGGTAACGCAGCCCGCCGGGTCGTAGGTCGGCAGGTTGGGCAGCGCCAGGATGCGGTCCGGCGAATGGGCGTTGATCTCTTCGATGATGAAATCGTTGTAGGTGCGGAAAATCTCGTCGCGCAGCTTGGGATCCTGCACCGACCATTTGCGCGTGTTGGCGAAGAAGATGCCGGAATAGATCGAGGCCATGTCCATATGCTCGAGCAGCATCTTCGGATCGGCCGGCGGCCGCTCGCCGCCCTTCAGATTGGCGCGCGAGAAGTATTTCTTCTGCATCTTGGCGTTGGACGAACCGTCGGCCGAGTCCCAGTGGGTCTTACCTTCCCAGAACCAGTAACTGCCCTGCGGCGTCTCGACCACCTTGGGACCCTTCTCCCGCATGTTCGCCGGGAGACGCTTCTGCCAAAGGTCTTTGGGCAGCCAATAGGCGTCCAAATGGTTGTCGGCCGAGATGTATTTGTAGTCCACGGTGCCCCTCGCTCAACATAATTCCTGGTATATTGTTATATTCACGCCGCTAAAAAAGAGTCAACCACCTGACGAAGCCAAAATATATGGCTCAAGGAAAAGGCCATATTTAACAGGTTAAATATGCATTTCTGAATATGGATAATTGTTGAGCACGGTTTTCACCCGGCCCTTACCATGAGACATATATCTGGAATATCCTCATAGTTGGTATATTGATCAATCAAGTGCCGCAAGCGCGATAGCTTGCAAAAGCCAATGCCGCTGCCCGCGTTGCACCGGCCCGCTCCACCCACTCCGTGAGAAAGAATCCGTTATGAGTCTCGAGAATCTCGGTATCTTCATTGATGGACAGGTGATGGCCGATGCGAGCTTGGCGACCATCGATGTCATCAACCCCGCCACCGCCCGGCCGATCAAGCGGCTGATCCGCGGCCAAGCGGCCGAGGTCGATGCCGCCGTGCAATCGGCGCGCAAGACGTTCGAGACCAAGGCGTGGCGTCGCATGCCGACCGCGCAGCGCGGCCAGATTCTTCTGAAGATCTCCGAGGCCATCCGCGCCAACGAGGAGCATCTCGCCACGCTCGAATCGACCGATGTCGGCAAACCGATCGCACAAGCGCGCAACGACGTGCGCACCACGGCGCGCTATTTCGAATATTACGGCGGCATGGTCGACAAGGTGCTCGGCACCACCATCCCCGTGCGGTGGGGCGCGCTCGACATGACGTTGCGCGAGCCCTACGGCGTTTCGGCCCAGATCATACCGTGGAACTACCCGCTCTCCATGGCGTCGCGCGGCATCGCGCCAGCGCTAGCCGCCGGCAATTGCGTCGTCGCCAAGCCGGCCGAAGACGCCTCGCTCAGCCTGGTCGAACTGGCCCGCATCGCCCATGCGGCCGGCCTGCCGGCCGGCGCCTTCAACGTGGTGACGGGCTACGGCCAGGAGGCCGGCGCGGCCCTGGTGCGCCACCCGCTCGTGTCGCACGTCACCTTCACCGGCTCGGTCGCCACCGGCAGCGCCATCATGAAAATGGCGGCGGAAACCATCAAGCCGGTGTCTCTGGAACTCGGCGGCAAATCGCCCAACATCGTCTTCGCCGACGCCGATCTTGCCGCCGCGGCAGCGCAAATCGCCCGCGTCATCGTTCTCAATTCGGGACAGACCTGCAACACCTGCTCCCGCCTGCTCGTCGACAAGAGCATCCATGACATTTTGCTGGAACAGGTGCTGGCCAAATTCGACCAGGTCCGCATGGGCGATCCGCTGGGCGGCGCCGATATGGGCCCGGTCATCTCGGCGAAGCAAAAAAAGGCGATCGAGGGCTTTCTCGCGACCGCCGAACAGGATGGCGCCACCATGACCCGGCACGGACATCCGCCTGAAGATAGCAACCTAAGTGATGGTTTTTTCGTGCGGCCAACAGTGCTAAACAACGTTCGCCCACAGCACAGAGTGTTCCGGGAAGAGATTTTTGGCCCGGTCCTGGCGGTGAGCAGTTTCAGCGACGAGGCCGAAGCCGTGACGCTCGCCAATGATTCCGATTACGGCCTGAACGCCGGCATCTTCACCAAAGACGTCGAGCGCGCCATTCGCCTCGCCCATGAGATTCAGGCCGGCCAAATCTACGTGAACGGCTTCGGCACCGGCGGCAGCGTCGAAGTGCCGTTCGGCGGCATGAAGAAGAGCGGCTTCAACCGCGAAAAGGGCATCGAAGGCTTTTTGAACTATACGCAGACCAAGAGCGTCACCTTTCACTTCAAAACCGAATAGCCCGACGAACAGGAAGAGCGGCGACCATGGCGCGGCAGATTAATGCACAGATGAACAATGCTCCGCAGATCGCCCAAGAAGAACTGCGGACGCCGCTCTACCACCAGATCTACCTCATCCTGCGCAACAAGATCTTCGAGGGCGAGTACGAGAACGGCGCGTTCCTGCCGAGCGAGCAGGAGCTCGCTCGGGCGTTCAACGTCTCACGCATCACCGCCAAGCGCGCCTTGAACGAAATTGCCGCGCAAGGACTGGCGGTGCGCGAGCGCGGCCGCGGAACGCGCATCTCTTACGACAGCAACAACCGCATCGTGCAGGGCTCGGTCCGCAGCTTGTTGAACAGCCAGATGGTCAACGGCGGGCGCAACATCGTCAAAGTCCTTGAGTTCGAATATATCGCGGCGCCGCTCGACGTCGCCAAGGAACTGCAGATCGAACGCGGCACCGTCGTCCAGCGCGCGGTGCGCATGTGGCACCGCAACGGCGAACCTTATTCGCATCTGACGACGTTCATTCCGGCGGCGATCGGCCAGACCTACACGATGGCCATGCTCGGCAAGAAATCCCTCGCCGCCTTGTTCATGGAAGCCGGCATCGAGGTGCATCGCGTGGATCAAACCATCACCGCGACCCTCGCCGACAGCATGATTGCGGTGAAGCTGAACACCGCCGTCGGCGCGCCGCTTCTGCGCATTCTTAAGACCGCGTACGACGCCGACGACCAACCCGTCGAGCATATGGTCGCGCTCTATCCGGCCGACCGCTATCATGTGCAAATGCGATTGGTCGAGAACGACGAACCCATCGGCGAATGACGATGAGACGATAATCTGGCCCGAGGGCTTCTGCGCTGAACTTGAAAGCCCCCGCTCCTGCGCGCATGCGCCGGAGCGGGGGCTTTTGCCTAGCGGCCCAAGATTTCCTTGGCCCGCGAGATCGCCGCCGCGTCGAGGTTGAAGATATCTTCGACGAGCTGAGCGACCTGGCTTGCCGGCAAGGGCTGGAGCTCAAGCTTGGCCTTCTGTGCCTCCGCCTTCAGAGCGGCGTCGGCCGCCATGCTGTCGAACGCCTTGCGCAGCAGCGCGACGCGTTCCGCCGGCACGCCCGGCCCCGCGGTGAAGCTGTGGCCGACAGTGGCCGGCTGCAGCATCACGGTCCAGATCTGACGCTCTTCGGTGCTCTTGGCCAGCTCGACGATCGCGGGCACGTCGGGCAGTTCGGCATGGCGCTTCAACTGATATTGCACGAGCAGATTGAGCTTTTTGCCGCGCAGCGCGTCGGCGCGGTTCACCCGCAGCTCTTCCCAGTTCTGCAGCGACATATCGACCTCGCCGCGTTCCAGCGCCAGGTCGGTCTCGGCACTGCCTTTGTAGCCCGACAGGATCTTGAGCTTGGCGCCCATCAGGTTGGCGACCGCGCTCGGTAAAATCACCGACATCGACGTCGGACCACCGCCCGCGACCACGGTCTCGCGCTTGAACAGATCGTCGAAGGTGGCCGGTCCCTTGCCGACGTAGGAGTAATGCACATCGGTGCCGCCAGAAGTGATGCGCCCGAGCCAATTGAACTTTCGCGCGTCGTACTCGATGTTGGGCGTCGAGATCGCTTGCGCCAGCGTCGTGCCCTGGTGCAATGCGCCGAGCACGGTGCCGTCTTGAGCGGCGACCTTGTACACATGGTTGGCGGCGAGGATGCCGCCGGCCCCCGGCATGTTTTCCACCACGACCGAGGGTGCGCCTGGCAGGTGCTTGCCGATATGGCGGGCGACGAGGCGCGCATAGGCGTCATAGGGACCACCGGCGCCGAGGGCGCAGATGATGCGGATATTCTTTCCTTTGTAGAATCCGTCGGCGGACTGGGCATTTGCGGCGGGGGCGAGCAGGCTCGCGGCGCAAACAAGGGCAGAGATAGCGACGATACCACTGAAACGATTGGTCATGATGACCTCCCAAATTTTATTCGGGCGAGGCTTGCTGCCTCGCTTCCTGAACGTCATGGACTCGGCGCCCTTCCCCCGCCGCGTCGGCGGGGGAAGGGGATTTCGCCTCAAGCGCTCTTCTTCACCGCGCCCGGACGGATGTCCGTGCATTCGGCCTTGAACACGTGGTCGAGACACCAATGGGCCAGCTCGGGCCCGGTGGCGAACCAGACGTCGCCCTGGGTGACCTTC
>LNFM01011126.1_pt1 | contig 20333 bp, 25 predicted proteins | sample 596031 | NCBI WGS metagenome assembly LNFM01 (sample SAMN04254537, study PRJNA301005) | activated carbon metagenome | isolation source: dual media filters at the Ann Arbor, Michigan drinking water treatment plant | place: USA: Ann Arbor | reverse complement strand
TGTACTTGCGGATTCTCTGGTGGGCCATCGATGCCTCCTCTTAGTTTGGGGCGCGAGCCTACATGTGCCCACGCGAGAACGAAATCGGGCTCGCCCATGTGTCTCTCGAACCGGCTGTCGAGCGCGCCGTCGTCGAGGGCGAGGCGCCGTCGACGGTAGATGCGACGGGGTCGTGGCGATCTGAACGTCTGACCCTTGACCTTGAGCAATGCCTTCGCCCGTTTGCAGTAGAGGCAGTGGCCCATGGTGTAGATCAAGATGTCAGGCGGCGCAGCGATCGGCCGCTTCGAGCGCACCTTCAAGATAGCCACCGAATGTCGGTGCGCTTTCCGATCCGGCGAGCAGCAGGCGCCCCTCGCACACCACGGTATGACTTTGCGGCAGGCCATAGTGTGGGTGCTGCATCAAGGGCGCCATGTCGTCGGCCGTTGCCGTGAACTGATCCTGCGCCCAATCCTTGACAAGTACATCTGACGGAGCGGCGGCTTTCGCGCCGAACAAGCGACCGAGTTGCGCTTTTGTCGCCTGCGCCAGCGCGTCCTGATCCGTTCGTGCATGCGGCGGCACGCCAACGAATCCGAACAGGGCGTACGGCCCACCTTCGGTAGGAGAAGCGTCGTGGATTTCGACGAGCGGGCCGCGGCGGCTCATGGCGTCTCCCGAGAGGCCCTGGTTGCGCCAGATCGGCTGGTCGTAAACGGCGACGATCTTGGCTTGCCCCGCCATCCAGGTCGGAACCGAAGACCACGCGCGGAGAACGGTTGCCGGCACGACGCCCGTCATGTCGATCCGCGCGGTCGCGAGCCGTGGCGGCAGTGCGAGCACGGCCCGCTTGCATGTGACGTCTCCGCTGGCACGATCACCGTCGAAGCTGACACGAAGGCCATCGATTGTGGGTTCGAGGCGGGTCACGCGATGGGACGTGTGCACGATTCGCGGTGGCAATGTTGCGGCGAGCTTCGCGATCAGCTGCCCCATGCCGCCGACTATGCGAAGGGAGCCTGCCATGGCGGCATGTCCGCGGCCACGATGCACGCGACCGGCCTCGTCTTCGTAGATCTGGTCGCCGTTGCAATTCTGCTCGAACGGCTGAAGTCCGAGCGCGGCGATAAGCGCTTCCATGCGCTCCTGTCCGGGCCAGAACCAAGCAGGGCCGAGGTCGAAAGCCGCCGCATTGCTGACGTGGGAGTGGCTGAGCATGCGTCCGCCCAGCCGATCGCGCGCCTCCAGCACCAGCACGTCACGGCCTGCTGCCGTCAGCATTCGCGCCAAGGCCAGTCCCGACAGCCCGCCTCCGATGATCAGCGTTTCGGTCCGCATCAGAATGTCTCGCTCGATGGCCTGAGGTCGATCTCATGGCTCCACGTCGAGCGCGGCTGATGAGCTGTCTGCCAAAAGGTCTCGGCGATGTCATCCGGCGACATCATGCGGGCGGGGGCGAGGCCGTGCAGCGCGCGACTTGTTGCGGTGTCGATGATGCCGTCGAGAATTATGTGCGCGACATGAATACTGTGCGGCTGGAACTCGCGGGCGAGCGACTGTGTCAGGCCGCGCAACGCGAATTTCGCCGACGCGAACGCCGAGAACCGCGCGCCGCCACGCAAGCTCGCCGTTGCACCTGAGACGAGAAAGGCACCGCCGCCAGCCTCTGCCATCCGCGGCAATACTGCGTGCGCGAGCACGGCGGCCGAGAACGCCATATCGCGCCAGCACGCTTCGAACTGATCGAGCGAGGTGTGGGCAAGTGGGCCAATGACGAGGCGGGACGGATTGTGCACGACGCCTTTGGGTGCGCCGTGATGGCTCACGAGGTCGGCTATAGAAGCCTCGACATCGGCCGGTCGCGAGAGATCGACGGCGACCACGTTGCTTTCCGCCGCAGCATCGGCTGCGCGGCGAAGGCCGACGGCATGATAGCCGCCGGCCGCGAAGCGCTGGATGAGCATGGCGCCGAGCCCGGGTCCAGCGCCAGCAATGATGGCGAGAGGCTTGGCGGTCATGCTCTTTCAAGCCGCCTTAGGCGGCGCGACGAAGCGCAGGTGTCGGGTCTTCACCCAGACGCGCGCGCCGTTTGATCCGGCTGTCGCGTCCAGCGTTGCGCCCATCGGCAAACGCAACCACGACTGTTGGCGAAGCTGGTCACCGCTCTCAGTGAAGCCACCGTCAATGGCGAGGAACTCGCCTCCCTCCGGCAGATCGAGTTTCACGCGTGCTCCCGCATCCCATTGCTCCATGCGCACGGTTTCGCGCGCGTCCTCAAACAACGGCGCAACCGCGACACCCGGCCGATCGGCAGGTTGGACCATGCCAAGTTTGTTGGTATCGATGCGCACGTGCGTGCGATCAGCGAGATCGAATTGCCAAAGCTTAACGAAGATTGTGCAGCCCGGTGCCGAGCCCGGCGTGTGGCTCGACTCCGGCGGGTTGCGGATGTAGCTCCCCGCCGGAAAATCACCGTGCTCGTCCTGAAACACGCCGTCGAGCACGAAGAACTCCTCGCCGCCGGTATGCACGTGGGCTGAGAACTTGCTCTCCGGTGCGTAGCGCACGATGGTCGTCGCACGCGCAACCTCCCCGCCGATGCGGTCGAGCATCCGTCGGTCGACGCCGGGCATCGGCGACTTCACCCATGGGATGTCGGCTGCATGAACGACGACGCGTTCATCGAACTTGGCGTTGAGTTCCATCGTTTAGCTCCTGTCTCGGGGGACGACTTGAGGTCAACCCTTGACGCTCGGGCGTTCGGCGACGCGCGCGCGCCAAGCCTTCAGGTTCGAACACTCGGCGGGGATGTCGATCTTCGCAAAATCCGCGAAGCCGAGACCAGCGAACGCCGTGATGTCGGCCATCGAGAAATTCTGGCCTGCAAGATAGGGCTGCTTGGCAAGTACGCCGTCGAGATATCTCATCCCGGCCAGCGCGCGTTGTTTCTGATGATCACCCCATTCCGCGCACTGATACGTTTCGAGCTTCGGACCGAGGCCCGGAGTTGCATGGTGGAAGTAGGTGCCGACCGCATCAAGCAGGCCCGCTTCCGCGCGGCGCTGCATCATGTGGATGACAGCCCGGTCTTTCGCAGTTTTGCCGGTCAGAATGGGGTTGCCGTCGGCATGGTCGATGTATTCGGTGATGGCGGTGCACTCGGCGATACAGGTGCCATCGTCAAGTTCCAGAACCGGCACAGCGCCGGACGGGTTCTTCGCGAGGAAAGCGGGCGAGCGATGCTCACCGTTTGGCACATCGACAGTGACGAACTGAACGCGGCCGGTCATGCCCTTCTCTGCGAGCGCGATCCGAACACGGGCCGGATTGGGGAAGCCGTTGAACTCATAGACTTTCATACAGGTGTGTCTCCTGGGGGTTGATGAGCCTGTATCAAGGCGTGTGCATGCCTTTTGCATTCTTGCATTCTTGCCTTGGCTAGTTTACTCTATCTTCCGGTAGATAGACGCGCCAAGGCAATCTATCCATAGATAGATCACAGAAGCGTGAGCCAACGATTCAATGACCGAAATGAATGACAAGCTGCTGGATGCCGCCGAGGCCGCAGTGCGATTGCGGGGCTATCACGCCGTCAGTTTTAGGGAGCTGGCGGACGACCTCGGCATCAAGAGCGCGAGCGTTCACTACTATTATCGCCAGAAGGAAGACCTCGGTCTCGCGCTGGTCGCACGCTACCAGGCGCATTTCTTCAAGCGCCTTGATGAGCGCGCAGCGGGCCTATCCAGGTTCGAGGAGGCGCTGGCGGCCTTCATAGCGGTCTATCGTGAGGCCCTCGTCGGGTCGGACCGCATCTGCCTGTGTGGCATGCTCGGTGCCGAAAGCAGCGGGCTGCCACCGCCGCTGGCGGCCGCTGTTGCCGCGTTCTTCGAAGCCAACATCGATTGGCTCGACAAGCGGATGCCGGAAATCTGGCCAAGTGCCACCCGGCGCGGGCTGGCGGACTCGATCGTTGCGTCTTTGCAAGGCGCCATGATGCTCGCAGCCAGCCTCAAGGACCACGCGCGCTTCGACACAATAGCCGAGGAGCTTCAGGCAAGATTCGGGACCCTATGACGGAGCGCGCCTCGAACACGCTCGATGCGTCGCTGAAAGCATTGGCTTGCTTCTTGGTCACTCTGCGGATCGGACGAAAGCCCACCTCGATCATACAGGGATGAGATACCGGGTTCGGTTCGTGCCGGCTGTCCGCAGCAACAGCGGACTACCACAATAACCAGGCAGCACCCGTCGCTTCGGGTCAAGAAGGACGGTCGGCGGCCTCGCCAGAATGCATCGTATACCCCCGTTAGCTGCCGATCCTGGCACGAACCGAGAACGCCAGGGCTGCAGTTATGAGCCATCAAAGCTTCACGGTCGCGGTCTTGTTTCCGCGGGCCTTCATGAATACGGTGCTCGGCGAGCAGCGGCTCCGGCTCGAAGTTCAACAGAGTCCGGGACATCTCCATCATCTTGCTTCGCTGAGCGTTAGAATGTAGGCACGGCCCTATCCATCGGCCGGCGCCCGCCCCCGGTTTCGGCTGTCTCCCACAATGGCCGACGACACGCGTGATCCGTTGGGATTGCTCGCCCGGCTCGGCCGCCGACCTATGGACGGGATTGACATCGTGCTCGGCACCACGACACGCGGGCTCGAACTCGCGGCGCCTGTCACACTCTCCCTGTCCGATCGGCGCCGGCACGTGCTGCTGATCGGCAAAACCGGCGTCGGGAAGAGCACGCTGCTCAAGGCAATGATGTTCAGCGATTTAGCAGCGGGCCGCGGGTTCTCCCTATTTGACCCGCACGGTGACTTGGCCGAGTCAGTTGTTGACGCAGTGCCCGCGTGGCGATCGGAAGTCATCTATCTCGATCCCTCTGACCTCGCCTACTCGGTCGGATTCAATCCCCTGGCGCAGGTGCTCCCGGATCAGCGCCCGCTCGTCGCGGCGCATCTGCTCGCCGCGTTCTCGCACATTTGGAATTTGAGCACCGCGACCACGCCGCGTGTCATTCGCATCCTGAATGCCGCGCTGCGGCTCCTCCTCGATACACCCGGTACGACGCTCCTCATGCTCCCCCGTGTCTTTTCGGACGATGCGTTTCGCGATCTGCTGATTAGCCGGTGCGACGATCCGATCGTTCGCAGCTTCTGGCTCGACGAGTTCACGCGCTTTTCCGAGCGCTTTGCGGTTGAAGCGGTCGACCCGCTTCTCAACAAAATCGGTCTTTTACTCAGCGAGCCGGCGATCCGTCACATGGTCGCGCAAGTGCGCTGCACCATCAATGTCCGCGCGATCATGGACGAGCACCGCTGTCTCATCATCAATCTCTCAAAAGGCCGCCTCGGAGAGACGCCCTCGCACCTCATCGGCGCGTTTCTCATCACCGCGTTTTCGCAGGCGGCGGAAGGTCGCGCAACCGTACCTGAAGACAAACGATCAGACCACATTCTATACGTTGACGAATTTCAAAATTTCGCTACTGATTCATTCGTCCGGATCTTGTCAGAGAGCCGCAAATACCGCTTATCGCTCGTGCTTGCCCACCAAAATCTCGCGCAGCTTCCCGATACACTGAGGCATGCCGCGTTCGGCAACTGTGGCTCGCTCATCGCGTTTCGCCTCGGGGCCGATGATGCCGCGCACGTGGGGCGCGAAATGCAAATCGAGGCATCGGCCTTCCTCGACTTACCAAACTACCGGGCACGCGCCACGCTCCTCGAGAATGGGGCGCCGAGCGGCGCTCTCTACCTCGAAACACGCTATCCTCACGCGCCAGAGATCAATCGCACGGCGGCGGTCTTGGCTCGAACGCGGGCACGCCATGCGCGACCGCGCGCGGTGATCGACGCGATGATCCGCGCTCAGCTCTCGGCTATCGACATGGGGCATTCATAAGCGCCCACGTTTGCGCTCCGCCGCGAGACGCTGTGCGAAGTCACGCTCGATTGTCGGCACGAGCCGACCAAAGGTATCCACCAACTCCTCGTATCCGATCGTGCGCGGCAGCGTGCCAGGCGGCTCGTGCACCAATTTCCGACGATCGGCCTTGATCTTGTTGAGGGCCGGCAGCTCGAGGCGTGGTGCGCCTCGTTGTTGCGTCTTTTCGTAAATGTCCACGAGCGTCACGAGGCGCACCATCACAGCATTAAAATGGAAGCCCCCTCGCCAGAGGCTTCGCTCCGGCGCACCCAGGGGCTGCGACATATCGAGTGTGCACGCGACTGATCGCAGGTACCGGCCAAAAAGCTCCGGGTCGGACGTCGGTACGATCCTCGGGTCATAGCCCAATATGGCCGCGCCCGTTAGGCCATGTACAATGCCCGCGCTCAGCGACACGACATGAATGTACCGAGCCTGGTGCGGTTGCAGCCAAAAGGCGGGCGGCATCGTATTAACCAAAGCGAGTATCCGGTCAGCGTAGGGCCGGACTCGGACAAGGCATTCTTCGGGTGTCATGATCTCGAACCATTGATAATATTTTGGCATCCCCCTTGTAGAGTAACGGTCTTTCTCCTAATTTTGAGTTGTCTCGGTTTTCGAGCACCCCAGTGGCCGCAGAGCAGGATGCCCATCCGGAGGCTCTGCACAGTGCCCCTCAACTGGAGGTGAGCCGCCCCGTCCGCAGAGCCGCGGGGCACGTTGGCCCGTCGTTCCCGCTTCTATGGAAAGAGCCCCGCTGTTGACGCAGCGAGGCTCACGCACGATCGGTGCGAAGCACCTGGTGCGGGCACGGCTAGTCAAAAACCGAGGACACAATGACTAGCAGTCCACTGATGAGTATGCCCCCTGATGGGCACTCTCGCAACGTCCCTGCCTCTTCAGACGAGTTGCCCCCGTCGACACAACAGCTTCATCGCAGGGCCGCTCCCCCGAGCGCGCACAGACACCGCAATCGGCACGCGCTGCACTGGATCTACACAGCACGCGAGGAAAGCAAGGAGCACGCGCTTCTCGAACAGCTGATTGCCGAGTTTCCGCCAGTCGGCGGCTTCGACGCCTTCATGCGCTATCTAGCGCGCTGACCTGCCGTTCTGCGCCTGCTTACCCGGCATGCGCAGTGCGCCGAACGGTACGTCCTCAGCATGCCGGCTCATGACAGGAGCCGCAGATGGCAATCCCACTTCCCACCCGCCTGCACGATCTCGCCGCCGAGTTGGGCTGCGACCTCGCGGGCTTCGAGCGCGACGGCGTACCGGACTACGACGAGCTGTTCGCGTTCTTGCGACAGTGCGCGACCGAGGGGCGCGATGAAGCGCTCGATGAGATCACCGCGCAGTACGACGGCATCGACAATGCGATCGATGACCTCGAGGCTCAGCTCTTCAGTGCGGCACCGGCGCATGCATACGACGCCGTAAGCGACGGCCAGCCACGCATACAGAGGGGGGCTGAGCATGCCGAGTGATCATCATGAACTGATCGCGCCTGCCGACGCGGGCCGCGTTCTCACGGACGTGCTGGCCGTTCTGGCTCGCCATATTCGTGCGAATCCCGCCCTCCAGCGGGAGTTGCTCGCGGTTCTCGCGCCCGTGGTTCGCAGCGTTGCGGCGACACCCCACGCCGCGCGTCCTCCGCGGTTCTCGCTCTAAGGAGATTGTCATGCCTCGCTGCACTGTCGTCGCACTTGCGCTGAGCTCGCTGATTGTTGCCGGCCCGGCACTCTCGACCGGGGCGCTTCATAGCCAATCCACGGCTGCCCCGAGCGCCTGCGATCGCGACGCGCGCGGCTACGATGAAGACTGGGACACGCATACCGATCGCACGCTGTCGCAACCACGAATGCCAGAGGGCAGCTCCTTCGGCAGTTTCGCGAACCCGACGCTCGACGAACCGGGCGTCCACCGCCCTCCTCGGCGCGATCCCACTCCGCGGCGCGACGACCCCGACCACTGCTATCGCTGGAACCTGCCCGCGCGCTGATCCCACGTCGGCGCGCGAGCGCACCGATTAACTCGAGAGCTCGCCCATGTACCGCGTTCTCTGTCTCGTCCTTCTCGCCACCCAACTCGCCGCAACGGCTCACGCCGGCCAGTGCTTCAAGACCTCGTACGATCAAGAGCACTGCTGGTACGAGAGCGGCGTGCGCTGGTGTCAAACATGGCACACGTACGAATGCGCCGGCGACCCCACCAGCTACACGTGGGTCTCCTCAGCGTACGTCCCGCCACAGCAGTCGGCCGCGGGCCACGGATCCGACCCCGTAGGCGGTGCCTTGTTGCTCCTTCTCCTTCTCGGGGGCCTCCTCGCATTCTTCCCCGACGAGACGCCGGAAACACCCTCCGACGAGGCGGAGATCGACGAAGAAACCATCTCCCTCGAGGACCTAACCGCGCGCGTCGAGGAAGCCCGCGCGGAAGCCGACGCCTACATCGCGAAGATCATCTCCGAGGCGCGCAGGGCGGGCCTCGCCGACGACGATGACGTGTGAGGTGCGCCATGTCCGATCGCAAATCGATAACGGTTCCTCTGCCAGGCGGGATGGCTCTTCCCTCCTCGGCGGAGCTCGGCAAGAACGAGTGGTTCCCATCGTACACGCCGGAGAACGTCGCTGCTGCCGATGCGGATTTTGTCGAAGAGCACGCGCGCTACTTGCGTGCCCGCGCAGATCAGGCTCGCGCGGCCGTCGCGCTGATCGAGGCCCGCTTTGAGCTCGGGCGCGCCATTGCCCGCCTCGGCGCATTACGGGACATCGCGCGCGACGAATTCATTCTGGGTCACACCACGCGGCAACATCAGCAGCGCATGGCCGATCTCGTTCACCTCACCGCCGAGCTGCAGGCGCAGGCCAAAATGCTCGAAGCGAAGCACCGGCGCGATGCGCTGATCCCGAAGCCAGCTCCCGCGGCGCCACCCCAGCTGCCGTCGCCGGGACTCTCACCAAGCGAGCTCGGCGAAATTCTTTCGGCCATGCCGGAGCTCTCGCCCGATCTGCGCGCGACGCTCGGCAAGATTTTTGAGGCTGCCCTCGACGAGAAGGGCAAGCGATGACGTTTCCACTCATCACCCGCAGGCCGCCGACCACCCACCTCGGCATCATCGGGGCCTCCGGCTACGGCAAGTCCAAGCTCCTCGCGCTGCTCGCACTCGCGTGGATTCGCAGCCGCATGGTGGGTCTGAGCGCTGTTGATCCACACGGCACGTTCGTGCGCGAGATTGTCGACGTCTGTGCCAACCCCGCCCACGGGCTGCACGATCGCGACGTCCACTACTTCAATCCGGCGGGCGGCTTCACGCTCGGCCTCAATCCGCTGCAGATCGATGGCGACGTCTCCGACGAGCGCGCGGCCGAGTGCGCCAATGTCGTTACGCGCGTCATCGAGGCCAAGTTCGGTGCGAGCCCCGAACAGACACCGCGCCTCGCCCGGCTCGTGTTCGTGCTCAGCTTTGCGGTCGCGCTGCGGCGCGGCACGCTCCTCGATGTGCTCAAACTGCTGACGCTCGGTGGTGCCGAACTGCGTGAGGTCATCTTGGGTCAGATCGGCAATCCGGTCATTCGCGACGACCTCGCAGATCTCGACGCGCTTGCCCGAACGCAGCCGGCACGCTTCCTCGAGGTCACCGAGTCGCTGCGCAACCGCTTGACCCGGTGGGTTGCTGATCCACGCATGGCCCGCATGCTTGGGCAGCCGCAGGGCCTCAATCCGCAGCGCCTCATGGATCAGCGGGCCATTGCGCTCTTCGATCTGGGCGCGCTCGACTACGCCGACGCATCATTCATTGGTTGCCTCATCGGCAGCCTGTTTTTTTCTCATGCGCGGCGGCGGCCACCCGATCGATCGGCCCCCCACGTCCTCGCGCTCGACGAAGCCGAGAGCCTGCTCACCATCGACACCGCACGTGCACTCGACCAGACCCGCAAGCACGGCCTCTTCGTCTACGGCTCGATTCAACGCTGGGAACAGGCGCGGCGCACCGATGAGGTCGCCGATGCACTCATCACCAACTGCGGCGCGTGGTGTGCCTTTCGCGTTCCGAACCCGGAGCACGCCCGTTTCTTCGCCGAGCTCTTCGCACTCAGCCCGAGCTTGCGGCTCAATGAGTACAAGCCCGGGACGGAACGCCCGGTTGCGGTGGGCTCGCGGAAGGTGCTCGTCGAGAGCCGCGGATTGGGCGAAAGCCGCGGCACGAGCGAGAGTCGCGGCAGCGCCCACACCGAAACCATCGGGCACGCCCGCAGCACGAGTGTTGCCCTTGGCCGCTCGCACAGCCAAGGGCGCGCCGAGAGTACAAGCGCAAGCGACGGCACCAACTGGTCGAACGGTCAGTCCTCGAGCCGCTCTATCGGCTCCTCCGAGGGCCAAGCGCACGGCCTCAGTCGCGGTCACTCCCATGGCACGTCGGCGGGCTCGACCGTCAGCCACAGCCACGGCGCGTCTGCGTCGAGCGGGATGGGCGAGAGTGCCTCGCTCTCGCTGGCCCCGCCGCACGTTGACCTCACCGCTTCTCCACCCTCGCTCCACTCCCCCAATCTGCGCGCGTGGTATGCGTCGGCGCCCGAGATCACCGCGATGACGATTGGCACGTCGCTCTCTTCCTCGCACGGCACGTCCGCGTCCCACGGGCTCGCCGACACCACGATGTCGAGCGCGTCCGAGAGCAACGCCTCAAGCACGAGCCACAGCGCCTCACAGAGCCGATCGTCCGGCACGACCGAGTCGCAGACGAGGGGTGGAAGCCAGTCGACCTCACGCGGCGAGACTGTGAGCGAGGCGTGGGGCACGAGCGAAAGCGTGGGCTACGGCACCAGCGAGAGCATTGCGCACGGGCGAGCCGAGAGCGTGGCGTACGGTACGAGCCGAGCCGTCTCGGTGTCAGAGGGCCTCAGCGAGACGTACATCACCGACTACACCTGGATGCCGAGTGCGCTGTTCACGCTTGAGGAGCAGATCGGCCGCGTCCAGGCCGAACTGCAATCGCTGCAGCCGCGCGAGGTCATCGTTCGCCTTCACGGCGACGCCCCCTTACGCCTGCGCACCCCTGACATGGCGCCGGGCTTCAAATCCGACCGCTACCGCGATCTCCTCGTGCCGCGCTACATCGCAGCTATCGCCGCCCGGAATCCCTACCTCGTATCGGTGGACAAAGCTGACGCGCTCGTTGCAGAGCGTCTCGCGCGCACCGAGCCCGCACCTGACCGCCCAGATGATCCCGCGGCACCCGAAACCTTTGCTCCCGTCGATGATCCGACCGCGTTTGCCCGGGAATTTTGGCGCACGCGCGCCAAACCGAAACCGCGACCGAAGCCCGGGTCGCGCTCCGCGCTGCGCATCGTGAAGAGCGATGGGGATAACACCGAATGAACCCCGGTTCACCGGCTACACTTGAGAGTATGCTGACGATGGAGTCCTCGCTCAAGCGCCTCGTGCGCCCCAGTGACCCACCGCGCTTCCGGCTCACCGCCCGCGATGTCGCCATTCTCGCGGCGTGTGCGCAGTTTCGCTTTCTCTCGAGCACGCAGATCGCGGCCCGCGTCGGCGGCTCGCCTCAGCAGGTGGTGCGGCGCCTGCAGTACCTCTTCGCGCACGCCTTCCTCGATCGCCCGCCGAGCCAGTTCGTGCACCTCGCGGCGTTTGTGGATGGCTCGTTTCCGCTCGTCTACGGGCTCAGTGGCAAGGGCGCCAGGCTCCTGCGCGAGCACGGCCACCAGGCGGGACTCGATGCGGCGCACCTCGGCCAGAACAATCGCTCCGCGACGGCACCGTTTCTCGCTCACACGCTGGAGACGGCGCAGTTTGTGCTCGATGCCGAGGCGCGCTGTACCGATGCCGGGCTCGCGTTTCTCGACCAGCACCGCCTCATCGCAACCACCATGCCGCCTGAGACGCAGGCTCTGCGCGATCCCTTGCGCCTGCAGGTCTCGTGCCTCGGCCCCAACCGCCGACCGACCACGATTGCCGTCATTCCCGATCGCCTGTGCTCGATCGTGCGCGGGAGCGAGCGCACCAACTACGCGGTGGAAATAGACCGCGGCACCGAACGCATCAAAAACAAGTTCTCCCTCAAGCACTACGCCTACCTCGAGGCGTGGCGCCAGGATGCGTTCAAAGCGCAGTGGAATTTCCAGCGCATGCGCGTCTTGACCATCACCACCAGCACCGCACGCATCGACAACATGATCACGGCACAGCGCGCGGCGACTGGCGAGACTGCGCCGGGGCTTTTTCTCTACACGACGTCCGAAAAGCTCGCCGCAGAGGGGTTACTCGCGCCAATCTGGAAAAGTGCGAAAGCCGAAAACGTCTCCCTGCTTGCGAGCGGGTCATGAACCATTTCTCCATCCCCGCGGCGTCGCGCTGTCAAGGGCGCGCAGGCGTGTGGGGGCGCGGATCGCGTGGCGCGGCGGCGCAGCCGCAAACCCTTGACAGCGCGCCTCTGAGCCGCGGTCTTTTTGTACGGATAGCGACGGGGATGCTCGCGCACCCCTGCACATTGACGCGCGCTTCGCGCGGCATACCATTGAGACAGATCGTTCTTGGAGACGCCGGATGCGCACGCCCTTCGTGGACTACGCGCACCTCAAGCGCGTCGTTTCAATCACCGCGGTTCTTGATCACTACCGCCTCCTCGCGAGCCTCAAGCCCGTGGGCGGAAAACTTGTCGGCGCCTGTCCCCTGCACGAGGGCCGCAACAAGACAGCCTTTGTCGTTGATGCCGCCTCCGGCAGCTGGATCTGCTTTTCGGATAAGTGCCGGCGGCGCGGCGGCATTCTCGAGTTCGTGGCTGAGTACGAGCACATACCCATCACAGAGGCGGCTCAGCTTCTGGCGCGAGTCTTCGTGCCGGATGCCTCTGTACAGCAAAGGAGTAGACCCATGAGTGGTGGCAAGCCGTCACACAAAGTATTCACGGTCGAGGATCGGTCGGGGGATCAGGATGACGAGTCCGGCTTTTGGACACGCATCGGATCAGCCTGGCCCCACAAGGATGGCAAGGGCCTCAACGTGGTGCTCTCGGCACTGCCGGTCAATGGCCGATTGGTGCTGCGCGAGTACACCGAGGATGATGCCAAAGAGGACGAAAAACGCCCGAAAGCGAAGCCTTATCGGCGGTGAATGATCACCCCACAGCACGTTTGCTGTGGGGTTCACTGTTTGCCACGACAAACCCACGGAGATCATCCATGACCAACGACATGGTATCGCGCGAGCGTCGGATTCGGCGGCTCGCAGAGCGGCAAAAGCTTGTCATTCGGAAGGTGCGCAGCGGAAATGAAGCTGGCCGCTATCGAATCATGACACTGCAAAATGCCGCAAAGACGTGCACCACCTCGGCCGCGTTTCCGCACTCCTTTTCGCTGGAGGAGGCCGAAGAATATCTCACTGAGTGATACCTCGTTGACGTCGCAGGCGCCGACGATCGCGGTAGCGCCGCTACGCCGCTCTTGCGCCGGCGCACGGTGCTCCCCTGAGCGTTGTTGCTGGGAAGCCAGAACGACATCGCTGCGCCTGCGATGCTGCCTAACAATTGAAGGTGGGATGGTGCCGACCACCGCTCCAGCTCGGGCTCGCCCTCGCCCTGCGCTCATATTGCCTGTCGGAGACGGTTACGCGCGACGTCTCGCAACAGCCGGCCTGAGGGCACGTGGCGCAACAACGTGATGTCGAGCGGCTCTGGCGGACGATCCAGGAGGGCTGGAGGGTGCACGTTTTGTGACGCGTTCTGGGAGATTATCATGCTCGACTGCCCGTTCGGCGGTTGCGCCACGGGTAGATCGTGTGCTTATGCTTGAGGGTGAAAGTCTGTAGTGCTCAATATTTTTGAGAGCGGGGGCTGCGATGCGCGCTCGGAATTCCCTTCTCGCTTACATCACGATGTTATGTTCTGCGATCAGTGGGCCTGCGGTCGCCCAGATGTTTACGTCAGGCTACCCACCCGGCGTCACAACGGGCATTCCGCAAGGCGTGACCTCAGGCATTCCGCAAGGCGTGACCTCAGGCATTCCGCAAGGCGTGACGACAGCCATTCCTCGGGGCGTCACCTCAGGCATTCCTCGGGGCGTAACGACGGGCATTCCTCGGGGCGTAACAACCGGCATTCCGCGAGGCGTAACGACGGGCATTCCGCGAGGCGTGACGACTGGCATCCCCCGTGGCGTCACAACGGGCGTTCCTCAGGGCGTCACCACAGGCATCCCCTCAGGAGTAGGGACGGGCATTCCTCGGGGCGTCACTACGGGTATCCCCTCAGCGGTAAGCAGGGGCCAAGATGGTGTGCACTCCGGGACTGGCTTCGGTGCCGTGCCGCCATCTAACTCCAACAAAGTGATCACCATACTAAAAGTGAAACCAAGCCCACTACCCCAAAATAGCTCTGGATCAATCGGTCCAGAACCGGCCACAGCTGAAGTACTGCCTTCGAAGGCGGAACGGCAACGTCAACTGAAGCGCCAGGCCCGTGAAGCCGATGCCAGAGCAGCAGCTGCTGAGGCCGACGCGGCCGAAAAAAAGGCAGCTGGTATTAAAGCCGTGGCCGGTGCAATCCCGGGAGTGGGTACGGTAGTCGGAATTAATGACGCAACGCTAGCTGCCCGAAAAGGAGATTATAAGGGCGCCGCCGTCGAACTCGTCGGTGCCGTGCCCTATAGCAGATTGCTTAAATTAGGCAAGCTTGCCCACGGACGTGCTGCCGTCCAGTATACAAGCACGCGGCGGCAGCTCCGCCCTACAACACATATGGTGTCAGGTGTCACCGTTAGAGATCACAAAACAGGAACGATAATGAATGGAACAGTAGACCTTCGACCTACTTTAGCAGCGATCAATAGTGGTGGTTCGCGCGGCAAGATTTTCAATAATGTCCGAGGCGACCTTCCCAGAGCGCCGCCAGGTTACTACACGGAACATGATGTGCCAACTTCGTGGGTAAGTGACCGCGGGCCGCAGCGGATCGTGAAGGGTGCCAAGGGCGAGTTATACTACACACCTGACCACTACGAATCATTCGTTCCCCTAAACTGAATTGAAACTCATGCCACAGCCTACGAACATATCTTTCGCTCCGCCTGGCACAGCCGTTCCGCTAAGTAGCCAATCTAATCGGGTTTTGATCGTGCCAAGGAGAATCTCTGACAAGCGTGAATTGTTCGCCCTTCTGGCGAACCGCCTTGAATTTCCAAGTTATTTCGGTCAAAATTGGGATGCGCTTGACGAAATGCTTCGAGATCTGTCGTGGCTTCAGGAAACTGAGGTAATATTTTGGCATGACGATATACCTTTTGAAAATAATAAATCGGAGCAGCAACCATATTTCCGCGTGCTGATGAGCGCGATTTCCGAGCCAAAATCAGATCGATCGCTTACGGTGCGAGCCATATTCCCTGAAGCCGAGCACCCGCGCCTGCGCAGTATTCTCGAGGCGCTGGACTAAAGGTACATTTTTTAAAAAGAAGATTCATAATGTTCGTTACTTCGGATCCGCTTGGGAATACCGCATAATGGGCATGGGTGGGACGGTGCCGACCACCGATCCAGCTCGGGCTCGCCCTCGCCCTGCGCTCACCTGCTGCCTGTCGGAGACGGTTACGGCGACGTCTCAAAACAGCCGGCCTCAGGGGCACGTGGAGCTCCCACGCAGCGCGTGGGAGCTCTTCTCATAAGATGCCCACGCTAGATGTCGTTAGGCTATCTCATGGTTCTGTCTGCGACATGCCTGATTGAAACGCTCGGACGATAGACGAATGATGGATCAACGGGTTTAGCAAAATACTTTGGCCAATCGATGGACGCATGAAATAACGGAAAATCTCTAAAGAGTCGCGTATTCACCCGTCTAGATACTGTTACGGTGCAGGTCGCATCTCGATCCACCATCACGCGCACAGGCATCTGGAGTTCTCGCATTCCATTTGTATTCTGCTCTGCAATTTTGTTGTTAGCCGCACACAAGTCAAAGACGGGATCAAGCGACGAGTTGAGGTGATTGCACACGTTACACACGAGCTCGCGCATATATGACGCCGGGGGCGCCTGCAGTCCGACCAACGAAATGCGATACCGAACAGCCTTCCCGATGGTATCGATCAGGTAAGACTGAGACGGCCCTTTTGAGGCCATTTGAACAAGCAACTCTTTATTGAAAAATTCCCCGTGCCCTGGTCCTGGTTCTAGGGCCATTAAGCTCGACAGAGCCGCAATGCCATCAGCAAACAGTTGGCGGACTGCCTGACCTTTTAGTTCCAAGTTGTCATCAACGATGTAGGGCGCGTGGAATCCGAGCGTGGCAGAGGCGTGCAAGCGCCGACTTGGGTAGCGAGCTCCCTCGTGGATAAGTGTTCCAGCCATGAATGCAATAGCGCAAGCCGAAAAGCATTCAGCGTGCGCATCAACAAGCGTGCCGACGCCGAAATCAAGAAAGTATTTCGAGATTCTGAGTCCCTCCTCATAAGAACCTCCAGGACTCTGCAAGCAAACAACCCCCAGGGACTCTTTAGAAGGCCTTATTTTCTCGAGACGCGCCCGTATCTTATCTAAGTCGCCGTCTTCTATGGGGCCGGAGATTCGCAGATTGCATAACGGTTTATGCGGCTCATCAGGCGAATACCACTCCTGAGACGAATCGATATATTCGACCGATAGTGATTCTACGTGAGCTGCCAAGCTCACGCTATGGACTCCGAAAATAAAATAACCGATTGCCAGGCAACCGACGATCAAGGCCTTTGCACCCATAATGCCCCTCCTACTTACCGGCACATCACGTAACACTACCTCATGGCTCGGGCCGTGGCGATCAGGCGATAAAGCGAGGGCACCGGCGTGGGAAACGTACATGAAAGCAATGCGAAATGGACAAGGGAGCCCCTGTGTGGGCCTGGTCTGTTGGTTACCTGGCGCCTGCCTGTGGCACCTGGCTCTCGTGAACCGAGCCTGTTGTCTCGGCCTACGGCGTCGATCCCTGGCGCAGCGTGCAGGTGATTCTGCGAAATACCCGACCAACGGGAATTCGTGCACTCTCGGCCGCGCTCGCACGCACCTCACTGCGCGCGTGGTACGATAGCAGCACATGGAACTGCTCGACCTTGCCGTTTTTCTGCTCCCCTTCCCCATCTTGCTCTGGCTTGTCCCGCGCGTCCTGCGCGCGTATGGCGTCACCTCGCCCGCTCTGCTGCGCTCGTATCAGGTGACGTTACTGATTTATGCCGGGCTCGTGCTTGTGGCGGGGCTTATCGGCGCAGGAACTCTCACCGCCCTTGCGGGAATCTACCAGTTCCTCATCCTGGTACTCGTGGGACACGAGGCATTCACCGCACACGGTCGGGGCTCTCGTGAGCGTCGCCTACTTGCTGCAACAATTGGCCTCGCGTTGCTGCCGCTTCTCATCCCCACGTTCGTCACGGTTACATCTGCGACCGTTGCGCTTATGTGGATCGTAAACCTGCTTGGTGTCAGTCTACTGAGCGCCGCATGGCTCTTCCGAACGGCGCTGAGCGACCTTAACAAGGGCCGTGTAGTGGCCTCGGCGGCGCACGTCGCAGCCGTGACGCTCGTCGGCCTGTCGTTCCTCGCGCTGCCGGCGCTCACACACTGGCTATGACGTGGAAGAAGTTTTTCGTCATCATAATGGTAGCGTACGGCATTGCCGGTGTGGCCATCCTCGTGTCGATTGCGGTCGGGTAGTTTTCTGCGGCGCCTAGCAGCAGTGCCCGCTACATTCCAACGTCCTTTACTAAAAGCCGCTTCGTTCTTCCCGCGGGTGTTGTCACGCGTACGGCGGTGATGCCGAGGCCGATATCCGCAAAGAGGTCACCTGGGCGATTGTTCGAGGCGAGGTTCTGCGAGAAGGCTGCTAAAATGCGCGCCTCGTCGCGCGGGCTATCAATCCAAAATCGGAGTGATCGGTCGACCTCGGCTTGGGCGCGCTTCCCCACGGTGTGCCCGTAGTAGAGACCTCTCTTTGTCCGGTCGTTGAGCTGTCGGACGCGACCGTAGAAGCGCTCCGGAACGGGACTCACAATTTCGCGCGAGAGTTCCGCTTTCGCGTCGCTATCGAGCGTGATCGGCGGAGCCAACGTTTTTGTAATGCCTGCCGCGAAGTCGAGGCGCTCGACACTCTGGCCGATGGGATCAGTGAGAATCTGCGCCGATGGATGGAGCTGCTCTGCTACCTCGATGATACTGGCAAAGTAGGGCTCGATGCGCGAATCGAGTTCTGCCTCCGGTTGACCGAGCATGGAGAGCCACAGGCTTCTGAACACGGCGCTGATGTGCGTGATCCCAGATAGAGCCGGTGGCGTGAGGACGTTTGCCGCAATATTTGTTCCTACGCCGACCGCTAACTCGATGAGAAAACTGCCGCGGGCAGGTGGCTGTACCATGACGTTGACATTGGCAATGTCGTCGACCGAGGGGTGAGGCCGGGCCATACAGAGCAGGGTCGTCCGGCGCGTAATATTTGACGCGGCAATCAGTATCTCGGCGAGATGGTGCGCGGGCATGAGGTGCTGATCCGCGGATCCACCATGCGCACCAATCGAGAAGTGCGCGACGAGCTTGATCCCGGAATACGGCGCCATCTCCCATCCTACGTTGTGCGCTAGACTTGGTAGAGGTACTTCTGAAAGCCAATGAACGCGTCCCGTATGCGGGTGATACCGCCCAGCTCGCGTGCCGCATCGCTTACCGCGCGGTACTTGAGTTCGAGCAGTGGCGTCAGTTTCTCCTGATCGAGTTCTTGGACGCCCTCCTTCACGTACTCAGCGAGCACGAAGTCGAGAAACTGCTGCTGCTTGTCATCGTACTGGGCCAAGATCAGTGACTTGCGCGCCGCAACCCGCTCTTCGCGCGTGATTGGGGCCGAGGCAAATGCGATGTAGGCGAGGACGTCGTAGAGATCACTCTTCTCAGCATCGACCACCCGGCGAATGGCTGCAAGCTCATCCTCACCAAACCCCTTCGCGCGCAAAGCCTCAAGGAGTTTGCGGCGTGTGTCGGGGGTGCCCCAGAGCGCGCGGAGCTCGTCTTCGTCCCGAAAGAGTGCCGGGAGCTCGCCGAAGAGGCGCTCGACAAACAGGCCTGCCGACATGGGTTTGCCATCGGCCCCCAGAGGAGCCCGATGCGCAGTAGCCGCATTGGCAGGCACGTAACTCGCAGTCAGTACTTTTCTCTTGCTGCGCCGAAGTCGAGGCGTATGATCCGCGCTTCCTAGTTCGATATGACAAGTCGTTTTTTGCGCGTCGCTTAAAGAACGCCGTAGTACTCGACACCCTGGTTTCGGAGGGATAAGCCGTCCAAGATTGCTTTTCGGGCGGCCGCCGCGCACACCTGCGAAATTGTCCCTGTGCGGCACAACGAGACGTCAGCAAGCGGGAGTAGTGTCATGCATGCAGTCGTAAGAACGTACTCAGGCCCCAAAGCAAAGCAGTTGTTCGATCTCCTTCAGGAGCGCAAATCGGATGTGGAGAAGACGCTACGCGCCGTCCCCGGCCTCGTGAGCTACACCATGGTGCGCAACGGCGATGGCGGTGTGACTGTCACCGTGTGCAACGACAAGAAAGGAACTGACGAGAGTCTTCGAGTAGCGAAAGAGTGGATCAGCGCGAACGCCGGATCAATCGACGCAAGCGCGCCAATCGTCACGGAAGGCACCGTGGTTGTCCAGATACAGTAGCCCGTCTGCTATTTCAGAGCGAAAATTCAGCACGCATCGTTCTCATGCTTGCGTGCTGAGCTGCAACCCTGCCGTTGGCGATTTCCGCGACTACTCGATTCTCTCGTACACGCCGACTACCACGACATCTTGGCCATCGACCCCTTTGAAAGGCGGTGTCGTGAGCGTCAATTTGTTCCCATCGATCTGAGCTTTGTAGTTTCTTGTCGAGCCGACCCATGATTGAAGCCATGCAATATCGACTTTGTGGGCGATCTTGTCACCGTCAGACTTAAAGGTACCTCCGAACGCAAACATCGACTTAAATAGCTCCACCCGTTCTGAGTCGGTTGGCTCCGTCTTCTCATTCGTTTTTCTATGTTGGCCGGTGAGAAATATAGAGTAATTTCCTCCTCGAGTGTAGTGGGCATAGGCTGTTGGATGGTCGCCGTACGCAGCGCCAGCGCTCTTCCCACTCGCCACCTCCGTACGAGTGAAGCTCGCCATCTTCCAAACCCCTACGATAGATGACGCCAAGTCTTGCGCAAATGCCTGCGGGGTCATGGCCAGTAGCGTCGTGAGAGCGAATGCGCCAATGAGCGTGCGTTTCATTGTGGTTCTCCCTGGTCTCGGCGGTGATCTTCAACGTCGCGCCTACATAATCGGGCCAAGTCCATCTGGACGGTTGCCGGAGAGCGATCAAGCCACAGGCGGCGTCGGGTGTCTTGAACGCGACCTTAAAAATCGCTGAAGCTTACGTGAAAT